>Ga0116164_10003780_pt1 | contig 10260 bp, 8 predicted proteins | sample AD_UKC109_MetaG_FD_89888 | JGI IMG/M metagenome (GOLD analysis project Ga0116164, IMG submission 89888) | Active sludge microbial communities of municipal wastewater-treating anaerobic digesters from Hong Kong - AD_UKC109_MetaG | ecosystem: Engineered > Bioreactor > Anaerobic > Digestate... | reverse complement strand
GCCGATATGCAAAATTCCCCGCGGATGTATTCCGCGGGGAATTGGAACCGTCAAAAAACCAGTTTTTTGACGGGACAACCATCCTTTGCCTCTCGTCCTTCGGACTCCCGGGCGGCAAAGAACACAGAGAAATCGCGCGTTCCGGGCGATCCGTTCCACCGGGTAAACCGGCGCAGCCGGAAAAACGGGTTAAGGGCCGCGGCCCTTAACAATCCCAAGAACTTTTTTGACAGGCAAAATTCCCCGCGGGTGTATTCCGCGGGGAATTTTGCTTTTTGCGTGTTTTTTATTTGTCGAGGACGAGGTTAAGTATCTGCCCGATCATATCGTATTCTTCCTGCGGAATTTCGATATGATAAACGGAAGCCAGCGGAGAGAGCGCGTCCAGCAGGTCCGCCGGCGGGTTCTGCGCGGGCTTGTTCTTCTGCGGACAGTCGAAAATCAGCCTCTCGACCATGGAACAAAGGTGAATGCCGAGCATAATGCGTTTCCCCTCGTGCATTTCCCCGCGGGACGCTTCAATGTCCCGTGTCGCCTGTTTGAGATACGGCAGCATTTTGTCCGCGTCCAGATAGAAAAGATAGCTGCTCAGATAGCGGCCCGTATAAAACGCGTCCTCGAACGCGGCGCCGTCCTTCGGCGCGGACTGCTTGCCCGCGTCCTCTCGATAACGGATATCATAGTTGCTCAGGATGCCGGAAAGGCGCTGCATGCCGTTTCCAAGCACGAATTCTTCCACCGAAATAAACGGGAACGCAAGCTCCAGCCCGACGTCCATGCCCACGATGCAGAGGATGTTTCGCACGCAGGATAGTTCGAAGATGCGATTTTTCAGCGCGTCGATCGAAGAAATGTCCATCGTAACGATTTCGATATCCGGCGGCAGCTCAAACGTATCGCTGATGATTTTTTTTAGTTTGACCGCAGCGCCGCAGCCGGAGATACAGGCCGTCACGATCACGCGCTTCTGCCCGCCCGCAACCAGCTTGGCGGTCTCCACCTCAAAGAGCTTGTTGTAACTGCGCTCGAACTGCTTGAGATGATGATACACCTGCTGCGCGGACGCGTGCTTTTCCGACACGAGCATGGCCGCTTCAATCACCATGGACGTGCTGATGTTGTCCAGCGCATAAAGCGGCGTCTCCATCTTTTGCCCGATCGTCATGCAGAGTTCGGAAAGCACCGTCGCGTCGGTCAGCACCATAAAGCTGCTGCAGTCACCCATCTCGTCCAGCTTGGCTTCCACCGCGAGCCGGATGGAATCGTCCGACTGCTGGTCGGTTAAGTCCAGCCAGTAAACAAATTTTTTCCCCAGCACCGTATTGGCGACCTTGGCCATCGTGCTCGCGCTTCCAAGGCCGTGGCAGAGGACCAGCACGCCGCCGTGCTCCGTGTTGCTTGCATCGTTGACCAGTCTGCGCAGCAGGTTTGCAAAAAATCCAATCTCGTCGTCCGGCATTTCCAGGCCGCATTCGTTACGCATATACAAAACAATCTGTTTCGCCGTATCGAAAAACGCGGGCTGTTCCTCCTGGATGCGGTTGAGCACCGGGCACACGATCGGTTTTTTCGCCTCGACACGCGCAATCGCCGTGTCGAGATGCATGGCGATGATCTTCCGATAGCGTTCCTCCAGCGTGATGCCGAGTTCACATTTGATGATTGCATCGGCCTTCTGCGCAACATCCACCGCCTGCTTGGACAAAAACTCGACGAACACCTTGCGGTTTTCGCCGTCGTGCCGCTCCATAAGTTCACGGATATAGCTTTCGATATCCAGCGTCATGGCGAGTTCCAGCGTGTCTTTGTCCTGCGTATTCTGCGCAAACGCCTGATACTGCTGCGCCAGCAGATCGTAGATGTCCGTCTCCGCGCCGCCGGAGGAAAACGCTTCCGGCGGTTCCGCCGGAGCGTCCTGTACGCGGATATCGAGATCGTGCGCAATGAGGTTGATGTCCGAATAAACGCTGCGTATCTGGCGCAGACCGTCTTTTACATGGAACGGGAAGTCCGTAATGCCGATTGAAAGGAACGTCTGCCTGCCCATGAGGCATTCCACGTACGCGCGCGCACAGGCAACGCGGATATCGTTTTCCAACTGGCCGACGTTACCGGGGCATTCGTAGGCAAGCAGCGCTTTGACCGTCAGCGCATCGGCACGCAAATCAAGCTTGAGTTTTGCCGCCTCGTTTTGAAACAGTTGCTGAATCAGCTGAAACCGCTCAAACGGGCTGCGCTCCGCAAGCGTCGGCAGCGTGATGGAAATCGGAATCCGCCGGTTGAACGCGGCCAGCAGCGCGCTGTCCTTGTCCTCCGTGGTCGCCATAATAATGATCGGATGCGACGTTCGCGTCGTGTCCGCCTCGCCAAGACGGCGGTACTGCGAAAAATCCATAAGGAAAAACAGCATTTCCTGGGCCGTTTCCGGCAGGCGGTGCACCTCGTCGAGGAACAGAACGCCGCCGTCCGCGGCTTCCACAAGCCCTGCGTGCTCGTCCTCCGCGCCGGTGTACGCACCGCGCGCATACCCGAAAAGCTGCGCCATGATCAGCTGCGGATTGTTGGAATAATCCGCGCAGTTAAAGGACACGAACTGCGCTTCCGGCTCAATGCGCTTGGCGCGTCTGGCGTATTCGTAAAGCAGTTTGGCAAACGTGGTCTTTCCAACGCCCGTTTTGCCCCCGATGAGCAGCGGCAGGCCGTTGAGCGGATACAAAACGGCCGCTTTCGCCTTTTCAATTTCCATGCTCATGCTGCCGTTGTGCCCGACAAAGCAGTCGAATACAGCGTCCGCTTCCGCAAGCGCCGTACGGCTTTTTTCCGTTGGAATCGGCGTAAGCAGCGCGCTGCTTGCGCGGTATTTCACAGGCCAGCCCGGCAGTTTTTCAACCAGCCGCTCCTCAAACAGGCGATTCAGATCGGAGCTGACGTTCGCGCGCGACGCGCCGACGGCGTTGGCGATTTCCTCCGTCGAATAAATCGCATCCATCCCGTGCTGGCTTTTCATTCGCCGCAAAAACTCGTAGATCGTCTGTTTTCTTGTCATACTCCGCTCCTTTCCGCCGCCGAAAGCCTGAGCATCGCGCGGTATTTATTGACAGTGCGCCGCGAAAGCGAAACGCCGCAGCGCTGTTCCAGCAGTTCGGCGAGCGCCCGGTCGCTGACCGGTTTTCCGCTTGTCTGCCGATGCAGAATGTCCTGTATCAATTCGCATGCCTCTTCGCGGGAAAGTCCGTCCTTTCCCGCGGAGGTGAACAGCTCGGAAACCGGAAACACGCGCTCGTCAAACAAAACATACTTCCCCGAGACGGCGCGGGAGACGGTCGAGCGGTTCAACCCGAGTTCACGCGCCGCTTCGCTCATCGGCAGACGGACACGCGCTTTTCCGTCCAGATACGCGCGCTGGCGATCGACCGCAAGCTGCAGCACGGCAAGCAGCGTCGCATTGCGGTGCTCCAGGCAATACAGCAATCGGTTGGCATAATACATGCCTTCGTTAACAAACCGCCCGCCGCCCTGCTGCAAACTATCCATGTACGCCGCGCTTAAAGAAACATGCGGCAGAGCGTGCTCAAAGAGACGTACGCCGTAACCGTCCTCCGTTTGAATCACTTCCGCGTCCGGCCGGATATAGGCGGAAGGGTCCGACTCCGGCTCAACCGGATGGATTGCGAAACGCCCGAGTGTTTCCGTGACATTGCCAAGCTGCCGTTCGTCCCAGCCAAGTTTTGCGCAAACTTCCCGAAACGAACCGTGCGTATAAAGGCGGAAAGCCGCCGCGCTTTTCAAAAGAGCGCGAATTTCTTCGGACGGCCTTTTCCCCCGGTTCGCCTGAATCCAGTAGTTTTCACGCAGCGAGCGCGCGCCGACGCCCGCGGGTTCAAGCGACTGCACGATCCGCAGCGCCGCGGTAACGGCGGGTTTGTCTTCGTATGAACAACGCTTGAGCGGATCGGCCGGCAGATACCCAAACTCATTGAGATTGCGAATCAGCAGACGCGCGATTTTCAGTATCCGATCATCAATGTCTCCCGGTAACTGTAGATACAGCTCCTCGCGAAAATCCGTTTTAGCCGGTACGAGCAGTTCCAGAAGGTCCTCGCTGCCCGCCTGCGGAAACGTTAGTTCAACACAGGGGTTGCGCTCCGCCTCCCGTTTTAAATAGTCCGTCAGCTGCGCTGCATTCAGCGACAGCATCCGGACCACCGCTTTGCCGCAAGGGGAAAACGAATAAGCCTGCTTTTGCATCTGCTCCTGCCGCAGACCCGCCGTCAGTTTTTGCTGTTTTTTAATGTCAGATTGTTCCATACGCCGCTGGGGGTCGGTACGCTTGTTCCTGATCGGGCTTGGACACTTGTCTTTGGCCGACGGCAAAAAGCCATTTGCTCTGGCTTTTTTCCGCCGGCCATTGAAGCGTATCACACTTCCCCGCAAAATTCAATTATGAAGGGTTCGTTTGCATGCCGCACCATGAAAATACCGCGGTCGCAATCCTGCTTTCCTCTCGACTTTTCCATCCGTAAAAAAGGCTTCCGCCGCACCAATTTGCGGCGGGAGCTGAATATAATCCCAAGCTGCCGGTCAATTTATTCTTTGCTAAAAAACATACTGACCCTTAAGCATGTTGACCTGTTTACGAAAGAATGCGTATTTCATGTAAACGCCTTGCGGGGCTTTGGGAAACTGCACGTATACGATATCGCCCCGCCTCTCAAAATACCATTCATACAACCCGGGTTCGGACTGCCAGAAAAACGAACGGTTTTCTCCATCGGAAAGCCCGTTTACTTCACCGATAAACGCGCCGATCCCCGGGCCGATGTAACTTGCGCCGTAATGATAGGTTTCGCCGTCCAGCTGGACGGTCGGATATTCCCATCCCGCGCCGCTCCAATTTTTTATCGTGAAAGAATGGCGCAGCGCTTTTTTCTTTTCTTTTTCGGAAAGACTGTCGAACCGGCTCCAAAAATCGCCGGGCTCGGTTTGCATACAAGGCCCAATGCCCGCCACATCGCAAAGCAGTGCGTCAAGGTCGAGGCCGTGCAGCCTTTCCTTTGCGCCGGGCGCATATTGAACGGTAACCGTCTCGCCGTTCGCGGTTTTATACGTTTCGCAGCTGCCGCTGTCCGGCTTGGAACGGCTGTCTTCGCCTGTTTTCGGTTTTTTCTTTGAAAATAAACGCATGCTGGCCTCCTCCTTTTATCGCTCCCGCTAAAACCTTATCTACATGATAACAGCACAAACGATTGCAATGGTGGGCAACTTGCACACAAGCGGCTTTCCCATGACAAACGCAAAAAGAGAGGCCAATTGGGCCTCTCTTCAGTCTGTCAAAAAAGTCCTTGGGATTGTTAAGGGCCGCTGCCCTTAGCTCGTTTTTTTCGGCTGCGCCGGTTTATCCGGCGCAACGGACCTTTCTTTTTTACACGCGTTTTCGATTCGGCGCCCGGATCAAAGCCCGGAAACCGCATCTCCGATATTACCCTGTGTCAGCATAATCTCCAGTATCTTTTCGTTTGCGCCGCGCATGCCGTCCCGGCCGACGACGCCGAAACTTTCGATCGTCTGTTCGACATTCTCGCGAATCAAGCCGTCCCCGTTCTGAAAGGACCGGCGCTTTTTCATGCTGATTTGCAGTCCGGTCAGCGCCGTATCCAGCGCCTGACTGATTTTTGCCGCGCAGCTTGCCTTTGCGCCGTCGCAGAACATGCCGCCGATGGTGCCAAGCGTGTACGCAACGATGTTTGCGCAATCCTCGTAACCGCCGCCCATCAGGTATGCAATCCCGCAGGCCGCGCCCGCCGCCGCGTTTACCGCACCGCAGAACGCCGAAAGGTTCCCGAGCGAGCGTTTCTGCAGAATCGCAGTCAGGTTCGCCAGCGCCAGCGCACGGTACAGCGTTTCCCGGTCTGCGCCAAGTTCCGCGGCATATTCGGCGACGGGAAGCGACACGGTCATGCCCTGATTCCCGCTGCCGGAGTTGATTACAACAGGCAGCATACAACCGCTCATGCGCGCGTCCGATCCGGCCGCGGCTGCGGCGCGCGCACGCACGCGCACGTCCGTCCGCCCGTACAGCTCCAGCAAACTGCGCCCGACGTTCACCCCGTAATCCCCGCGCAGTCCTTCTTCTGCAATTGCGGCGTTTTCCTCCACCTGGCTCTGCATCAGCGGCGCAATCCGCGCAACCTCGCACTCCTTCGCAAATTCAAACGCGCCCTTCAGCGTAAGCTCCGATTTATCCGGCACGCTGCGGCATACGCTTTCTCCCTGCAGCAGCGTTTCACCGTTTCGCTTTGCCAGCACAACGTTCGTATGTGCGCCTTCAATCGTGACCTCCGCGGTTTCCCCGCCGCCCATGAGACGCACATGGATATACAGTTCGTCCACATCTTTGGCCAGGCTGCATGTACACGCGCCGCCTGCAAGCAGCCGCCTTGCCCTGGCAATTTGTTCCGGCGCAACGTCTTCCAGGATACAAAGTTGTTTTTCGGCGCTGCCGACGGCCGCGCCGAGCGCGGCGGCTGCGGTCACGCCCTTGAGTCCGTCCGCATTCGGAATGGTTACACTGTGGACGTTTTTTATGATGCTGCCGCTGCAGGCAAGCTCGATCACCTCCGGCTTCTTTTCCAGAATTTCGGCGGCGCGGGCGGCGGCAAACGCGACCGCCGCAGGCTCCGTGCACCCGAACGCCGAGATCAGTTCATACTGCAGGATCGCAATATATGCTTCCTTGCGCGCGTTATCCATTGGTTCCGCCCCGTTTCGCCTTCTCTTCCGCATAACGGCGGCTCGCCTCCGCAACCGACGCAATCCGCGCGTACGCAAGCCCGCCGGGAAGCGTGCAGTCGCTGCCCAGAATCAGTCCGTTTTCACCGACTTCGTCGATCAGCGCAAACGTCTCTTTTTCAATCTGCTCCTGCGAGCCGCTGATGAGCGCGCCGGCATGATTGTTGAATCCGCCGAGCAACACCTTGCCCGGAAACAGTTCCCGTCCCTGGCAAAGCGTAACGCCGCTTTCAATAATTCCCCAGTTAACGATGTCGCACGGATAATCGATAAAGCGTTTCAGGTTCACCTTCGGCTTGCACATATGCAGCACGACGAATTTTGCGCCGGCGTCGTACGCGGCCTCCAGCACCATTTTGTCCAGCGGCGCAATATACGCCGCGTGCTCTTCGTCCGTAAAGCAGTCGCTTTCCCCGCCGAGCGCCGCATAGTAAATCCCGTCGGCGCCGGCTTTAACGCAGGCGCGCGCCATGCAGCACATGCTCCTTGCAATCTTCTGATACGCGCTGTGAATCCCCTCCGGATTGGTGCGCAGGTGATACAGCTGCGCAAACCGCCCGACCGTATCGTAACGCGGTTCGCCGAGCAGCGTATGAGAGGCGGAGGCAACGACCCCGTGCACCGTTGCGATAACCGGCGCGTCTGCGCTTTCGCGGACGATTTCACGGATAATCTCCGCCTGCTTTTGGATAAACGGCGCGTCCTCGCCGTATTCCTGAACATGCTTCCAGTCCGCCGCCGATTCTATGTTTTGCCCGCAGGGATAGATGTTTTCGGTCATCACCTTGCAGATGTCGGTCTTCGTCTGTTCGAAAAACTCCAGGTGCGCCTTGACTGACTGGCGGCCAAAGAAAGCGCTTTCCGGAAAATGCATCCAGAAACCTGTTGGCACGCGGTCGGCGGCGTTCCCGTTCAGAACCGCACAGACTCGTTCTTTTTTATTCATCATAGGTGTTTTGAAATCTCCTGTTGTTACTTGGTTGTACCGAGGTACGACTGCAGGATTTCCGGACTGCTCAAAAGTTCCCTGCCCGTACCGGTCTTGGTGATATGCCCCACCTTGAGTACATATCCGTGGTCCGCAATCGACAGCGCGGCGACGGCGTTCTGCTCCACGAGCAGAATGGTCGTTCCCTGCTTGCGGATTTGCAGAATCAGCTCAAATATCCTTTCCGTCAACAGCGGCGAAAGCCCCAGCGACGGTTCGTCGAGCATCAGCAGCTTCGGCCTGCTCATCAGCGAGCGGCCGATCGCCAGCATCTGCTGTTCGCCGCCGGACAGCGTCCCCGCCGTCTGTTTGCAGCGTTCTTTCAGCCGCGGGAAGAGCTCGAATACCCGCTCGAACGAATCCACAAGTTCTTCCTTGCCGCGCGTATAGCCGCCCATCCTCAGGTTTTCTTCCACCGTCATGCGCGGGAACACATGCCGCCCTTCCGGGCAGAGGACAATGCCCTTTTTGACAAGATGATTCGCCTTCATCCGGTGCAATACAAACGGTTCGTCGTTATAAAGAATTTCGCCGCTGTGCGCGGGAATACTCCCTGCAATCGTTTTAAGCAGCGTGCTTTTGCCCGCTCCGTTGGCGCCGATCAGCGCGACGATTTCCTTATGCCCGACCTCGATGCCAATATCCCATATGGCATGGAGGTTCCCGTAAAACGTGTTGAGGTTATTGACCTTGAGCAACAAACTGGGCACCCCCTTTACCAATATAAGCTTCGATGACGTGCGGGTCCTTCTGTACGACCTGCGGAATCCCTTCGGAAATCTTTTTTCCGTAGTCCATCACATAGATATAGTCGGATATCGTCATAACCAGTCCCATGTCGTGTTCGATCAAAAGTACGCTGAAGCCCTTCGCCGGCAGCCCGCGTATAAAGTGCGCCAGCTCTTCGGTCTCCTGCGGATTCAGCCCCGCCGCCGGCTCGTCGAGCAGCAGCAGTTCCGGCCCGCTGATCATTGCGCGCATAATTTCCAGTTTCTTCTGGATTCCATAAGGCAGGTTGCTGCAAAGCTCGTTTGCATACTGGTCCAGGTCCATGCTTTGCAACAGTTCGTGCACCTTTTGCACGGCTTCCTCTTCCTGCCGCTTCATCTTCGCCGTGTGCAGCACCGCGTCCAGACGGGTATACGTGATGCAGGACTGATAGCCGATGAGCACGTTTTCCAGCACCGTCATCTTTGGAAAAACCCGCAGATTCTGGAACGTGCGCGCCATCTTGCGGTGTACGTATTCAGACGGCGGCAGGTTGGATATCTCCTCTCCGCGGAAACGGACGCTGCCCTTGTCGCAGGTATAGAACCCGGTCAAGAGGTTGAACACCGTCGTTTTGCCCGCGCCGTTCGGCCCGATGATGCTTACGATGTCGCCTTTTTTTACCTCAAAGCTGATATCCTGCACCGCCGCAAGTCCGCCGAACGACTTGCTGATGCCTTCCACTTTCAGAAAGTCCATCTCTTTATTCCCCCTTCCCGCGGGCGCGCAGGCGCGCCAGCAGCGCGTTCTTGCCCCGCGTCCATGTCCGCGCAAGGGAAGTTGTGGACCAGTCCCGCGTTTTGCCGAGCATCAGCAAAATGAGCAGCAACCCGTAAATCAGCATCCGGTAGCTGTCCAGTCCGCGCAGCATCTCCGGCAGAATCGTCAGCACCATCGCTGCAACAACGCTGCCCGCCATATTGCCCATCCCGCCGAGCACCACCATGCTCAGATATGTCGTCGAATAGTCCCCGATGAAAAGCGCCGGCGAAATATAGACCATGTAGTGCGCAAGCATCGAACCGGCCGTCCCCGCCAGCGCGGATGCCAGCGCAAACGCGATCACCTTTTCACGATGCACGCGGATTCCCATCGTTTCCGCGGCGGTTTCGTCCTCCTTGATCGCGCGGAGGTTACGCCCGAACTTTGAGCGGATAATGTTGTTGAGCAGCACGTAAACGATCAAAAACAGCGTCAGCGCCACAAAGAGGTACTGATAGCCCGACTTAATGCGGATGCCGAAAAGCACCGGCCTCGCAATATTCGTCAGCCCCATCGGCCTGCGCGTCAGCGAAGACCAGTTCAGCAGGATCAGCCGCACCAGCTCATTAAAACCGACCGTGCAGATGACCAGATAACCGCCCTGCAGCCGCAGCGCAGGAATGCCGATGAGCACGCCGGTAACCCCCGCCATCACGCAGGCAAGCAGCAGGCAAACCGGCCACGGCAACCCGAAATACAGGGAGATCAGCGCGGACGTATATGCGCCGATGCCGCAGAAAGCGGCGTGCCCCATGGAAACCTGTCCGCATACACCGGAAATCAGGTTGAGACTGCTGGCCATAATGGAATAAATGCAGATATAGACGCATACCCGCAGCACATATTCGTTTTTCACAAACGCCGGCACAGCGTACATCACCGCTATCAGCGCGAAAATCGCAATCCATTTCAGAAGGCTCTGTTTCTTTTTCATCACTACACCTTCTTGATCT
>Ga0116164_10003779_pt1 | contig 10266 bp, 9 predicted proteins | sample AD_UKC109_MetaG_FD_89888 | JGI IMG/M metagenome (GOLD analysis project Ga0116164, IMG submission 89888) | Active sludge microbial communities of municipal wastewater-treating anaerobic digesters from Hong Kong - AD_UKC109_MetaG | ecosystem: Engineered > Bioreactor > Anaerobic > Digestate... | reverse complement strand
TGGGCAATCTTTACTTGTTGCCACTGTTTCAAAGCCTGCAGGTGCTTGTGTTACTAAGTCACCATGACTCATCCAAACGGTTTGTTTTTCAGGAGTACTCGCGAATAAATGAGCAGCAGCATCCATCACTTCTAGCTCTGCTTTTCCGTATTCTTTATTTTTTGCTGGTTCAACTTTACCGCCTAATTTGTAGGTGATTAGTTGCATTCCGTAACAAATACCTAATACTGGAATCCCTAACTCAAAAATTTCTTCATCAATTCCAAAAGAGCCTTCGTCATAAACGCTATTTGGTCCACCTGATAAGATGATTCCTTTTGGATTGATTGCTTTCACTTCTTCAGCAGTGATACGATGGCTCAATAATTCAGAAAAGACACCGAATTCGCGGATACGACGTGTAATCAGTTGATTGTACTGACTGCCGTAATCCAAGACGATAATCTTTTCAACGTTTGGCAAGTTGTCAACGTTTGTCACTATAAATTACCTCTATTCTATTTGATTTATGAAAAATAAATTTTCAAACGAAAATGAACTGCCTCCATGATAAATGAGGCGTATGAAATTTGCAAAAACAACGGATTGATTTTCAATATTTTCTTAAGAAGACTTGATCAATCTGATGATTTGCGGTTTTATGAAGAATAATATCGGCACGACTGCGTGTCGGTAAAATATATTCTGTTAAGTTTTTGAGATTGACATTTTTCCAAACTGACTGTGCCATTTTCAAAGCATCTTGTCGGTCGCCAATCGCGAACTTGTAATAATAATTATTTGGATCTTGAAACGCAGTGTCTAAGAGTGATTCGAAACGTTCTAAGTACCACGTTTCGATTAATTTTGGCGCAGCATCCACAAAAATTGAGAAGTCAAAAAAGTCACTGACATAAATTTGTTGGTTTGCGGGTAACTGCAAGACATTAATTCCTTCAACAATCAGAATATCTGGTCGCGAAATCGTTTCAAATTCACCCTCTACAATATCATATACTTGATGAGAGTAAGTGGGAATTTGTAAATTGTTTTCTCCCAATTTTACACTATTTAAAAATTGAATCAAACGCTCCATATCATAACTTTCAGGAAATCCTTTGCGCTCCATCAATTCACGTTCAGACAAGATACGATTAGGGTACAAGAAACCATCTGTTGTGATTAATTGAACGCTGTGTCGTGGAAATAAACGTGCTAATAATGTTTGCACCAAACGTGCGGTCGTACTTTTCCCTACTGCAACGCTTCCAGCAATACCAATAATAAATGGGGGAACTTTGACATAGCGATGTAAAAAAAGTCCTTTACTTAACGTCAACGACTCAAATTCTTTCATATATAAATGAATCATGTGGCATAAAGGAATATAAACATCTTCTACATCTTGCATAGAGATGCGGTCATTTAAACTTTTGATATTATCTAATTCTTCTTGTTTTAGAGGCATGTGTTCTCTAGTATAAAACCCTTGCCATTCTTCACGAGGAATTTGATAGTAATTCATCTGTTCCTTCATCAGAAACCTCCTTCAATCACTCGAAAATAGTGTAACATAAAAAGAGAAGGTCTTACAGAAGAAGTCATGAAAAAGAAAAAATTCTCTTGCAGAAAAGAAAAGATAGTTTACAAGAAAGAATTTTTCGGTATGATGGAAGAAAATAGACGATAAAAGAGGGAAGACATGAGTAATCATTATTATAGTCAAAAACCAGATACAGCACATGACTTTGAAGAATGGTATTTTGAATTAAAAGGGAAAAAATTTCATTTTGTAACAGACAGTGGTGTTTTTTCAAGAGATACAGTTGACTATGGTTCACGCGTTTTAATTGACGCATTTGAATGGGATGAATTGCCTGAAGGAACAATTTTAGATTTAGGCTGTGGTTATGGACCAATTGGCTTGTCTTTAGCGTATGCCAGTGGGCGTTTAGTGGAAATGGTTGATGTGAATGAACGAGCAGTTGATTTAGCGCAGCGTAATGCAACGCGCAACCATATTGAGACTGTTGACATTCATACGTCATATATCTATGAAACATTACATCATGAAAAATATGCTGCCATTTTAAGCAATCCACCGATTCGTGCCGGCAAACAAGTCGTTCATGAAATTTTAACTGAAGCCTATCCTCGTTTGCATATGGGTGGAACGTTAACAATTGTGATTCAGAAGAAACAAGGCGCGCCAAGTGCACAAAAGAAGATGGAAGATACTTTTGGGAATGCTACGATTATCAAAAAAGACAAAGGGTACTACATTATTCAAAGTGTGAAAGAAGAGTAAGAAATATAACGGCAATCGCAATTGATTGTCGTTTTTTTTTGAAAATTTTGCTAAACTGAGCTTGAGAATATGAATGAAAGGAGTAGAACATGAAGCTAACGATTCGACAAATTGCAGAAATGGCGGGTGTTTCGGTTACCACTGTCTCACAAATCTTGAATAACAAAGGTAGTCGCTTTAGTGACGCTACGCGAAAAAAAGTCTTAGATATTGTGAATGAACATCAATACAAACCAGATTTTTTTGCTTCGAATTTAATCACACGTCACTCCAAAACGATTGGCATGATTGTTCCTGATGTCACGGATTTTTTCTTTTCAAAAGTTGTAGAAGGTGCTGAAAGTTATATGAATCCCTTAGGCTACATGCTGATTTTGTGCAATTCGCATCACAGTTTGGAAAAAGAACAACAATTGTTAAAACAATTAGCGCATCGTGCAGTAGATGGCATTCTCTTAGCAACACCCAATCAATTACCCGAGGAATTTGGCGTGCAACATTCTTTTTATAATAAGATGCCCATGATTTTGATTGATCGTGGAATTAATCAACGTGAAGCTGGACGTTTGATTGTAAAAGAATACGAAGGTGCGTATCAAGCTGTTAATTATTTGATTTCGCAAGGGCATCGTAATATCGGTTTATTGAAAGAAAAGACGGGCTATTATCAGTTAGAGGAACGTTACAATGGGTATCGTCATGCATTGAAGGATGCTGAGATCATGTTTAAACGTCAATGGGTTGTGGATGGCGAATTAACGGTTGCAGGTGGTTACTTAGCCGCAAAGGAATTACTGCGTTCAAAAGATATTACGGCCATTTTCTGTGGTAATGATGCAATGGCAATTGGCTGTTATCAAGCGATTTATGAACAGGGAAAAAAGGTACCTGACGATATTTCGGTAGTAGGCTTTGATGGTTTGAAGCTATCGGCATATACGACACCACCGTTAACCACTGTGATGCAACCGACTTTTGAGATTGGGTTTACAGCAGCGAAATTCTTGGTGGATGCAATTGAGTTTCCAGAAAGACGAATTCCTAATAAAATTTTTGACACAAAATTAATAATTCGTGAGAGCGTGAAGGATATTTCAAGCGTAAACTAAAGGAAAAAGAAAAGGCTTAAGTTTACGTTTGACAATTCATTTGTAGTCATGTATTCTTGTTTTTGAAAAGGGTTTCAAAAAATGTCAGTATCAAGTAAAACAGTTTACTAAAGTGTTTTACCTGATGAAAAAATATTGTATAATAGATGAGATGCAGGAAGTGAGGTTCAAGTCTATGCGAATGGTGGATTTGATAGAAAAAAAACGCGATGGGGGCACATTGTCAGAAGAAGAGATTCAATATATTGTGACTGAATATACCGAGAATCGAATACCTGACTACCAAGTGAGTGCTTTACTCATGGCGATTTTTTATGAGGATATGACGGATGAAGAGATTACGGCATTGACGTTAGCCATGGCTAATTCAGGAGAAGTAATTGACTTGTCATCGATTGATGGTATTAAAGTAGACAAACATTCAACAGGTGGCGTTGGAGATACTACGACGTTAATCTTAGCACCGCTTGTTGCAAGTGTAGGCGTGCCAGTTGCAAAAATGTCTGGACGTGGATTAGGTTATACCGGGGGCACCTTGGATAAATTGGAAGCAATTCCAGGTTTCCAAATTGAATTATCAGAAGAACGATTTATTGAACTCGTCAACGAAAGCCAAGTGGCGGTCATCGGACAATCTGGTAATTTAGCTCCTGCAGATAAAAAGTTATATGCGTTACGTGATGTGACTGCCACGGTAAATTCGATTCCGTTAATTGCAAGTTCGATTATGAGTAAAAAGATTGCGGCAGGTGCCGATGCGATTGTTTTAGATGTAACAACGGGTGATGGTGCCTTTATGAAAAATTTAGATGATGCACGTCGCCTAGCACATACAATGGTTCGCATTGGGAAATTAGCCAATCGTCAGACAATGGCTGTGATTTCTGACATGTCACAACCTTTAGGAGAAGCCATTGGTAATAGTTTAGAAGTTGTTGAGGCAATCGAAATACTGCAAGGAAAAGGTCCGGAAGATTTAGTGGAAATGTGTTATGCCTTAGGAAGCCAAATGGTTGTTTTAGCGAAAAAAGCTGAAACGTTAGAAGAGGCTCGTCAATTATTAGAAAAAGCCTTGGATTCTGGTGCTGCGTTAGAAAAATTCAAAGAGATGATTCACAATCAAGGCGGCGATGTATCAGTTGTTGATGAACCAGAACGTTTATTAACAGCAAAATATGAAATTGCTTTCCCAGCGAAGAAAACTGGGGTAGTCACTAAATTGGTTGCTAATGAATTAGGGATTGCAGCAATGATGTTAGGTGCTGGTCGTCGGACAAAAGAAGATGCAATTGATTATGCCGTTGGTTTAAAACTTCATAAAAAAGTTGGCGAAGAAATTCAAGAAGGCGAAGCATTATTAACGATTTATAGTAACACCAAAGATATTAAAGAAGTAACAGCATTATTAGAGCAATATATTGAAATTGGTGAAACCGGAGAAGAACCTCCGTTAATTCATGAAATTATTATAGAATAGGACGTGTAAAAAGATGGAATTAAACCGAATAATGGACCACACTATCTTAAAAGCAGATACTCCGAAATCAGAAGTATTACGCATTATTGAAGAAGCGAAAAAATATCATTTTTATTCTGTTTGTGTGAATCCAGTATGGGTTTCATTAGCAGCAGAGGAATTAAAAGGCGAACCCGTTTCTGTTTGTACAGTTATTGGCTTTCCATTAGGAGCATCGACTACCGCAACGAAAGTTTTTGAAACAGAAGATGCAATCAAAAATGGCGCTGATGAAGTCGATATGGTTATCTCTGTCGGTCAATTAAAATCAGGAGACTACGAAGCGGTGCAAAATGATATTGCTGGGGTAGTTACTGCTGCAAAAGATCGTGCATTAGTGAAAGTTATTCTTGAAACATGTCTTTTAACAGATGAAGAGATTGTCAAAGCTTGTGAATTAGCTAAAGCAGCAGGAGCAGATTTTGTTAAAACGTCTACCGGCTTTTCAACTGGTGGAGCGGACGTGAATGATGTTCGTTTAATGCGTGAAACAGTGGGACCAGAAATGGGTGTCAAAGCTTCAGGCGGTATTCACAACGAAGCGCAAGCCTTAGCAATGGTAGAAGCAGGCGCAAGTCGTCTGGGAACAAGTGCTAGTGTGGCAATTATTTTAGGAGCAAATGGTACAGGCTATTAAGAGGTGACAGATGAAAGTAAAAGAAGAGTGGATTCAAACGGCCATCGATGCGTTAGATAAAGCATATGTACCCTATTCACACTTTCCAGTGGGGGCTTGCTTAGTCACAAAAGATGGGAAAGCTTATCAAGGGCTAAACATTGAAAATGCGTCGTATGGATTAAGTAACTGTGCGGAACGGACAGCAATTTTTAAAGCTATTTCTGAAGGTGAACGAGAATTTCAACATTTAGTGGTAGCCGGACATACACCAGAACCAATTGCACCATGTGGAGCTTGTCGCCAAGTAATTGCTGAGTTTTGCCAAGCGGATATGCCCGTAACATTGGTCGGTGATGATGGTATAACCAAAGAAACAACTGTGGGAGAGTTATTACCGTATTCTTTCACGAACAAAGATTTATAAGAATTAACAGTCAATGACTGTTGAAAATAAAACTATTTTAGTAGGGGGCTTTATACAGATGAAAAAAGCAAAATTATTTAGTTTTAGTGCTGTAGCAATGGCGAGCGCTTTGTTGTTAGGTGCATGTGGTAACGGAGGAAATAGTGCAGGTACAGATGGGTCTGACGGAGGCAATTCAGGAGACAAACCCGCAGCTACAATTGCTTTAATTACCGATACAGGTGGGGTAGATGACCGTTCATTTAACCAATCAGCTTGGGAAGGTTTTAAAGAGTGGGGCGATGAAAATGGTTTCTCTCGTGGCGCTGATGGCTACCAATATTTCCAATCTGCAAATGAATCTGATTATGTACCAAATATTGACCAAGCCTTAAATGCTGGATTCAATACAATTTTTGGTATTGGTTATAAATTACAACCTGCGATTAAAGAACAAGCAGAATTAAACCCAGATACAAACTTTGTTATTGTCGATGAAGTTATTGATTTACCAAACGTCGCTTCAGCAACATTTAAAGATCATGAAGCATCTTACTTAGCTGGAATCGCTGCTGCGTACACAACAGAAACTGGCACAGTTGGTTTCATCGGTGGTGTTGAAGGAGAAGTTATCGACCGTTTTGAAGCTGGTTTTAATGCTGGTGTTGAGGCTGCTTCGAAAGAGCTAGATAAAGAAGTCGAAGTGAAAAACCAATATGCTGGTGATTTTGCTGCACCAGATAAAGGTCGTTCAATTGCACAAGGAATGTACGCACAAGGCGCTGATATCATCTTCCATGCTTCAGGTGGTACAGGAAACGGTGTCTTCCAAGAAGCAAAAGCTCGTAACGAATCTGGCGATGAAAAAGTTTGGGTAATCGGAGTAGACCGTGACCAAACAGCTGATGGTGATTACAAAAAAGATGGAAAAGATGATAACTTCACATTAACTTCTACATTAAAAGGTGTGGGATCAGTATCAAAAGACTTAGCTCAAAAAGCGCTTGAAGGTAACTTCCCTGGTGGAGAACATGAAGTGTATGGCTTGAAAGAAGATGGCGTGGGCTTAACAGAAGGTCAATTATCTGACGAAGCAAAAGCTGCTGTTGAGAAAGCGAAAGAACAAATTATTGCTGGTGAAATTGAAGTGCCAGAAAAACCTTAATTTTAAATTCATTCAGTCATTCTTTGTTTGATCAAACAAAGAATGACTGATGTTCAAGTTTACAGGGGGATATACAAAACAATGAGAAAAACAAAATTACTTAGTTTAAGTGCTTTAGCAATAGTCAGTGGCTTGTTGTTAGGAGCTTGTGGCAATAACAAAACAGAAGCATCTGCGGACAAAGACAAACCAGCAGCAACAATCGCATTAATTACGAATGCTGGTGGTGTGGATGACCGTTCATTTAACCAAGCCGCTTGGGAAGGATTTGAAGCATGGGGAGAAGATAATGGTTTTTCTCGTGGAAATAATGGCTATCAATATTTCCAATCAAACAATGAAGCAGACTATGTGCCAAATATTGATCAAGCATTAAATGCTGGTTTCAATACTATTTTTGGAATTGGTTACCGTCTGGCACCAGCGATTGAAGAACAAGCAACGGCGAATCCAGAGACGAATTTTGTCATGGTTGATGAAGTGATTGATTTACCTAATGTAGCATCGGTTACCTTTAAAGATCACGAAGCTGCTTATCTAGCAGGAGTTGCAGCAGCCTATACAACAAAAACAGATAAAGTTGGTTTTGTTGGTGGAATTAAAGGCGAAGTAATCGGTCGTTTTGAGGCAGGTTACAATGCTGGAGTAAAAGCAGCTGCAAAAGATTTAGGCAAAGAGATTACTGTTGAAAATCAATATGCTGGTGATTTTGATGCACCCGATCGTGGACGCTCAATTGCACAAGGAATGTATGGTCAAGGCGCGGATGTTATCTATCATGCCTCAGGTGGTACTGGAAGTGGGATTTTCCAAGAAGCTAAAGCACGTAATGAAGCAGGTAGTGATAAAGTTTGGGTCATTGGAGTAGATAGTGACCAGTCAAGTGAAGGTGACTATCAAAAAGATGGGAAAACAGAAAATTTCACACTAACTTCAACGTTAAAAGGTGTGGGAACTGTTGCACATGACTTGGCTCAAAAAGCATTAGACGGTGAATTTCCTGGTGGAGAACATCAAGCGTATGGTTTGAAAGAAGATGGTGTTGACTTAACAGCAGGCAACTTATCGGATGACGCGAAAACGGCGGTTGACCAAGCAAAAGAAAAAATCGTTTCTGGTGAAATTGACGTACCAGAAAAACCGTAAAAATTATGAAAAATCAATCATCGCCTTTAAATGTAGGTGATGATTGTCTTCTGTTTTTTCTTTCAAAAGAGCTTTTTTAAGAAAAAGTTCTTTTGAGAGAACAAACTCTCTAATTTTATTAGCGATTATTGATTGTTATTGTACCAGGTTACTTGAAAAGGGATGTGAGAATTGTGACAGAAGAAAAATTTGCCATAGAAATGCGCAATATCACCAAAAGTTTTGGAACGTTTAAAGCAAATGATCAAATCAATTTGCAGATTCGAAAAGGTGAAATTCATGCGTTACTTGGCGAAAATGGGGCTGGAAAGTCCACGTTAATGAATGTCTTATCAGGTTTATTAGAGCCAACTTCTGGCGAAATCTTAATGAATGGGAATGTCGTGAGTATTTCTAGTCCGACAAAAGCCAATCAATTAGGAATCGGCATGGTTCATCAGCATTTTATGTTAGTCGACGCCTTTACGGTGACAGAAAATATTATTCTAGGAAATGAGCCTAGCCGTTTAGGGAAATTGGATCGCAAAAAAGCCCGTGAAGAAATTAAAAAAGTTTCTGAACAATACGGGTTATCGGTTGATCCAGATGCGTATATTCGAGATATTTCAGTTGGAATGCAACAACGTGTAGAAATTCTAAAAACGTTGTATCGTGGAGCAGATATTTTAATCTTTGACGAACCTACTGCTGTATTAACTCCGCAAGAAATCGATGAGTTAATTGAAATTATGCGTGGTTTAGTTCGTGAAGGAAAATCAATCATCTTAATTACGCATAAATTAGATGAAATTAAATCAGTTGCAGATCGTTGTACAGTTATTCGTCGCGGACAAGGAATTGGCACGGTTGATGTAAAAGATGTGTCTTCACAACAATTAGCCGACATGATGGTTGGACGTTCTGTATCCTTTAAAACAGAGAAAAAACCTGCTGATCCACAAGAATTAGTATTATCAGTCCAAGATTTAGTCGTTAAAGAAAATCGTGGCGTGGAAGCAGTTAAAAACTTAAATCTGGAAGTTCGTGCAGGTGAAGTCGTTGGGATTGCTGGGATTGACGGAAATGGTCAATCAGAATTAATTCAAGCCATCACTGGATTACGTAAAGTGGAAAGCGGTAAAGTCATTTTATCAGATAAAGATATTACCAATTTACATCCACGTAAAATTACCGAATCAGGTTTAGGCCACGTGCCAGAAGACCGTCACAAATATGGTTTGGTTTTAGATATGACTTTGGCTGAAAATATCGCTTTACAAACGTATCATCAAGAACCATTTAGCAAAATGGGTGTCTTGAATTATTCTGAAATTAATTATCATGCAGAAGATTTAATTAAAGAATTTGACGTACGTACGGTAAACGAAATCGTCCCAGCTAAAGCATTATCTGGTGGGAATCAACAAAAAGCGATTATTGCACGCGAAATTACGCGTGATCCGGATTTGTTAATTGTTGCAAACCCGACACGTGGGTTAGATGTTGGTGCGATTGAGTTTATTCATAAACGTTTAATTGAACAACGCGATCGTTTTAAAGCAGTCTTGCTAATTAGTTTTGAATTAGAAGAAATCATGAATGTTTCAGATAAAATCGCCGTGATTCACGATGGTCAAATCGTGGGTGTGGTGAAACCAGAAGAAACAAGCGAGCAAGAATTAGGGCTACTGATGGCTGGCTATTCACTTGAAAAAGCAAGAGCAGAATTAGCGCAACAGGAGGTGGCAACAAATGAATGATCGTAATGAAAAAATTCGTAATTTATTAGTGCCAATTTTATCAGTTGTAATGGGTTTGGTTTTAGGCGCAATTATTATGGCTGCCTTTGGATATAATCCAATTGTCGGTTACAGTTCAATGTTAAATGCTGCGTTAGGTACCCAACGTGGAATTGGTGAAACTTTACGTCAAGCAACACCATTAATTTTTACAGCCTTAGGATTTTCTGTGGCAAACTCGGCCGGCTTTTTCAATATCGGGTTATCTGGACAAGCATTATGTGGTTGGATTGTCAGCGTTTG
>Ga0116164_10003778_pt1 | contig 10270 bp, 7 predicted proteins | sample AD_UKC109_MetaG_FD_89888 | JGI IMG/M metagenome (GOLD analysis project Ga0116164, IMG submission 89888) | Active sludge microbial communities of municipal wastewater-treating anaerobic digesters from Hong Kong - AD_UKC109_MetaG | ecosystem: Engineered > Bioreactor > Anaerobic > Digestate... | reverse complement strand
TAGTATGCTGGATATCAAATTGGTCCGGAACGACCCGGACCTTGTGAAAGAGAACATCAAAAAGAAGTTTCAGTTCGACAAGCTCCCGCTCGTGGACGAAGTGATCGATATGGACAAAGAATACCGCGAGGCGCACACCCGCGCGGACTATTTGCGCTCGCAGAGAAATTCGATCAGCAAGTCCATCGGCGCGCTGATGTCCAAAGGCAAGCGCGACGAAGCGGAGGAAGCGAAACAGCAGGTTGCCGCCATGGCGGACGAAATGGCGCAGCTTGCCGTTAAGGAAGACGAGCTTTCCGCGGAGATCCGAAAGCGTATGCTGGTGATCCCGAACATCATCGACGCATCCGTGCCCATCGGCAGGGACGACTCCGAAAACGTCGAGGTCGAACGCTTCGGCGAGCCGGTCGTGCCGGACTTTGAGGTGCCGTATCATGTGGACATCATGGAAAAGCTGCACGGCATCGATCTGGATTCCGCGCGAAAAACCAGCGGAAACGGCTTTTACTACCTCTGCGGCGATATCGCGCTGCTTCAGTCCGCGATTCTTGCCTATGCGCGGGATTTCATGGTCGACCGCGGGTTTACCTACTATATCCCGCCGTTTATGATTCGCTCCGGCGTGGTGGACGGCGTGATGAGCTTTGCTGAGATGGAAGGCATGATGTACAAGATCGAGGGCGAGGACCTCTACCTGATCGGCACCAGCGAGCATTCGATGATCGGCAAGTTCATCGACACGTTTTTGACCGAGGACGAGCTTCCGCAGACGCTGACGAGCTATTCGCCGTGCTTTCGAAAGGAAGTCGGCGCGCACGGAATCGAGGAACGCGGGGTGTACCGCATCCACCAGTTCGAAAAGCAGGAGATGATCGTGGTCTGCAAGCCGGAAGAGAGCATGGAATGGTTTAGCAAGCTCCTGCAAAACACGATTGATTTCTTCCGCACGCTGGATATCCCCGTCCGCTCGCTGGAGTGCTGCTCCGGCGACCTGGCCGACCTCAAGGTCAAGAGCATGGACGTGGAAGCATGGTCGCCGCGCCAGCAGAAATATTTTGAAGTGGGCAGTTGCTCGAACCTTGGCGACGCACAGGCCCGCAGGCTCGGCATCCGGGTCAAGAACAAGGAGACGGGGAACTATTTTCCGCATACGCTCAACAACACGGTGGTTGCACCGCCGCGCATGCTGATCGCGTTCCTGGAAAACAACCTGCGCGCGGACGGGAGCGTCGCCGTGCCGGCAGCACTGCGCCCGTATTTTCGGAACAAGACGGAGATTCGCTGACTTCCTTTCTTTTGTAAAAGAAAGGAAGCAAAGAAAACTTACATTTTCATTCATACAAGCCGCGGAAATCACACTTACATAACGACACAAAAAAGGAACTGCCGCAAAAGCAGTTCCTTTTGGTATGTCCCCTTTAATCTGCGGGTTCGGTCTCGGTCGTTGTGTCGGTTATCTCGTCGGCCGCAGAATCGGCTGCTTCCTCAGCCGCCTTTGCTTCCGCGCCGCCGGCGCAGAAATCGCAGGGATCCCAGCGGTTTGCCTCAAAGGCTTCTTCAAGCGTGCCGCTGAAGAGGTTTTCCGGGCTGGTCCGCGAGAGCGCCTGGCAATCCGGGTCGAAGTGGTAGGATTTGCCGTAGCGCGTCCAGTAGACGGTGCCGGTGTAGTCGGCTTCCGCCGCCGCTTCTTCCTGCAACTGCTGTACCTCCGCTTCGGTCGGCTGCTGGAAGTCCACGGACGCGGTGCCCGCGCCGATGAACAGCGCCGCCAGCAATGCGATGAGGATCGTCTTGGTCTTTTTGTTCAGCTTGTCGGATTTGGCGAGCAGGAAGATGCCGATGGGCAGGAAGCAAATCAGCACCATGATGACGCCGAGCTGATGCCAGAGCGTCCGCACGAATTTGCTGTTGGACAGGCAGGGCTTGATGCGGTTGGACTTCTTCCAGAGCTGCGCGGCGACGATGCAGAAGATCGCGTCGGCGACCAGCGCGCCGATCATGAGCAGGAATTCCGGGTCGGTCCAGTTCTGCGCGCTGTTGCGGATGGCAAAGCTGAATGCGAAAAATGCCGCGACTTCCGCGCCGATCGCCAGAACCCAGAGGATGATGGCGCCGATCCGCAGTCCCTTGACGGAGCTTTTGCCGTTTGAACCGGATGATTCGGGCGCGCGTTCAACGGCCTCTTCGGCCTGCTGTTTAACGGCTTTGGTCGGCGTTGCTTTCCGGCTTGCAGGTTTTTTGGCACCGGAAGATTTGGTTCCGGCTTTCTTAGCATCGGCGGCTTTTTTTGCTTCGGCAGCCTTTTTTGCGGCTGCGGCTTTTGCCGCATCGGAGACAGTCGATTTCTTTTCCATAATACCCCCACGATCGATTGATAAAGATAGATATAGTATAACAACGGGTGGACGTGTTTGCAAGAAGAAGCGCCGTCACGGGCTGGAAAGCGTATCATCGAAATGCTATAATACAGATGGTTCCTCACGTGCATCCGCTGCGATTTTTTACGTCGGAACGATATCATTCACATTCTTGGAGGCTAATCAATCACATGTTGAATTTTGAATTTTTCAGCCCGACACGCATCGTCTTCGGGAAAGGGACGGTAGACGAAGTCGGCAAACACATCGCGCCGCTGGCGAAAAAGGTACTGATCCATTACGGCAGCGAACGCATCGTCGAAAGCGGGCTAATGGCGCGCATCACCGCATCCCTGGACAGTGCGGGCGTTTCCCATGTCGCGCTCGGCGGCGTCCGGGCCAATCCGGACGTAGAGCTCGCAAAGCGCGGCATCGCGTTAGCGCAGCAGGAAAACGTCGATCTGGTCCTTTGCGTCGGCGGTGGATCGGTGATCGATTCGGGCAAGGCGATCGCGCTCGGACTGTACAATACGCAGTACGATATCTGGGATATTTTCGAAAAAGGGCTCGAGACGACGGGGTCGTTCCCGGTCGCGTGCGTGCTGACGTTCCCCGCGGCGGGCAGCGAGGCGAGCAACAGCTGCGTGATGAGCAACTATAAAACGGACAAAAAAATCGGATACAACCGCGAATGGAACCGGCCGAAGGTTTCGATTATCGACCCGACGCAGTTTAGCACCATCCCGAAATTTCAAATTGCGTGCGGCGTGGCGGACATGATGAGCCATATTTTCGAACGGTATTTTTCCAACACGGAACACACGGAGCTTGTGGACGCGCTGAGCGAGGCGACCCTGCGCACGCTGATCGAGTTCGGCCCGAAGGTCGTGCAGAATCCGACGGATTACGACGCATGGTGCCAGGTCGCCCTCTGCGGAACGATTGCGCACAACAACATGCTCGGCGTCGGCCGCGAGCAGGACTGGGCCTGCCATAAGATCGGGCATGAGCTGACGGCTCGCTTCGGGATTACGCACGGGGCTGCGCTCGCCGTGCTGACGCCCGCGTGGATGCGTTATGTCTGGCGCGTCAATCCGCAGCGGTTCTTCGATTTTTCGACGAAGGTGATGGGAGAAGAAGAGCATCCCCACGCCGACGCCGCGACGATCGAAGACGGCATCAGCGCGCTGGAGACGTTTTATTCGCTGCTTGGACTGGCGCACAGGCTTTCGGCATACGGCGTAACGGCCGACGCGATTGCGCAGATGGCGAATCGCGTGGCGAGCAAACCGCTCGGCGGGCTGAAGAAACTGTCCGAAGAGGACGCCCGCGCGATCATGGAAGCGGCTTTCTAAAGACAAAAAACAAAGCGGGCGCCCCGCATGGAGCGCCCGCTTTTTAAGTCGTGTTATTTGCCGCGTTTTGTCGAGGCGCCTTTGGGAATATCCCCGACGCCGTTGAGGACGAGACGCGGACGATAGGGGAAGCGTTTCATCTCCTCCTCGTCGGTGACGCCGGAAAGCACAAGCGCCGTATCCAAGCCGGATTCGATGCCCGCGATGATGTCGGTGTCCATGCGGTCGCCGATGATCGCCGCTTCCTCGGAATGGACGCCCAGCATCCGAAGTCCGGTGCGCATCATCAATGGGTTGGGCTTGCCGACGAAGTAGGCCGACTTTCCGGTCGCCAGCTCAATCGGCGCAATCAGCGCGCGGCAGGCCGGGATGATCCCGTTTTCGGAAGGCCCGGTCAGATCGGTGTTGGTGCCAATGAGCTTTGCGCCGGCGCGGACGAAATTGACGGCCTTGCAAATGCTCTCGTAGTTATAGTTGCTGGTCTCGCCGACGATGACGTAATCCGGGTCGACGCTGTTAGTCGTGATGCCCGCTTCGTAAAGCGCGTTGAACAATCCCGGCGCGCCGATGATATAGGCGCTGCAGCCGGGTGCCTGCGTGCGGACGAAATTCGCCGTGGCGAGTGCGCTGGTGTAGAAATGGCTTTCGTCCACTTCCAGGCCCATCCGCGCGAGCTTAATCTGAAGTTCCCGCGGCGCCTTTCCGCTCGCGTTCGTCAGGAACAGGAATTTTTTCTTTTCGGCATATAGCCACTCCACGAACTCTTTTACGCCCGGCAGGAGCCGTTCGCCGTGATAGATCACGCCGTCCATGTCGCAGATAAAGCCCTTTTTGTTGCGTAATAGATCCATTCAATCCCTCTTTTCGATTTTCTTCTTCTTTTCTTTTTTCATATCGCGTATAGCATATCATGTTTATGTATAGCACACAAGAAGAGAGAATATTTCCCACCCCGGCGTCAAGATCGTTCACATTGGGTCAACAGTTCATTCATATCCGCCCGTTATACTGATTTCTGTATGACAAGGAGGCAGACGATGGACAAAATATACCGCGCCGGAAAGAAACTGCTGACGATCCTGCTGACGGCGGGGTTGTTGTTCGTTCTTTTCGCGTGCCAGATCGGCGGGGCCGATACGTCGGAATCGACGGATTCTCCGGAAGGCAGCGCGTCGCCGACGCCGACCGCGACGGAGCAGGCGACCGACGCGTCGTCGGAAACCACGCCGGCCGGAAGCGAAAGCGAAACCGCGCAGGCCGCGGAGACCGAAGAAACCGATACGGCTGCTGCGGAAGCGACAGATGCCGACGAACCCGAACCGTCCAGCGGTACGGGCGCCTATACCATCACCGCCGACACGACGGAGGACGGCAAAAGCTATGTGTCCGAATCGCCGGACGAAAACGCGCTGCGCGTGGAAAACGAATGCACGGCGGGCTTAAACGCCGCAACGATAGAAAAACTCTCGGGCGATTCCTCCAACGTCTCCACGAGCGGAAGCGCCGGGCTGAACGCGGCGACGCTGCTGCACGACGGAGCGCAACTTACGCTGACCGATTCCGATATTTCGAGCGACGCTGTGGGCGCGTCGGGTGCGTTTGTTTACGGCCCGGAAACCTACCTGATCATCGAGGACAGCGGCATCCGGACCAGCGGGGACGCTTCCTTTGGGATCGCCGCCGCGGACGGCGCGATTATCGCCGCAAAGAGCCTGACCGTTTCGACGCAGGGCGATTCGTCGCCGGCGATTTACGTCGCCCAGACCGGCGGGAGCATATCGGTCAACGGCGGAACGTTTACGACGGGCGGGACGGACTCCCCGGCCGTCGACACCGCGGGTAACGTTTCGGCGCAGAACGCGACGCTCCGCGCCAACCATTCGGCGGCGATCGCAATCAGCGGCGGCGGAAGCGTTACGCTGAACGACTGCACCGTTTCCGGCAATATGGCCGCCGCGGACGACGGAGGCGGAACGTATACCGTCCTTCTGTGCCAAAGCGAATCCGACGGGGAGCAGGACGGACAATGCACGTTTATCATGACGGGCGGACTGATCAACGCCAATAACGGCGATCTTTTTTACGTGACGGGTACCAGCGGCGTGATCTCGCTGACGAACGTTACGCTTTCGCTCAGCAACGGCGTTTTGCTCCGCGTCGCGGGAGACGACGAACAAAACGGGGCCGAATGCAGCCTGAACGCCGGCAATCAAGTCCTGACCGGCGACATCCTGGTGGATGACGTTTCGTCGCTCGATCTCTCCCTGACGGACGGGACGAGCTTTACCGGCTCGATCAATCCCGACGGAGCGGCGGGCGACGTGTCCGTCACGCTCGACGACGACTCGGCATGGACGCTGACGGGGGATGCTTACCTGAGCGCATTTTCCGGGAAGACGAAGAATATCGAAACGAACGGATACACGGTTTACGTCAACGGCGTCGCGATAACCAAATAACCCGGTGCAAATTAAGAGCCGCCATTGAAGGCGGCTCTTTTTGCGTGTTTACGCGTAAAATTTACGATTACTTTTTGCAGGAACGAACGATTTGACAGATATCGTCCACATCGGAGAGCGCAAGGTCGGCGTAGAGCGGGAGGGTCAGCACGCTTCTGGAAGCGGCGAGCGCAACGGGCGTGTCCAGTGGATCGAACTGACCGCGATAGCAGGCGGCCTCGCTTGAGAGCGGGAAAAAGTACTTACGCGGATAGATATCGTACTGATTCAGGGCGGCTGCGACGTCGTCCCGCGTGCTCCCGAACGCGCCCGGATCGAACGTGACAGGAAAATACGCATAATTGCTCACAACGCCTTCGGGAACGGGCCGAAGCGACACGCCGTCGATCCCCGAAAGATTCTCGCGATAGCGCGCGACCACTTTGGAACGCTTGGCAATTTCATTTTCAAAATGGCTTAAATTGCAGAGGCCCATCGCCGCCTGGAACTCGTTCATCTTGGCGTTGCCGCCGACTTCCGAAATCTCCTCGTCGGGATGGTATCCAAAGTTTTTCAGGCCGTTGAGCGTTTCGGCATAACTTGCGTCGCTGCAGGCAACGCCGCCGCCTTCGATCGTGTTAAAGCTCTTTGTCGCATGAAAACTGAACATGGCCGCGTCGCCGAACGTCGCTATGCCGCGGCCGCCGACCGTCACGCCGAACGCGTGCGCCGCATCGTACAAAACGCGGAGCCCGTGCTTTTGCGCAACGCGCTCGATCGCGCCGACGTCGCAGGGGTTGCCGTAAACGTGCACCGGCAGGATCGCGCGCGTTTCCGGCGTGATGCACGATTCGATCTTCGCGGGGTCGAGCGTGTAGTAGTCCGGCTCGACGTCGCAGAAGACCGGCCGGAAGCCGCTGCGCACGATCGCGTGCGTCGTGGAGATAAACGTAAACGGCGTCGTGATGATTTCGCCGCTTTCAAACCCGAAGGCACGGATGGCGCACTCGAGCGCGAGATGCCCGTTTGTAAACAGCCGGAAGTAGCGCGACTGGAGTTTTTCGGACAGCGCCGCCTCCAGAGCGTGGTGCAGCGCGCCGTTATTGGTTAAAAACCGGCTGTCGAAAATTTCGCGAACATACCGTTCATATTCTTCGACCGGCGGGAGGGACGGCCGCGTGACATAGATCGGCGGATTCTTTTTCTGCATAGGACTCCTTCTTTCGCAGGCGTTGCGGAAGGCGAATATTTTTACGGGCTCCGTTCTTTATAAAACAACAGTTTAGCAAGTTTTAATGCGAAACTCAACCCGGCCTAGTCCACGGCCTCGACGCGCTCGGCCAGATAGCGCATCTTGATGATGCTCGCCGGCGAAGGGTCGCTGTGCGCCGGAATGCGGACCGTCCCTTCGTTGTCGACCACCGGCCCGTGAAACGGATTGTAGACATTGCGCGCGATGCAGCTTTTAAGATAGCGGAGCAGGTTGTTCGGCGTGCCGGCGGACCAGCTGCCGAGGCGGACGTCGATCACGCCGCCGCCGAACCCCCACCAGAAGCTCGTGATCGGCGATTCGTCGCGGTCGTTATTTAAGAGCGCGTTGAGGCTGCCGTTGAGATAGCTGTTGACGATGGCGATATAGAACCGCTCCCAGTTCCAGTCGGGCGCGGCGAGGAACCGCTCCGGCTTTCCGGCGCCGTCGACGGATATCAGCGCGGAGAACGCGCTGTAAGGCAGCTCCGGCAGGGAAAGCGATTCGTAATGCGGCGTAAGCACGACGTCCGCGCCCATGGAGGCGGCGGTCTGCACGCCGCGTTCGCACGTGTCGAGATCGGTCGGGCTCACGTCCCGCGTGACGAGCAGGATTCGCGCGTCCGGACGGACGGAGCGAACGCCGATTGCGAAGGCGTTGATGTCGGACGTAAAGCGGGCATAATTCAGCTTTGGCGTAACGTAGGCGACGACGCCCGATTTCGTGTACTGCCCGGCCGCCGCGCCGCAGACAAAGACTGCCTCGTAATAGCGCCCGAAATAGGTGTGCAGGCGGTAATGGTGCTGCATGCGCGAATACACGAGCGTTAAGCAGTTCGGATGCTCCAGCGCAAACCGCAGGACCGGATTCATCAGCGAAGGCGTGGTCACAAACAGCAATCCGGCGTCTCCGGCGCGCTCGCAAAGCAGTTCGTACGCTTCGTCGCGTTCCGGCAGATCGACGACCGAGGATTCTACGCGGTCGCCAAGCTCGGCCTGCATGGCCAGCCGGGCCTGCTCGTGCGCGCCGAGCCAGCTGTTCGCCACGCGCTCGCCGGAATATGCGAAGACGATCTTGGGATTCCTGTGCACGGGCAGGATGCGCGCAAACAGCGGCGCTTCGGCGGCCTGGGCGTCTTCCTCAAAAACGACGCGCGGCTCCGGATGATGCTCGACGATGTCCAGCTGCGGCTTGAGCGTCAGGATGCGCGCGTTCAATTCGTCCGGCAGGATATTGACCGGAAAACCGTAAATATGCAGATATTCCAAAAACGCGTCGCCGAGCGACAGCGTGCAGGTGTTTTGAAGGTAAACCGACTCGAAACGAACGAACATCGCGTTGTAATCCGGCTGCCCCTCCTCCGGGTCCAGCTCGGAGATCAGCCGCTGCTCGATGCGGTACAATCGCTCGTATTTGCGCGATTCGGACAATTCGATGTCGCTGAACACGCCCTTTTTCGTGTATGCGATAAAGGTATAGTACCGCTCGATGTCCGGGTCGTTTTCGTCCCACTGCGGCACGAGCCGCGTGATCTCGGCCTCAAACGAGCTGGCGCCGAAATATTTCAGGACGCTGACGCGCTTGTTCCCTTCGGCGACATAGTAGTTCCACAGATACTCGTAGACGCGGATCGGGTCGCGAATGCCGGATTCGAGATGCGCGTTGCAAAGGTTGATCCATTTGCTGGCAAACTCCGTATCCGGCGAGAGAATCGGCATAAAATTGGCCGCGAACGAGTTTGCGCGGCTTGCTTGATAGGTCCCGACGATCCGGCTGAGCGAAATCGCGCGCAACGGCTGCGCGATTACGGCGAGGACGCCGTTTTCCTCTCGCTTTGGGTCGATCACCGGCAGATAGCCGCTCTCCCCGCGCATTTTTCGGATCGAAAATTCCTTAAGGCCGCGTTTTCTGGCGCGATCGTATTCTTCAAATCCCTGACTGGTCGGACTCATGCCTCCACCTCCGGAAATTCCATGTCCAATATGCAGTAACCGTATCCGTTGACAATCGTCGTGTTGCGATAGCGAATGATGCGTTTCTGTCCGATGTTGTAGGAAAGATGCTGGTGCCCGTGCAGATGGTACAGCGGCGAAAACCGGTCGATCAGGCCGCGAAAAACGGCGAATCCCGCATGGAAACTATCCTGCCCGTCGCCTAGGCCCTCCGCCGGCGCATGCGTCACCAGCACGTCGATGCGCTGCCTCCGCAGAGCCAGACGGCGTACAACCGGCAAAACACGACGCGACATCTCCTGCTCGCTGTACTGGTTTTCCGTGGAGTGCGTGCTTTTACAGCCGCCGAAACCAAGAAAGCGTACGCCGCGAAAGACATAGGGCTTTTTTTCGAGATCGATGCAGCCGTCCGGCGGGCGCAGCCTGTAGCGGCCGTCGTGGTTGCCGCGGACGTAGAGCAGCGGCGCGGGAATCATTGTGACCAGGAACGAAAGATATTCGGGCTTGAGATCTCCGCAGGACACGATGATGTCCACGCCGCGAAAGGCGCTTGCATCGAAATAATCCCAGATATATTCGCTTTCGTGGTCGGATACGACCAGTGCTTTTAGCTTCATGCTGTTCCGCCTTGCTGCCGGGCCGGCTCCCGGATTTCGTCTGAACGCCCCGAAGGGAAACCATCGGGACACATATAACGATACACGTAAAACCGCTTAAAGTAAAGCGCGCGCAGCGCCCCGGCGGCGCCGCAGATAAAACTGACCCACCCGGTGCAGCGCACCAAGCGGGCTTTTTTGCGGGAAATCGGATACCGTCGAGTTGGAAGCGAACGAAACCGGGCGGACAACGCCGCATACGGATATAAAAAAAACAAGGGCGCGATACGCGCCCCCAGCTTGTTAAAGAAGCCCAAGGGATT
>Ga0116164_10003777_pt1 | contig 10272 bp, 9 predicted proteins | sample AD_UKC109_MetaG_FD_89888 | JGI IMG/M metagenome (GOLD analysis project Ga0116164, IMG submission 89888) | Active sludge microbial communities of municipal wastewater-treating anaerobic digesters from Hong Kong - AD_UKC109_MetaG | ecosystem: Engineered > Bioreactor > Anaerobic > Digestate... | reverse complement strand
GGCCGAGAACGCGGACGCAAGCATCTGCGCCGGGATAGGGATCATTGCCCAGAACAACCCTGTGGCCACGCCGCCGGCGACCGAGCGCCGGTTCAGGTGCCAGAGGTTCTCATCGTGCAGCAAAGCGCCCAAATGCCGAAGGTACTTGTGTTTCTTCAGCGCCGATGGATCGGGCGTATAGCGTTTGATCAGGTGCCTGGGCATAAAGTATGCGTGTTGGGTGTGCGCGCCAATTCAAGCACGGTTGCTGTTGCTTTACTACAACGTCCGACCCTGCGGAATCTAAAGCAGGGCATTCCACCATGCGGATATGACAGAATGACAACCGACCCGGTGAATTCGGGCCGGTTGCCACCCCGGACGAGGGTGGCAGGCGGCGACCAGAGGGCCGGGTCAATGCAAAACCGTCCGTCACATTCCAGGGAGGGAGTGTGCTGCTACTTGCCTCAATGTTCGCGCTGGGTGCGCTGGCATTTCATCAATTTGCGGAAATCCCCGAAGGTCACTGGTTACCGCTGGTGGTGGCTGTCGCCGCGCTGGGCTGGTTTTTCCTGCGTTCGCGCCTGCTACTCGCCCTTGTGGCGGGATTTTGCTGGTCGCATGCCTACGCCCTGCTGACCATCCCCCCGGCCGTTCCCGGACAGCAGCCGACGATGCGGCTGGTGGTGAGTGGCCAGGTGGTGTCACTGATCGACAGGACGGACAGGTCGAGCCGTTTCATCTTCGCGGTCGGCACCATCGATGGTATGGGGGACACCCTGGAAGGTAACTGGCGTTTCCGCCTGAGCTGGCAGGATCCACCGGACCTGCAACCCGGGGACGCCTGGCAGCTGGCGGTTCGGGTGCGCGCCGCGCATGGCTATGCCTCGCCCGGAGCCTGGGACTACGAAGGCTGGCTGTACTGGCAGGGCATTCGTTATACCGGCTATGTGAGTGCCGATTCGCCGGCCCAGCCATTGCCCCCGTCGCCATGCTGCCACCTGAACCGCTGGCGCGATGCAATCAGTGTCGCCATCGACGAGGCACCGGTGTCGGCTTTCGCACGGGGTGTGGTGCGTGCGATCAGCATCGGTGACACATCGGGGCTTGATCCTGATGCCAGGGAGTTGTTTCGTGCCACCGGGACCAGCCACCTGATGGCGATCTCCGGTCTGCATATCGGCCTGATCGCGAGCCTTGGACTGGTCGGATTCGCTGCGTTGTGGCGACGCCTGCCGAGCCTGTGCGGTCGTGTGCCGGCGCGGGTGGCCGGGGCTGGCGCCGGGCTTCTCGTTGCGCTGGGGTATGCACTGATGGCCGGAATGGGACTGCCGACCCAGCGTGCTTTGATCATGCTTACCCTGCTGGCGACTGGGCTCTTGCTGCGGCGCGAAGGCAGTTCCCTGAATGCGCTGGCAGTCGCCGCTTTGGCCGTTCTGTTTTGGCATCCGCCCTCGATCGTCGCGGCCGGTTTCTGGCTTTCGTTCGGCGCGGTACTGATCATCCTGGCCTCCTTGCGCCATACGACAGGTCGGCCGTGGTGGGTCCAGGCACTCGTCGTGCAACTGGCTTTGGGTGTGGCCCTGTTGCCCGTTTTGACGTTTTTCGACCTGCCGGTCAGCGTCGTCGCGCCCCTGGTCAATCTCATCCTGGTGCCGTTGTTCGGTTTCGTCGTGGTCCCAATCGGCCTCGTGGTTGCCTTGGTCGCCGGGATCAGCGCCGATGCGGCGGGCTGGATGCTCAGCTACCTGGCGGTGCTGCTGGATGCCGTGCGTGACATGCTGGACTGGATCGTCGCCCAGCCCTGGCCGCGGCTGCATGCGCCGCAGGGATCGCTTGTCACATCGATGACTGTTGCGCTGGCGGCGGGATTGCTGTTGGCCCCGCCGGGGGTGCCACTGCGCGGGATCGCACTGCCCTTGTTGGCCGTGCTGTGGCTGCCGCGACAGCTCGATACGGCGGAACGCGATTTTGAGCTGCATCTGCTCGACGTGGGTCAGGGTCTGAGTGCGGTGATTCTGACGCGACACCATGCCTTGGTGTTTGACTCCGGGCCCGAGTTCAGTAGCGGATTTGCTGCAGCACAGGCGGTCGTGGTTCCTTTCCTCTCGGCACAAGGTCGACAGCGGGTCGATCGCCTCGTACTGAGCCACGGCGACAACGACCATGCCGGCGGGGTGCCGCAGTTGTTGGCCGTGCTGGATGTCGGACGCGTGCAGTCCGGTGAACCTTTGCGCGTGGGTCACGGTGCACTGCCATGCATCGCCGGTGAACGCTGGCAGTGGGACGGGGTGACTTTCGAGTTCCTGCACCCGGAAGCGGGGCACGGCTTCTCCGGCAATGATGCGTCCTGTGTGCTGCGGGTCGGCAACGCAGGCGGCTCGGTCCTGCTGACCGGCGATATCGAGCAGCGCGTGGAACGACAGTTGCTCGATCGGCCTCATGCGCGGCTGCGCAGCGATATTGTTGTTGCCCCGCACCACGGCAGTCGCAGTTCGTCGGCCGCGCCCTTTATCGCGGCGACCCGACCGCTATACGTCCTGTACTCGGCTGGCTGGGCCAATCGCTATGGTTTTCCCGCCGCCGAGGTACAGGCACGCTGGCGCGCCGCCGGGGTGCGAGCGATCAATACCGCGGCCAGCGGGACTATTCGCTTCTTTATCTCCGACACCGGTGGTTTGTCGGCCCCGGAGCTGCATCGTCATGGGCACAGGCGGTTCTGGTGGCACGACAGCGGTTCAGCCGCGGCGCCCCATGCAGTATCATCCGGCGACTGAATACCAGGTCTGCGAATCGGATTAGGAGCAACGCCCGACATGCTGGAACTCGTGAAAGCCGGTGGATGGCTGATGTGGCCAATCATTGCCTGCTCGGTGATCGCGATGGCGATCGTCGTTGATCGGCTGTGGGCCTATCGCCGCCGCAAGGTGTTGCCGGCAAACCTGGTCGCCCAGATCTGGCAGCTGCATCAGAAAAAGCAGCTCACCCCTGCGCATATCGCCACGGTACGCAAGCGTTCCCCGCTGGGTCGGATCCTCGCCGCCGGGCTGGTGAATCGCAATCACCCGCGCGATGTGATGAAAGAGGCGATCGAGGACGAAGGGCGCCAGGTGGTGCACGAGCTGGAACGCTATCTCAACACTCTGGGCACCATCGCCAACATCTCGCCATTGCTGGGCCTGTTGGGTACGGTGATCGGGATGATCAAGGTGTTCGCGGCCATCACCAGTGCAGGCGTCGGCAATCCTGCGGTACTCGCCGACGGGATTTCGCAGGCCCTGATCACCACTGCAGCGGGGCTGTCGGTGGCGATCCCGGCAGTGATCTTCCATCGTTACCTGAGTGGCCGTGTCGACCGGATCGTCGTTCAAATGGAAGAGCAGGCACTGAAGATGGTCGAGGTCATGCACGGTGATCGGGAGAAATAGCCTGATGAACCTGCGTCCGCGTCGAGCCGAGCCACCGCACGTCGACATTACGCCGCTGATCGACGTGGTGTTCCTGATGCTGATCTTCTTCATGGTCTCGACCACTTTCGACAAGCAGACCCAGCTCAAGGTGGACCTGCCGGAGGCCGGCGCTCCGGAGGTCGCAGAAGAGATCGAACCGAAGAAGATCGACATCACGATCGACGCCAAAGGCAATTTCTACGTCAACGAGCGCGAGTTGGTGAAGCATGATGCACAGACGCTGCGCCGCACCCTGCAGGGCATTGCCGACGGGCAGCCCGACCTGCCGATCGTCGTATCCGGTGACCGGAACGCGCCGCTGCAGTCGATGATGACGGTGCTCGACGTGGCTGCACAGCTGAATATGACACGTCTCAGTTTCGTCGCCCGCCAAGCCGATTCAGACTGACCGACCCGGCAGGTGTTTCGCCTCGATCGCTACTGGGACACGAAGAACGGGGTTTCCCTGCTGCTCTGGCCGCTTTCGATGCTGTTTGCGGTGGTCGCTGCGACGCGGCGACTGCTCTACCGAACAGGGTTGATGCACACCCGGCGCTTCGCGGTGCCGGTCCTCGTGGTGGGTAATATCACGGTTGGCGGCACGGGCAAGACGCCGCTGGTGATCTGGCTGGCCGAGTACCTGCGCAGGCAGGGATGGAAACCCGGCATTGTGTCACGTGGCTACGGCGGCGAGGCGCGCCATTGGCCACAGCAGGTGCGCGCAGACAGCGACCCCGCCAGCGTGGGCGATGAAGCCGTGATGCTGGCCGCCAGCACCGGTTGTCCGATGTGTGTGGGGCCGGATCGGCCAGCCGCGGTCGAGGCGCTGCTGGCGCATACCGACGTGAACATCGTGATTTCCGACGACGGACTGCAACACTATGCGCTGGCGCGCGATCTGGAGATCGCGGTGCTCGATGGCGCGCGTCGCCTCGGCAACGGTTTTCTGCTGCCGGCCGGACCGATGCGCGAGCCGCGGTCGCGGCTGAGCAGTGTCGATATCGTCATCGTCAACGGGCAGGGGGAGCAGGGAGAATGCTCGATGAAGCTGTTCCAGCCGGTGGTGCGCGAGTTGCATGGCAACCAGCGGGCAGAGCTTTCTGTCTTTGCCGGTCGGACGGTACATGCGGTGGCAGGAATCGGCAATCCGCAACGCTTCTTTGACCTGTTGCGGCGCCACCGGATCGAAGTGCGGCCGCATGCGTTTGCGGATCATCACCCGTTCCGCGCAGCGGATCTGGTGTTCGATGATGCACTGCCGATTCTGATGACCGAGAAAGATGCCGTAAAATGCCGACGTCTGGCGTGTCACGACGCCTGGGTGGTGCGGGTCGACGCACAACCGGATGCGGGCTTCGTACACCGCCTGAATTCTGCTCTGAAGGATATCGTTGATGGACAAAAAACTGCTGGACATCCTGGTCTGCCCGATCTGTAAGGGCAAGCTGGTATACAAGCCACGCGTCGGGGAGCTGATCTGCAAGGTCGACCGCCTGGCGTACCCGATTCGTGACGGTATCCCGGTGATGCTGGAGCAGGAGGCGCGGCAACTGCCTGCGGATGAAGAGGTGGCGGGATAAATCCATGACTGCCTTCCGCGTTGTCATCCCTGCGCGCTTCGCGTCGCAGCGGCTGCCTGGAAAACCACTGCTGGATATCGCCGGCAAGCCGATGATTCGCCACGTCTACGAGCGTGCGCTCGAGAGTGGCGCCGACGAGGTCGTGATCGCGACCGATGATGCGCGGATCCGTGAAGCCGCAGAGGGATTCTCCGGTCGCGTCTGCATGACATCGCCGGACCATGTCAGTGGCACGGATCGCATCGCCGAGGTGGTCGATGCGCTCGGTTGGCCATCGGATACGCTGGTCGTCAATCTGCAAGGCGACGAACCGCTGATGCCCCCGGTGTTGCTGTCTCAGGTTGCCGGGGCGCTGGAGGCACATGCTGACGCTGATATGTCGACTCTCGCGGTGGCGCTGTCGGAACCGGCGCAGCTATTTGATACCAACGCGGTCAAGGTCGTCAGTGATCGAAACGGTTACGCCTTGTACTTCAGTCGGGCGACCATTCCCTGGAAACGGGATGTTTTCACCTCGGTGGACGCGGTGCAGCCGGACTGGCTCAGCGGGATCTACCGCCACCTTGGCATCTATGCCTATCGTGCGGGCTTTCTCGCCGGCTACGCAAAGCTGCCGCCGTCACCAATCGAACGTTTCGAGTCACTCGAACAACTGCGCGTGCTGTGGAACGGCGGCCGGATTGCGGTGGACATTGCCGCCGATGCGCCACCCGCCGGGGTTGATACACGTGAAGACCTCGCGCGGGTGATCGCTGCGCTACGTTGACCCGGCGCTGCCGTGGCTGCCCTCCAGCAACACCATGATGTCTTCTGAGTAACCCTCGCCCGAGAGGTCGGATATTTTCAGTGACAGGGTGTTGGCGGTGCGGCGGTTGGGTACGCCGTAGGCATTCTGTTGTACATGTCTGGGCTGGCAGTCTTTGCAGCGCCTGAGCACGACGCTGTCTATATCGCCAAGCACTTCGATCAGGATCCAGACCTCGCCGAGGTAATCGAAACGGCCACCGATGAGTTGTTGCAGCTTGCGGTGCAGAGCATCCACGGTCATGTTAAAAATGCTGCCGGGGCGTTTCGAGTAGCGAGAAGGTGCAGTTGTTATGGTGAAAATTCTGTTTGTCTGTATGGGTAATATCTGCCGGTCGCCCACAGCACATGGCGTATTTCGTGATCTCGTGAACAGGCAGGGGCTGGCTCATGCAATTAGCATAGACTCCGCCGGGACACACGCCTACCACGTCGGCAGCCCGCCGGACAAACGCGCACAGGCGACTGCAGCACGTCGTGGAGTGGATCTCTCGGACCTGGTCGCGCGGCGCGTTGATGCCGGTGATTTCGATACGTTCGACTATGTCCTGGCGATGGATCAGGACAACTACATGGCGCTCAGCGCTGTTTGCCCTGATCAGCACGTCGACAAGATCCACATGTTCATGGATTTCGCGCCACAGATGCGCACGCGTGAGGTCCCGGACCCTTATTACGGTGGCGCATCCGGCTTTGATCGCGTCTTTGACCTTGTCGAGGCCGCGGCAGAGGGTCTGCTCGACGAGATCAAACGACAACACCTGGGGTGACGCTGCCTTTCCCGCCCGGCCTGGTCGGCCGAACGGGACCGGGTATCGCGCCGGATCAGTCTTCGCCCGAGGAAGGCGCTGATGTTGCGGGTGCTGCCGGTGTCTTGGGTGCTGTTTCCACTTTGCTGGCAGGCGCCGGCGCCGGGCGTTCCGGTGCTGCGGCTTGTGGTGCTGCGGGTTGTGGTGCTGCGGGTTGTGGTGCTGCGGGTTGTGGTGCTGCGGGTTGCGGGGCCGCGGCTGGTACCTTTGGCGTGGCAGCTGCAGCCTTCGGCGTATCCTGGCCTTCGTCCCGGCGTGGCTTCGGCGGTTCGGCAGCGGGCGTTGTCGCCGTTATCGGTGCCGGTTTTGCCGCTTCCGGTGAACCCGAGGCGCCGGTTTTGTCCTGTGTCGGTTTGGCAGCTGCCTCTTCGGTCTTGCCGGTGGGCTCGGCAGCACGCGGCGTGGCGGGCCGGCGGTTACCCCGGTCCTGCGAGCGCTGTGCGGGCTGACTTGTCCCTTCGGCCGCCGAGTTGCCGGCGCTTTCGCCCGAGGTCACATCGTTTTGTGCCTGACCCTCAGCTGCCGGTCGGTCGCCACCGCCGCGACGCCGACGGCCACCGCGCCGACCACGACGTGAACTGCGCTTGACGGTGCCGTCACCGGCCTCGCCCGGGGTGGCGTCGGTGGTCTGGGGGACAGGGGTCTGCGGGTCTTTGTCTTTCGGTTCGACGACAGGTTTGTCGCTGGTTTGGGCGTCGCCCCTGGGGCCGGAAGATCGGGCCGGAGACTCGTTACGCTGGCCGCCTGAACGTGCGCTACCACCGCGGCGCCCGCGTGCAGGCCGTCCATCGCCCTGTCGGCTGTTTGCGTTGCGCTGACCACCGCGACGTTGGCCACTGCCGCTACCTCGTTCCTGACCGTCTCCGGACGGCTTTTCGGTCTGCTCGGCCTGCGGGGCAGTCGCCGTCGGTGCCGGTGAAGTGCGCGTCGGTGTGGTTTCGTCACGCGGTGCAAAGATGCTGCTGAACAGGCGCTTGATGAAACCGCTTTCACTGGTCGGCGGGCCCGGTACTGGAACCGGTGCAGGGGCCGCTGGCTGATCCGTATCGAGATCACTGTCGGGACGCTGCGGGGCCGGCGACGTCGGCGCGATCTGTCTTACAGCCGGTTGCTCGACACGCGGCTGGGCGCGCTCGACCGGCGGCATGTTTTGCGGCTTGAATTCCTTCTCCTGCGCATGGCTGGGGGTCTCTTCGTCCTGGATGTCCTGGCGACGAATGCGCTCGATCTCGTATTTCGGGGTTTCGAGGTGGCGGTTGGGGATGAGGACGATGTTGACATCGTGACGTTTCTCCGCATCCGCAATCATCTGCCGTTTCTCGTTCAGCAGGTAGGTCGCCACCTCCACAGGCAATTGCGCAACCACGCGGCCGGTATTCTCTTTCAGCGCATCTTCTTCGATGATGCGCAGGATCGACAGCGCGAGCGAATCGACGCTGCGGATATAGCCATGGCCGTCGCAGCGCGGGCACACGCGGTGTGCCGACTCGCCGAGCGAGGGACGCAGGCGCTGGCGCGACATCTCGAGCAGGCCGAAGCGCGAAATGCGGCCGATCTGAACCCGTGCACGGTCTTCCTTCATCGCCTCTTTCAGACGGTTTTCGACCTCGCGCTGGTTGCGCGAGGGCGTCATGTCGATGAAGTCAATGACGAAGAGACCGCCGAGGTCGCGCAGCCGCAGCTGGCGCGCAATCTCCTCCGCCGCCTCCAGGTTGGTATTCAGCGCGGTTTCCTCGATATCGGCGCCCTTGGTCGCGCGTGCCGAGTTGATGTCGACCGAGGTCAGTGCCTCGGTGTGGTCAATCACGATGGCGCCGCCCGATGGCAGGCGCAGCTCGCGACGGAATGCCGATTCGATCTGCGACTCGATCTGGTAGCGCGAGAACAACGGCACTTCGTCTTCATACAGGCGCAGCTTGCGCAGGTACTTGGGCATCACCTGCTCGATGAACTGCTTGGCCTGTTCGAAGGTCTCCGGACGGTCGACCACGATCTCGCCGATATCAGCCCGCAGGTGATCACGAATAGAGCGGATGATCACGTTGCTTTCCTGGTAGATCAGGAACGGGGCCTTGCGTTCGCCGGCGGATTGTTCGATTGCCTGCCAGAGCTGCAGCAGATAATCGAGGTCCCATTGCAGTTCTTCGGCGTTCTTGCCCACACCAGCGGTACGTACGATCAGGCCCATTCCCTCGGGGATCTCGAGTACGCTCATCGCTTCGCGCAGTTCGGAACGATCCTGGCCCTCGATGCGACGCGATACGCCGCCCGCACGCGGATTGTTCGGCATCAGCACGAGATAGCGGCCGGCCAGCGACAGGAAAGTGGTCAGTGCGGCCCCTTTGTTGCCGCGCTCCTCTTTCTCGACCTGGACGATGACTTCCTGGCCTTCCTTCAGCAACTCGTTGATATTGCGTTTGCCTGCTTCGAACGCATCGTTGTTGAAGTACAGGCGGGAGATCTCTTTCATCGGCAGGAAGCCGTGCCGGTCGGCGCCGTAATCGATAAAGGCGGCCTCGAGGCTGGGTTCCACGCGGGTGATGCGACCCTTGTAGATGTTGGCTTTTTTCATCTCCCGGCCGGGAGATTCGATATCGAGGTTATACAGCTTTTGACCATCGACGATGGCCACGCGCAACTCTTCTGGCTGAGTTGCGTTGATCAGCATGCGCTTCATTATTTAATCCTTGTTGCCCCCAGCGACGGCCAGGTGAACCACGGACTGCTGTCGTGGCGAACCGCGCGAATTGCAAAAACGCGCGGATCGACCCGGGCAGAGGTCTGGGCCCAAAAAAACCGGGCGAGGGCGAAATCAGTTATGACATGCGAATGCCAATGGCCCGTGGTGCTGGATCAGCTGCCGTCCACGTCCGGATTCAGTCATGCCGCTATTTTCTGGCGCTCGTTGCATGGGGTCGGGTAGCATTCTTCCTTCGAAGAACGCGATCCGCTCGTCACGGGTTGCAGAGCAACTTGGAGAGGTTTGCGCCGCATGCTTGCGCGCTACGTCTGCACCGGGATTTCCCCCGCTGCTAAAAATTCATCTACCGAAGCGTATTCCTGCGATGGCTCTTCATGGCCACGCCGCACGCCGCAGCTTCGGCGAAATATATCAAATTATCAGTCAGATGCATCATTTTTTGCGTAAATGGACAGGAAATGCCTGAGGCGAACCAGGGGTCGTTACGTGCGCAATCGGTCACGGTCGACGAAAACAACGACGGGCAACGCCTCGACAATTTCCTGATCTCGCAGCTCAAAGGAGTGCCACGAAGCTGGGTATACCGTGTCCTGCGCCGTGGCGAGGTGCGGGTCAACAGCGGGCGCAGCAAGCCTGCACGGCGTCTGCAGGTAGGGGACGTGGTGCGAATTCCGCCATTGCGCCGTACCGAAACCACGGCCCGGCCGCCGGCCACAAGCCTAATAGATTTAGTCGAAAACTCAATATGTTACGAAGATAATGCAATCCTTATTGTGAACAAGCCGGCAGGCCTGGCGGTGCACGGTGGAAGCGGCCTCTCGCATGGGGTGATCGAGATCCTGCGCGCTGCACGTGCGGATGCACCCTTTTTGGAGCTGGCGCACCGGCTCGATCGCGATACCTCCGGTTGCCTGATGCTCGCAAAGAAACGTAGTGCCCTGCGCACCCTG
>Ga0116164_10003771_pt1 | contig 10282 bp, 11 predicted proteins | sample AD_UKC109_MetaG_FD_89888 | JGI IMG/M metagenome (GOLD analysis project Ga0116164, IMG submission 89888) | Active sludge microbial communities of municipal wastewater-treating anaerobic digesters from Hong Kong - AD_UKC109_MetaG | ecosystem: Engineered > Bioreactor > Anaerobic > Digestate... | reverse complement strand
TTTTTGCCGGTCGTCGCGGATTACGCCTGCGGCATGCTGACGATGATCCCCGTTTTTTCCGGTCAGCTGGCACCGGGCAAAACCGCCGACGACGTAAAAAGCGTCTATCGGAAGCTTTACGAAGGGCCGCTCATGCGCTACAAAGCGCAGATGGACGAAAACGGCTATCTCTCCGGCGGACGGCTTTCCGGCCTGGACGGAATGGACATCAGCGTCTCCGGAAACGACGAACGCATCACGCTGCTGGCGCGGTTCGACAACCTCGGCAAGGGCGCTTCCGGCGCGGCGATCGAATGTTTGAATGTCATGATCGGTGCGGATCCCTACGAAGGGCTAAACCTTGGAAAGGAATCGGAATTTTGAAACAGATAGAAGGCGGCGTATGCGCCGCAACCGGCTTTACCGCCGCGGGTGTCTACTGCGGCATCCGGAAAAATAAAGAAAAAAAAGACCTCGCGCTGATTTACAGCGAAAAGAAAGCGGCCTGCGCCTGCGTCTATACGCAGAACCTCGTGAAAGGCGCGCCGATCGCCGTTACGAAACAAAACGTTGCGGACGGATACGCAAGCGCAATCATCTGCAACAGCGGCAACGCCAACACCTGCAACGCAAACGGCGTTGAAATTGCGGAGGCGATGTGCAATCTTCTCGGCGCGGCGCTGAACATCCCGGCTTCCGACGTCGTGGTCGCGTCCACCGGCGTGATTGGAAAAACGCTTGAGATCGAACCGATCGCGAGCGGCATCCCGCTTGTCATTCAAAGCCTCGGCGACGACAGCGACGGCGCGGCCAGTGCAATCATGACCACGGACCTCAAGAAGAAGGAGATCGCGGTCGAATTTTCCGTCGGCACAACGGTCTGCAAAATCGGCGGCATCGCAAAGGGCAGCGGCATGATCCAGCCAAACATGGCGACCATGCTCGGGTTTGTCACGACAGACGCGGCGATCAGCCCCGCCATGCTGCAAAAGGCGCTCAGCGCCGACATTCTGGACAGCTTCAACATGGTCAGCGTCGACGGCGACACGTCGACCAACGACATGGTGACCATCCTTGCAAACGGCATGGCCGGAAACAAGGAGATCACGGCACAAGGCGCCGATTACGACGCGTTCTGCGCCGCGCTCAGCGTGGTCACTCAGTACCTGAGCCGCTCCATCGCGGGCGACGGCGAAGGCGCAAGCAAGCTGCTCGTATGCACCGTTTCCGGCGCAATCGACACCGCCGGCGCAAAGAAACTTGCAAAAAGCGTTATCAATTCCCCGCTGGTCAAGTGCGCCATGTTCGGCGCGGACGCAAACTGGGGCCGTATCCTTTGCGCGCTCGGTTACGCGGGCGTCGCCGTGGACGTAACGAAAGTCGGCGTCGGTTTTTCCTCCGCGGCGGGCGAAATCGAAGTCTGCAAAGACGGCGCGGGCGTTGATTTCTCGGAAGAACTCGCCAAAACCGTTCTGTCTGAAAGCGAAATCACGATCTCCGTCACGCTTGGCGACGGGGACGCAAGCGCCACCGCGTTCGGCTGCGATTTGACCTACGACTACGTAAAGATCAACGGAGACTACCGGACATGATCATCGATATTGCAAAGCGTGCGGAAGTGCTGATCCAGGCGCTTCCGTATATTCAAAATTACTACGGCAAGACCGTCGTGGTCAAATACGGCGGCAGCGCCATGGAGGACGAAACGCTGAAAAAGGCGGTCATGGGCGACGTCGTCCTGCTCACGCTGGTCGGCGTCAAGATCGTCCTCGTCCACGGCGGCGGGCCGGAACTCAGCGCCATGCTCAAGCGCCTCGGCAAGGAGAGCACGTTTGTCAACGGCCTTCGCGTCACCGACAAGGAAACTGTGGACGTCGCGCAGATGGTGCTCGCGGGCAAGGTCAACAAGGGGCTCGTCAACCTGATTCAAAACGTCGGCGGCTCGGCGGTCGGCCTCTCCGGCATGGACGGGCACCTGATCGAAGCAACGATGAAGGACGAAGCGCTTGGGTACGTGGGGCAGATCGTCGCCATCCATCCATCTCCGATCATCGACCTTCTGGAAAAAGGATACATCCCCGTCGTCTCCACGCTTGGCTGCGACAAGCAGGGCAACATCTATAACGTCAACGCGGATACCGCCGCAGCTTATATCGCGGGCGCGCTGCAGGCGGAGAGCCTGATCAGCCTGACCGATATCAAGGGCGTTTTAAACGACCCGAGCAATCCGCAGTCGCTGATCACCCGCATCCATCTGGACGAAATTTCTTCTCTGGAAGAGAGCGGAACCGTCACCGGCGGCATGATTCCGAAGCTCGAATGCTGCGCCCACGCCGTCGAACAGGGCGCAAAACGTGCATTCATCATCGACGGCCGCGTGCCGCACTCCATCCTGATCGAAATGCTGACGGACGAGGGCATCGGCACCATGGTAACGAACTAACGCGGCCGCAAGGAGGACAAGCTTATGACGAACCAGGACGTAATGCAGTTAACCGACGAGAACGTTCTCGCGACCTATACGCGCTTCCCCGTTGCGCTTGAGCGCGGCGAAGGCGCGACGCTGTATGATTTCGACGGGAAGCGATACATCGATTTTGCCGCGGGCATCGGCGTTTGCTCGCTCGGTTACGGCAACGAAAGCTGGGTGAACGCCATCACCTCACAGGCAAAAAAGCTCCAGCACGTTTCAAACCTTTACTATACCGAGCCCGGAGCGCAGCTCGCCAGGACGCTGTGCGAACGGTCCGGCATGGCCGGCGCGTTCTTCTGCAACTCCGGCGCGGAGTCCAACGAGGCCGCGATCAAGCTTGCGCGCAAGTATGCGTTCGACAAATACCGCACGGGAAAAAGCACGATCGTAACGCTGAACCAGTCCTTCCACGGACGCACGGTCACGACGCTTGCCGCAACCGGTCAGGACGCGTTCCACAACTACTTTTTCCCGTTCACCGAAGGCTTCCGGTATGCCAACGCGAACGACGTTGAGAGCGTCAAGGCCGCCTGCTGCAACGGCGACGTCTGCGCCGTTATGATGGAGCTCATCCAGGGCGAAGGCGGCGTCCTTCCGCTGGAAAAAGAATTCGTACAGGAAGTGGCCGAATTCTGCCGCACGCAGGACATCCTGCTGCTCGTCGACGAAGTGCAGACCGGCGTCGGGCGCACGGGCACGCTCTTTTGCTTTCAGCAATACGGTATCCGGCCGGACGTGGTCAGCTTTGCGAAGGGCATCGCGGGCGGTCTCCCGTTCGGCGGCATTCTTGCCAACAAACGCTGCGCTGGCGTATTCTCCGCGGGCACGCACGCGACGACTTTCGGCGGCAACCCGGTTTGCGCGGCGGGTGCAAACGCCGTGCTCGGCACGCTCACGCCGGAATTCCTCGCCAATGTCGTTAAGAAGGGCGATTACATCCGCTCTCAAATCGAGAAGATGAATCTTCCGATGGTAGCGAACATCCGCGGTCTCGGACTGATGATCGGCGTCGGCGTGTCGGTTTCCCACAAGGAGGCCGTGTCCAAAATGGTGCAAAACGGCCTGCTCGCGCTCACCGCGGGCAGCAACACCGTCCGTTTCCTGCCGCCGCTGGCGATCACATACGACGAAATCGACAAAGGCCTCGATATTTTTAAAACAACCATGGGAGGGTTTGCAAAATGAATCTCAAAGGCAAAAGCTTTTTAAAACTGCTTGATTTTTCCGCAGAAGAAATCAGCGAACTGCTCGATTTGTCCGCGGAACTGAAGGCAAAAAAGCAGGCCGGCGTTCCGCACGACGCGCTGCACGGCAAAAACGTCGCGCTGATCTTTGAAAAAACCAGCACGCGGACGCGCTGCGCGTTTGAGGTCGCCGCATTCGACCTCGGCATGCACACGACCTATCTCGATCCTTCCGGATCGCAGATCGGCAAAAAGGAGAGCATTGCCGATACGGCGCGCGTGCTCGGCAGGATGTACGACGGCATCGAATACCGCGGGTTCGGCCAGAGCATCGTCGAAGAGCTGGCATCTTACGCGGGCGTACCCGTCTGGAACGGGCTGACGACGGAATTCCACCCGACGCAGGTGCTCGCCGACCTGATGACGATCAAGGAAAAGTTCGGCAAGCTCAAGGGTATTAAGATGGCTTACTGCGGCGACGCGCGCTTTAACATGGGCAATTCGCTCATGGTCGGCTGCGCAAAGATGGGCCTCGACTTCGTCGCCTGCGCGCCAAAACAATATTTTCCGCAGCAGGAGCTGACCGACGCCTGCCTCGAACTATGCAAACAAAGCGGCGGCAGCATCACGCAGACGGAGGACATCGCCGCGGGCGTAAAGGATGCGGACGTGATCTATACCGACGTGTGGGTCTCCATGGGCGAGCCGATGGAAGTCTGGGCGGAGCGCATCAGGGACCTTGCGCCGTATCAGGTCAATGCCAGCGTCATGAAGCTCGCCAAGCCGACCGCGGTCTTCATGCACTGCCTGCCGTCCTTCCACGACCTGAACACCGGCATCGGCAAGGAGATGGGCACGCACTTTAATCGCGACTCCATGGAGGTTTCGGACGACGTGTTCAACTCCGCCCAGTCCGTCGTGTTCGACGAGGCGGAGAATCGCATGCACACCATAAAGGCCGTTATGGCGGCGACGCTGTAACGACCCGCTTCAACACATTAAAAATGGGAAGCCGTTCGGCTTCCCGTTTTGCCTTAAAAAAGCTCTGGGATTGTTAAGGGTCGCAACCCTTAGCCTGTATATTCCGGCTGCGGCGGTTTATCCGCCGCAACATTCTCGCCCGTTTCGGGCGGTTTCTTTGTGCGTTTTGCCGCCCGCGAGCCCATTGGGCGAGAGGCAAAACGCGGTTGTCCCGTCAAAAAACAAGTTTTTTGACGGTCTCAAACGGGAAGCCGTTCGGCTTCCCGTTTTTTTGTCGTATCCGTTACAGTCCCTTCAGGACGTTGCCAAGCAGGAGCAGCACATAACCAATCAGTACAATGAAGAAACTCACGATCTGCGGAATAAACGGCAACGCGCCGACAATGCCCAGCATACCGACGATAAACGCAATGACGGAAATCCAGAATACGGTCTTTTTCGGTGCACTCAGTTTCATTTTAAACAACCTCCATTCAAACTTTCAGTCCTTCTTGTTATACGCAAGGCCCGCCCCTTAACGTCGAGGAGGCCGTCCTGCCGATCCGTTGTTTTTGCATCACATATTTTACCATATTATCTATATACGATGTAACACCGTGTTTATTATAGCAAACCGCTCGCGTATTGTACAGACGGAATCCAACCAAGGGCACGGTTTCGCGGGAGCATGCGTTGTCCCGTTTGCCAATCGGCGGATATGCAATATCAAGCATGTGGAATCCGCGCTTTTTCATACGTTTTATATATTTTTTACGATAAAAGCCTTGCATCCAAACGCGATTCATGATATCGTAGCTAAAACTAAATCAGGAAGAAACGCATGACGCAGATCAACCATGCAGCCGAATACCGTTACTTTAGCTTTACCAACTATTATTTTGGCAAGGCTGACTTGGGTTTGGCTGAAAACGGGTGATCATGCTTCCATAGCACGCAAAGTTCGCATGAGTACCGCAGTCAAACCGACTGCGGTTTTTAATTGGAGGAAATAAAGCAATGATCGTCATTTTAAAGCCCAATCCCGATCAGGGACAGCTGGAAAGCCTGATTAATTGGCTGCAGGGCAAAGGCATTCAGATTCACACGAGCCTCGGCACGTCCCGCATGATTCTCGGGCTGGTCGGCGACACCTCGGCGCTGGACACCGACCTGATCTCCGCGCTCGACATCGTCGACGACGTGAAGCGCATTCAGGAGCCTTACAAAAACGCAAACCGGAAGTTCCATCCGGACGACACGGTGATCCCGGTCGGCGAAACGCAGATCGGCGGCGGAAACATGACGCTGATCGCCGGGCCCTGCTCCGTGGAGACGGAAGCCCAGATCGTCGAAGTCGCAAAGGCGGTTAAGGCAAGCGGCGCGACCATGCTGCGCGGCGGCGCGTTCAAGCCGCGGACCTCGCCGTATTCGTTCCAGGGACTCGGTGCGGAAGGACTTCGCCTGCTGGAGCTGGCGAAGCAGGAAACGGGCCTTCCGATCGTCAGTGAAATCATGGACGCTTCCCAGCTTCCGCTGTTCACCAACGTGGACGTCATCCAGGTCGGCGCGCGCAACATGCAGAACTTCAATCTGCTCAAGGTACTGGGCGCGCAGGACAAACCGGTCATGATCAAGCGCGGGCTCGCCTCCACTTACGAGGAATGGCTTATGAGCGCGGAATACGTCATGGCCTCCGGCAACGAAAACGTGATATTATGTGAACGCGGCATCCGCACCTTTGAAACCTACACGCGCAACACGCTGGACCTCGGCGCGATTCCCGTTTTACGGCATCTGACGCACCTTCCCATCATCGTCGACCCCAGCCACGCCACGGGCCGGTCCGCGCTGGTCGCGCCGCTTGCAGCGGGCGCGGTCGCCGCCGGCTGCGACGGATTGCTGATCGAGGTCCACAACGACCCCGCGCACGCGCTGAGCGACGGCCCGCAGTCGCTGAATCCGGAGGCGTTCGACAAGCTTGCAAAGCAGCTTGTCGCGTTGCACGGTTTCATGCATGATCTGGAGGCAGTGCAATGAACGTCGGCATCATCGGACTGGGGCTGATCGGCGGTTCCATGGCGAAAAGCATCAAAAACCGCACGGCGCACACCGTTTGGGGAACGGACCTCAACGCGGAGACCATGACGCTCGCGCGGCTCAGCGGCGCCATCGACGCGCCGCTCGGCGACGCCAACCTTCCTGCGTGCGATTTGCTCCTTCTGGCCATCCGCCCGAACGCCGCGCTGGAATGGATACGCGCCAACGCGGACAAAATCGGCGCCGGCGCGATCGTCGTCGACCTCTGCGGGGTCAAGCGCGTCGTCTGCAGCACAATCGGCCCGATCGCAAAGGAACACGGCTTTGCCTATATCGGCGGCCACCCGATGGCCGGGCGCGAACGCAGCGGGTTCGTCAGCTCCAGCATCGATCTGTTTACCGGCGCTTCCATGATCCTCACGCCGAACGAGCGGACGGACATGCGGATGCTCGAAACGCTGAAATCGTTCTTTATCGACATCGGTTTTGCGGGCCTGACGTTTTCCGATCCGGACGAGCACGACCGTATCATCGCCTACACCTCGCAGCTGGCGCATATCGTTTCCAGCGCCTACATCAAATCGCCCGAAGCGCAGCTTCGACGCGGATTTTCCGCCGGAAGCTATCGCGACATGACGCGCGTTGCGCACCTGGACGAGGATATGTGGACGGAGCTCTTTCTGGACAACGCGGACTACCTGACCGAACAGCTCGACATCCTGATCGAGCACCTGAACGAATACCGCGCCGCTCTTGGCTCGCGCGATTCCGACCGTCTCTGTGCGCTGCTTCGGGACGGGCGGGAAAAGAAAGCGACGGCGGGAGGAAATTAATATGCATTTGCAAAGGATCCCCGTCCGCGCCGGGCGCGAATATGAGGTCGTTGTCGGCCGCGGGCTGCTTGAAAAAAGCGGCGCGCTTTTAATAGAAGCGGTCGGAAACTGCAAACTTGCGATCGTCACGGATTCCAACGTCGAGCGACTCTATCTAAACGTCGTGCAAAGCAGCCTTCGTCAGGTCGGGTACGACGTATGTTCGTTCGCTTTCCCGGCCGGGGAGAGCGGCAAACGGATGCATACCCTTTCCGATATCCTTGAATTTCTGGCGGAAAACCGCATTTCGCGCGGCGACTGTGTCGTTGCGCTCGGCGGCGGCGTTACAGGCGACCTGACCGGCTTTGCGGCGGGATGTTATCTGCGCGGCGTTCGCTATGTACAGATGCCGACGACGCTGCTTGCCGCGGTGGATTCTTCCGTCGGCGGAAAAACAGCCGTAGACCTGTCCGCAGGGAAAAACCTTGCGGGTCTTTTTTATCAGCCTTCGCTGGTCGTCTGCGATCCCGATTGCTTTTCAACTTTACCGGACGACGAATTTGCGAACGGCGCAGCCGAAGCGATCAAGACCGGCATTCTGGACGGAGAAGTGCTGTTTCGCCTGTTCGAAGCGGGCGACGTCCGCGACAGCGTCGACGAAATCGTCGCCCGGTGCGTCGCGTTTAAAGCCGCCGTTGTCGAGGCGGACGAATTCGACGGCGCGGTGCGCAACACGCTCAATCTCGGACACACCGCGGGCCACGCCATTGAACTCTGCAGTGATTATACGATTCCGCACGGGCAGGCCGTGGCGATCGGTTTGGCTATCATCGCAAGAGCTTCCGAAACGTTGGGCGAGGCAACGGAACCGATTGCGGAACGCATCCGCCAAACGCTGATTCAAAACGGCTTGCCCGTTACGTCGCCGTTTTCGCCGGAACAGCTCGCGAAAGCCGCGCTTTCCGACAAAAAACGCACGGGCGATTCCATCCGGCTCGTGATTCCGCGCCGGATCGGCGAGTGCGTATTAAAAACCATACCGGTCAGCGAACTGTTGTCCGTCTTTCGGGCGGGAATGGAGGACGGCGCATGAATGTCCGAATCACGCCCGCGCCGCTCTCCGGCGAAATCACGGCGATCTCCTCAAAATCCGACGCGCATCGGTTGTTGATCCTCTCCGCGCTCTCGAAAGGGACGACGCACATCCGCCTCAACCAGCGCTCGGACGATATCGACACGACGATCGGTTGTCTTTGCGCCATGGGTGCGCAAATCGAGTCCGTTTCGGACGGCCTCGTCGTCCACGGAATCCGTACGTTTTCGGACGATCCGCTTCTGGACTGCGGCGAAAGCGGGTCGACGTTTCGTTTTTTGCTGCCGGTCGCGGCGGCATGCTGCGACTCTGCGCGTTTCACCGGGCGCGGGCGGTTGCCCGATCGCCCGATACACGAATTGACGCGGGTCATGCAATCGCACGGCGTTCGTTTTTCGGCCGGACGGCTCCCGTTTTCGATCTCCGGCCGGCTGCGCGGCGGCGATTTCGCGCTACCGGGCAACGTCAGCTCGCAGTATCTGACCGGGCTTTTGCTTGCTTTGCCGCTGCTGAACGAAAACAGCGCCGTTACGCTGACCACAAAGCTGGAGTCCGCGGCGTACGTCGACATCACGCTCTCCGCGCTCAAGCGCTTCGGAATATGCGTTTCGGTCGGCAACGGCGTCTATTCGATTCCCGGAAAACAGACCTGTGCCTCGCCCGGGGAAATCCGCGCCGACGGCGGCTGGTCGAACGCCGCGTTTTTCCTTGCCGCAGGCGCGCTCGGGCAACCCGTTCGCGTAAGCGGGCTGGATATGGATTCGCCGCAGGGCGATAAGAAAATTCTGGACCTTCTTCGTGCATTCGGCGCGGACGGCTCGGTTTCCGGCGATACGGTGACGGTTTCACCGGCCAATCTTACCGGAATCGAGATCGACGTTGGCGAAACGCCGGACTTACTGCCCGTTCTTGCGGTCGTTGCGGCCTGTGCCAGGGGCGAAACGCGCTTTGTCAACGCCGCCCGGCTCCGGCTGAAAGAAAGCGACCGCCTCACCGCCACGGCGGCGTTGATCAACGGCCTCGGCGGAGACGCACGCGAGCTTCCGGACGGCCTGGTCGTTCGCGGCGGAACGCTCGCCGGCGGGACGGTCGAAAGCTTTCACGATCACCGCATCGCAATGGCGGCGGCGATCGCGGCGATCCAATGCGGCAAGCCCGTCACGATTCTGGACGCGGATGCGACGGCAAAGTCCTATCCCGCGTTTTATGAAGACTATAGAAATTTAGGAGGAAGCGTGGATGTCGTCTGAATTTGGAAAACTCCTTCGCGTCGGCGTCTTCGGCGAATCGCACGGCCGCGCGATCGGCGTGACGATGGACGGCCTGCCCGCCGGGGAGCCGGTTGACATGGGCGAATTGCGCGCCTTTCTGGATCGCCGCCGTCCGGGCAAATCGTCGCTTTCGACGGCCAGGCGGGAAGCGGACGAACCCGTGTTCCTCTCCGGCCTGACCGCCGGGCATACCACCGGAAGCCCGCTCTGCGCGATCATCGAAAATCATGATGCGCATCCCGGCGATTATTCGGAGCTCACCGACAAGCCGCGGCCCGGGCACGCGGACTACACGGCCTATGTAAAATGGAACGGAAGCGCCGATATGCGCGGCGGCGGCCATTTTTCCGGGCGCCTGACCGCGCCGCTTTGCATTGCGGGCGGAATCGCGAAACAGATCCTTGCGCGAAAGCATATCTTTGTCGGCGCGCATCTTTCGGCGGTCGCGAACGTCCCGGACGAATCGTTTCCGC
>Ga0116164_10003769_pt1 | contig 10285 bp, 5 predicted proteins | sample AD_UKC109_MetaG_FD_89888 | JGI IMG/M metagenome (GOLD analysis project Ga0116164, IMG submission 89888) | Active sludge microbial communities of municipal wastewater-treating anaerobic digesters from Hong Kong - AD_UKC109_MetaG | ecosystem: Engineered > Bioreactor > Anaerobic > Digestate... | reverse complement strand
GTTGCCGGTTATTGTTACTACTCATCCCCGTACACGTAAGCGTCTGGAAGCTCTGGATGCCACAATGATGGATCCGCTAATTCAATTCCTGAAGCCTTTCGGATTCACCGATTATGTAAACCTGCAGATGAATGCTTTATGCGCTATTTCTGACAGCGGCACCATTAGCGAGGAATCAGCAATCCTGGATTTTCCTGCTATTTCCCTGCGGAACTCAATGGAGCGTCCGGAGGCACAGGATTCTGGTACCATAATACTGACAGGCTTCGATCAGAATATTGTGATGGGCTCTGTTAAGATCGCTGTTAAGGAAAATGAGGTAAAGCCACGTAAACATCTGCCTTACGAGTATTCTGTCCCTGATACTTCCTGGAGAGTTCTGAAATTGATTCAGGGATTGTCATCATTGTCGAACAAATGGCATGGTGTTAATGACACGTTTTAGTCGTTAGCATTGTGAATCAATGATCCCGGACAGAGTCAGACCGGTTATCCGAAATCTTTGACTAATTTTATATCCAAAATACAGGTGAGATGAAAATTCAGCTTAAGTTTATCTTCTTTCTTTTCTCCCTTTTTCTTGCTTTAAGTTCTTGTGTCACCAGGAAGGACATGACTTACCTTAAGTATTCGGGCAAACTTGCTGAAGAGTCATATACCGCTAGTGACATCAGAGGATCAGTATCCCCAACTGCATACAAAATAATGCCATATGACAATTTGTATATCAGAGTAATCACCCCGGATCCACAATGGTCTGAGCTTTTCAATACAATGCCAGTGGGTGCAGGTGGTGCCGTTACTGAAGAAAGTGCTGGATTATTTGGTTATCCGGTCGATGGTGAGGGATACATTGAAATTCCATTCGTTGGCAAAATACAGGCGGGAGGCAGAACTTTGACGGAGATACGGACTGAATTGGATTCGGTTTTCAAGGGCTACGTCACCGACGCATCAATAACTGTAAGGTTAGTGAATAATTATGTCAGTGTCTTAGGTGAAGTAAGCCATCCAGGGCGTTATCGTCTTAGCAAGGATCAGGTTAATGTATTTGAAGTCTTGGCTATGGCCGGTGATCTGACCGAATTCGGTAACAGACAGAAAGTCCAGCTAATCAGACCGTCTCCTTATGGACCTGTTATTAAAGAGTTCTCTCTGGGAGATAGGAGCATTCTCTCATCTGAATTATACTACATCATGCCCAATGACATTATTTATGCAATGCCTGGTAACGGACGTTCATTCCGGGTCAACAGTTCGGTTTGGACTTTGTTTTTGACAACAATTACCTCAGCAATGGGGGTAATTGGCTTCTTTCGCACCCTGTGATTGGACAAGAACAGAATTTTTTTTTCTGAGAGAAGGGTAAGTCATTAAAAAAGTAAAAGGACAGAAATATGATGAGTGAGACTGGAACTGACTTTCTGCTTGAGCAGCATATGCAGCCACGTGAGACCCAAAAGAATGATCTACAGGTATTTATCCCTCTCATTCTGAAGAACTGGTATTGGTTTGTTATTGCATTGGTAGTTGCTTTGGCAGGTGTCAGATTTTATATGAATCATACGATGCCTGTTTACCGTACTTCGGCGACAATTCTGATTAATGAAACAGGCGAAAGGTCTTTTATGGATAATTCCGAGATCCTTCAGGGACTCGGACTCCCCGGCGGTATGAGAAACGTGCAAAATCAGATTATGATTCTTAGCTCAATTGCATTGACGGAGAGCACTTTAAAGGAGTTGCCGTTTGAAATTGAGTACTATTTCCGGACCATCAGGAATATTTTGCCAATCTACCCTGAAACACCTGTCAAGGTTATTTTTGATGCAGATATCCCGCTACCCAGAGATACGGAATTTTTTATTGAATTTCTGGGAAACAATATGATTAATGTTGGATGTGAGTCCGATAGTTATCCTTTTCAGAAGACCACTGCCTTTGGTGAAGAAATAACCGTAAGTGGTGGAAGTTTCATTGTAGAGTGCAGAAATGAAGAATGGGTTACCAGAAACCTGGATAGAACTCTGTATTTCAACATTCACAGCAGAAAACACCTTGTTGATTATTTTGTGAGAAGGATTAATGTGGAACTGATGTCAAGAGACGGCTCAGTTTTACGGGTAAGCATGTTGGGAACAAACCCCAAAAAGGATGTTGACTTTTTGAACAAGCACCTTGAAGGCTTTCAGGCAATTTCTCTGAATAAAAAGAATGCTGAGGCCAACAGGAGAATACAGTTCATTGAAGACCAGCTAGTGGGCATCTCAGATTCACTGTCTATGACTGAGAACAGACTGCAACAATTCCGGTCTTCGCACCGGGTGATGGATTTGTCGGCACAGGGACAGTCTATCATTGGACAGGTGACACTTCTGGAAAACGAAAGGGCAAGACTTAACCTCGAAGCCAACTATTACGATTATCTGGCTGATTATCTGGCTAAGGATGCTACGGGAGAGGTTCCCATAGTGCCAATCACGATGGGCATAACTGATCCAGGGCTGACCCGAATTGTGGAAGAGCTTGCTGAACTTCAGGGACAGTTGACACTGACCGGCGCTGGGGAAAGAAACCCACTGCAGAGAAACCTTGAACAGAGGGTTCGTAGCGCTAAAGGTGCTCTTAGTGAAACCCTGAATGGTTTGAGAAGGGCAAATAGCCTTGCGAGGTCTGAGAATCAGGAGCAGATTAATAAAGCAAATGCACAGGCATCTGCTCTTCCTGTTACAGAAAGACAATTATTGGGTATTGAGAGAAAGTTCAGATTGAACGATGAACTATATACTTTTCTTCTTGAAACAAGAGCGGAACAGGAGATGCAGAAGGCATCGAACAAGGCAGACAGTGAGATCATTGACCCTGCTGATGCCCGTTTCAGTACGATGGTGTCCCCAAACAGGATGAAACTGATGCTTATGGCTGTATTTGCAGCTTTTGCGATACCCTTGTCTATTATATTCCTTGGTTTCCTGTTCAATAAAAAACTAAAGGAAGAGGATATCAGGGAGATGACAGATATACCTGTAGTTGGAAATATTCCTCACAATACGAATAAGGTTAATACTGTCGTATTTGATATTCCTAATTCAGCCATCGCAGAATCATTCCGGCTTTTGAGATCAAGAATGCAGTTCTTCACTAAAGATACAAAAGCCCCGGTTCTGCTTGTAACATCCTCCATGCCGGAGGATGGTAAGACCTTTGCTGCAATTAATCTTGCCTCGGTTTACAGCCTTCTTAATAAGAAGACTGTCCTGGTTGGATTTGATTTGAGGAAACCAAAGATATTCCAGGACTTCGGTCTGTCCAATGAGAAAGGAGTTTCCACCTGGTTGATTGGGCAGGACAAGATTCAGGATATAATTCAGACTACCAGTTTCGAAAATTTTTCAGTCATTTCTGCAGGCCCTATCCCACCCAACCCCTCGGAGCTGACTGCACTTGGGAAAACGGAAGAACTATTTAGCTATCTCAGGGAGAAATATGATTACATAATTGTAGACACTTCTCCAATCGGATTAGTGTCCGATACATATCATCTCGCTTCTATGGCAGATACTGTGCTTCTTGTTGTCAGACCGGGTAAGACATTAAAGGAATTGTTTGACAGAACCCTTATGGAGATCAAGTCGAGCGGTACGAAGGGAGTTGGCTTGCTGGTCAATGATATCCAATCCGGAAGCGGACATTACGGATACGGTGAGAAATATGGATACACTACTGACAAAGGCAGATCCAAAAAGCGCCTTCTGAGGAAGGCGCTTTTTAAGCGTAATTAAGTATTCATTTGGGCAGGTCCTATTGCTTAATGAATTTTTTCGTTGTCAGTATTGTATTTCCGTTGGTTAACATAAGGACATACGTTCCGGATTGAAAATCAGGGAGTGATATTTCTTTTGAGATTTCCCCGGGACTTACATTTTCTTGATACACAGTAGTTCCGGTCAGGCTGATTATTGACAATGTGCATTCCTGTCCGGGGAGCTCTTCAAGGATATCAATTTTGAAGAATCCATTGTTTGGATTAGGATAGAGACTTATTAGGTCCGGGTTGTAAAAATCTTCTACTCTGAGTTCGATTGCATCTGAAGTACTGACAGCACCCATGTTATCTGTCGCAATAGCAGTAATTACGTAGGTGCCTGTATCCACATTCTGCAGGGTAAAAACGTATGGGGCTGTAGTCATCTCAGCGATCGTAACATTTCCACTCTTAAGTTCTACATTGCTGATGGTACCATCCGGATCGCTCGCTTCAGCAATTATTACAACGTTATCATGTTTCTTTGGCTTCTTCTCATTTTGGATTTTTATACTGACTGAAGGAAGCTGGTTGACAACAGTTGCAGATTTTTCAACAACAACAGTAACAGCGGCGGAGACAGTTTTTAAGCCCTTATTATCTGTTGCAGCAGCTGTTAAGGAATATGTGCCAGCTGGCACTTCTTTCCAGGTGTAAGAGTATGGAACTGATGTAATTTCTCCAAGTTTGGATGTACCATTATAGAATTCAACCTTTGTAACAGAACCGTCGGGATCAGATGCATTTGCATCGATGGTAATTGCAGCTGGTGCTATAAATGCAGTACTTTTAGTAGGAGATGAGATACTGACAACCGGTGGTTGGTTAATCGAACCTACATTATTGATTACATTCTGAGCTGTTATAGAAGCGGCCTCACCACCGGATGCAGTCTGGATTGGATTGGATGCAGGTTTGGTATAGGCTACAGTAACGAAATCACCGTAAATGACAGGGCTGGCAAGGGTCAGCAGTACATTGGTTCCCGAGATAGCCACAGAGTTAACCGTTCTGGTAACATTATTGACTTTGACTGTAAAAACAGAAGCAGCAGGGATAATGTTAGCCAATGAAAGGTTGTAAGTTATTTCGAGTATTGAAGCTGTTGCATTCTGGATCACAGAGCTGACATAAACAGGAATAACTGCAGAAACGTTATTTGTAACACTTTGAGCTGTTATTGTGGCTGCTTGCCCTCCGGATGTTGTCTGGAGTGGATTAGAAGCAGGTTTGTTATAAGCAACAGTAACAACATCACCATAAATGACAGAACTGGCAAGGGTCAGTAGTACTTTGGTCCCTGAGATTGCCACGGTACTTACCGTTCTTGAAGTATTGTTGACTTTTACTGTAAATGCGGAGGCAGCAGGGACAATATTAGCCAACGAAAGATTGTATGATATTTCGAGTATTGAAGGAGTTGCATTTTGAATGACAGAGCTAACATAAATGGGATTAGATGGTGTGTCAGGGTCGGTTGTTGAAGAATATTCATGCCAACCCAAGTCCGGGGCATCACCGGTAAAAGGTAATCCAACATCTACTCCAGCATCAATAAGGTCACTATTAGGAGTTAGTTTTAAAAAGTCTATGTTAGGTAATGTGCCATCTGATTGCCTAGGCCCCGTTAGAATTGCATACACGGTAGCTGAATCAATCTCAAGAAAATCATCATCTGTGACAGTCACACCGGTTTGTGTGTTCCATGAATTATATTGATCATCTGCATCTTTGAAGTTGCCCCATATTTCATTTTCATAATTATCATAAGCAACACAGTTTCTATAATAATCATATCCGATTTCATTACCAAATGTTCCAAATCCAGCTCCATAACCAGCCCCCGGATCCCATCCGTTTTTATAAGCCACGCAATTATAATGATGTATTTTGAAGTCAGCACTGTTTTGAGTAAATCCATGATATGAATTAAATGCAGCAATACAATTCCTTGCCACTCTTGAAATACTATCTCCAGCAGGTATAGGAATTGAAGGTAATGCTCCAATACCCATCTTAAATCCATTACCATCACCCCCATCGTATCCACACGAAAAGGCCCAACAGCTATCAAGTTCGACTATACCATCATTCCATGCTAAATCCCATGCGTCATCAGAATTATGCCATGAACGGCAACCTATGAAAAATGTAGAGCTACGATAACCATAACTTGATATTTGCCAGCCATCGCCTTCTCCACCGAAAATGTGATTATAAGAATCACAGTTAATGTACATTAAACTGTCATTATCAACCGCATAAAATCCTATTCCATCGCAATCGTGAACTGATACATTTTCAATTGTAACGCCATTTGAATTTCTTACATCAACACCTGTTATAAGAATATTGGGGTCAGTTTGTCTTATTTCCTTTATTTCAATTCCTTTTACTTTAATATAATCACAATTCCATATTCTGAATCCATAATTATAAAAATCCGGTGTTTGATTTGTGTAATCCCATATTACGACTTCTTCAGGATAATTTGTTATTACTATCGGATGTGATCTCGTCCCGTTGGTATTCTGTATTTGGTTGCCATAAACAGCTGTATAGTAATAGGTGCCCCCTCTTAAAAAAACTGTATCTCCTGGTAATAATCCTTCAGTAAATGCTTTTGATACCGTGTACCAAGGCGACTCAAAGGTGCCTATATTACTATCATTCCCCCATGTAGATACATAATAATTTTTAGAGGACAAGATTCCACAAATCAGCAGAAATGGGATAACGATTATTTTTCTCATATCTCTTTTTGACTAACAGAGGGTAAGTGATGACGAATGTACAAATTTAATTGATTAAACGAAGATGAGAATTAAAAGTTCCAAACATTTTCAATATTTATACTGCGGCATTATTACAATTCTCCATATAATTTAACTTATGAACTTCATATGACGATTAATCAATTATTCAAAATAGCAATTTATATCCAAAACCATAAATTTGAATAGGATGACAGATGCCCAACTTCTGATTTCATATACATTAACATAGCATCATGTTTGGAATCAGAAAAATATTTATTATTTCTTTTGTTTTGCTTAATTTGATAAACTGGGAAATTCTTATAGAAAATAAGTATGGCTTTCCCCAAATAGTCAAGTATGTTCTAGTTTTAGTATACTTAACAATATTTACGGTCTTCATTATTGTCAAAAGATCATGTATTGACAAAAGAGAATTGCTACATCCATTTACATTGTGGTTCATATTATGGTCATCGTTTCTTATAATCTCTTCTTTTTTTGGGATTGAAGATCCCCTCTTTTTCCAGCGACTATTTGCCGACCGATTTTTCTTTCTGCCTTATCTACTACCAATTTTAATTCTATTTATGAAATTCGATCTCGAATTCTTTAAGTATTACTATAAATTCACATCTGGGTTATTAACTATTGCAATAATAATAGAGATTTATACTATCTTATTTAACATTTCTGTTACAGATTGGCTAGAGCACATGGAAAGAATTAATATTTTTAACATAGGTGCTTGCTTTCTCCTGCTGACTTCGCATTTCTCTAAAAATAAATCCACAACAGCAAAAGTGTTAATATTCTATGCCTTATACATTGTAATTGCCTTAATCTATGGTCGCAGGGGACTTGTAATAAATGCTCTGCTTCTAATATTGGTAATGCTTTATTTTAGGCTGAGAAGTCCTCTGTTGAATATTAGATATAGAATGAGTGTTTATTTGAGTGGGATTGTATTTATTATAATGATTATAATATTTGGTTATACTTTGACTAATACCTATGCTTTTGAGAGAGGTTTCTCAAAGGATGCATTTAATGAATCGAGAGGTTTGGTATTCAGGGATTTTAATGAGGATTTTGATACGGCACAGGAGTGGATTTTTGGTCGTGGTATTGAAGGCAGAGTATACCGTGCGATCTATTCGCATACTCAATCATTGGATATTGTTGAGCATGGATATAGAACACTAATATTGAGGGGAGGTTTGCTTTATCTAATACCATTTTCACTAATATTTCTTCGTGCAATCTATTTGGGTTTTTTGCAGAGTAAAAATGAATTAATAAAAGCTTTGGCCTCTATCTTGGTAATTCATCTAATTATGATGTTTTATTTTAACCTGCCAGACTTCTCTTCTTATTATATTTTAGTATGGATTTCCATTGCTGTCTGTTTTAATAGTAAGATGAGGGGCTATACTAATGAGGAAATCTATCATGCTTTAAATAGATGACTAAATGATTTGGCATATTCCAATTTTAAGATTAGTAGATCTTTCTCCGAAAGCCATAGATGTTATGAACAAAGAGTAATCGTCATATCAGTAGAACAAAAGCAACCAATTATTCTTACTTTGCAACTATGACCATGTTTGAAAAACTTAAATACAATTTTTTGCTGTTACCAGGTTGGAGAACCAACCGAAAACTAGTGGTAATTGAATCAGATGATTGGGGATCGATTCGTGTCCCATCAAGATCTATATATGAGGAGTTCATAAAAAAAAGAATGACATCAGCAAATATTGCATTCAATCAATACGATACGTTAGCTAATTCCGAGGATCTAGCTCTGTTATTTGAAATCTTATCGTCAGTCAAAGATAAAAATCGTAGGCCTGCTATTTTGACAGCTAACACTATAATGACAAATCCCGATTTCAATAAAATAAGGGAATCTAAATTTGAGAATTATTTCTACGAAAGATTTACAGAAACATTAAAAAGGCACTATGCAAATGAGGATGTGTTTTGTCTATGGAGGGAAGGAATAAACAATGACATTTTTAGACCACAATTTCATGGTCGAGAGCATGTGAATATCAGTCGTTGGATGAATGCCTTAAAAATGAAGATTGGAGAAGCCCGGTTAGCATTCGATTATGGATTCTTAGATCTTCGAAATAACATCCATGACAGTAAGAATGCATACTTATATCCTTATGATTCAGCAAACGCTGCTGAATTAGAATATCAAATGACCTCATTAATTGAAGGGTTGAAGCTATTTGAAGAATTATTTGGATATAAATCATTATCCTTCATTGCTCCCGGATACATATGGGGCCGGAATCTGGCAAAAACAACCCATGAGTTGGGTGTGAAAGGATTTCAGGGAATTTGGTATCAATTTGAACCAATCCCTAACAAGGACCACAAGGTTCGGAGGATATTTCATTATACTGGTCAATTGAATATATTAGGACAAACCTTCATAGTAAGAAATGCCCATTTTGAACCTTCACAATATCCAAAGCCTAAATATATTGATGAAATATTAAAACGAGCACAAATTGTGTTTAATTATCACAAACCATTGGTTATAAGTACACACAGAGTAAATTTCATCGGTTCCATTGACAAATCGAATCGCGATCAAAATTTAAAGACATTTGGTGAAATATTAAGAAGAATTGTAAAAAAATGGCCTGATGTTGAGTTTGTTAGCACTGACGAATTGATTAAAATTATACTTAGCTCATAACCAATGGCTATGTTATGGTCTTGGAAAACTGGACATTAATATTAATAACTCATATAATACTCCCCTGAATTAAGGCACTGGTTAAGGTTGAATTTGATAGCTTTAAACCAGTGTATTATGAAATCGAAAAAACAAAAACACTCAGCGGCCTTTATAGCGATAGTAGCAATTGAAGCATTACAGGAGAGGAAATCTCAAATCTTGTTCAGATGTTCAAGGTTAATCCGAGCCTCATAACGTTTTTCAGGGAGGGATTTGTAAGCAGCCAAAAGTGATAAAGTGAGAGACGTAATCATTCTTCAATCGTGAATAATTTGCCACTCATATCAGATGACAACATGATTTATTAGAAAAAACCTGGTTATGAGTTTTCACCAAACTCCCTCTTTTCAACATAGCCAATTAACTTTGATAAAAATACGGTCCAGCTAGACTAGACCATCTTACCCTGATTGGTGTGGGTTGACAATGTGAAATGATATATTATTATGAGAATTCTATTTGTTATTAATGGTCGGTATCCCTCGCGTGGAGCAAGCTCAAAACGGATTACTAATTATATTCGTGCTCTTAAACTCCACAATGTTGAGATTGAGGTTTTGCCTATATATTCAAGAGCAAAGTCAAATCTTCATAATATCCTTTGTAGTATAATCATCCCATTGATGGTTTTTTGGAAAGTTATCTCTCGTTTACGGAATAACCATGTGGTGTTTATATATGGATTTGGTTGGGTTAGCAAATTGTTTATTGCACTTGCCTCAAAGTCAATGTCCAGATCGGTGGCACTAGAAGTTAATGAGAAACCATATACGATTCATGGTAGTCGGAGAGATTTAGTTCTAAAGTATCTTGAACCTTTTCACGAATATGCTCAGACAAGATTTGTATATCCTTTAATTGATGGATTCATTGTAATTTCAGATGCCTTGGGAGAATACATCAAATTCTATAAAAGGTCGAATGCTATATTATGCAAGGTTCCCATTATGGTAGATTTTGAGT
>Ga0116164_10003767_pt1 | contig 10285 bp, 8 predicted proteins | sample AD_UKC109_MetaG_FD_89888 | JGI IMG/M metagenome (GOLD analysis project Ga0116164, IMG submission 89888) | Active sludge microbial communities of municipal wastewater-treating anaerobic digesters from Hong Kong - AD_UKC109_MetaG | ecosystem: Engineered > Bioreactor > Anaerobic > Digestate... | reverse complement strand
CCAGTGTCCGTCACCTCTTCTCCGAGATCCGGGAGACCACGCAGCGAATCGTGCCTGTCTATGTGAACTGCCAGAACCATCATACGCGGTTCATGGTATTTACCCGGATTTACGAGGGAGTCTTCGGGCATCTCCCGCCTACGACAGGCATCTCGCTCCGGAGAATTTTAAACGAGGTTGGCTGTGCATTAAGCGAGCGGAAAAAAGTGCTCCTCGTATGCCTGGACGACGCGAATTACCTGCTCCACGATGGAGTGCTCAACGATACGGTCTTCTCCATCCTCCGGCTCTACGAAGAGTTCCAGGGGGTGCGGAGCGGGGTAATCCTCACGGTGAGCAACACCGAGACAGATTTCCGGAAAGAACTGGATGCCTGTGTGATATCGTCATTGCAGCCCACGGAGATTTATTTCCCTCCATATTGCTGCGATGAAGTGAGAGTCATCCTCCAGGAGAGGATCCACCAGGGGGTGTATGCGGGGGTAATCTCCAGCGAAGTGTTTGAGCTGATCGTGGAGAGGGCCCTGCTCGCCGGAGACCTCCGGGTGGGTCTTGATCTCATCCGCAGAGCCGTACTCAGCGCGGAACAGGACGCGAGGAAGACGGTAGAGGCTGGTGATATTGAATCTGCGTTTGAAATATCGCAACATATTCACCTTGCCAATTCGGTGAAGATCCTGAACAAGGAAGAGAAGAAGATGCTCCGTTCCATGGCAGAGTATTCCCTGCAGGAAGAGCGTATCATGTACTCAGGGGAGCTTTTCGATTCAGTGCGTGAGGCGGCCCCCATGGGATATACCACATTTTTCGAACGGTTGAAGAAGTTCGACGAGATGCGGTTGATCAGCACGAGGTCCTGTTGGCGTAACGGGAACACGAGGGAGATCAGCCTCCGGTATGAGGCCGAGAAGGTGATGGAGGAGTGTGGGGGGTGAATGGAATGGCACATCTTTACTTTCACTACACAAAGCACAAATAAAAATCACATATCAATATTTTGAGATAATAGGAATCCTAAATATTAAACTGGAAGAAATCAATGAGAGATACCTTTGCAAAACCATTCCTTAAATGGGCTGGTGGTAAAACACAGTTACTCGAGGAATTTGAGCGGAGGATTCCCCAAGGACTAAAGGAAGGAAAATATACTGTTTTTGTTGAGCCATTTGTGGGTGGCGGAGCGGTCTTTTTCTATTTCAACAGCATCTTCGATTTCGATAAGTGTTATATTTTCGATATCAATGAAGAATTAATATTTTAGTTACGCGGTTGCACGCAAGGGGATTTATGTCAAGTTCAAGCTTTTTTTTATTTTTTTGATCGATTTCAACATCAAAATAGTTGTTAATCACGAAACCGTAAGCGATTACGCAGATAAGAATAGTACCTATCGGAATAAGGTCTGGAGAAATTCCACAAGCCACATACGCTCCGATAATTGGAAAAAAAGTGTAAAATTTTATCCAGTCCGATATTCTCATCATTTTAAGATAACTATTTATCCGCTCCATTTTTTACCGTCCCCGGGTCCATGTAAAGGTGAGGATGTCGGGTTTCATTCGAAATGTATTTCTATCGATACTGTAAGTTCTGCGCCCATTTCAGTCAGTTTAGCCCTCTTCTTCTGGATGGAGGGTGGCTGTCCCCCCTGCCGGGGATGATGGCTTCTCAAATCTCCCTATGACTGACAGCACGGCGGGCATGACAAAGATAGCCCCGACGAGCGAGAAACCGACAGCAATCAGTGTCGTAATACCAAAATTGCTGATGATCGGGAAAGTAGCAAGACAGAGTGCCGAAAACCCGAAAAAGGTCGCAAGACCGGACACCGTGATCGCAGTCCCGATCTTCCGGACACTCTCCTGGATAGCGGCGAGATTGTCGTGCAGGCGCTCCTTCTCTTCCGCGTAACGCTCCATTACGAGGATGGTATACTCCGCCGCAACCCCAATCGTCATTGATCCCAGCGTGGCGGTGAGGGGGGTATAGGGAATATTCAGGATATACATTATGACAGCATTCCAGCCGACGATGAAAACGATGGGGATCATGGGAGATACTGCGTGAAGATGGCGGTATACGAGGATCAGGAAGATGAAGACGAAGATAAATCCAAGATATGTCATCATCTCTTTCGATTCTGTCAATGATGAGAGCATCTGGGTAAATAATTCAAAATTGCCCGTGGGGGTTATTGTTATCCCGACCGGTGGTTGGAGGAACCCGATATCCCTGATCATCTGCTGTTTCAGGGAGTTTTGCCCCTTCATATCAAGGTCAACAATGTTGAATTTTATTACTGCATTCATCGAACCGCTGAGGTACTGCCCCCTCACATCCTCCGGGATGGTTGCCAGCACCGCATCAAGATCGGCCTGGGTTTCCGGCATTTCACCGCCATTGTATGCAAGGATGTAGGTGACAATGCTCGTTGCCCCGGTTAGTTCAGTATGGTGTAACGTTTCGTACTCCTGGAACTCCGCAATCCACCTCACAGTATCGAGATCCGTTACATAGCCCCGGATATAGAAGTCTGCAGTACTTGTCGCTCCCAGAATGCGTGTGACCTTGTCAATATTGATCTTGGCTGGCATATCCCCGGGAACAAACTCGTTCTCGCTGGTCTGGACCGGGATGAGGGGGTCGATATGGAAACCGACGATTGCGATACAACCGACAATAACAAGGAGGGGTATGGGATTTTTTGCAATCTTTACTGACACGTCAGTGAGGAACTGCCCATAGGAAAAGGATCTCATCTTTCCGTTTTTTATGTTGCGGCTTTTTTTCGGTGGACCCACGATTGAATCACACGCATCTGTCCCAACGGCATAACACAGGTCGGTCCTGGGTTCTTTGGGTTTGTACTTTAACAGGAGGCCGAGGGTGGGCATGCCGATGCAGGATACCCAGTACGAGGTAAATATGCCGATAATGGCCACGAGCCCGAAAGAACGGATCATCGGGACGTCTGATACAAACATTGCCAGGAATCCCACGCAGGTGGCAAGCATCGCGTACAGGACGGCAGGGCCTGTCCGCGTAACTGTCATGAATACGGCGTCATGGAGCGATCCCTTCCTTGCTTCCTCGTCAAACCGGGCATGGAACTGGATCGCATAATCGATGCCAAGCCCGATCAGTACTGGAAAAGCGCCGATCACCGCCATATTCAGCCCGATCCCGACAAGACCCATCAGCCCAAGGGAGGTCACCAGCCCGATCCCCACGAGCAGGACCGGCATGAACCGGTACCGGACATAGGCGAAGATAATCGCCATTACGATGATCATCAGGATCATGGCGCCGCCGATGAGGAGCCCCATGTTACTCGCCAGCCCTTCCTGCATCTGCTGCATGAAGGCAGGGGTGCCGGATATTTCCACATTTACTCCCGGAGGCTCTTCGGTGTGATCCACGACCGATATCACATTATTCAATGCAGACTGCTGGACGTTGTCTGACAAGCCTTCCTCGAGCTGGATCTGGACAAGAGTGAGAATATTAGATGGCACTACCTGGTTGCGGACGTCCAGGGGAAGTGAATCAACAACACGGTCGACTTCTGCCCGTGAGGCAGGGAGAGTACCCCCATTGGCGCTTTTTAAGACTTCGACAATACTATTTGTTCCCTTAATATTCTGCTGCTGTCTGAGATCCGTTTCGAGGTTGGCAATATACGAAAGGATATCAGGGTTCAGCGGATCACTGGCTTCAATAATAAGGATTATCGAATCAGACTGAAAATTATCCGAGTATTGGGAATAGATAATTCCTTTTTCAGAATTCTTGTCAAGGTATGTCTCCCATCCTGTCTGCATGCTCAGCTGGGTCATGCCGTAGATGGCGACACAAAAAATGGCAACAATTAGTACGGCAACCAGAAGTGGCTTACGGTTGATTGTTCGTGCGATGCCTTCAAAGATTTTGGCTATCATTGAATCCCGGAATCCTGTATTTTATCTCCCGAATCTATCAGAATGCCATTTTTTCCGGGCCCGTGTATTACAGAAAAAATCACCCGGATTGTCGGTATCGTTACGAGATCAGCGCTCCTGGCGACGTCGGTAGAACCAATACCCGCTTCCAATGATACCTACTACGATAATGCCCAGTACAAGGGGGCTGAATAATACGGTAGCAATACCAGTGTCCTTGATGACATTGAGACGGACCTTTATCGGGTCTGATATGATGCTATTGTCCATGGCATCCCTGAACCTTACTTCGGAATCAAGCCCGTACTCCTTTTTGGTAGCCGAGCCATCGACAGATATCTCAAAGGCTGCCTCTTTCGTCTCACCGGGTGTAATGGTTCCCAAAAAAGCTGTATCATCACTGCTGGTGAACGGGTCGACAGTACTGATCCGAGCCTGGGCACTGTAGACGGTAGCGCCACCGGTGTTTTTATATTGGACAGTGATTACCTTTTTTTGGCCGGGTGAGATTTCAATGGGATCGGAAAGGATAGTGAATTCAACCTTTTTCCCGACGGGAATTCCGATAGTCGTCCGGTCGGTGTCGACTATGTCACCTTCATAATTCTCGTAATTCACATAGACATCCAGCGGATATGTTTTGTTCTCCGCATCCTTGTTCACGGAAATCTTGAATTTTGAAGTAACCTGTGCCCCTAGAGGAAAATCGCCGATATAGGTGCTGCTATCAGTCGGGATGACCGGGCTGTTATCATTGCGGGTGATCTTCAGGATTACTTTTTTCCCGTCTTCCTGCCCGGTGTTTTGTATCACGAGGTTCAGGTAACCTTCCGTTCCTGCATTTATATGATCAGTACCGGATGAAATGATTGAGAACTGCAACTCCGGCTTGATTTTAACCGGGAGCAGGAGGGTCTCATTTATTTCCCGATACCTGTACTGGATACAGTCAGTCCCGTACTGGTCTGCAGCCCACAGGTAGGTGTACTGAATGTTCAGGGGAAGATCATAGGTGCCGACTGTTGCATTATGGGGAATTTTTACATTGAACTTCACCAGGATGCTGCTTCCACCCTTGAGGTCCCCTATCATCTGGGGATCACTTTTGATGATGAGGGGGGAGTCTCCCGAACTCAGTTCTATAGTGATCAGCTTTGCGGTATTGGGCTGATCCTCCCGGTCGATAATACCGGATTGAACGAATTTAAATTCGTTGAGTCCTTTGTTCTGGAGCTGCACCGAGATGACCGCGTCATCTCCCGGGCTGAATTCATTCGTCCCCGAGACGACTGCTGTGAGCCCGGGGGAGCCCGCCATGTATTTTTCACCGGCACTCACAGGAGCGATCACGATGAATCCAAGTACGATAGAGATGAGGATTCCATACCCCAAAAGGCTGAACCGTGAACCTGGCCTGGTGATTCCGGGAAGGGAAGTCTGATTGCAGACATTCGATTCCGATGTTTTCTCAATTCTTACCATCTTTGTTTCCTCAGGTAGTAGTAAATATATTTACTACAATATGATCTATTCATGTTACCCGGGAACAATAAAAAGGTATCTGGTTTAGTAGTAATAATTTTTACAACTAATCTGAATTGAGAAAACCCGGAAAAACTAATTTGGGGGAATTATGGAAAATATTCCAGGTAAAAAGCAATTTAACAATAGATGTGAAATCACTGGTATGGACAATATTCCACGCACTCTCATCAAGTCACTCAATACATTGGGCCTGACAAATTACGAGGCAAGGGTATACGCAACGCTTGTTCTGTATGATCATGCACAGGCAAAAGAGATCGTCGATTTTCTTTCCCTCTCAAAGCCAAGTGTATATGAAGCGCTGAACAGCCTGGCGGATCGGGGTCTTATCGTGAAAAGGAGCTCGAAACCGGCGAGTTATAGTGCGATCTACCCTGAAATGGCAATCAGGATACTGATGGATGATCATGAGAAATCATCGGAACAGGCCCTTTCGGTATTGAAAAAACTGGAAAAAGAGAAGGTAAGATCCGATGAGGAGGACGCTCTCTGGACGATTTATGGTGAGGCTAACATTAAGTATAAAATTCGTGACCTTTTTGGCAAGGCGAAAAGTCATCTCATCTGTATTTTAGGGGACCACCACATTGCGCTCCTGGAAAATATCCACGTCAAGGATATTCCCTTAAGGCTGATCGTTCTTTCAGGTTCCTCTGATCTCGAAGAAAAAATGCACACACTATTTCCCGGAAAATATGCAGAAATTCACATCGTCCCCCCGGAGAGATTCAACACAGCCCCACCCTTTCTATTAAGTGAGTTTGCCGAGGCCCGAAAATTCATGAAGCTCGAGAACATGCTTGAGGTGAACGCGGATGATGAGGAACTCCTTATTATTCCGCCGTTCTTTCACGGGAGCAGTTATGTCCTGAATACAAGGAACAAGGGAGCCCTCTACTATATGAAAATGTTCAGAGAGCTATACTGGAACTGGCTTATTGAAGGTGATGAAAGTCAACAATCGTCACCTCTCCAGCAAAAGAGAGAAAGAACCAATTCTTCCGGTCCAAATATGACTGACTCAATACAATAAAAAATTTCAACAATTTCCAGCAAATTGCCTATTATGTATCATAGGTCTGCCTGGATCCCATCCTGACATCACAAACCACAATAGAGTGGAAGAGGCCGTCAAAGAGGATTAGAAGATTTATATATTATCGGAAGTACAAAGAGTATTTTCACCGAATACCTCATTGAGGGCCCCAATTCCATTTCAGCAGATACTGACAAGGATAATACGATCTCAGCCGAAGAGGCCTATTATTATGCACGGCCGAGATCCACCACCAACACAGCATCTTTAATGCATCCCCAGATTTATGATGGTAATCCATATGGAGAGATAGAACTGGTTAGGTGCTAACTGGGACAACAACCCCTCCCTATAACAGACTCCAGTCCGAACATCACAGGCATAAATGGATCTGTGAGAACTATCAATTTTTGATGCTCTGCAGGGTCGGCATCACGAACCCGCGTATAGCAGATCCCTTATGCTCTAACGTAACCATCCTGTCACTTGTGTCATTATCTTAATCGGGAAAGGCAGAACCTTGATGACCTGGGGTGGCCGAAGCGGAGGCAGAGAGAATCGCGACCTGCACGATCACGGTCCCTTCGGCATGGTACGAGATCGAGTACGGCCTGGTGAAATCTTCGGCAAAGTCGGAGGCCTGACGATGTTTGGGCTTTCCACCCGCAGGAAGATGGTTATCGCCGGATGTGTCCTGATCGCTGTAGCGGCAGGACTGGCCTGCAACGACCAGCCCCATGTTGCAGTTGTTGTAACTAGCGATGTGGGGGTTGTTGGAGGTGGTGGTGGGAGGGTAAATTATTTAATGTGTTCCCCATTCATTTTTGTGTCTAATTCGAGAGAGGCATAAACCTCAAACCGGGTTTGTTCAACAGGATCTTCAATCTCTATGATTCTTATTTGCATTTTTGAAACTCTCTCCTTCGCCGCATTATAAATAAGCGCGAATTCAGGATCAAGTTCGAGATCTCTTCGGCGCCTGTTAATGTCAATTCCAGATTTTTTCGCGTCTTGTTTAGCGATATTAAAAGCAAATGTTGCGGTAGTGTGACCTGAACTTTGCTGACTGTGTTCTTTTAAACGAGATTTTAATCGTTCTGATCGTCCAACATAAATCGGATTGCCTTTTCATAAAAGACGTAAATACCTTGTTTAGGAACATTAGCCAAATCATTTCTTGTTATAAATGGAGAATTTTTGGGCCTTGTAGAATTCCTCAAGGATAACAAGAACAAAAGAAATCAATCGTGAGAGATTATAGACGATTGCTTTCATTTTAATCTCTTTGAACTGGAGCCTGTACCTTCTGGCCTTCAGGGATTCTCCGTATTTCCTTTTCAGTACAGAGAATACAGTTTCGACCTTGTTTCTCTCATGATACATATCGAGATCAAATGAATCAGAGAGTCTCTTCCGATAGTATCCAGAGATCCGTTTTCTTTTCCTTTCTCGAACAGGAATAAGCGAGAATGAGTTCAAAGAATCATGGATCAATTCGTGAATGTCCTCAGAATCGTATCCTTTGTCCATGACATACAGATCAGACTTCCTGGTTCTGTGACAGTGCTTGAGGAGTTTTTCTGCATGACGGATGTCATGAACCGGGTGCTGTGAGATCTTTAACCCGGTGATAATCTGATGTGAAGTATCGACAGAGATAGAGGTTTTCAGGAATCGTTTTCGCATTTTACCCGTTCTCCATGAATAATAGTGACTGGCATAGGAACTGGTAAATCCAGATGAATCAATGGCGGTACATGGGATCCGCTCACCCCAGTCATAGAACAATTTCATAAGACGGTTGAGCAATCGGTCGAAGACGAATGACTTGATTCTATGGCAGAATTTCTGGATAGTCGTAAAATGAGGAATTTCCTTAAGATCTATCTTCTGCCTGATGGAATCCATGATTTCAATAAGTTCGACGGTATCCCGGTAATCTTCGGCAAGATATTCCTTAAGCAGTAAAAGTGTGAGTAATTGGTGCTGATTATAGGTTCTTTTGGAGAATTTACAGGAATATAGTGGTATTCTCGATTCTTTGATAACCTGGCTCGCAATGTCAACAAACCTGATATACTTGTTCGTTGACATTTATATCGGCTCCTTGTTGTTCTTTTCCACAAAGATTCAAGGAGCTCTCGTACCTTAGATCTTGCGGTCGGTTAGGGCAGGCTCTTCTTCAAAAAAAGGTTTTCTACAAAGCCTAATATCTACTAATTTATTTTAATTGGACAAGATTTAAGGCTGAAATCTAATGTATTTATATGGTTTATTTGGGAGAATTTTATTTAGGTGGGAGTGAGGGTAAAGATGACACAGGAGATATATTTTATAGTGGAATTGGTTTTTTATTATCATCAAAATGTGAATGTAGCCAATTAATTTCATTTGATAATTGTAGATGGGAAGCTGAGGTGAAGAAAGAACATTCATCAGTTGTTGTTCGATGCCGTGAAATCCACACTATAGAAGAGATTTTATCAATGGGTTATGAATATTGCCAGAGACTTCTTGATATTATTTCTTTAAAGTATAACATACGACTGAGAACCAAATCAGCAGATTCTGCGAATTTTATAATTTATAGAGATCCAAGCGGCGATTTTATCCTTAGGATATCATCATTAGATAAGTTAAACTTTGGATTGGAAGCATCAGCGACAATCTATGATATTAAAGGTAATATTCAACCTCAGCCCCGGGAACCAGAACCAGAACCAGAACCAGAACCAGAATGGATTCCAGCATATAGATACTATCGTTTGTCACAAACTACCGAAGACTTATTTGAAGCGTATCGAAATATTTTCTTATGTTTTGAGAATATTTTAAATTCGATTTGTCCAAAGAATACAGGTGAGAGAGAGGTCGATTGGTTTAAAAGAGCATTAAATCAAATTAATCCGAATGTCCCACTTTCTAATTATTCACCACCTGGAACCTTGGATCCCATTGATTATTTTTATAATTCCCAATATCGAGACCTCCGTGTTAAACTGTTTCATGCAAAAAATCAAATAATCCTGCCACAAGAAAATCCCAATCCATCATTGGTACTTGAGGGATACAAAACTTTAGTGACACTAATCCTAAAGCTTGTTGAAAAATACTTTAATATGAAAAATGCCAGTGGAGGTTTTACTTTTTTTGGATTTAAGATGCTGGCAGATAGAATGGCACAATCAGTCGTTGAAATCCAAGTTACAGATGATTCATCTCCGACAGTTCCTGAAGATACATTAGTTAGCCCTAAAGGCCGTCCAGTTTTCTCTCTTTCTGATTCACATTGTTTCAGCAATTATCAACCGGGTCGTGTTCTTATTTATGGAAAGATGGAAGGCACAGATTTGAATAAAGTTGGATGGATTTATCGAATTGGTACTTTCCTTGATGGAATTTTATACTACACAGATCTCATTCAAGACGGAATATACATTAAAGGAATAGAAAAATTAGAATACAATCAATTTCTTCAAATGAGAAATAAAAATTATCCTAAATTGGACTATTAAAAAAGTGCTAAGTTTTAGTACATCATTTTATAACACACCTCACACAACCTCACCCCACTCTGCCGGTCCAACCAGACTGCCGCCTCCAGGTCACACACCGAACACCGGCCGATTGAGACGCTCACCCTTTCCATGCCCGACGTGTCGATGACCCCTGGCAGGGGTGGGGCCGAGGCCCGCTCCCGATCCATCGCTTCCTGGTAACATTGCTTGCAGATCCTCCGGGCGGTTTGCTCTCCTTTCGGGCGGTT
>Ga0116164_10003766_pt1 | contig 10286 bp, 10 predicted proteins | sample AD_UKC109_MetaG_FD_89888 | JGI IMG/M metagenome (GOLD analysis project Ga0116164, IMG submission 89888) | Active sludge microbial communities of municipal wastewater-treating anaerobic digesters from Hong Kong - AD_UKC109_MetaG | ecosystem: Engineered > Bioreactor > Anaerobic > Digestate... | reverse complement strand
GTCATATCCGCGCAGGCGGATATCCATTTCTCTTAAGATATTTAATTACAGATCTGTTCAAAAAAGACATGGATTCCGGTATTCCCCTTCGGGGAAACCGGAATGACATTATGCGGAAAATAATTACTCAATATAAACAATTATTTTAAAGCTTAATCAGCTCTCTTCCAAGAGTGAAAGCCTTGAGGTTCTGTTCAAGGAACTTTTCATTAACCAGATGCTTTATAGCATTCTCCCAGTCACCCAGTTCAAAGTCCAGGTATTTTGAAAGGCATCCAAGCATTACTATATTCAGCGCCTTCTTTGTCCCTGCCTCTTTCAGTGCCTCAGTTGTGTCCACAACTACAGTATTTGCGAAATTGCCTGTGAGCCATTCCTCTATATCTGCAGGATACTCCATGGCGCCAATTTCAACAGGCGCGGGATTAATCTGTTCCCTGTTAACTATAAGTACCGCGTCTTTTTTCAGGTAGTCAATCTTTCTCATGGATTCAAGGAGTTCAAGGCTTACAACGTAATCAGCTCCCCCTTTAGGGATGAGCGGAGAGAAAACCTCTTTGCCGAACCTTACATTACATTCAACACTCCCCCCTCTCTGGGCCATACCGTGGACCTCTGATTCCTTTACTTCAAGGCCGCGTTTTCGTGCAACCTCCATAAGGACTTTACTCGCAAGTATTACACCCTGGCCGCCTACTCCGGCAAAAATAACGTTCTTCATAATTTCCTCACTTCTTCAGTATACACTTTCTTTTAGTTATTATGACAGAGGGTTCCGGAGCGGCTATCTCCTCTTTTAAAACCTTCTCAAGTTCTTCCATGTTCTTCGGATCTATAACAACCGTCCTTTTCACTCCGCAGGCTTTAACCATCATTTCAAGGTCAAGTTCATAGGTCTCTTCACCCATAAGCGTTTTCCCTGTGGCGGGATTTTCCTGATGCCCCGTCATTGCCGTTACCCTGTTATCCATAATAATAACAGTACCTGTACCTTTATTATATACCATGTCTATAAGAGGGGTTATACCGGAATGAATGAAAGTGGAATCACCTATTACTGCCACTGAATTTCTGGACATTTCATCCCCGCGGGCCTTTTCAAAACCGAGATGCATTCCTATACTCGCCCCCATGCACCCCTGTGAATGCATTGAGGAATATGGAGGAAGAACTCCAAGGGTATAACACCCGATGTCCCCGTTAACGACAACATCCAGCTTCTTCAGTACGTTGAAAACAAACGCATGGGGGCACCCCTTGCAGAGTCCGGGAGGCCTTCCAGGGAGTGCTCCTGCGTATTCAGGAAGCGCCTTTTCAGGGTCTTTCCCGTTTAAGGCTTTATCAACAATTTCAGGAGTAAGCTCACCGCAACCGGGAACAACCTCTTTCCCTTTTACCTTAAATCCAAGTGATTTAACATAATCCTCTATAAATGAATCAAGTTCCTCTACAACATAAAGTTCCTCAACCTGTGAAGCAAATTCCTTTATCATCTCATCAGGGAGGGGCCATACCATCCCTATTTTCAGAACCGAATCATCCGGACATACTTCACGGACATACTGGTATGCCACGCCGTTTGTTATTATTCCGCGCTTTTTATTTCTCCACTCTATCCTGTTAAGACCGGAAGTGGTGGAATACTCCTTCAGTTTAAGGATCTGTTCCTCTACAAATACATGCCTCAGCCTTGCGTGCGCAGGTATCATAACGTATTTTTTCGGGTTTCGCACAAAATCCTTAAGAGGGACTTCAACTCTTTCGCCTATTTCAACAGGTTCCTGTGAATGGGCTATTCTTGTTGTAATCCTCACCATTACAGGCCTGTCATACTTTTCAGAAAGTTCAAAAGCGAGTTTTGTGAACTCCTTTGCTTCGGCCGGCCCTGATGGTTCAAGCATGGGGATTTTAGCCGCGCGTGCCATATGCCTGTTGTCCTGCTCGTTCTGCGAGCTCCACGCGCCCGGATCATCAGCATTTATTATAACCATCCCCCCGTTTACACCTGTATATGAAAAGGTAAAAAGAGGGTCAGCGGCCACATTAAGACCGACATGTTTCATTGCCGCGAGAGACCTTGCTCCGGCCACAGATGCTCCGGCAACCACTTCAAAAGCGACCTTCTCATTTGGTGACCACTGAGCCTTAATATCCCTGTAGTCACGGGCTATGGTTTCAAGAATTTCGGTACTGGGAGTACCGGGATAGGCGGCAGCCACATGGCACCCTGCTTCCCATGCGCCCCTGGCTATGGCCTCATTTCCAAGCATTAATTCTCTGCTCATTTATCCTCTCCAATAATGTCTATCTTTCTTAATATATTATAACCTTTTTCTTTAAGGGCATTCTTGGCCGATTCAATATCCTCAAACCTGAAGATCATTACAGCCTTGCCGTCCCTCTTTTCTGTAAAGGCATACATATATTCAATGTTAAGTTCCATCTGCGCAAATGCGTCCAGGGCATTAAAAAGCGAACCCGGTGTATCGTCAATTTCAAGGGCGAGCACATCTGTAGTTGAACATGTGATATTATTATCCTTCAGGGCCTTGTAGCCCCTGTCCGGTTCATTAACTATCATGCGGAGAATACCGAAGTCAGATGTCTCCGCTATTGTAAGTGTTATAATATTTATATTCTCATCGGCAAGCACCCTGAGAACTCTCTGGAGGTGCCCGGGTTTATTTGCCACGAAAGCTGAAAGCTGTGTAACGTTCATCAAAATCCTCCTAAATTATTTATTTCTTCTGTCTACGACCCTTACCGCCTTCCCTTCACTTCTCGGGATGGTCTGGGGCTCTACAAGAGTTACCTTGGCATTAATTCCGAGAACGCTTCTGAATTTATCGTTAATTTTCTTTGACAGAGTATTCATCACTTTAATTTCATCAGAGAATATCTTTTCATTGACCTCTACCATTACCTCAATATCATCCAGAGAACCCTGTCTGTCAACAATGATCTGATAATGCGGCTCGGTTCCCTCAATTTCCATAAGCACTGTTTCTACCTGGCTCGGGAATATATTGACTCCCCTGATAATCAGCATATCATCCGATCTTCCGGATACCTTATCCATCTTGACAAGTGTCCTGCCGCATTTGCAGCCGTCATGATAAAGCCTTGTGATGTCCCTGGATCTGTACCTTATACCGGGGAAGGCCTCCTTTGTAAGCGAAGTATAAACGATCTCCCCTTCTTCACCCTCGGGAAGGACCTCCCCTGTTTCAGGATTAATAATCTCAACATAAAAATGGTCCTCGAAAACATGCAGTCCTGACTTCTCGGAACACTCGCAAGATACACCGGGGCCGATTACTTCGCTTAAACCGTATATATCATAGGCATCAATCTTGAGCCTCTTTTCAATCTCATTTCTCATGGCCTCGGTCCAGGGTTCAGCACCGAAAACACCTATTCTGAGTTTCGTGTCTTCAATTCTGTAATCAGGCATATTCTTCTCGATATAATCAGCTATATTCAGGGCGTATGAAGGTGTGCTGCAGAAAACAGTCGTACCGAAATCCTTGAAAAGCATAAGCTGACGCGGGGTATTTCCCCCTGAAACCGGAACAGTTATAGCTCCGAGTTTTTCAGAACCGTAATGAAGCCCCAGGCCTCCTGTAAAGAGCCCGTAACCGTATGCCACCTGAATTATATCATTTTCCGTGGCCCCGTATGCTGAAAGGCTTCTGGCCACAACTTCGGCAAACACCTCAACATCATTCTTTGTATACCCCACAACTGTTGCATTTCCAGTTGTTCCGGAAGAAGCGTGAACCCTGACAACCTTGTTGAGCGGAACAGCAAAAAGGCCGTAGGGGTAGTTGTCCCTCATATCCTGTTTTGTCAGAAAGGGAACTCTTCTCATATCATCAAGGGATTTCAGCTGATCCGGATGAAATCCCGCTTCGTCATATTTCTTTTTATAGAAAGGAACATTATCATAAGCGTGCCTCACTGACCACTTGAGACGCTCAAGCTGCAGCTCCTTCATCTTTTTTTCGGGCATGGTTTCAATATCTCTGCTAAACATCTCTGCTCCTTGAAAAATTAATATTATTATACTGCAACGCGGAAGGTTGGCAGGCAATCTCCGTAACGTCATTCAATCTATCAATTTCAGTAATGGAGTATAATTAATCAAACTTTTTATTGATTTTGCCGGAATATTTTTAATTTACCTGTTTCTGACCATGCAGTCGGAAAAATACGCTGATAATATCACTATACAACCCGTAAATTTATCAAAATATAACATCCTTTTTCCTGTTATGTTTCAGCAATACAAGGGCCGATATCACATTTTTGTATATAATCACCTGTTCAGTCAGTCGCTCTACTTAACAACATCCAATTTTATTATAGACATTCCGTTTCAGCATTTTACACATGTCATAAATATCCTTTTTGAGAGGTTTAGATAATGCCTTTATTTACTGTTGATAAAACAAAATGCAAAAAAGACAGGCTCTGCGTCATGGAATGCCCAATGCAGATAATAATGATGAAAAAAGATGCGGAGGTCCCTGAACCGGCACCTTTCGCTGACGCTATATGTATAAACTGCGGCCACTGCGTTGCAGTATGCCCCACAGGTGCACTCAGCCTCAAAACAATGAAAGCGGAAGACTGTGAGACCGTTGCTGAAAACTGGAACCCCGGGGCTGATGTTATTGAAAACTACTTCAAGGCGAGAAGGTCTATACGGAGATTCAGGAAAGATCCCGTGGAGAAAGAAACACTTGAAAGGCTAATGGATATAACTACATATGCCCCGTCAGGCCATAACTCACGCCCCGTGGAATGGATTATATACTCTGACAGGGAAAAGATTAAAGCCCTTGCGACCCATGTAATAGACTGGATGAATACCATGAAAGAAACTTCACCGGAAACAGCGAAGGCGATGCACTTTGACATGATCACAAAGGCATGGGAAGCCGGGGTTGACGTTGTCACCTACAACAGCCCTGTTATTATGATTGCACACGGGAAAAAGTCAAACCTTCAGACGGCATCGGGCTGCACAATTGCCCTTGCCCATCTTGAGCTTGCTGCTCCGTCACTGGGGCTGGGAACATGCTGGGCAGGTTTCTTCACCTGGTGCGCAATGGTATACGCCCCCCTCAGGGAGGCTTTAAATATTCCGGCAGGAAATGTGGTGCAGGGGACAATGCTGGCGGGCTACCCTCTGTTCAAATATTACCGTGTACCGAAACGTGATTCAGTAATTGAATGGAGATAGCTGTAAACGAATCTGTCATACAGTCAGGATCTTACATGCAATAATAAAAAAAGAGAAGGCATGACCTTCTCTTTTTTTATAAAATTTTCATCAAAATGAAAACTATTCGGGGACCTTTCCTACCTGTTTTTCATTGTCCCAGAAAGGCGAAATTTCAAGAAGGGTATCAACTACCTCAGGGATCTCATTCAGTGTGTAATTGATCTCATCCACGGTTGTGTACCTGCTCAGGCTGAACCTTATAGATCCGTGAATTTTCGAAAACGGGAGTTTCATGGCACGAAGCACGTGTGACGGTTCAAGAGAACCGCTTGAACATGCGGAACCGGTTGACACATAAATTCCCTTCCTGTCCAGGTAAAGAAGAATAGATTCACCTTCAATAAACTCAAATGAAACGTTGAGCGTATTAGGGGTCCTTTTATCAGCAGCCCCGTTAAGTGTTGACGTTTTAATTCCGGAAAGAATCCCGTTCTGCAGTTTGTCCCGCAGGGCAGCCACTTTCGGCATATCCTTCAGGTGATCAAGAGCCATTTCCGCGGCTTTCCCCATGCCTACTACCCCGGGAACGTTCTCTGTACCGGGCCTTCTCCCCTTCTCCTGATGCCCTCCGAAAATCAGGGGCCTCATTCTTGTCCCCTTCCTTACATAAAGCGCACCGACCCCTTTTGGGCCGTGGAATTTATGGGCGGAAATCGAGTAAAGGTCACAGTGACATTTATTAACGTCAATGGGGATTTTACCCGCGGCCTGAACACCGTCTATATGGTAAGGGATACCACGCTCCTTTAAAAAAACGCCTATCTCCTCAACCGGGTTTATTACACCTGTTTCATTATTGGCATGCATTATGGATACAAGCGCTGTGTCATCATCAACAGCATTTTTTAAAAAATCAACATCAACCACACCATCACTTTTTACAGGAACAAATGTTACCCTGTACCCCTCCTTCTCAAGCTGTGTCCCCATATTAAGGACAGCGGGGTGTTCAGTTGCTGATGTTATAAAATGTTTTTTGTTTTTATAATAGGAGGTTATTCCCCTTATTGCCAGGTTATCACTCTCTGTTGCGCTGCCTGTCAGTGTTATTTCAAAATCATGCTCAGCCCCCAGTATCTGCGCGACCTGATTCCGGGCATTTTCCATATCCCTGGCGACACGCCCCCCGAAGTAATGCATACTGGATGCGTTTCCGTATTTGTCCCTGTAAAAGGGAAGCATGGCCTCCAGGACTTCCGGAGCCACCATCGTTGTGGCGTTGTTATCAAGGTAAACGTGTCTCTCCATTACTGCCTACACATGTTTAATTATAATATTTTTTGAAACGTTATTTCTCAGTTCCTGCTGCACAAAATTCTCCAGGGTCATCTGCGCCGTCATGCATGAAGAACAGGCCCCGCGAAGCCTTACCATGACTTCGTCACCATTGATATCCACCAGCTCAATATCCCCGCCGTCTCTCTTAAGCCCGGGCCTTATCACGCTGTTTATTACTTCCTCTATTTTCTTCATCTTCTGCAGGTTTGTCATAGGTTCATCAGAATGAGTGCTGCTCTTTGCCGCGCACCGCCCCTTCTCCTCTTCAATTATATCCTCAATCTTTGGAATACATGTACCGCATACCGTGCCTGCACCGGTGAATTCCATCATATCATCTATGTTCATTACTCCATTTTCATGTACAGCCTTTCGTATATCCTCATCGCTAATGTTCATACAATGGCATATTATCTCGCCATGAGGTTCATCTTCTACAGGAGGCTTCTCTCCCCTGTAGTCAGCTATAGCATTGGTAAGGGCCTCTGACCCCATAACGGAACAGTGAATCTTCTGATCCGGAAGACCTCCGAGGAAATCCACTATATCCTGATTGGTAATCTTTTCAGCCTCTTCAACGGTCTTACCCTTGATCATCTCAGTAAGGGCGGAGGAGGAGGCAATAGCGCTTCCGCATCCGAAAGTCTCAAACTTCGCGTCAGTTATAATCCCGTTATCAACCTTTATATAAAGGGTCAGAGCATCACCGCAGACCACGCTGCCCACATGCCCCACACCGTCAGCATTTTCTATTTTGCCTACATTAATAGGGTGAGTATATAACTCCTTTACTTTTTCTGTATATTCCCACATATCATTTCCCCGATATCTTTAATCTGCACAAATAAATATTACAGTTTCAAACTTTATTAATATAACAACTATGTCAACATAATGTTACCTGTAAACAGTAAAAAATATAAAGTTACCTCCTGTACCATTCCTGTAACGATATAGGAAAATCATCCCTGAGACCGGAATAAAAACATCCCCGTGAGGCCGTTTTAATAACCTTAACGCCGTCTGCTATATGAAATTATTAAATTGTATATTCATCTTATAAAAGCATAGTTAAGATTACGTCCGAGGTCACCGTGCCTGTGTGAATAGAACTCCCCGTGATTTATCCTGTTACAGATTTGCGGATTGAAAATCCTGCTTTTATCAAGACCCTCTTTTATCAGGGATCTTTCAACCCTGAGCCAGAGATTCACAAAAAGCCTGCCGTCCCTCTCCTCTGTTTCATCGGGAAAATATTTTGCCACATCGTTATTTACCTCGTAGGACGCAGGTCCTATTGACGGAAAAATGAAAGCATTAATATTTTCAGGCTTTGACCCGTAAATCCTGACCATATCCTCTACACACCTGCCGGAAATATCAAGAAGAGTCCCCTTCCAGCCGGAATGTACCGCACCCAGTACATTCTGCACAGGATCATAAATAAATACCGGAAGGCAGTCAGCTGTCCTTATAACAAGGCATACCCCGCGTATAGCAGTTATAAGGCCGTCAGCCTCCGCCACTGCCACCTGGTCTGCTGAAGGTTCTGAAACAACGTGTATTATGGAATCGCCGTGGACCTGCTCAAGCATGACTATATTTCTGGAATTAATACCGGTAATCTTTTCAAGAAGGGACTTTTCCTCTTTCCGTATCTCACCTCTTGAAGCGCTATAGTCAGTACTGTTTAATGCACGACCAATCACCCCGGCAGACAGGGACAAGGGGCCTCCATAAATATAATAATCACCTGCAGTATTTCGTTTCAATTCATACATCCAACCGGCTCCTGAACAAAAAAATCAGGGTGCAGTTTAAATTAGCAAGAATTTTTTTTGCCGGGAAACAATAAAGATAGCGTCAGTCAGATTTCCCCTCCCCTGTTAAGAAGGGTAATAAAAAGACGTGCGAGACGTTTCATATGCTCAACCCCCTCCTCCCTGGTTCTCCCCGGGTATTTCCCGAAAGTAAAGACAATGCCGTTTAAAACTGAAAATATAAGATGAGTCACAGCCCTTATATCAGGAATATCTGTCTCCTTGGTCAGTATTCTGTCAAAAATAGTAAAGAGTTCACGCGATATAGTCTTAAGCTCATCTATCGATTCACTGGTCCTGAATTTTCCGTCCATTACACAGTGCTGTACGATACGCATATAATCGTAATTATCGATCATCTCCTCCATGTAACGCTCTGCAACCTTGTCAAGTGTGTCATTACCGGAACTGAGCATCTCATTCATAATATCAACAGCACGCTGAAACCCCCTGAGAGAAACCGCCACATAAAGGCTCTCCTTATCGGGAAAATATGTATATATTGAACCGGGGGAAATCCCAACCGCTTTTGCAAGCTCCCTCATGTTTACATCATCAAAAGGCTTTTCTGAAAAAATTTTTTCAGCAATTTCAAGAATCAGGTTTCTCTTCTGGAGTCTTTCCTGCTCCTTCAGGTCCATAAATCTGTTTGTCTCTGTCATAATGCTCCCTGTGAAAAACTCTTTATATCAGATCTGATTTATCACTTGGACATATCTATAAATATCTGCAAATTCCAGACCCGTATTTCATCCCGCACATTTTATCCGCAAATAAAAACCGGATTCCAATCAGGGTAAAATAATAAAAATATTTCCAGATAGAAAACTCTGCCGCAGGTTCGGAATTCAGTACAACAACTCAAATAAAAACTTTCATTACCTTAAATGCCGGTATGTATATATTTTAATCCCCTCCCCCCTTATAAATCAAGAGAAAAACAGATTTTCAATAAATTCTATTTAACTTTTTGAATATTATTTGACTAATTAAACTAAATTTATTAGATTAAACATTGTTCAATGAAAAACACAGTGTTTAACGGGGGCGCTATGAAGATACATAAAATCAAGGGGTATATTACCACAATTTTTATAGCCGAATATGACAATTCGCTCCTCCTCCTTGACGGGGGCTCTCCTGCTGACGTAAAGGTCATAGAAAAATTCTGTATAGAACAGCTGAACCGTCCTCCTTCGGATATAATGCTGTCAGTTGTGACCCATATGCACCCTGACCACTCAGGCGCAGCCCCGATACTGCGAAAAAAATATGGAACAAAAATTGCCGCGTATAAAAACATCGATCAATGGTATTCAGGCCCAACCGGCTGGTTTCAGCATAAACTGGATTGCATAATGGCACAGATAGTAGCAGTAAGACAGAAGACAAAAATACGAAAGGTCTTCAGCCAGCGCATAACCCGTCCCGATTTTCTTGTGAGTGACAGGGCTCTTCTCCCCTTCTTCCCGGACTGGACAATCGTCTATACACCGGGGCATACAAACCACGATATAGCACTTTTCAATAACAGCAGCAAAATGCTATACTGCGGGGACAGTGTAATTGAGGTAAAGGGACGCTTTTACCTCCCCCTCCCCGTAATATTCAGAAAAAAGATGCGTGAATCTTACAGGAAACTCGGCAGTCTCGGGGCGAAAGAGATACTCCTCCCGCACGGAAACTGCATTACAACTGATAACAGCCGCGAAATATTTGATAATATGGAAAAGCTTCTCCTTGCGCCACCCAACAGGATAATGCGCAGGGTCCATTACTTTTCGGTCTGGTCACCGGCAATCTGGAAACCGACCATAAGAAAAATTCTTTTCGAGTAGGAGGGGAGTCTACACAAGCGGCACATCGTGCCTGACCCGCCCTGTAAAACCTGAGACCTT
>Ga0116164_10003762_pt1 | contig 10290 bp, 11 predicted proteins | sample AD_UKC109_MetaG_FD_89888 | JGI IMG/M metagenome (GOLD analysis project Ga0116164, IMG submission 89888) | Active sludge microbial communities of municipal wastewater-treating anaerobic digesters from Hong Kong - AD_UKC109_MetaG | ecosystem: Engineered > Bioreactor > Anaerobic > Digestate... | reverse complement strand
TAACTTTAGGAAAAATTTATCCTACTGTTGATTTGAATGGAACTTTGTCATATCCCGAATTTGTAAAATATGGTGGAGGCATATTCTCTGGAATGTTCATCGGCAATGACACTATTGACTTTTCATATGGCTATCAAATCCATGCATTTACTATTAATAATAATATAATTGGAATTAAAACAACTCAATATAAACCTAAATTCCTATTGAATTGATCAGGATTATTAACTTTTAAACATTAAATCAGATGATAAACTTTAAGCAATTAAAAACGACAATGAATCCCTTGATTTTTACATTTTTTTTTGTAGTGTGGGGATTAAATTCCTTTGGTCAACCCACACAAGCATTTTTTGTGGTTCATTGCGACCCTAATGAAGCATATAATTTTCCTAATCTGGAAATCCTTGTTGATTCTGCTAATAATTATAATGTTAAACTGACTATCGAATTTACATCTTATTGGGTTGATAGCATTATGCCCTATCCGGCAAGACTTAATAAAATAGCCACCTGGAAATCACAAGGTCATGAAATAGGAATGCATCATCATGAAGTAACAGCATTTGGAATATGGGATGGATATTCAAATCTTTCAATGATAGAAATTTACAATGCAGGAAGAGATACTAATAATTACAAAGGGAATGTTGATAGTTTGTATAATTTTGTTCAGCAGATTACATCTTCACCTATTAAAACAATTGGAGTGGAAGATTCCCTGGAAATGCCTTCTCAAGCTCTTTATCAGACAAAAGGTTTTAGCATAACCCACGGATTTAGTAATCCGTTTTCATATATGTGCAATGGTATCAGCTATTGTAAAACATCACACTGTTTTATTAACGATCTGTTTAAAGAACAACAATTAGAAGCGAATTATCCGAGCATGTCCAACTATACAATTTTGGGAGCCAATTGTCATGTTTACAATTTTGTTTCCGATCCGCTACCTATTGTAAGTTATTTTCAGTTCTTAAATGAAAATGGAATTGCCTCAAAAACTGTTGAAAATATACTACAGGAAAGCTGTCCCAACAATGGGATTGAAAATATAATTTCAAGCGATAACATAATTCTCTCCCCTAATCCTTTCTCAGTCCAGTCTAATTTACAGATAAATGGATCGTTGGAAAATGCGAGTGTTGTGTTGTACAATCAATTTGGGCAGGCAGTAAAACAGATAACAAATATTACAGGACAGTCGGTTATCATACAAAGGGACAATTTACCAAGCGGATTGTATTTCGTTTGGTTGGTTGAAAACAACAAAGTCATTATAACTAAAAAAATCGTGATTAATTGACAAAAAAGGCAATAACACAGGGCATGCCATGCGACATATTTTATTGCCGGGATAGTGCGGGTTTCAGCGTTTCTGACTCTAATAAACTTTTGTTTAACTTGCCAGGACATTGTTTCGAAATCGGCAACAAAACATACATTCAACCGTTACCGCAAAATGTTAGAGACAGACAACGATAGAGAAACCTTGAAAAGAAAATCATTGTGAATGGACAGAAAAACCAAATATTGACAAGACCAATGAGTCATCACTCAAGCCGACCCGATGTTGATGATTTTTTTGCCAAAGCACATCCGCTGGTTGGCGGACAATTGCCAGTCTCCATCGCACAAGATCTGTTCCGATTTGTCGGAATTGCCAAAGCCCCACAGCTTATCCCGACCATTCTGGAAACCAGTGCTACAACCAAAGCTTTGTTAAAGAATGCAACCGACCAAAGGGAGCTCACAAGCACCTTTGAAAATAATGTAAATAAACGAGTAATCGTGCCAACGCATTCCAGCAAAAGTATTACATTTGTTGTTGTAATTAAAATGATAGATTGAAAACAATTAATTCGAATTGGCTAATAAATGAATGTTGAGTTTTACCTTGAGAATAGTTACAAATTATCTGAGCTGATTACGAAGAAATACAGCACTTCGTTTTCTTTAGCAACCTCATTGCTGGAAAAAGATAAACGAAAAGCTATTTGTGCTATTTATGGCTATGTTAGGTTGGCAGATGAGATTGTTGACAGCTTTCAAGGTTACGATAAGCCCTTTTTATTAAACAATTTAAACGAGCAGTTGCAGTATGCATTGGAAAATGGAATCAGTACAAACACAATATTGGCTGCATTTGCTGATACCGTAAAGAAATACAATATCTCCCAAAAACACATTCACGCTTTCATGGAAAGCATGAAATACGACCTTACAAAAACCGAATACACCAACAACAATGAATTGAAAACATATATTTACGGTTCGGCAGATGTAGTTGCCTTAATGTGTTTCAAAGTCTTTTGTAATGGCAATCAAAAGCTTTACGACCAATTAGAGCATTTGGCTCAAAAGCTGGGTTCTGCTTTTCAGAAAGTTAATTTTCTACGCGACTTAAAAGATGACACCACAGAGCTGGGGCGAACTTATTTTCCCGAAATAGCAAACAAAAAATTTGATACCCTAAACAAACAGCTTATTGAACAATCTATTGAGAACGATTTTGATGAAGCATGGATTGGTGTCAAACAGCTTCCGGGCAGAGCAAAATTAGCCGTTGCATTAACCTTTTTTTACTATAAAACATTATTAGATAAAATAAAAAAGACTAAGCCTGAAACAATACTCGTACAACGGGTGCGAATAAGCAACCTGAGAAAATATTTTATGCTAATGCAGGTTGGAGTGATGTACAAAACAAAACTTATTTGAAATGCCCGAAAATATTATATTTGTTGATGAAAACGACAGCCTGACTGGTGAGATGGAAAAACCTGAAACGCATCAAAAAACCCTATTGACTCTGGCAGTGTTGGTTTTCAGTTTCATTAGTACTTATAAATTATTTCTACAAAAAAGGTCACTCGGAAAATATCATTCTTCCGGTTTGTGGACTAAAACTGCCTTTACGTATTCTTTTCCTGACGCGTCGAATGAGGCTGCTGTAATGAGGCGATTGAAAGAAGAGATTGGAATAACATTGGGCAATGTTACTGAAATCTTTCATTTTATCTACAAAGAGCAACTTGAGAATGGATTGACCGCACATGAATTTGACCACGTGTTTGTTGGGTTTTCTGAGGAGTTGCCTATGCTGAACCCAAATGAAGTTTCTGATTTCGATTATGTTGAAACCAAATACGTTTTGGAGCACGTAGAACTTTTGCCGCAAAACTATACGGTTTGGTTCAAAAAAATTATCGATCGAGTTGCAAATGAGATTAGTATGGATAATAGAATTAAAAAAGACAGGAACATTAATCACAAATTATTCATTCGTGTTATGTATGTCTTATTTGCACCATGTGCCCCGATACCCAAAGGGGTAACGGCAGTTTCTCCGTATAAGAAAGAAAAGCATTTGGGCAAATGCTACGAATTAGCCCGGTTCGATTTTCGCTTCGAAAGAGGATTGAACAACATCACCGCTGATTATTCGCTCAACGGCAACGGATCAATTAAGGTGGTAAACCGTGACTATGACTTCGAAAAAAAGATTTGGAAAGAAGCAATTGGTAAAGCAAAATTTGCAGGTAATGAAAAAGTTGCAATGCTTAAAGTATCTTTTTTCGGACCTTTTTATGCAGGCTGCAAGGTTATTGCCATCGACCCGGAATACAACTATGCCTTGGTTTCTGGTTTAAGTTTCGATTACTTGTGGATATTTTCAAGTGAGAAAATCAATCCATCAGAGATAAATAGCCTTTATCGGGAAAAAGCCGAAAAACCTGGCTATAAAGTGTCAAAAATATTGAGGAATGAACACGATAATTAGCAGATAATCAATCTATAAATTTGCATAAATGGATTTATTTCCTAAAAACATATTGCCAACTAAAGAAGTAAAAAAGTTCATTCTGGTATTTTACACGATTGGTGTTCTTGGTTTTCTTATTCCCTGGACAAATAGTTTTTTTACAACAATTACGCCTTTTGCATTATTGTTGAGCACATACTTACTACTACTCTACCACGAAAATTACGAAAGAAAAGATATTCTGGTTTTTTCAGCAATTGCGTTTCTGGGTTTTTTCATAGAAGTTGCCGGAGTTAACACCGGAGTTATTTTTGGCCGGTATTTTTATGGTGATGCCTTTGGTTTTAAATGGTTTAACACTCCTTTATTAATTGCGCTCAATTGGTTGTTTCTTACTTATACGGCCTTTGCTATCGCTCAGAAAATAAGTAAACGCGGAATCTTACAATTACTCATAGCTCCGTCATTAATGTTATTCTACGATATTATTCTTGAGCAACTTGCACCCAAAATGGATATGTGGAGCTGGCAGAATTCCGTTGTTCCATTACAAAACTATGTTGCATGGTGGATTATTGGGTTCTTGTTTGCTGGTTTAATTAAAATCTGTAAAATAGAAATCAAAAACCATATAGCTATTTTATTATTTATATGCCAGTTGCTGTTTTTTATAGTGTTATTTGTTTTTTTTAAAGTTATCAAATGATTAAAGCGAAGCATCATCGGTTTATCTATCCATTATTCCTGTGGCTTAGCCGTTTTATGATAAAGCGGAATTTCTGCTCCATCCATTTTGAAGGAGAGATTAACGATAATGGCCATTCAGTACTGGTAGTTGCTAACCATGTAAGCTGGTGGGATGGCTTTTGGGTTGAATATCTTAACCATAAAAAAATATTCCGCACATTTCATTTTATGATGCTTGAAGAACAACTCAAAAAGCACTGGTATTTTCAATATACCGGCGGATTTTCGGTGAGGAAAAATTCAAGAGAAATACTCGAAAGCATTGATTATACGGTGCAATTGCTCGAAAAAGACAAGAATATGGTTTTGATGTTCCCACAGGGAAAAATTCACTCTTCGCACAACAACTCTGTCCGTTTTGAACGTGGTATTCAGCAAATAATCAAAAAATGTCACGATAAAACTCAAGTGCTGTTTGTGGCAAATTTTACCGATTATTTTTCCGACTCCAAACCTCATCTTTTTATTTACACAAAAACGGGTACTGCCGGGTTTTTGAAAAATAAGAACATTGAGGAAGAATACAATCTATTTCTCACGGAAGTTCTAAACCAACATAAAACCAAAACTTCTTAATGCACTATCTGGTTTACCTTTCATTTGGTTTCCTGGGTTATCAGCTACTTACAGTGCTGATTAATTTTATTTTCCGTCAATCCATCGCTAAAACAGAAGTTCAAAACAGTGAGTTGATTTCGGTACTTATTCCGGCACGCAACGAAGAAGCCACTATTGGTTGTTTGCTCGATGCTTTGCATAAAATGAAAAATAGTAATATTGAAATTCTGGTTTATAACGACCATTCAACCGACAACACCGAAGAAATAATAAGCAAATACGCTACCATCGACAAGCGTATCAGATTAATTCAACCAGACATTCTACCAGGTAGTTGGCTTGGCAAAAACCATGCTTGTTATCAATTGGCACAGCAGGCAAAGGGCTCTTATATGCTGTTTGTAGATGCCGATGTGGTGCTGTCGGGCAATATTATTGCCGATGCAGTTGGTTATGCCAAAAAGTACAAACTAGGTTTGCTTTCTGTTTTCCCAAAGCAAATACTATTGACAACGGGTGAAAAACAGACGGTGCCGCTAATGAATTATATTCTTTTAACGCTTTTGCCCCTGATATTGGTGCGAGTGTCGCCTTTTAAGGCACACGCAGCAGCAAACGGGCAGTTTATGCTGTTCGAAGCTGAAACCTATAAAAAGCTGCAGCCGCACCAACAGTTTAAGCAATCGGCAGTTGAAGATATTGCCATTTCGAGGTTTTATAAAAGCCAAAAAATAAAAACAGCTTGCCTTATTGGCGAAGAACGGATACAATGCCGAATGTATCCCTCGTATAGCAGTGCATTAAATGGATTTTCGAAAAATATTTTTATGTTTTTTGGCGATTCACCGATTTTAGCTTTCGTATTTTGGATGTTAAGCACGTTAAGCATTGTTCCTATCGTAAGTTACAATATTTATCTGGCTTTTACATACCTGTTGGCAGTTGTGGTTATACAGATTTTATATGCTATGACTTGTAAACAAAATGTGCTCACTACTATTTTGTTTTTCCCTGCAAACATGTTCTTTATGTTGCAGGTGATGGTTAAGGCATTAATGGTAAAAAAACAGAAAAATTACATATGGAAGGGAAGAAATATATATTAGTGCTAACGCTTGCTTTATTAAGCTGTTTTGTGTTTGGGCAAAATAATAAATCAATTTACAATGCCTACGTATCCGGAAACATGCACAGATGGAAAACCGCTATGGATTCAGTTGATGCATTGGAGCAAAAAATAAATAAAGAGGTGTTGGATTTGATTAATTATCAGTACGGTTATATTGCATGGTGCATTGGCAGTAGTGAAGAAGAAGAAGCAGAGAAATATTTAAATAAGGCAACGATCAATTTGGAGAAATTGGAACAAAAAAAGTACAATGAATCAATGCTATTTGCCTACAAGGCGGCGTTTATTGGGTTCGAGATTGGACTGGCAAAATACAAGGCTCCTTTTATTGGAATGAATAGTCTGGAATATGCAAAAAAATCGGTAAGTATCGATGCTTCAAACGCTTTAGGATATATGCAACTTGGGAACATCTATTTTTACATGCCTAAAATGATTGGTGGATCAAAAACTGAAGCTTTGGCTTACTATCTGAAAGCGCTCACATTGATGGAATCGAACGAAGAATACAAAACAAGCAATTGGAATTATTTGAATTTATTGGCAACCATAATAAATGCTTATATAGAGTTGAATAAGTACGAAGAAGCAAAAAAATATTCTATAAAAACACTAACCATCGAACCTGGTTTCGATTGGGTTAAAAATAATCTTTATCCAAAAATCTTAAAAAACAGCACAAAATGAGCAAAAGTGTAATAATAGCAGGAACAGGTCTGGGAGGACTTTCTACCGGATTGCGATTGGCAAGCAGGGGCTATAAAGTAACATTTGTTGAAAAAGCCCGACAACCGGGAGGACGTTTAAATCAGTTAAAAAAAGACGGGTTTACGTTTGATGTTGGCCCCAGTTTTTTTAGTATGCCCTACGAATTCGAAGAGCTGGTGGAAGATTGTGGCATTACTATGCCCTTTGAGTTTGTTGAATTAGAACCACTTTACACGGTAAATTTTAGAGGTAGCGACAAAAAGTATTTTCTATATAAGGATATTAATAAATTGAGCAAACAGTTTGAGGACGTTGAGCCCGATTTTAAGAATAAATTTACTGCATACATAAAAAAGTGTGAATCTATTTACAACGATACTGTTGAAGTTGTCATAAAACAAAACTTCGACAGTTTACCCGCTTATCTTGTAGCTTTAGCCAAGGTAAACCCACGCCATTTGCCTGTGTTGCTTAAAACCTTTTGGTCTCAAACGGGCAATTATTTCAAATCGAAAGAAGTCAGGCAAATAGTTTCGCTCATTGCCTTTTTCCTCGGTCGCACTCCGTTTGACACTAATGCCGTTTACACCCTACTTTCGTATATTGAATTTAAGCACACCGGATACTACAATGTTAAAGGCGGAATGTACACCATTGTTGAGAGTTTGGTTGAGGAGCTTAAAAAACTCAACGTAACGTTCCATTACAATACCGAAATTGTTGATTACGTGAGCAACAACAATACATTAACCTCATTAACCGACCAAAATAACAAAAGCTGGCAGTCCGATATTTTCGTGATAAATTCGGATGCCGCCTACTTTAGAGGATCTGTTTTTAAACGCAAAAACTTTACGGAAAAGCGTTTAAAGAAAATGAACTGGACGATGGGTTATCTAACCTTCTACGTTGGAGTTAAAACAAAACTGCCGCAAGTGGAACACCATAACTATTTCTTAGGCAACAACTACGAAGAGTATGCCAAAGATGTGATGAAAAATCCGGGAACGCTCGAAAAACCCTATTACTATGTAAATGTTGTTTCGAAACACAACCCCACATGTGCACCTGAAGGCTGTGAAGCATTGTTTTTTGTTTGCCCGGTTCCAAATTTGCTCTTTAAAACAGATTGGTCCGATAAGCAAGCTATTGTGAATAGCATAATCGACGATTTTTCGCTACGGATTAAGCAAAACATTTCCAAAGACCTTGTATTTCAAATGGCATATACTCCTGAAGATTGGCAAAACCAGTTTAACCTTTACATGGGAGCAGGTTTGGGCTTATCACATAGCATGGAGCAAATAGGAGCATTACGTCCTAAAAACTACGACGAGAAGTTTAAAAACACGTTCTATGTAGGTGCATCAACAGTGCCGGGAGCAGGTTTACCAATGGCGGTGATTAGTTCAAAACTTGTTACAGAAAGAATTGTGAATTTTAAGTAAGTCAATGCAAATGCACAGTCGTAAGCACATTTGCAAATTCATACAAGCCATCGTTCAAACCAAAGGCTTAAAAATGAGCATCCTCCTTTCCAGCCCGAGTAACCGCCTTTCAGGACGGATTCAGGATTATCCACGCTTAAATGACGAAGGGTAAGCGTTCTTTCAAAAGTTTGATCAGTTTTAGCAAAACCAGGAACGGTTCTGCATGCTCTGGCGATAATGGTTTTGCCACCGGTGCGGAAACTTCCGCTGTTTTTCTTTGTGTTCATCGTTTTTAAATTTTAATTGTTAAACAAAAACATAACGAAAAACACTTACCTTTGCACTTAACCAACAGTAGCAAGTTCATTGAAACGAGCCTGCTACCGGAGGCTTAGTTCAACAGGCCATGATAGCCTATAGCCTGTTTAAGTGTCATCAAGAAAAGAATTGTAAATTTGAGCATACGGTATAACAATTATCATCAGCATAAAGAAACAGCTCCTGGCTATATGGGTAAACCGCTATTTGCTACCCTAAAAAAACGACTACACTCCTTAATAATCTCAATGAAAAAATAAAATAGATATGAAATATATAACTAAAACGGTCTGGATTTTATCATTGGTTAGTCTATTTACGGATACGGCAAGTGAAATGCTTTATCCAATTATGCCAATTTATTTAAAGACTATAGGATTCTCTGTTGTCCTGATCGGGATACTTGAAGGCATTGCCGAAGCAACAGCAGGACTTAGTAAAGGTTACTTTGGGAAACTTTCTGACATTTCGGGCAAACGAGTTCCATTTGTACAATTTGGTTATGCACTTAGTGCCATTTCGAAACCAATGATGGCAATTTTTACATTTCCTCTTTGGATTTTTTTGGCACGAACGATTGACCGTTTCGGAAAAGGGATTCGAACAGGGGCCAGAGATGCCATTCTTTCTGATGAAGCAACCCCTCAAACAAAGGGTAAAATTTTTGGATTTCATCGTTCGATGGACACTTTAGGAGCAGTTATAGGGCCATCATTAGCTTTGCTCTATTTGTTTTATTTCCCTGAAGACTATAAAACACTATTTTTTATAGCATTTGTTCCTGGTCTCTTCGCAGTGCTGTCATCATTTTTCCTCAAAGACAAAAATACAACTAAGCAAAGTTTAAAAGTAAGAACACCATTCTTTTCATTCTTAAAATACTGGAGTTTAAGTTCAACTGAATACAGAAAAGTTGTAATTGGTCTCTTGATTTTTACCTTGTTCAACAGTTCAGATGTTTTTCTATTACTCCAGGCAAAGCAATCGGGGCTGAATGATACAATGGTAATAGGAGTTTATATTTTCTATAATCTTATTTACGCTATGTTTGCTTTTCCAATTGGCATTTTAGCAGATAAGGTTGGGCTAAAAACAATTTTCATCATTGGTCTTGCTGTATTTGCCACTGTTTATTTCGGAATGTCAGTAAACACAAACCTGTATATCTTTTTTGGATTATTTTTTCTTTATGGCATTTATGCATCAGCAACAGAAGGAATTTCAAAAGCTTGGATTTCAAATATTACTGACAGAAAAGATACTGCAACTGCAATAGGTACATTTACCGGATTGCAAAGCATTTGTACTATGATTGCAAGCTCACTAACAGGATTTGTTTGGTTTTGGTTAGGAGCAAAAATTGCATTTCTAATGACCGCATCTGTTACTTTAATTGTGATGGTTTATTTTATGACAATTCCGAAGCCGACTACATTAAAATCTGAGATTAAATAAAACATATTGTAAATAGCAAATTCGGATGAATTTATTTTGATTTTTCTTCCTCCCGCAAAAGAAGAAGGAAACGACCCACATTGCAAACATTGGCAAAACCTCACAAGCCAATGCTGAAAACCAAAGCTTGCCAAAGATTGCAATCTTGCCGCCTTGCTCAACTGATAATGAATTTATTC
>Ga0116164_10003761_pt1 | contig 10291 bp, 8 predicted proteins | sample AD_UKC109_MetaG_FD_89888 | JGI IMG/M metagenome (GOLD analysis project Ga0116164, IMG submission 89888) | Active sludge microbial communities of municipal wastewater-treating anaerobic digesters from Hong Kong - AD_UKC109_MetaG | ecosystem: Engineered > Bioreactor > Anaerobic > Digestate... | reverse complement strand
GAAGCTGATAGTATAATAGCATAAATCAAAAACCGTGGTCAATACTTTTTGCACACAGAACGAGCATTTCTAGTGCGGAAAGTCAAAACGAGCCATTACAACAGCACACCCTAGCCAGTGAGATTACAGCATAGCATGTTCTATTTCATTTTGTCAGGTTATGTTGAAATAACAATAGAGTTTATTTATCTTATTTTAAACAAAGCGATGCTACAGCTGATAATTGTGCTGTAACTAAAACCAAGTTTTTTCATTGCTAATACTGAACTTCTCGCTTTATCCAAACTCAGCAGAATAATCAAACGGGCGTCAATGGAAAAATCCATAGGCGCCTTTTCGTAACTTGCTTATTATCTTACGTATTATCTGCACAGCGGATTACTTGCGGATATATGTCTGGTTTCTGCTGGTCGGCTTGTCCGGAACGCCCATAACAATAAGTCCCATTTCCAATGCCGGGTTGATGTAATGCTTCCGGAGCGTTTCCCTGGACTTCAGATGCAAGGCTGTCATGATTTGTGTGGCGGTGTATGGCACATCATACTCCATAGCGCCCAGCAACCTTTGCACGTATTCCGACAGATACGCATTATCCGAGGATGCCTGCGTCAGCGCTAAATCTAGTGTTTCATTGATTTTGTCCAGCATAAACTCGATAAAACTGTCCGATTTCCCGGCGCTGTGACACCCGGAAATCGCATCATAGTATGCGGATTGGTACTCATGAATACGGCTTTCGATCGGCAGGTATTGGAAAACGGGATTCCATTGCGACAGCAGGCCGGTCTGCCACAACCGCGCCATACGGCCATTACCGTCCGAGAACGGATGGATGAACACGAATTCGTAATGAAACACCGAGGAGAGAATCAGCGGATGAATTTCTCCAGCGGCATGGCGCATCCATGTGAAAAGTTGATCCATCAGATCCGGAACGAGTTTAGCAGGAGGCGCCATGAAGATGCAGCGATCCCCATCGAAAACGCCTTCCCCGCCCTGACGGAATATCCCGGATTCCGCAACGGTCATGTAGGTCATGATCCCGTGGATTCGTTTTAGGTCTTCAAGTGAATAGGGATCCAACGTGCCGATCTCCTCATAAGCCCGATATGCGTTTTTGACTTCCTGAATCTCTTTCTGTTGGCCTATAACAGTTTTCCCATCAATAACACCTTTCACTTCGTCCAGTGACAAGGAATTGGCTTCGATGGCAAGCGAGGAATGTATGGACCGGATACGATTGTTTCGTCTCAGGTATGGCTTTGACTCGAACTCACGGTAATTGCTGATATGCCCCAGTTTCTCGGCTATCTGTGAAATGACAGTAACCATGCAGTTTGTGATGGTAAAGGGCGGCTTGTAAACATCCATGGTAGTCACCTCTATTCCTACACTGCTATTATACCGGATTTCATGATTGTTATCAATAACTTGCTTATTATCTTACTTACTGCCTTACGTATCGCTAAAGCAACTGATGCGTATAACACAGCGTGCTTTATTTTTCTTTGGCAACCTATATTGAAATAACGAAACGTTTTAGGCGGTTTTGTTCATATTATGAGGGCATGTTAATCATGATGGTGGTCAAAACGGTGATCAGTGTCTCGGCAATGTATTTTGCCGTATTGTTATAATAAGCATTATCTGGTGAAATTGAATTGCCTATAGCTTAATATATACAAAATCTGTACTTGCAGAATCATTGTTCCAACAATGGTGATGGCAGGAATTATTAGCCTATTGTACGAATACACTTTTCATTGAAATGCAAGGAGCTCATACCGATGCAAAAATCGCTCAAACAAAAACTCTTATTCATCATCATGGTATTTTGCCTATTCCTTATCCGAAGCCCCTCCTTTGCTGATAACCAGCCCTCTTTTGATTTGTCCGTTTTGACACACGATGAACTTAATACCCTGTCTGATGATATTTCTTCGGAACTCAAGCTGCATCATGAAACAAACAGTAGTGAGGAAGAAACTATTCTCGCTGTCGTTGAAGAAAAAACGGAAAGCTACTATTCCAGCCAGGGAATAACCGTATCATGGCCATGGTTCGATTACAACTATACAAAAAACTGGGACTTCTTTACCGTATCAACACATCTTAATTACAAAGACGCAGATAATAAAAAGCAGAAACGCGATGTATATGCCGAGTTATTTCCTGACGACAGCGTTCTGACGCTTTTTTATCTTCAAATCGGGGAGCAAGCGATAATCAATCGTCGAAGCGATTTGCCGACTACACTACTGCTTGATTCCAGCCAAAGAACGATCAACATAAGGACGGGTTTAGATTTATCTGCTATGACCGTCGATGAATTGGGAACGCTGCAGAAGGAAATAAAAGATGAAATAACTGCTGAACATTCCACGCAGAGCTCGGTTGAGAGCAGTATAAATGAACTTGTCAAGACTGAAGTCGAATCATATTACGGAGCGCAGGGCATAACCGTATCATGGCCGTGGTTCGATTATACTTATACCTGTGACTGGGGCTGCTATACCGAAACTACGCGAATTAGCTACAAAAATGCTGACAACAACAAGCAGGACCGGAATATTTATGCTGAAATCTTTACCGAGTCTAATACGTATGCTGTTTATTATCTTACCATCGGCGATGAAATATTGTTTGATAAGCGTGACGAACTTCGTGATGCTTCATGCTTACTTTTTATCAACAGCAGGAATTATCAGACCGCTTCGGAATTGGCTCAGACCGGCCAATACGAAAAAGCCATTACCGCGTTTGAAGCGCTGAACGGTTATTCCGACAGCGCTGAGCAAATCACCGCATGCGAAACGGCAATAAATGAGCGTGCTTACGCCGCCGCAAAAGCACTTATGGACAACGAGCAATATAAAGAAGCCATTGCCGCGTTTGAAGCGCTGAACGGTTGTTCCGACAGCGCAGAGCAAATTGCCGCGTGCGAAACGGTAATAAGTGAGCGCGCTTACGCCGCCGCAAAAGCGCTTATGGACAACGAGCAATATGAAGAAGCCATTGCCGCGTTTGAAGCGCTGAACGGTTATTCCGACAGCACCGAGCAAATCACCGCATGCGAGACGGCAATAAATGAGCGCACTTACACCGCTGCTAAAGCGCTCATGAAAGACGGGCAATACGAAAAAGCCATTACCGCATTTAAAGCGTTAAACGATTATTCCGATAGCGCCGAGCAAATCACCGCGTGTGAAACGGCGATCAGTGACCGCGCTTACGCCGCAGCGCATGAATTAATGGATAACTATCATTATCAGGACGCCCTCACCGCATTTGAAGCACTGAATGGTTATTTGGACAGCGATACATTGGCTGCGGCCTGTCAAACCGCCATAGAAAATATTGACAGAACGGTGGAAGTTGCTGAAGACGATATCTACATATACTTAAAGAAAAAGTATACGTTAAAACCTATGGTTACCGTTCTGAATGATCAGGCTCCGAAAAAGACGACGTTTGAGTTTTCTTCCAGCGATGAAAGCATAGCTAACGCCGCAAAAGACGGAACGATAACCGCTTTAAACACTGGCGATGCCGTTATAACATATACTGCGTCCGACAATCAATATATCGAGGGCAAAGTCGGTATACACGTTATTGCTTCCGTTTCAAAAATCACGCTCAGTGAAAACAAAATAGCGCTTGAGTTATCTTCCGTTGATGCCTCCGCCGGAGAAGGGACTTTGAGCGCGATCATTGCTCCTGAAAATGCCTATATACAAACCGTAACATGGTCATCAAGCAAAGAAAGTGTAGCGACGGTCGATGATAATGGAGTCGTTCACGCAGTCGGCATCGGAAAAACTGTTATTACTTCCACGTCCGACGACACCTCCGGCTCGACAAAAAAAGCAACCTGTTCGGTTACTGTTACACAGGCGGTTGAATCAGTCACGCTCGATATACCTGACGGAGTATTATATGTTGGAAAAACAGCTGCGGTGCAGACTACTGTTCTTCCGAAGAACGCCGCGAATAAAAAGCTGACATGGTCGACCGGCGATGATACAATCGCAACTGTTACCTCCGCCGGAAAAGTAAAGGGGATCGCTCCCGGCACTGTAACTATCACCGCGGTTTCCGCAAATGGAATCAACGCCGAGTATCAGATCGAGGTCAAGTACGCGCCAACTGTTCTGCAGATTACTGCAACGGCAAAATGCATCGCCAAGAATCACGTAGGCAACAATTGGAGCAAAGGGTTTTCAGTTGACGATCATGATTTTTCTAAAAGCACTAAAATTACTGTGGAATCCGGCCAGTCGATTGCTTTATATTGTTGGATCGAGGAAAGCGACACCAATCCCGATATAGGCAGCTTTAGTAAAAATGTTGAAATCACTGATGCCATCTTAAAAAACGGATTAACAATAAAAGATACCGTTTATGTTACGGAAAATGGTGGTCGCTACTCCGGTCACGATGCGGAATGGGAAGTTGTGATCAAGATCAGCCCGAAATAATTGTAAAATCGAATGTACAAGCTGATAAGCAGCTGGATTAATATGTCGGAGTCCAATTGGTTGTACTGTTTGATGTATTCATCTTGACACAATAAAAAGATTTGAATAAAATGAATTATGAAAAATAATTAGATGCAACGTTAATCTGAGTATGTCTTTTACAATAACAATTCGCATAAAATGGGGATAGTAAAATGCCGAAAGAAGAAGAAACTTTAGCTAAATACTGGGCATGCCTTACCTAGGCCTTTATTTCTCAAGCATTCATCGGCTTCAAGCCTATACTGTCAAGCATGGCTTGAACGATCCCCTAATCAAATTCCAGCGTCAATACTTTCCGCACACAGACATAGCAATTTTAACGCGGAAAGTTGGAGAACGCCCTTGAAGCAGCACCCCTCAGCCGCAGAAATTACATGCCATCTACATATGTTATTTTCTTCAAAGTAGGAACTACGAATCAAAAGGTCGTGGGTTCGAATCCCGCCTGGCTCACCAAAGCGAAAGAGCATCCCAATCGGGGTGCTTTTTCACTTGCATGTCTTCTGCGGGATTCGAACCCGAAAGGGCACGGAGCGTTAATAAATCGATCCCTGTGCGGTCGATTGTTGCGCAGTGGGCGTGGGATGCATCGAACATGCCGTAGCCTGCTCAGAAGGCGCCGAATCCCGCCTGGCTCACCAAATTTGGCCCGCCTAAACGCAGTGTTTCTGGCGGGTCAAGTTTAATTTATGAATGGGTTTTTGGATTGGTTAATTTTAGTCGGTTTATATTGAGTTCATTAACCCGTGATACAATACTAAAAGGAGATGATCGACATGTTTCAAATACTTGTGGTTGAGGACAACGTCGATACGCGCAAGCTGATGGAAACCGTCCTCCGCCGTGACGGATACGAGGTATTCCTCGCTTGTGACGGCGTAGAAGCGCTGCGTGTGATGGATGTTCAGCATATCGACATCGTATTGCTGGATATCATGATGCCCAATATGGACGGTTACGAAATGACGCGAGAACTGCGTGAGAACGGAAACATTACGCCCATATTGATGATAACCGCGCGGCAGCTGCCATCCGACAAGCATAAGGGATTTTTGGTAGGCACGGATGATTATCTCACAAAGCCTGTGGATATGGAGGAGATGCTGCTTCGCATCCGCGCGCTGCTAAGGCGCGCGCAGATCGTAAATTCCCACAGGCTACAGCTTGGAAATGTGGTGCTGGAGTACGATTCCCTTTCCGTCACCCGCGGGGAGGAGCGGCAGACGCTTCCGCAGAAAGAATTTTATCTGCTCTATAAGCTGTTGTCTTATCCGGATCAGATATTCACCCGTATACAGCTGATGGACGAGATATGGGGCATGGAATCCGAAAGCGCGGATGCGACGGTCAATGTGCATATCAATCGGCTAAGACGCCGGTTTGAGAATTATCCGGAGTTTGAACTGGTCGCGGTGCGCGGGCTAGGCTATAAGGCGGTGAAAAAGGTTTGAAAAAACGTTGGGAGCGGCTGGGACTGTCCTTTCTGTTTACACTTATCATATTCGCCATATTTGAGATCACCGCGCTGCTGATGCTGGCTTTGGTTTATCTGCTCATGAACCTCGGGGTGATAAACCGGGTTTTGATACGCGGATCTTTTCCGGTGCTGGCAGTAGCGCTTCCGGCCAGCGCGATCGTGGGCTCTGTGGTCGCGTTCATATTTGGACGTATTCCGCTAAGACCCATCAAGGAGCTTATCAATGCGACCAACAAACTGGCCGCCGGAGATTTCTCCGCACGTATTACGTTTCACAGAACTTCGGAATTTCGGGAGCTGCGCGACAGCTTTAACCGCATGGCGCAGGAGCTGAACAGTATAGAGATGCTGCGCAACGACTTTGTAAACAACTTCTCCCATGAATTCAAAACGCCGATCGTTTCCATAAAAGGCTTTGCCGAGCTGATCAAGAAGGAAGAGCTGCCTAAGGAAGAACGGAATGAGTATCTGGATATCATCATGCGGGAGTCTTCCAGATTGGCGGCTATGGCAACGAATGTGCTTAACCTTTCCCGTGTGGAAAACCAGACGATTCTAACAGAGCGCAAGCGGTTTAACCTAAGTGAGCAGATCCGCCGCTGTATACTGCTTATGCAGACCGGATGGGAAAGCAAAGATCTGGATCTGAATATTGATTTGCAGGAGATCAATATTTATGCCAACGAAGAAATGCTCAGCCAAGTCTGGTTAAACCTGCTGGACAATGCCGTTAAGTTTTCCGCCTCCGGCGGCAGGATAGACATTACGCTTCGCGAAGCCGCCGGGCAGGCGGAAGTCACGGTTCAGGACTATGGGCGGGGAATTCCGGCGGAGGAGATACCGCATATCTTTGAAAAGTTTTATCAAAGAGGTTCCGATCACGCAGCGCAGGGAAACGGACTTGGGCTAACGCTCGTCCGGCGTATCGTCGAGCTGCACGGAGGAACGGTCGACTGTGCAAGCGAACCCGCCCGCTGGACGGCTTTCACTGTGCGGCTCCCGATGATGCAAAAGGGTATAGAAGGATAAAACGATATCTTGCCAATTCATTTTTTATAATACGGAGTACAAATCAGCATCGCGTTCGGGCATTATAGCCCCCGCGGGCAGCGTTGCCATGCTCTATTATCGAATATAAGTTTATTCACAGTTAATCTTTGCGGCTTATGCTACAGCCGTTGGTTAGTAAAATGGCTCGTGGGAGGTTCTTACTGTGAAGGAAAAAAGGGTAAAGTGGTTATGGATAGTGCTGATTCTTGTTGCGGCGGCCGGTGGCTGGATGCTCATAAGCGGCAGAAGCGCCCAGCAATACGGAGAAGCAACCACAGTAACCGGTTCAATAACCACATATTATAATTTTTCGGGAGCGATAGAAGTCGTTCGCTCGGCTACCGTCATATCTCCTGCAGCCAGTACGGTGACGAAGATCTATGTACAGCAAAACGATCTGATCGAGGAGGGCGACCGCCTTATTCGGCTGGATAACGGTACCACGCTTAAGGCGGAGCTTACGGGTGAGGTTACTTCGCTTGGCGTATCAGAAGGCAGTGTCGTAACCGTAGGAGATACGCTTGCCGAGGTGATGGACCTGACCGAATTGAGAGTGGATTTTCAGGTAGATGAATATGATGTGGATGCCATTGCGCTTGGTAAGACGGCAATCGTTACCGTAGACGGCACCGGGGAAACATTCGAGGGGACGATCACCAGCCTGAATAAACGCGCCACGCAATCCGGCGATCTTAGCTACTATACCGCGGGCATTGACTTAAGCGACGTTTCACTGCCGGAAGGCATTCTTCCGGGGATGCAGGTAACTGTGGATGTGCTAAATCAGCACGCGGAAGACGTCGTGCTGCTCTCCGTAAGCGCTGTAAGCTTCACCACTGATAACCAGCCGTATGTTTTAATGCGAGACGGCGATACTGTAAACCAGGTAGAAATCACAGTCGGCATCAACGACGGAAACAATGTAGAAATCACCGAAGGATTGGCAAGCGGAGATATCGTACTGTACGAAATCACCTCTACCGATACGTTCACCATGCTCAGGGAGGCGCGCCAACAGTATGTGCAATGATTTTTTCCGGATGCGGGGAATCGTCAAGACGTATCAAATGGGCGATGAAGCACAAACCGTGCTTAAAGGGATAGACCTTACGGTAAACGAAGGCGAGTTTCTCTCCATTCTGGGGCCGTCGGGCAGCGGCAAATCAACGCTGATGAATATCATCGGCTGCCTGGACACTCCCACGTCGGGAGAATACATTTTACGCGGCCGTGAAATTGCCAAACAGAACGCACAGCAGCTGGCCGCGATACGCAACCGGGAAATCGGGTTTGTATTTCAGTCTTTTCAGCTGTTACCGCGTCTGTCTGCTATGCGCAACGTGGAGCTGCCGCTGATATACGCCGGTATGGAAGAGCGCCAAAGGTTTTTACGGGCTGAAGAAATGCTGACGCGCGTAGGGCTATCCGATAAATTACGCAATCATCCCAACCAGCTTTCCGGCGGCCAACAGCAACGTGTCGCAATCGCGCGTGCGCTGGCGACCAACCCCAGCATCCTGCTGGCGGACGAGCCTACCGGTGCGCTGGACCAGAAAAACGGCAGGCAGGTCATGCAGCTGTTTGAAGAAATAAACGGAGAGGGCCGTACCATTATCATGATCACGCATGATCTGAGCATCGCCCGTTACGGGCACCGTATCGTGCATATTCTTGACGGTATGCTTAAGGAAGGAGAGGCTCAGGATGCTTAAGCATACAATCAGTTTATGGAAAGAAAGCCTGCGGATGTCGCTGACGAACATATGGAATAGCAAGATGCGTTCGTTTCTTACGATATTGGGCATCGTAATCGGCGTTACGGCGGTCATCGCGCTGGTAACCATCATGCAGAGTGCGACAACCGAAGTAACCGAGGAATTTACCGCGATGGGTACAGGCAGGCTTATGGTCACCGTTACAGGTACGCCGCTTAAAACGGGCCTTTCCATTTCCGATATGGAGGATATCAAAGCGATTGAAAATGTTGAAGGCGTATCCCCGAGCCTCTCTGCCATTGTGACCGTGAAATCGGACTACAATTGGATCGAGGATGTGACCGTAGAAGGCTATAACGAAGTATACTTTCGCCGATACCCTGAGCTTGTCAGCTACGGACGGGCTATCAACCCTATGGATGCAGACAGCCGAAACCATGTGGTGCTGTTGGACGAAACCGCGATACAGCAGCTGTTCTACGGCACAGACCCCCTGGGAAAGCAGATATATCTGCTTGGGTATAGATTTACCGTAATCGGAGTACTCAGCGATGCGGACGACAACGACGTGCTTTCACAGGCGCAGAGCGACGGTACCGACGGCGGACGTATGATCATACCGTATACCACTGCCATGACGATCACCGGCACGCACGACATACAATCGCTGAGCGTATACGTAGAGGATACCGACAAAACCGATCAGGTGGAAGAAGAACTGGATAATGCGTTGAAAACCATGTTCAACGACAAGGACGGCAGCTACCGCATTATCAATATGGAAGGTTTGCTGGATACCATGAACACCATGCTTTCCATGATGACTACGCTTCTGGTGGGCATTGCGGCCATCGCTTTACTGGTAGGCGGCATCGGTATTATGAACATGATGCTGGTAACGGTATCGGAACGCACGACCGAAATCGGCCTCCGAAAGGCGCTCGGTGCGGAACCACGCCAAATTCAAATACAATTTCTAATAGAATCTATCGTATTGTCGCTGACGGGCGGCTTGCTGGGTATTGTTTTTGGGCTTGCCGCCTCGTATGTGTTCAGCGTCGCTGCGGATTTCGAATTTGTAGCGTCCGGCTCCGCTATTGCCCTTGGCGTGGGCTTTTCCGTTGCGGTGGGCATCGGATTTGGTTGGGCTCCGGCGCGTAAAGCCAGCGAATTGAACCCCATAGACGCACTTAGAAGTATATAAAGAGATATTGCGAAACAAATCCTGCTTGAAACGTGTAAAGAACTGGAATATTGATTTCGTGTGATGTGGTGATAAATCGATCTTTTCCTGCGTGTAATACTCATCGGCGGAAGGTGCTGTCTATACCACATTTTGGAGCGAGCATTAAAGACAGTCGCTTCGCCCAAAACGGTGTTCCACCTTTCTCATATGGCATATGCTTCGCTGTTGCCTTAATGGTTTCTTCGGGGATGTCGTTTCGATTCACGTCCGAATTCATGCTTTGCACATCCTTTCGCGATGGTCCCACATACTTTGTTGCGTTATTTCCTTCATCCTAAGCGCT
>Ga0116164_10003760_pt1 | contig 10291 bp, 9 predicted proteins | sample AD_UKC109_MetaG_FD_89888 | JGI IMG/M metagenome (GOLD analysis project Ga0116164, IMG submission 89888) | Active sludge microbial communities of municipal wastewater-treating anaerobic digesters from Hong Kong - AD_UKC109_MetaG | ecosystem: Engineered > Bioreactor > Anaerobic > Digestate... | reverse complement strand
GTGCACGCGCAGCAGGCCCATCCGCTTCTCGGCGAGGCCGTCGAAGGCACCGGCCTTGATGAGCGACTCGATGGTCCGCTTGTTGGCCACGACCGCCCCGCACTTGGAGAGGAAGTCCTTGAAGGACGTGAAGGCGCCCTTCTCCTCGCGGGCCCGGATGATCTCGTCGACGACGTTGTGCCCGACGTTGCGGATCGCCTGCAGGCCGAAGCGGATGTCGCTGCCGACAGCCGCGAAGCGCCCCACCGACTCGTTGACGTCCGGCGGGAGGACCTTGATGCCCATCCGCCGGCACTCCCCCAAGTAGAGGGCGGACTTGTCCTTGTCGTCGCCGACGCTGGTGAGCAGGGCCGCCATGTACTCGGCCGGGTAGTTCGCCTTGAGGTAGGCGGTCCAGTACGACACCAGCCCGTATGCCGCGGTGTGCGCCTTGTTGAACGCGTAGTCCGAGAAGGGGACGAGGACACCCCAGAGCGCCGCGACCGACGCCTCGTTGAAGCCCTTGGCCTTCATCCCTTCGGAGAAGGGGACGTACTCCTTGTCGAGCACTTCCTTCTTCTTCTTGCCCATGGCGCGTCGCAGCAGGTCGGCATTGCCCAGGGTGTAGCCCGCCAGCTTCTGGGCGATCTCCATCACCTGCTCCTGGTAGATCACCAGGCCATGGGTCATGCCGAGGATCGGTTCGAGGGCCGCCACCATCTCCGGTTGCAACTTGCCCTTGAGTTGCGGGTCGAGCGGGATGAGCTCCTGCTTGCCGTTCTTGCGCAGGGCAAAGTTGGTGTGGGCGTTGACGCCCATGGGGCCGGGTCGATAGAGGGCGAGGGCGGCCGAGATGTCCTCGAAGTTGTCCGGCTGCATGAGCCGCAGCAACGAGCGCATGCCGCCACCGTCGAGCTGGAAGACCCCGAGGGTGTCGCCGCGCCCCAGCAACTGGTAGGTCGCCTTGTCGGTCATGTCCTTGGACAGGGCGTCGAGGTCGATGTCCTCGCCCCGGTTGGCCTTCACGTTCTCGAGTGCGTCGTCGAGGATCGTGAGGTTCCGCAGGCCGAGGAAGTCCATCTTGACCAGGCCGAGGGACTCACAGCTGGGGTAGTCGAACTGGGTGATGACCTGGCCGTCCTGCAGCCGGCGCATGATCGGGATGACATCGATGAGGGGCTCGCTCGACATGATGACGCCCGCGGCGTGCACGCCCCACTGCCGCTTCAGGCCCTCGATGCCCTTGGCCAGTTCGACGACCTCGCCGGCCGCCGGGTCCTCGGCGACCACGCCGCGGAACTCGACGCCCTCGGCATACCTCCTGGCCTCCGGGTCGTAGAGGTCGGCGAGCGAGACACCCTTGCCCATCACCACGGCCGGCATCGCCTTGGTGAGCTTCTCCCCCATCGCGAAGGGGTGACCCATGATCCGCGCGGAGTCCTTGACCGCCTGCTTGGCCATGATCGTGCCGTAGGTGACGATCTGCGCGACGCGCTCGGAGCCATACTTCCTGGTGACGTACTGGATGACCTCGCCACGGCGGCGCTCGTCGAAGTCGACGTCGAAGTCCGGCATCGACATACGCTCGGGATTGAGAAAACGCTCGAAGATCAGGCCGTGCGGGACGGGGTCGAGGTCGGTGATCCCCATCGCGTAGGCACACATCGAGCCGGCACCCGATCCACGGCCCGGTCCGACCCGAATTCCGTTGTCCTTGGCCCAGTTGATGAAGTCGGCGACGACGAGGAAGTAGCCGGCATACCCCTTGGAGACGATGACGTCGGTCTCGAAGGTGGCCTGGGTCGCGGCATACTCCGGCACGCCCTCGGGGAAGCGCCGGCGCAGCCCGGCGTTGACCTCCTTGACGAACCAGGTCTGCTCGTCCTCTCCCTCGGGGCAGGGGAAGCGCGGCATGTAGCGCCCCTCCTGCTCGGTGAAGGACACCTCGCACCGCTCGGCGATGAGCAGGGTGTTGTCGCAGGCCTCCGGCAGCTCCCGGAAGAGATGACGCATCTCCGCGGGCGACTTGAGGTAGTAGCCCGTGCCCTCGAACTTGAACCGGCCCGGGTCGAGCAGGGTGTTGCCGGAGTTGATGCAGAGCAGTGCGTCCTGCGCCTTGTCGTCCTGCGGGTCGACGTAGTGCAGGTCGTTGGTCGCGAGCAGCGGCAAGCTCAGGTCCTTGGCCAGCCGCATGAGGTCCTCGCGGGTGCGCCGCTCGATGCTGTTGCCGTGGTCCATGAGCTCGAGGAAGTAGTTCTCGGCGCCGAAGATGTCGCGGAACTCCGCCGCTGCCTCCCGGGCCAGGTCGTACTGACCCAACCGCAGGCGTGTCTGGATCTCACCGCTGGGGCAGCCGGTCGTCGCGATCATCCCCTTGCCGTAGCGGTGGAGCAGCTCACGGTCGATGCGGGGCCATTTGGCGTAGACCTGGTCCAGGCTCGCGAGCGAACTCATCGTGAAGAGGTTGGCCATCGACGCGTTGTCGGTGGCCAACATCGTCATGTGCGTGTAGGCGCCGCCCGCGGAGACGTCGTCGGACCGCGCCGTGCGCTCGTCCCCCCACAACGTGCGCGTCTTGTCGGTGCGGTGCGTCCCCGGCGTCACATAGGCCTCGACGCCGATGATCGGCTTGACGCCGGTGTCCTTGGACTTCTTCCAGAAGTCGTAGGCGCCGAAAAGGTAGCCGTGATCAGTCGTCGCGATCGCGGGCATCCCCATCTCGGCCGCGCGCTTGTAGAGGTCCCCGATCCGCGCGGCGCCGTCGAGCATGGAGTACTCGGTGTGGACGTGCAGGTGCACGAAGTTCTCGGAGGCGGGGATCGCGGACATCGCCAGCCATCCTAGGTCGCTCCCCCGACAGCCTTCACCGCCTCGCCGCGCTGTGACGGATGGGGCGACTGAGGTATGCCGCGGGGCTCAGTGGGCGGCCGCCAGTCGCTCCAGCGCCTCGTCCAGGTCGGCCGGGTAGGACGATTCGAAGGTGACCCATTCGCCGGAGCCGGGGTGCTCGAAACCCAGGGCCATGGCGTGCAACCACTGCCGTTCCAGGCCGAGCCGCCTGGCCAGATTCGGGTCGGCTCCGTAGAGCGGGTCACCCACGCACGGATGCTTGATCGCGGCCATGTGGACGCGGATCTGGTGGGTCCGCCCGGTCTCGAGTTTGACCTCGAGGAGGCTGGCGAAACGGAAGGCCTCGATCAGCTCGTAGTGCGTCACCGAGGGCTTGCCCGAGTCCATGACGGCGAACTTGAACTCGGCACCGGGTCTGCGCCCGATGGGCGCGTCGATGGTGCCCACCAGGGGATCGGGCAGGCCTTGCACGAGCGCGTGATAGGTCTTGTCGACCCGCCGCTCCTTGAAGGCCCGTTTGAGCACCGTGTAGGCCCGCTCGCTCTTGCAGACGACCATGAGGCCACTGGTGCCCACATCGAGGCGCGACACGATGCCCTGGCGCTCGCTTGCGCCACTGGTGCTGATCCGGTAGCCCGCGGCCTTGAGCCCGGACAGGACGTTGGGGCCGGTCCAGTTCAGGCTGGGGTGGGCGGCCACGCCCACCGGCTTGTCGACGACGACGATCTCGTCGTCGTCGTGGACGATCCGCATGCCGGGGACCGGTTCGGCGACGATCTCGAGGGTCACACTGGGCTCGGTCCCCGGGAGGACGACCTCGAGCAAGTCCTCGGCGTGGACCCGGTGTGACTTCGAAACGGTGGAGCCGTTGACGCTCACCTCGCCGTCGGTGGCGAGGTCGGCCGCTCGTGATCGGGAGAGCCCGAAGAGGCGGGAGATCGCCGCATCGACCCGCTCGCCGGCCAGACCGTCCGGGACGAGCATGGTGCGTCGGTCAGTCATCGTCACTCCGGTATGCCGTTGGCTCACCCTTGTCCTCCGGGTGGGGGCTGCGGACGGAGAGGATGACGACCAGGCCAGCAGCCACGACGATCGCGATGTCGGCGACATTGCCGATGAACAGCCCGAAGTAGTCGAGGAAGTCCACGACGTGGCCCCGGAACAGACCCGGAGCGCGGAAGACACGATCGACGAGGTTGCCGGCCGCCCCGCCGAGCAACAGGCCGATCGTCGCGGCCCAGGCGCCCGTCGTGATGCGCCTCAACGACGCGAGGATCGCGGCGACGATGACCACCGACAAGATGGTGAGAACCCAGGTCATGCTGTTGCCGAGGGAGAAGGCGGCACCACTGTTGCGGATCAGGTGGAGTTGGATCCACTGGCCGATGAAGGGCTTGGCGACGCCCGGCTCAAGGGTGTCCAGCGCCCAGATCTTGCTCGCCTGATCGGCGACCAGCGTGACGAGCGCTAAGAGCCCGAGCACGGCATACAGACCGGACCGGCCCCTGGCAGTTGCCGAGGCCGGTCGCGAGTCGATGGGATCGGAAGGGGTCAGCGTCGTTCCTGCTTCGTCTTGCATGGCATGCACAGCGTCGCACGAGGGAAGGCTTGGAGTCGAAGTTTGCCCACCGGCTTGCCGCACGACTCGCAGACACCGTAGGTGCCGTCGGCGATCCGCTCCAGCGCATGTTCGTTCTGGCGCAACACCTCTCGGGCGTTGTCGGCCAGCGCGAGCTCCTGCTCACGCTCGTAGGTCTTGGCGCCCGCGTCCGCCTGGTCGTCACCGGCACCGTCGCCGGAGTCACGCATGAGGTCGACGATCTCGGACTCCGCTTGGTCGATCTCGGCCTGCAGCTCGGCGATGTGCGCCTCGATCTCGGCCCGGATGGCCTTCAGTTCGGCGGCGGTCCACGGTGTCTCGTCCTCGAGGACGACCAGAGATCTGGGTTCCGCCTTCTTCGCCGGGGCGACCTTCTTCGCCGGGGCGACCTTCTTGGCCGCGGGAGCTGCCTTCTTGGCCGGAGCCGCGGGTCCCGCCTTCTTCGCCGGAGCCGCCTTCTTCGCCGCCTTCTTGGCCGGAGCCGCGGGCGCCGCCTTCTTCGCGGTAGCGGCCTTCTTCGCCGCCGGAGCCGCCTTCTTCGCGGTAGCAGCCTTCCTGGCCGGCGCGGCCTTCTTCGCCGCGGTGGCAGCCTTCTTGGCCGGAGCCGCCTGCTTGGCCGGAGCGGATGCTTTGCTCACGGCCCTGCGGGCCGACGAGACAGCCGACTTGGCCGCGGCCATGACTCGCGTGGCAACCATCCCTGGATCCTCATTTCGTCGTCGATGACGTGGTGGCGGGCAAGTGCAGTCCGGCACAAGATACGGGTCCGCCAACGCAGCCACAACGCGAACACACCAAAGTGGGACAAAGCCCACCCCGCAGACACCCGCAGGGGTGGGGCAAATGCCCCACCCCTGCGAAAGTGGCTGACGTCAGGACTGCTGTGCGTCGTCCTCCGCGTCACCCTCGGCCTGGTCCGCGGCCGGGTCGACGGCCGTGTGCTCGAGCTTCTCGAGCTGCTCGGAGATGAAGCCCTTCAGGCGTCCGCGGTAGTCCTTCTCGAAGCTGCGCAACTCCTCGATCTTGCGCTCGAGGAGGTTCTTGGCACTGGTCAGCTCGTCGAGGATGGAGGCCTTGCGCTGCTGGGCCTCGTGGACCATCCCCGTCGATCGCTCGCGCGCTTCGGTGATGAGCTCGTCATGACGCGACTGGGCCGCGGCGAGCAACTCATCGTGCTTGGTCTGGCCGGTCGACAGGAACTCGTCGTACTGCCGCTGACCGGTGGAGATGAGCTCGTCGTGCCGGCTCTGACCTTCGGAGATCAGCGAGTCGTGGCGCGTCTGCGCGGCGTTGATGAGTTCGTCACGGCGGCTTTCGCCCGCGGCAACGTGCTCGTCGTGAAGGCGCTGCGCCAGGGCCAGGAATCCGGCGGCAGAGCCAGCACCCGCAGCGCCAGCACCGACCTGGGCAGCGGCGCCCATACCCCCATCACCCGAGGCTTGGGCAGCAGCCGGCTCTGCCGTCCGCTGGGCAGCAGCAGCGACTCGCTCTTCGGCCTCACGCTCGGCCTGCTCGGCCCGAGCGTGCGCCTCTTGAATGCGCTGCTCCGCCTCCTGCTGCGCCTCCTGGGCGCGCTCGCGCAACATGGCCACGTGCTCGTCGTGGGCTGCCTGCTCCTCGCCAGCCTGCGCGCGCTCTGCCTGCTGCTGGTCCCAGGCGGACCGCTCGTCGGCGAAGGACGCCCGCTCCTGCTCCCAGGCAGAGCGGTCGTTGTCATGCGCCTGAGTGAGGGCGGCGTAGGCCTCGCCGGACTCGCGCACTTGGCCCTCGAGCTCGGCAATCCTGGCCTCGAGCTCGCCGTTGCGAGAACGCAACTCGTCGGCTTCGCCGCTGTCGACGACGGCGCCTCCGGCGGCAACCGGCTCGAGACCGTGTCCTTCGCGGCAGTCGTTGAGCTGGTTTCGGAGTTCGTCACCCTCCTTGGCGGCGCGACGCATCTCGACCACGATGTCGTCGAGGAAGTCGTCGACCTCGCGCTCGTCGTAGCCACGACGGAACTGCGTGGTGGTGAACGTCTTGTTCAGGACGTCCTCGGGTGAGAGGGCCATCTCAACTCCTCATTCAGGCCTGTTGATGTGGGTGGGCCGCCATGTGACAGGTGGGGCCCGGAGAGCAAGCCTAGAGGATCGCGAGCAGAACGTAGAGCACGACCACCAACAGCAGGAATGCCAGGTCGAGGGCCACCCCCCCGATCCGCAAGGGCGGCACCACCTTGCGCAGGGCCCGCAGCGGCGGATCCGTCAGGGTGTAGACGGTCTCGGCGACCACCAGCATCACGCCCTTGGGTCGCCAGTCGCGGGCGAAGACCCGGATCCAGTCCAGGATCAGCCGCCCGAAGACAACCAGAAGGTAGACCCAGACGATCAGGTGGAGGAGTTGGCGGACGGCATACATGTCGACAGTCTCACCAGTGGAACTGGGGATTCCCTGAGCGGGAGGCCTCAGCTCTGGTTGAAGAGCGGACGGTTGGGTGCGGCATACTCCTCCGCGTTGACCTCGAGGGTCTCCGGTGAGAGAAGGAAGACCTTGCTCGTGACCCGCTCGATCGAGCCATGCAGACCGAAGACCAAACCGGCGGCGAAGTCCACGAGACGCTTGGCGTCGGCGTCGTCCATGTCGGTGAGGTTCATGATGACCGGCACGCCCTCCCGGAAGTTCTCACCGATCGTCTTGGCCTCGTTGTAGGTGCGCGGGTGAATGGTCGTGATCCGCGAGACGCCCAGCCCGGCGTGCTGACGAACGACCGACGCGACGGGACGGTGTGAGTCGATCGAGGTCACGGGAGCAGCTGGCGCATCGTCATAGTGCTCTTCGTAGTGGCCGTCATAGTCGTAGTCATGCCGACCCTGGTCCTCGGCCAAGCCGAGGTAGACCATCGTCTTGCGGAGCGCGCCGCTCATTGGAACTCCTTCGCTTGCGGTGGCCCTTGAGTCAGCTGGCCGTCCTGTCGCGTTCGAAGTTACCCAAGTGACGGACGAGAACCGAGGATTGCGGTCCCGACACGCAGGTGTGTCGCGCCGTGCCGCACCGCCGCCTCGAGATCCCCACTCATCCCTGCGGACAACCATGTCGCCTCGGTATGCCGCTCGAGCACGCCGGCGTGGAGGTCGGCCAGGCGGGCGAACGCGACCTCGGGGTCGCCACCGAGCGGGGCCACCGCCATCAGTCCCCGAAGGCGCAGGGCAGGCTCGGCCGCCACCTCGTCGACCAGATCGTCGAGGCCGGCGGGTGCCACACCACCCCTGCCGGGCTCAGCGTCGAGGCAGACCTGGACGAGGACCTCGAGGGGGTCGACGCGATCAACCCGCGCCAACGCACGGACCAGTTTGGACCGATCGAGGGAATGGACCACATCGGCCGCGCGCGCCACGGCCGCCGCCTTGTTGCTCTGGAGTTGTCCGATGAAGTGGACGCGAGGGTGCGCTTCGCCGTCCCACTCGGCCGCCTTGGCGCGCAGTTCCTGCTCCTTGTTCTCCCCGATGTCGGTGACCCCTAACTCACGCAGGATCGTGATGTCGCTCACCGGGAACCGCTTGGTCACGACGATCAACGAGACCGGATCGGCCCGCTCAGTGGCCGAGCGTGCCTCGTCGATCCGCTGGAGCACTCGGGCAAGGTTGTCGCGCAATTCCTGCGCGCGCGACATCACGGTGCCTTCCGCACGATGAAGCCACCGAATCTGCCGGTGACACCGTCGCGACGATGCGAGAACAGGCGGAGATCCTCGCGCGCACAACCTGCAACCCATGAGATGTCGACATGGAGGTCGTGCAACTGGGCGACAACACCGCCAGCCACGTCGATGGCGGGGGTCCCCGTCCAGCTCACGGCCCTGGACTCGGGAGTGACAGAGGCGGCCTCCTCGCGCAGCTCGAGCGGTACTTCGTAGCAGCGACTGCACACCGACGGCCCGACGACCGCACTGATGCTCTGGGCACCGAGGTCGCGCATCGTCGAAACCACCTGTCCGACAACACCTTTCATCATCCCGGGGCGGCCCGCATGGACGGCGGCCACAGCCGGCCCCGCCACATCCCAGAGCAGGACGGGCGTGCAGTCGGCGACGAGGGCCGCCAGCGCCAGCCCGGGGGTGAGCGTGACAAGTGCATCGGCATCGGGGGTGCAATCCGGCACCGCCTCGATGACGGCCACGTCCGCTCCATGGCACTGGTTCATGAAGGCCACGGCCGATACTCCCAAGGCGGACGCGACCCGGTTCCGGTTCTCCGTCACATCGGCCGGGTCGTCACCAACGCGCGACCCCAGATTGAGCGAGTCATAGGGGGCAGCACTGACTCCCCCGCGCCTGCTGGTGAAGGCACGGGTCAGCCCCTCACTGTCGTCGCGCCAATGGAACACACCTCCACCGTAGACGCGAGGCGGGGTGGGCGATACGCGCCCACCCCGCCTCGGGTGGATGTGTCCGATCTTGCGATCAGGTACCTGGTTTCACTTGAGGAAGTCGGGGACGTCCAGGTCGTCGCCGTCCTCGAAGGTCACGGTGCGCGGTGGGACCTGCCGCGGTTGCGCGGGTGCGCCCGGCTCCCCTGCATGAGGAGGCTGGGTCTCGGCGCTCCCGGCCGTCGGGGCAGCCGTGGACGGCGAGGACGTGGCGTTGTCGGCTGCGTCGGGTCGAGTCGCGGGCGCCGTGTTCAGCGAAGACCCGCCCTGTGTCGCCGAGGTCGGGGCCGGGGAGGTCGTGCGCGACTGGATCGAGCCGAGTGCCCGACCGTCCTCGCGGCGATTGGGTGTGCCCCCATCGAAGCCGGCGGCAATCACCGTCACGCGCACCTCGTCGCCGAGGGCGTCGTCGATGACCGCACCGAAGATGATGTTGGCCTCCGGGTGCGCCGCTTCCTGGACCAGCTTGGCGGCCTCGTTGATCTCGTAGAGACCGAGGTCGCTGCCGCCCTGGACCGAGAGCAGCACACCGTGAGCGCCGTCGATGCTCGCCTCGAGCAGGGGGCTGGAGATGGCCAATTCGGCCGCCTGGATGGCGCGGTCCTCGCCGCGGGCCGAGCCGATGCCCATGAGCGCCGAGCCCGCACCCTGCATGACCGACTTGACGTCGGCGAAGTCGAGGTTGATCAGTCCGGGCGTCGTGATCAGGTCGGTGATGCCCTGGACACCTGAGAGCAGCACCTGGTCAGCGCTCCGGAAGGCATCCATCATCGAGACGCTGCGGTCGCTGATGGAGAGCAGTCGGTCGTTGGGGATGACGATGAGGGTGTCCACCTCTTCGCGCAACGCTCCGATGCCGGTCTCGGCCTGGTTGGCCCGGCGACGACCCTCGAAGGTGAAGGGACGGGTGACCACGCCGATCGTCAGGGCGCCGAGATTCTTGGCGATCTTGGCGACAACAGGCGCGCCACCGGTCCCGGTGCCGCCACCCTCGCCGGCGGTGACGAAGACCATGTCGGCCCCCTTGAGGACCTCCTCGATCTCCTCGGCGTGGTCCTCGGCGGCCTTCTTCCCCACCTCGGGGTCAGCCCCGGCTCCGAGCCCGCGGGTGAGCTCGCGGCCCACGTCGAGCTTGACGTCGGCGTCGCTCATCAACAGAGCCTGGGCGTCGGTGTTGATCGCGATGAACTCGACGCCCTTGAGACCGACCTCGATCATGCGGTTGATGGCGTTCACACCGCCGCCGCCGACGCCGACGACCTTGATGACGGCCAAATAGTTCTGGGGTGTTGCCACGGTCGGGGCCTCTCGTTGGATATCCAAAGTCTCGATCTTCACTTGACGGTAACAGTTCGGTCACGGCTCCGTCGGGATGACGCTAGGCGGCGAGCACAGGGCAAGCAACGAGGGCTACGGCGTGTCGCCAACCGATCCGAGAAATCTCGCGCTATTGCTCACCAG
>Ga0116164_10003758_pt1 | contig 10295 bp, 5 predicted proteins | sample AD_UKC109_MetaG_FD_89888 | JGI IMG/M metagenome (GOLD analysis project Ga0116164, IMG submission 89888) | Active sludge microbial communities of municipal wastewater-treating anaerobic digesters from Hong Kong - AD_UKC109_MetaG | ecosystem: Engineered > Bioreactor > Anaerobic > Digestate... | reverse complement strand
ATCGGTTACATCGGCAGTTTTCCTGCTTTTATGGATTCGGTGGATATCCGTTCCCACGAAGCGGAAATCTATCAGGGCGGCAAACCGAACCATTACATTATCGCCGACATCCAAACCATCCTGCAAAATGGAACCAATGTTATTACGATCCAGACCAACACGCTGGACACCGACCTCACCATGATTCCCATCCTTACTTTGGGATACGCCACGCCGCCTGCCGACTCACTTTATGTAAATTCCTATGCAGAACCGAATCTTCTAAATCTGCACACCAATTTTAGTCTGAATGAAAACGAATCCGTTATCCTCGCTGATCCGGACGGCAACATCGTCGATGAAGTTACACCCGGTTACATTCCGTTGGATTTTTCTTACGGCTGCCAGCCGGACGGAACTCAGAATCACTTCTATTTTGAGACTCCTACTCCGGAAATTACGAATAACGAAGTCACTGCGGCGCTTTATTTTGCCGATGCACCTCAGTTTTATTGGGAAGGCGGAGTTTATCCTTACTCCCTCAATTTATCGTTCCAAAATATCGGCTACGGTGAAACGATTTATTATACTTTGGATGGCTCGGAGCCAAATCCCGATTCCACCGATACTTATGTTTATAACAATCCCGTTAGTATCAACGAAACCACGGTTGTTCGGGCGCTTACCGTAAAAGATGGTTTTCTGCCCAGTTCGATCGTTACAAATACCTATTTCATCGATGACGCACATACTTTACCGGTGATCAGTCTGACCACCGATCCGCACAATTTGTGGGATTATTATGAAGGCATTTATGTGAAAGGTCCGAATGCCGACGGTTCGTTCCCATATTTGCGGGCAAATTTCTGGCAGGATTGGGAAAAGCCCGTTCACCTCGAGCTTTATGAATCAGACGGCACACTCGGTTTCGAGATGGATGGCGGCTTAAAAATCTTCGGTTATTTCAGCCGCGGTCACGATCAAAAATCTTTGGCATTTTTTGCTCGCCGTCAGTACGGTTCCGAGGAAATTCCCTATCAATTTTTCCCGGAAAAGCCAGCCACTTCCTATGAAAGCATTATTTTCCGTAATTCCGGTGGTGACTGGATGAAATCGATGATGCGCGACGGCTTCATGCAAAATCTTTTGCAGAAAACCAATCTTTCCTACCAGGCATATCGTCCGGCAATTATTTATATTAATGGCGTTTACTGGGGCATTCAGAATATGCGTGAGAAGATCAACGAACATTTCTTCGCACAGAATTACGGCGCCGATCCCGATAATATCGATATGCTGGAAGAAAACCGGCAGGTGCTTTACGGGGATATCGATGCCTACGATCAGTTCATGAATTTCGTGGATACACACGATCTGAGCATTCCGGCGAATTACGCCCAAATCTGCACCCGGATGGATGTGGAAAATTATATCAGTTATCAGGCTGCTCAAATCCTTTTTTGCAATACCGACTGGCCCGGCAGAAACATTAAATATTGGCGGGAAAAAACTGCCGATGCCAAATGGCGCTGGCAAATCTTCGACCTCGATCTGGGTTTGGGGCTTACCAATCTCGCCAGTCATAACACGTTGGCTTTTGCCCTGCGGGAAAACGGACCTTATTACCCCAATCCGGACTGGTCGACTTACCTCTTTCGCAAATTGTGCCGGAATGAGACTTTCGTACAGAAGCTGTGTAACCGTTTTGCCGATTACCTGAATACTTTTATGGAACCGACTTATCTGGAAGCTGCCATCGATAGCAATTTTGCTTATTTGCAACCGGAAATGGAACGGCATTTCGAGCGTTGGAATGAATCTTATTCCGACTGGGAAAACGAACATCTCGTTATGGCTTATTTTGCCCGTGATCGTAAAAGTTACATGACGCAGTACATCATGGAGCAATTCGATATTCCCAACACTTTCCAATTAAATACCCTGATTTTACCGGAAGAAGGTGGCACGATTCTGGTAAATTCTGTCGAAATAAAAGATATGGAATGGAGCGGCGATTACTTCGACCATATCCCGATCACTGTTACTGCCATCCCCCAACCAGGTTATGCGTTCGCCGGCTGGACGGGAGATAGCGTATCGGCTTCACTTTCATTAACTATCGATACTGAATACGATGTTTATCTGGAAGCTAATTTTACCAAGGGAAATGCTTCCACCTCCGCTCTGGTCATTAATGAGATCAATTACAATTCGGCAGAAGGTTTCGATTCCGGTGACTGGATCGAGCTTTACAATCCGGGAGATTCGTTGGTTTCATTATCTCCAATTCATTTTAAAGACGACGACGAGGCACACGATTTTTCTCCATCCGAAACCGTAAGCATCGAGCCGAAAGGATATTTTGTTTTTTGCCGGGATATTCCGGCTTTTTCCGCACTTTACCCGTCGGTACAAAATTATACCGGAGAATTTGATTTCGGACTGAGCAGTAACGGCGATCTGGTAAGAATTTATCGCAACGATGTCCTGCTCGATTCGCTCTATTTTGGCGTTTCTTCACCCTGGCCCACCGAACCGAATGGGAACGGATCGACTTTAGCGTTGAAGAATCCTTTTCTGGATAATTCTCTGGCAGCAAATTGGGCTGCTTCAGCGGAACACGGCACTCCCGGTGCCAAGAATGAAGATGTCTATCAATCCTTGAATCCACCGCTTTCCGACAAATTGGTGCTTTCCCAAAATTACCCCAATCCGTTCACTGAGAACACCGTGATCGAGTATTCCATTCCCACTGCCGGCAGAGTGAAACTGAACATCTATAATTTGAAGGGACAATTGGTGGAAAAGTTAGTGAATGAAGTAAAAGATGAAGGCACATATTCTGAAATTTGGACGGGGAAAAGTCGCTACGATCGCCAAGTTTCCAGCGGAATTTATTTCTGCCGGATAACTCATGATGGGAAATCGAAAACCAGAAAAATGCTGCTGGTAAGATGACAAAAAAACTGAAAAGCTTGACACGTAAACCATTAATTTATGGTCTTCTCAGGATAAAAGTGGGAGCAGGGAGGGAGATATTCAAAGCAGTCATGTTGTAGACGATTCCTTCAAATCGAGGATATATCATCATCGTTCATATCGAAAATTACCACGAGCCAAACGCGGGCAGATTTTAATAGATTATTTGATTGGCGCCATCCTTCTGGATATTATTCTTCTAATCATCTATCCATCCATCACTTATGCAATCAGCTATGTGGGAAAGCTCATTTTCTCCAATGCTTACACTCAATATAACATCATCAATCGTCCTTTTATTCTGGGAGATGTGTTCCTTTTGGATATCTTCGGTAAATATCCCAGCCAGGTTTTCTCCATTTATTCGGCATTGGTTTCTCTGCTGGTTCTTATGGTTGTACCGCTTTTCAGGTTTTTCACCAAGCCGATCGTTCTTTGGGTCGTTATCATTTCTTTCATCAATTTCATTTCCAGTATGTTTTTTATTTTCTTCGCCAATCACTTTCCGTATTCCATGTTGGATTATATAGATCTTTACATGAAAACTCTGGTCAGTATCTGGCTGCTGATTCCCTGGGTATTGTTAACAGCTTTCCTGCCTTTGCCAGCCAAATTCTGGAATAAGCTGATCTTTATTTTATTAGCCGATCTTTATGGAATTATTTTCGGCTGCATTCGTTATATCGTTTATATTTTTATATTTAGGGAATTTTCCTATATCTTTATGGCACCCGTTTTCTTCATGCTGGTACCGTTCTTTGATTTCGTTTTTGTGGTCGCATTTTATTCCGTCTTTGTCAGTAATCTGGCACTAAAATTAAAAAAGGATGATTCAAAATGGGGATGGTTATATTAGTTTCGATTCTGAGAGCTTATATTCTGGTGATGGCTGCTATCCTTTTCACTTATACCGTCCGTCATTTCATCTTTTCCATCAATCGTTCGGTGGGCGAACAAAAGCTTTATTATCAGGATATTCTGGATTCCGACCTGCCGTATGTGACGGTGATCGTGCCGATGCACAACGAAGAGCTGGTGGCGGAACATTCGATGGAAAACATCGCCAATACGAATTACCCCAAAGACAGGCTGGAAATCATTCCGATCGAGGATCATTCGGAAGATGCCACGCTTAGTATTTTGGAACAATACAGCGAAAAATACGATAACATCCATCCTTATGTGCGTGATACCGGTGCGCGTGGGAAACCGGTCGGTATGAACGAAGTGATGGAATTTGCCCATGGTGATATCATCATCGTTTTCGATGCCGACTATTTGCCGCCAAAAGGCATCATCCGGGATATCGCTATTTCCTTTCTCGACCCCGAAGTGGGAGCCGTGATGGGACGCGTGATTCCCAGTAACGTTTCTTCCAACCTGCTTACCAAGCTGCTGGATATCGAACGTACCGGAGGTTATCAGATCGATCAGCAGGCACGATACAACCTGAATCTGGTTCCGCAGTACGGTGGTACGGTGGGTGGTTTCCGCCGGCAGGTCGCTCTCGATCTGGGTGGTTTCAATCCCAGTATCATCACGGAAGACACGGAGTTGACCTTTAAACTTTATCAACAGGGTTGGAAGGTGGTTTACGCCAACCGCGCCGAATGTTACGAAGAAGCTCCCGAAACCTGGCACGTGCGTTCCCGACAGGTTACGCGCTGGGCTCGCGGTCACTGTCAGGTGTTTTTCAAAGCTTTCTTCGGTATGATAAAATCGAATTACCTCAAACCGATCGAAAAAATAGACGGTATTCTGCTTCTCTCCATCTATTTCATTCCGCTGATTATGCTGGTGGGATTGTTCGTTTCGCTGGCGTTGTTTTTCCTGGGGAAAATGAATCTTTTTACCAGCGTATTCATTTTTATTCTTGTGGCTTCCTACAGTTCGTTCGGAAATGCCGCTCCGTTTTTCCAGATGGGATCGGGAATTTTGCTGGATGGCGGTCACATGAGGGCAAGGCTTCTACCAATGCTGCTTTTCAGCTTCACATTTTATCTGTGGTTTATCTCGAAGGGAGCATTTTTGGCAATCATCGATACAATTTTTAAGAGGGTTCCGGAATGGCAAAAAACCCAAAGATTCAGAAAGAAATAATCATCTGTCTTTTCCTTTTCTTCTGCCTGTTCAGTTGCTTCCTGCTGGCACAAGATACACGGACGGCAGACAATGAAACAAATCCTTTGTACGAAGCTCAGGATGAGGTTTTATACAAAGGACCGATCCATGATTTCTTTGCCCGGATCGATGAACGCAAAGATTATCGTTATCTGCTCGCATTTATTTTCCCGTTATTTTTAATCATGGCAGTCCTGCCTTTCCTGCCGGCTATTCTGGAATTGGTCCGAAAGAAGGACGATCAGCCGCTTTACGTGAACATGGATTACTCCAAGGATCCGCGTTATTTCGATCATTCCTTCCGTGACAAACTGCTGGCAAACGTGAAAAACGTAGATCAGGACAGAGCTTTCCGCGTTACCCTTTCCAAAAACGAAGAAGTGGTGGAAGTGTGTAATGCCGCCAATGTAGATGATTATAAATTTGGGAAGAACGTTCTCTTTTTGGAAGGCAATGCCGATATCACTACAAACATGAAATTCCTGAAAGAAGTGTATGTAACCTGCACGACTAAACTGCACGAAAACACGATCCTCAGAGGAATTTTAAGCGAGAACGATCTGAAAATAGCTCCGCATTCCACCATCGTGCGCTGGGCTGGTTCCGAGGCAAATATTTTTGTGGGTTACGATTGTAATCTCGGCGTCCGCTGTTCCTGCGAAAAAGAGTTATGGATCGACCTCGATTGCCAATTCAAGAGCCTTTACGGACATCCCATTTTCACGCATTACGACGAAAATGCCGTTCTGATGAAAATAAATGAAGATCAAAAAGATGAAATTGAAAGCGAAAAAGATTCATTCATAACCAAAGAAACTAACCTTACCAGAATAGAGTTCGACGAAAGCAGCGATCCACTCGCCCGGCAGAATATCGGGGAGGAGGAAAAGGAAGACGAATTACGAACCATTTCCGATTCCTGTATCGTCGTACGCAAAGGTGAATCCACCATTCCGCTCAATTCCAAAATCGATAAGGATATTATCATTAAAACTGATGCCTTCATCAACCGCGGCACGCTGATACACGGCACGATCAAATGTTACGGAACTCTGGAAATGGATGACAATGTAACGGTGGAAGGAAATATTTTTGCCGAAAAGAGCATTAAAATCGGTGCCAATTGCCGCATATGGGGAGACGTTTTTTCACAGGGTTCGGTTTATATCGGTGCCAATACCGAGATCGGTTCGGCAGGAAAAGATAAATCTGTGATCGGCAAACATAAAATCCGCCTCTGCAGAAATGTGAAAATTCATGGTTATCTGCTCACGGAAGGTGGCGGGAAAACAGTGATGTCCATTGGTTCTATCGGTAAAAAAGAGGAAAAAGAGGATGAATAAAACTCTTCATTTTGCCATTATCGCCGTTCTGGTATTGTTGATTCTCGGTTTTTGGTATTATCGATATTGCCAGACCTCGCAGACGGAGAAGCATTACGAAGTTCTGCTGGTTACGGAAACTCCGCTGGATACGATGGGAACAGCCATTCAAGCGGCTTTCAGTAGTGTATTGGAAGAAGAAGGTGTGCCTTTTCGCTGGGTTCAGCGGGGCGATATTCTTCGTTACAAACCGAAGGATATCATCGACCTTAATCCCGTCATTATTTTCCCTGATTACATTACTCAACGCATCCCTGAAGAGTTTTCCATCTGGATCGACGACTATCTGCAGGTAGGCGGGAATGTATTGCTTTCTTATGACTGCGGTATTCGTATGGCAAATAATCGCTACCGCACCAAAGCCATTTTTTCTTCGCTGGTCGGTGCCAATTACATTACTTATTCCCAATATATTCAAAGTTCGTATCGCTTAGCCAATATACAGTTCCGCGACAGAGAGGCTGCTAAATTCCTGCAAATTCCTTACGGTAAACTGGATGAACACCTGAACCTTTCCGGTTATGTGTACGGAGCGCTGCAATATCCCGTCGCTTTTGTCGATCCGGAAAACCTGAAGAATGACGAAATTTACGCTTATTCTGTTTATGAAGATGGTTCTCGTCGTCCGAACATCATTTTACGGCATTTTGAAAAAGGCCGTATTTTGTATGCCAATCTGCCGCTGGGTTATCTAAAGGCTTATGCCTCGGACGAGCTGATGCTGCGTACGATTCTGCGAACTTTTCTTTTCGAGGTCGTACACATTCCGCATCTCGCCAATATGCCTTCCCGCAAAGCCGGGCTGGTCATGAACTGGCATGTGGATAACAGCAAAGAATGGAAGAGTATAAATTGGGCGGAAAAGCAGGGCTTCTTCCGTCAGGATTTTCCCTTTTCCTGCGTCATAAGTGCCGGGAAATGGCTGAATAAGACCGATGACAATCTGGGATTCGATGCCGCTAATCACACCGATTTGGTGAAGAAACTGGCAAAATTCGGAACCATCGGTTCACTGGGCGGCTGGGCTCACAACTGGTTTGCCAGCCAAATGTCCAATCACGAACAAAACGCCGCTGAAATAGAAAAATCCATTGTTATGAATAATCAGACTTTATCCGACATCACCGGTTATCCCGTGCAGGAATTCGCCGCTCCTCAAGGCATTCATGACGCGTGGTTGACCCGGATTCTGGCAAAAAATAATTTCGACAGCTATTATTTTGTGGGAGATTCCGGTTCGCAACCGAACCGCAGTTTCTTCGATGGGAAAATGGTAGCCGACAATCTTTTTGCCTTTCCCGTAATGCCGTTTAATCAAAGAGCTTCCGTACACGAATTGGGACGTGATCACATTCCGGCAAGTGAATACGAAACCTGGTTGAATGCAACGTTGGATCATCTGATCGATCATCGGTTAGCCACCCTGATCTATTCGCATTTCTACGATTTTCGTGATTTCCCGCAATATGTTCCTGCCTTCCTGCGTTTTATGGACAGAGCTGCCCAATTGCAGAAAGAAGGCAAATTGCTGATAGCGCCGATGAGTTATTTCACTCAATTCTGGTTGAGATTCCTCAAAACCGAAACCGAATTTATTTGCGAGAATGAGTTGTTATTGGTTACTCTAAAAAATCCCGAATCGTTGCAAAATATTACCATTTCCCTTCCCAAAGCAGAGTATCGAAAAGTAGCCGGTCTCGGACTGAACGTGACTGAAGATGATGATTATTATTACATAGAAATCGTCGAGGATGTTACCGAAAAACTGCTCACTGTAAGAAAGAAATAAAAACCGTATGTTCAGAATTATCTCTTCCATCCTGATCCTGATCTCTCTGTTTCTCTTCACATATTATGCCTTTGTTTTGAAACCGGCAAACAACAGCCACAATATGGAAATTATTCTCGTAACGCAAAAAGATTTGAGTGAAATGGAAAAGAATATCAAAGCGGCTTATGAAAGTGTTTTGCAGGAAGAAGGCGTTCCCTTCCAATGGATTACTCACGGCGATTTATGGCGATCCACTCCCCGGCAAATTCTCCAAAATCATCGCGTTTTGGTTTTTCCGGATTACCTTACAGAGCAAATTCCGCTGGAATTCTCTGTTTGGGTGGAAGATTTCATCGATCTGGGTGGGAATGTTTTCATAATCTATAATTGCGGTACGAAATCGGAAAATGGCAGTTATCGCGAAAAAGCTGTGTTTACCCGACTCTTGGGAATAAATTATATCACTTACAATAAGTACAAGTCTCTGGCTTTTGAGATGGCTAATATCTGCTTCAAAGATGCAGCTGCCGCTTCTTTTTTGGAAATTCCCTGTGGGAAAATGGATGAAAACTTTGCTTTGACCGGATATCAATATGGCTGTCTGGAATATCCTATCGCCAAAGTCGAAGTCAATTATATCGATCAAAAAGATGTCATGGCTTATTCCAGATATGAAGATGGGCACTTCCTGCCCAACACTTTTCTTATCAATAGGGGAAAGGGAAATCTGATGTTTGCCAATCTGCCGCTCGGTTATCTGAAAGCTTATTCTTCCGACGATCTGCTGTTACGCACATTTTTACGCGCTTTTCTTTTCAGAATAGCTCAAACCCCGCATCTTTGCAATACGCCTTACAATAAAGGCGGTCTGGTTTTGAACTGGCATATCGATAACTTTAGAGAAAGAAAAAATATCGTCCGCTTTCAAAAAGAAGGCTTCTTTGATAAAATCACGCCTGCCTCTTTTCATGTAACTGCCGGAGATTGGGTGAACGAGCCGGGCGACGATCTGGGATTCGATGCCTCCAAACATCCCGATCTGATCCGTACAATGATGGAATACGGAACCATCGGTTCGCACGGCGGTTGGGTGCATAACTGGTTTGCTGCCAAATTGGAAGCCGGCGAGCTTTCCGATGAGCAGATTGAATACTACATCGATCTAAACAGCAAAGTGCTGTCTCTTACCACTAACTACGATATTCGTGAATATGCTGCTCCCGGCGGAGTTCATCCCCAACCGCAGCTTACAAAGATACTTAAAAAACTGGGATTTACCTGCTATTATTATCCTGGTGATTCCGGCTCTCGTCCCAATCGAACATTCATAAACGGCAAGATGGTTTCAAAGGATGTTATCGCCTTTCCGGTTATGCCATTTCACGATAAAATCTCCGTTCAGGAATTAGGACACGGTTCGGTGCTATCGCAGGATTATGAGGAATGGCTGCTTGCTTCGCTGGAATATTTGAGTAAAAATAAAACTATTTTTCTTTTTTATTCTCATTTATATGATTTTGAAGACTTTCCTCAGTACATAAAACCCTTCAAAAATTTTCTAAACAGAATCAAAGAACTGGAAAGCGAAAATAAACTGGAAGTTCATACCATGAGTTTTTACGCCGATTACCTGAGGCGGCTTTGGGCTACGGATTACAAGTTCGTTCTGCGGGAAAACTTGCTTTCGGTGGAATTGAAAAATGCCCGCGGACTGGAAGGCATCAGCGTTGCCATTCCCAAAAATCTTTGTCGCAAACCTCCCGGCAGTGGTTTTTACATCGAAGAAGATGAGAAATATTTTTATGTGAACATAACGGAAAAAGTATATGAAAAAAATATTATTTGCGGCTTGCATTAGCTTTTTGCTTCTTTCCTGTTCCTCTCATCCGGCATTGAAAATTCTCAGTTGGTATCATCCGGTTTCCGAATCGAATTACGTGGTTCCCTATTATTTAAATCTTTATGCTCTGGCAAAGATAGAAAAAGGCAACCACTTAAAACCTGTGCGTAACTATCTCGAATGGGTTTTCGATCATCTTAATTATCCCGACAAATACGGTCTT
>Ga0116164_10003753_pt1 | contig 10301 bp, 11 predicted proteins | sample AD_UKC109_MetaG_FD_89888 | JGI IMG/M metagenome (GOLD analysis project Ga0116164, IMG submission 89888) | Active sludge microbial communities of municipal wastewater-treating anaerobic digesters from Hong Kong - AD_UKC109_MetaG | ecosystem: Engineered > Bioreactor > Anaerobic > Digestate... | reverse complement strand
TGCTTGCCGTAGTGAAACTCCAGGGTCTCCTGCGAGATCACCGGCTCCAGGGCATTCATTGCATAGGGAAGTGCGGGTAGTTCGTGCGCCATCTCAAAACTCCTTGGTCGTCGTCATGTGCGGAACCGGGTCCCGCGTTCTGGTGCCCGGGATTCTAGGGACTGCAGGACGACGCTTTCAACCGTGTCTGTGCCGGGGAAGTAAAAAAAGCGCTCAAACCGGTGTCTGACTGCCGTCTTGCCGGGAAAGAGGCTGTCTCACGGCCGTTCCCGGTAAATACCTGACGCCGGGCGTGTCCGGAAGGCTGGCAGTTGACCCTGGTTTGCGCCTAAGCTGGTCAAACGCGGCCATGCGGCGGATGCCGTTTTTCTGTCGATGACACCAGCTACCCTGAACATCTTTGCCAGTCGTCTCGATGCCGTGTGCGGCGAGATGGGACTGGTGCTGCGCAATGCGGCGTTCTCCCCCAACATCCGCGACCGCCTGGACTTTTCCTGCGCGGTGTTCGATGCGCAGGGCGCCCTGTGCGCGCAGGCCGCGCATATCCCGGTGCACCTGGGCAGCATGGCGTTTGCAATGCACGGTATCGTCTCGCGCATCGCCTGGCGTCCGGGTGACCAGGTGATTCTCAACGATCCGTATCTGGGTGGTACCCATCTGCCCGATGTCACGGTGATCGCGCCGGTGTTCCATGATCGCGAGCTGTGCGCGTTCGTGGTCAACCGCGCCCATCACGCGGATATCGGTGCGGCATCGCCCGGGTCGATGCCAATCTCTGCGCGGCTCGATGATGAGGGTGTGGTGATCGAGCCGGTGCACCTGGTGCGCGAAAACGTATTGCTGCCGGAGGTCCTGCAGAGGCTGACGCAGGCGACTCGCAACCGCGCCGAGTCCGAAGGCGATTTTGCCGCCCAGCTTGCAGCCAACCGCGCAGGGACAGCACGTCTGGGTGCGCTTGTTGCTGCATACGGCTTGGCGGATTTCCGGCAAGGCATCGTGGCCCTGAACGACTACGCCGAGCGGCTCGCGCGTGCGGCGTTGGCCGACATCCCGTCGGGTCGCTATGTGTTTTCCGATTGCCTCGACGACGACGGCCAGGGCAACCGCGATATCCCGATCAAGGTCGCGTTGACTGTCTCTGGGCAGGGGGCCATCGCGGATTTCAGTGGTACGGCCGCGCAGGTCGCGGGGAACGTGAATTGTCCGCTCGCGGTGGCCGCCGCAGCGGTCTATTACGCGTTTCGCTGCCTGATGCCGGCCCAGACACCGGCCTGTGCGGGCGCCTTCAGGCCGATCGAACTGCTTGCGCCTGAGGGCTGTCTGCTGAATGCGCGCAAGCCGGCGGCGGTGGCCGCGGGCAACGTGGAGACCAGCACGCGCGTGGTCGATGTGATCCTCGGTGCGCTGGCGCAGGCGATCCCGCAGCGTATACCGGCGGCCAGTCACGGCAGCATGAACAACCTGGCGATCGGCAGCGCCGGACCCCGGGGTGGCTGGGATTACTACGAGACGATCGGCGGCGGTATGGGTGCCGGGGCATCGGGCGGGGGGCTGGATGGCCTGCAGACCCACATGACCAATACCCTGAATACCCCCGTCGAGGTACTGGAGAGCCGTTTCCCACTGCGTGTGTCCTGCTATCGGCTGCGCCGGGGCTCCGGCGGCAGTGGCGCGCGACGAGGCGGTGATGGCCTGGTGCGTGAATTCCAGTTCCTGGCGCCGGCACATTTCACGTTGCTGACCGAGCGTCGCACGCACTCCCCCTGGGGTGTCGCCGGGGGCGGCGATGGCCGGCCGGGGGTCAACCGGCTGAACGACCGCGACCTGCCCTCCAAGTGTGAGGGTGAATTGCGCGCGGGTGACCGCCTGCGGATCGAGACGCCGGGCGGCGGCGGTTGGGGATCAATGACGCCTGGAGGCGAATGAGATGTGCGGTATCTGTGGTGAGTTGCGCCTCGACGGGCGAGCGGTGGCGCCTGAACTGATCGAACACATGCTGCCGGCGCTGCAGCGGCGCGGACCTGACGATGCCGGTACCTGGCATTCGGGCAGGGTGGCGCTGGGCCATCGACGGCTGTCGATCATCGATCTGTCGAACCGTTCGCACCAGCCGATGGTGGATGCCGAACTGAGCCTGGTGTTCAACGGTGCCATCTACAACTACCGTGAACTGCGCGCCGATCTGCAGGCGCGGGGGCATGTCTTCGTCTCTGGCGGCGATACCGAGGTCATCCTCAAGGCCTACCGCGAATGGGGTGTGGACTGTCCTTCGCATCTGCACGGCATGTTTGCGTTCGCGATCTGGGACGGGCGCCGGCAGTGTCTGTTCGCGGCACGTGACCGCTTCGGTATCAAGCCCTTCTATTACGCGCTGGACGACAACCGCTTTCGCTTCGCCTCAAACACCCAGGCGCTGCTGGCCGGCGGCGGCATCGATACCGCGATCGACCCGGTCGGGTTGCATTTCCAGTACACACTGCATGCGGTGATCCCGGCACCGCATACCATCCTGCGTGGCATCCGCAAGCTCGAGCCGGCGCACAGCCTGCAGCTGGATGCGAACGGCACGCAGACGCTGCGGCGCTACTGGAACCTGGATGCCACCCGGCTCGCGGAGCCGCGCAGCGAGCAGGAGTGGGTGGATGCGACCCACGAGGCGCTGCTGGCCGCGGTGCGCAAGCGCAACGATGTGGCCGATGTGCCGGTCGGCGTGCTGTTGTCCGGTGGCCTAGATTCGAGCCTGCTGGTGGCGTTGCTGGCGGAGATCGGCGTTCGCGACTTCCATACCTTCTCGGTCGGTTTCGAGGATCAGCCGGAAGAGAAGGGCAGTGAGTTTGAGTTCTCCGACCAGGTGGTCGAGCGCTACCGACCGGTGCACCACAAGTTCCTGGTGCCCAACGATCAGGTGCTCAAGCGCCTGCCCGAGGCGGTCGATGCGATGGCCGAGCCGATGTTCGGCCAGGACGCGGTCGCGTTCTACCTGTTGTCCGAGCAGGTATCGAAATCGATCAAGGTGGTGCAGTCCGGGCAGGGTGCGGACGAGGTGTTCGGCGGCTATTTCTGGTATCCGCGCATGCTGGCCGAGCGTGATGGCACGCGCCTGGAGCGCTTTCGCAAGCACTATTTCGACCGTGATCACCCGGAGTTCCTGCGCATGGTGACGCCGCCGTATCGCGGCGCGGATCATACCGGCGAATTCGTCGCGAGCCGCCTCGACGATGCCCTGTCGGACGATTTTCTCGATGCGGTGCTCAAGCTCGACGTGACAACGTTGATCGTCGACGATCCGGTCAAGCGTGTCGACAACATGACCATGGCCTGGGGGCTCGAGGCCCGTGTGCCGTTTCTTGATCACCATCTGGTCGAGGTCGCTGCACGCTGTCCGGTCGGACTCAAGCTGCAGTCGGACGGCAAACATCTTTTGAAACGCATTGCGCGCGGTATCGTGCCGGATGCGGTGATCGACCGGCCCAAGGGCTACTTCCCGATGCCAGCGCTCAAGTATGTGCGTGGCCCGTTCCTCGATTTCATGCGCAGCATTCTCGACTCGCGGGCGTGCCGCGAGCGCGGGCTGTTCGACCGTGGTTATGTCGACAACCTGCTGGCGGCACCGGAGATGCACCACACACGCATCATGGGCAGCAAGCTCTGGCACCTGGCGCTGCTGGAGTTCTGGCTGCAGCGCAACGTCGACGGCACGGCCTGACTATTGCCCGCAAAGTGTCCGGGTTATCGGGTTTTGCTGCTGCTAGACTAGGCGCACTTGTATTACGGCGATCCATGCCCATTTCAGCGGCCGGGTCGATATCGAACGAGAGGTACTGAAATGGACGTGTTGGAAAGAATCAAAGAGCAGGTTGAGAGCAACCCGATCATTATCTACATGAAAGGAACGCCCCAGTTTCCACAGTGCGGCTTCTCCTCGCGCGCTGCGGCGGCACTGCAGGATTGCGGAGAGAAGTTTGCCTACGTCAACGTGCTGGCGGACCCGGAGATCTTCGAAAACCTGCCGCGCTTTGCCGACTGGCCGACGTTCCCGCAGGTGTATATCGACGGTGAGCTGATCGGCGGTTGCGACATCACCCTCGAGATGCACGCGAACGGCGACCTGAAGAAGGCGGTTGGGGAGGCGGCCCGGAAGTGGGCGGCGGAATCGTCCGACAGCTGATTGCCCGCGGTTTCTGTTCTCCACGTAAGGCGGCCACCGGTCGCCTTTTTGTTGGGTGCGCGACCTGTGCCACCGCCTGTACATGCTATTTTTCCTCCATTCGGGGATGACAGACGGCATCCGCAGCAACGGAGAAGAGGTAACGTGGGTCAGATCTTCATCAGCTATTCCAGCGAGGACACGGATTTCGCGCGGCGTCTCGCAGGTGCCTTCGAAGACCAGGGTTGGTCAGTGTGGTGGGACAAGCAGATTCCCCCGGGCATGGACTATGCGCAGGTCATCGAGGCAGCGGTAAAGGGCGCGGAATGCGTCGTCGTATTGTGGTCGCAACGCTCCATCCGATCGCGATGGGTGCATACCGAGGCCGCCGCCGGTGCCGACCGCAATATTGTGGCGACGGTGATCATCGACGACATCCCGAATGAAAGTATTCCTTTCGAGTTCAAGCGCCTTCAGGCGGTCAACCTGAGCAATTGGGAGCCGGGCGTCGCGCATCCCGGTTTCGACCTGCTGGCCAACCGCATTCGCTCGATATTGAGCGAGCCATTGCGCCCGGATAGCCCTAAGAAGCGGTCGCCTGCCAGCGTGTCGTGGAAGGAGGCGCTGACCAGCTGGGGCTCGGGCAGGCAGCGTGGCTTTCGCATTGGTGGCGCCATCGCCGGCCTTCTCGGGATGACGTCGTGCACCGAGGCGATCGATATGGGTGACACCGAATTGCTCAGCGGCGCGTTGCTGCTGCTCGGGCTTGCCGTATGGCTGATCCACCTCGGGCGCAAGTCGTCTTGAGCAGTGATGGGACCAATTACCAGCGGCTCGAGGACCAGATCGAGTGGTACGACCGCAAGAGCGTGCATCACCAGAGGTGGTATCGCCGTCTGAAGGTGACTTCGATCGCAGCGGCCGCGCTGGTGCCTTTGTTCAGCAGTCTCGACAACTTCGGCCTGCTTGCCGGCGTGCTGGGTGTTCTGGTCGTGGTCGTCGAGGGCCTGCAGCACGTCAATCAGCATCACGAAAACTGGATCCGTTACCGCGCCACTGTCGAGAACCTGTTGCACGAAAAGTACCTGTACCTGGCGCGGGCCGGCCGCTATGGCGGCCACTCCGATGACGAGGCGTTCCGATTGCTGGCAGCCAGTGTCGAAGCGATACTCTCGCGCGAGGGTGAGGCGTGGCAGCAGCTGCTGCAGAACCTCGAGGAATCTTCAGCGAAGGCATCTCAGTCGCCGGCGGACTGATCGTCCCAGGGTTGTTCGTCGACAGCGGCATGCCAGCGGTTGACGATCCGGCAGAAAAGTTCGGCGGTCTTTTGCGTATCGTACAGCGCGGTATGTGCCTCGGCCGCGTCCCACTCCATACCTGCAGCGATGACGGTCCGCGCCAGCACGGTCTGACCATAGGCGAGGCCTGAAAGGGTCACGGTGTCGAAAGTGCTGAACGGGTGGAAGGGGTTGCGCTTGTAGGCCGTGCGTTCGACCGCGGCATTGATGAATCCCAGATCGAAGAACGCGTTATGGCCGACCAGAATCGCGCGTTTGCAGGCACTGGCCTTGAGCGCTGCGCGGATCGGTCGGAACACGTGGTCGAGCGCATCCTTTTCCTGCAGCGCGCCTCGAAACGGGTGATAGGGGTCGATCCCGTTGAATGCCAGTGCCTTGGGGTCGAGATTGGCGCCTTCGAACGGCTGCACGTGACAACTGAACGATTCCGCCGGCTCGATATTGCCGGACTCGTCCATGCGCAGGATCACCGCGGCGATCTCGAGCAGCGCATCGGTCTGGGCACTGAAACCGCCCGTTTCGACATCCACGACGACCGGCAGGTAACCGCGAAACCGCCGACTGATCGCGGTGTTGTAGGCTTTGTCTTCCACGCGCGGCAGGATACCGAATGCACAACACGATAGCGACGTACCTTTTCCCGGTTCTGCGACTGGTGGCACTGCTGCTGACGTTGTCATCGACGGCCGGGGCAGGTCAGTTGCCTGTCTATCGGGTGCTGTCAGAGGGCGGGACACCGAGTTATCTGGTCGGGACCATGCACAGTGAAGATCCGCGCGTCCTGGCGCGACTCGCACATCTGACGCCTTTGATCGAAAAGGTGGACACGGTGGTGATCGAAATGGTCCCCGATGCAGTCGCTTTGCTGGCGGTAGCGGCGGCGACGCTGCTGCCGGTGGATCAGAACCTGCGCGGCGTGGTCGGGGAGGCAGGCTATTGGGCCTTGCGCGATGCGGCGGAGGAACGTGGCATCCCTGAGGCCGTGCTCAACCGTCTCAAGCCATGGGCCGCCGCGGTGACCCTCGGCATGCCGCCGGCAAAGACTGGTCGGTTCCTCGATATGGAGATCTATCTTGCCGCGCAGCAACGGGGACGCCCGGTGGTCGGGCTGGAGACGCCAGCCGAGCAGTTGGCGCTTTTCGACGACATGCCGACGGCGCTTGCCCTGGCGTTGCTGGACGACACGGTCAAGAACGCAGCTCAGCAGCCGAAACAGCTGGAGGAGCTGACCGAAGCGTACCTGCAGGGCGATCCTGATCTGCTTTATCGGACAGCCAGGGCACAGTACGCCAAAATGCCACCTGCCCTGGTGCAGTGGTATACCGGGCAGGTGATTGAGCAACGGAACGCGCGAATGCTGGAACGTCTCGCACCTCGGCTGGCAGCCGAAGCCGTGTTGGTGGCGGTCGGTGCCATGCATCTGGGCGGCGATACGGGGTTGGTGGCGGGGTTGGAGCAACTTGGCTACCGGGTGGAGCCCTGGTCCGAAATGTCAGTGAGATGATGTCTGGGCAGCCGGCTGTTATCGCATGAACGGCGTGCCTATAATGTCGCGTTCGTTCGAACGGGTCCATGCCGCTCGAAGGTGAAGGAAGCAAGGAAAACCAAAATGAAGATTCCTGCCTTGTTGTACAAGAAGGCACCTGTTCTGTTTCTTGCCGCAACGCTGGTGCTCGCCGGCTGCGCGACAGGGCCGGACCGCGATCCGCGTGACCCGTTGGAGGATTTCAACCGCGCCGTATACAGCTTCAACGACATGCTGGACCGCGCGCTGGTGACGCCTTTGGCCGAGGGGTACAACTACATTACGCCTGCGCCGGTCAACCGGGGTGTCACCAATTTCTTCAACAACCTCTCAGACGTGCGCTCGGCGCTGAACAACCTGCTGCAGTTCAAGATCGGCCGCGCCTTCAGTGACGTCGGTCGGGTTGCGGTCAACAGCACAATCGGCATCCTCGGCCTGCTGGATGTTGCCAGCAACATGAATCTGCCGCGTTACAACGAGGATTTCGGTCAGACTCTCGGTGTGTGGGGATTCGGCTCAGGGCCTTATCTGGTAATGCCGTTCTTCGGTCCACGGTCTGTGCGTGATGGCTTGGGCGTGGTCGTCGACTGGTATACCGATCCGCTGATCCTGATCGATGACAGCACGGTGCGCTGGAGCCTGATCGGCCTGGATATCGTCGATATCCGTGCCGACCTCCTCAACGCCAGCCGGGTCATCGACCAGGCGGCACTGGATCCCTATTCGTTCATCCGGGACGCCTACCTGCAGCGGCGGCAGAACCTCGTCTACGACGGAAATCCGCCGGAAGAATAAGCACGTCCCGACCCCCGATAGCAAAGCCCCCAAAACGGGGGCTTTTTTGTTCTGTCTCACTTTTCATTGAATTCAATAGCTTTTTTCAACTGGCGCTGCATTGAATTAGCAAAATACCAATTGACAATTTAAGCAAACTCTAAAATACTATGCCCAGGGTTGAGCAAGGCAGTACGACCCTGTTGTTCAGAACACTACTCAGAGTTCCATTCTTGGAGATTGATGACATGAAATTCGCAAAGATCGCTGCGGTTGCAGCTCTGATTGCTGCTTCGGCGACCGCTTCTGCATGGTGGGGCGGTGGTCCCTGGGGCGGAAATGGCTGGGACAACAGCTACAACAACGGCTACGGCCGCGGCAACGGCTGGGGCAACACCACGGGTGATTTCCTCGGCGACGGCTCTGCTGCCGGTGATTTCAGCATGAATATGTCCGGTCGTGGCAATACCAACATGCGCGGCTACGGCAGTGGCTACGGCGCCGGCGATGGCTGGGGCCGCGGTTACAACTACAGCGCCCCCTACTGGGGTGGCTACGGTCCGGGCTGGGGCGGCTATGCGCCTTATGGCTACGGCCCGGTCGCACCGGCACCTGTGGCACCGGCTGCGCCTGCTGCAGAAGCCGCACAGTAATCGCCTGACGGCCACGCACGGATGCGCTGCTGCACAGGGATGTGCACAACGCACTCCGGGTATCACGCTGCCAACGCGGCGTGATACCCGGGATGGGGTTGTAGGCCACCCGATTTCTTCCAAACGCATTCTTTCCTGGGGATAAACAAATGACCATGATGACCAAAATCGCAGTGGCCGCTGCCATCGCCGCCGCTTCCGCTACCGCTTCTGCCTGGTGGGGCAACAACGGCTGGGACAACAGCTACAACAACGGCTACGGTTCGGGCAACGGCTACACCAACGGCGTACTCGACGGTGCCGGCGATGCCGCCGGTGAAGGCAACTTCAGCATGAATTTCTCGGGTCGCGGCCGCACCAACATGCGCGGCTACGGCAATGGCTACGGTGCCGGCGACGGCTGGGGCCGCGGTTACAACTACAGCGCACCTTACTATGGTGGTTACGCACCTTATTACGGCGCACCCTACGCCGCTGCTCCGGCCATGACCGAAGAGCAGCAGCAGGCAATGGCCGAGCAGCAGGCGAAGGCCGTCGAGGCCCAGCGCCAGGCTGCCGAGCAGTTCGCAGCGCAGCAGGCTGAAGCAATCAAGGCCGCCCAGGAAGCCCAGCGCCAGGCTGCCCAGCAGTACGCAGCACGGGCACCGCAGGGTCAGTTCGTTGCTCCGCAGATGCAGATGCCTGAGTTCGCGATGCCCGAGCGTCCGGTAATGCCGCAGTTCGATATGACGATGCCGCAGCGTCCTGAAATGCCGCAGGCTGATATGGCCATGCCTGAGCGTCCGCAGATGCCGCAGTTTGATATGGCGATGCCTGAGCGTCCGCAGATGCCGCAGCACGAAACGGCAATGCCGCAGATGGCGGCCGGCAACTGCTTCGGTCCGGGTGTGCGTCCGGTGGCTTTCGAAGCACCGAAGGCCCCTGAAGCCGGTGCCATGAAGCAGCAGTCAGACGAGCGTCGCGCTGCGATGGAAGCCCAGAACGCCGAGCGTCAGGCTGCAATGCAGGCACGTATGGATGAAATGAAGAAGGCAATGGAAGGTCGTCGTGCCGAAATGCAGGCCGGCGGCTGCAAGCAGATCTGATCGCTTCGCGATTCGATCGGCTTTAGCCTGAAAGGCGCCCGGGGAAACCCGGGCGCCTTTTCTTTTTTGGCCTCGGGAGGACCATCCGCGCATGGATTGGCTGCTGTTTTCCAGTGCCTTCCTGTCGGCGACCCTGTTGCCTGGCAGTTCCGAAGCACTGTTGCTGGTCCGGCTGGGGGAGGGCGCGGCCTGGCTGCCACTGGTCCTCACGGCGACCTTCGGTAACCTGCTGGGCAGCCTGGTCACCTATGCCCTGGGTCGCGCCGGCAACCAGGCGGTCACCCGACGTTGGTTGCGCATCGACACTGCCGACCTCGCGCGTGCCGAAAAATGGTTCGCACGCTGGGGGGCACCGGCCCTGCTGCTTGCGTGGCTGCCAGTGGTCGGCGACCCGCTGTGCCTGTTCGCCGGATTGTTGCGCCTCGATCTCACGCGGTTCGTATTGCTCGTCGGACTGGGCAAGTTGGGCCGCTATTGCGTCATCGCACTGCTGGCCGGGTGACCGTATCGCTGTCATCCGCGTGTCTGCCGCTGTATTCCGATTTCCTGGGCCGGATGGTGTTTCACTGGTTAACTGCGCAAAAATAGGACAAACGTCTGTATTCGTTAAACTGGTAAACCACTGAAAAATAAAGAAACATAAAATTGTCCCTGGCGAAATTCTGTTTGCTCTGCTTTACTTGCCGGGATTCACGGCTGCACGGCGTTTGCACCCAGGCGCGTCGGCACTCCTTTTCCACTCTTTCGGATACCCAGCACCATGGCAGTGAAACCGGATGTCGATCCCCAGGAAACCCAGGAATGGCTCGAGGCGCTCGA
>Ga0116164_10003751_pt1 | contig 10302 bp, 7 predicted proteins | sample AD_UKC109_MetaG_FD_89888 | JGI IMG/M metagenome (GOLD analysis project Ga0116164, IMG submission 89888) | Active sludge microbial communities of municipal wastewater-treating anaerobic digesters from Hong Kong - AD_UKC109_MetaG | ecosystem: Engineered > Bioreactor > Anaerobic > Digestate... | reverse complement strand
GGAACGGCGCTGGGGGTGGGGACGGGGGAGCGGGTCGGGGTCGGGGAGGGAGAGGCGCTGGGGCTGGGGGTGGGCGTCTTGTAGCCTTCCGGGGTGGGGCTGGGGGTGGGGCTGGGGAGGACGAGGTAGGCGAACTTGAGGCGGCCGTGGGTCAGGTCGTAGTAGCTGACCCGGGGGAGCCCGTCGGCGTCGAGGGCCAGGGAGGTGTAGAGCCCGGTCCCGGCGGCCGCGTCCACCGTCTCCTGGACCCAGGACCCGGAAGCGTCGGTGGCGTACATGAGGCAGCCGGCGGTGGCGAAGTAGTAGGTGACGTGGGCGTGGTCGGAGCCGTCGAGTGCGATCGAGTTGTAGAGCCCGGTGTTCCCGTCGCTGAAGAGGGTCTGCGTCGCCCAGGAGCCGGAGGCGTTGGTGGCGTACTTGAGGTTGCCGCCGTCGGCGTCGTAGTAGCTGATGTGGGCGTAGTAGTAGGTGTCTACCGCAACCGAGCAGCAGCCGCCTATGCGCACGTTCCCCACCGCGTTATCGATCTGGGTGTTGGCCCAGGAGCCGGAGGCGTCGGTGGCGTAGTTCAGGCGCTCGGTGCCCCCGGCGTTGTTGTAGTACCAGGCGATGTGCTCAATGTCGCGCGAGTCCACGGCGATGGAATTGGAATAACCGTAGTGACTCTCGTCCCAGAGCACCGTCGTCCCCCAGGTGCCGGTTTCGTTGGTCATGGCGGTCAGCGGATACGTTCCCCAGTTATCGTCATTTTTATAGCAGAGATGGAGGTTGCCCGCCGCGTCGCCGGTCATGGAGATCGCGCCTTTCATGAAACCGTCGAGCGTGGAAACAACCCAGGAGGTCCCGGGGGCGAAGCTGGCCAGGTTCAGGTCATAGGCCATCGCGTCGTAGTAGGCGATCGTCGGGGCCCCGCTCCCGTCCAGGACCAGGTTGGCGTAGGAGCCGACGTTGCCGCCGTTGACGGCCTGGTCGACGAACCAGACCCCCTGGTCGGGGTAGCCGTAGCGGAGGTGGTAGGTGTTCTGGAAGGCGACGTGGGGGTACCCCTCCGCGTCCAGGGCCAGGGAGGTCCACAGCCCCACCGGGTCCTCCGTCCCGTCGATGACGTAGGCGTCGAAGAGGTCGAACGAGCCCGTGGTGTTGCGGATGTACTTGAGGTACTGGTGGTTGTAGTCGTAGGCGATGTGGATGTAGTCGTCGCTGTCCACCACCAGGCTGGAGTTGTAGCCGATGTTGGCCCCGCTGTAGGGGTCGAGGGTCTGCTGGGTCCAGGAGCCGGAGGCGTTGGTGGCGTATTTGAGGTGCCAGCCGGAAGCGTTGTAATAGCTGATGTGGGCCTTGTCGTCGGAGTCGACGCCGATGGAGGGCCGGTACCCCAAAGACGCCGAGGTGCCCGGGTCCGCGGTCTCGGTCACCCAGTCGCCCGAGGCGTTGGTGGTGTACTGCAGGGAGCGCCACTCGGTCTCGAAGCTGGCGATGTGGACGTAGTTCGAGGAGTCGAGGGCCAGGGAGGTGTCCCTGCCGATGTGGCCGCTGCTGTTGACGGTGAACGCCGCCCAGGAGCCCGAGGAGTTGGTCGCGTACTTCAGCTCGTAGTGGGTCTCCTCGTCGTAGTAGTTCCCGAAGGAGTAGCTGATGTGGGCGTAGTAGTAGGTGTCCACCCCGATCGAGGTGTAGCCGCTGTCCGAGTCCAGGGTGTCGTCCACCGTGGTGAAGACCCAGTCGCCGGAGGCGTTGGTGGCGTAGCGGAGCCGGTAGCTGGATTGGTCGAAGTAGCTGATGTGGACCTTCCCCGCCGGGTCCAGGGCGATGTCGCTCATGTAGGCGCTGCCGGCGAGGGCCGAGGTCTCCCAGTCCCCGGAGGCGTTGGTGGCGTAGTACAGGGTGGAGCCGGACCGGTAGCTGACGTGGGCGTGCCCGGCGGCGTCCACCGCGATCGAGGCGTCCTCTCCGCCGCCGGCGATGGTCGCCGTCCTCCACACCCCCCGGGTGTTGTCGGCGAACTTCAGGCTCCCCCCGTCCAGGTCCCGGTAGGCCACGTAGAAGTTGTTCTCCCCGTCGCGAGCCATCGACATCCGGGACAGGAAGATGTCGGCCCGGGCGGCCAGGGTGGTGGTGACCCATCCCGATCCGAAGGCCAGGGTCGATTGCGTCAGCCAGGCGGCGAAAGCCAGCAGCGTGATCCTCATGATTTTTCCCCCGTTACTTGGAAACAGCGTGAAACCGCCGGGCCGCGGGACGGACGTCGGCGGTGTCGTATTGTGGCCCGGAGGCGCCCCGGGGCGCAACGAAAATAGCGGGGGGAGGGGAAGTACTCACCTGTAGACACGTAGGAAATGGAGGGGGTGTAAGAGGGTTCAGGGGAAGAATTCAGAATACAGTATTCAGAATTCAGTAGCCCCCGACCTTGGACCCTAGAGATTTCTGCACCTGTGAAAAGCATAGGGCATAGAGCATGGAGCATAGAGGCCCCCACCTCGGCCCCCTGGAGATCTTTGCACCTGTGAAAAGCATAGGGCATAGAGCATGGAGCAGAGAGGCCCCCACCTCGGCCTCTGAAGATTTTTGCACCCGATTACTCTGATTAACTCTGGTTGAGAGGGGAAAGAATCATGGTTTCCACTGCCCCCCACGGGGCATTTTCAGCCCGTCATCAAACCGTTAAAATCCCCTTGTGCCTCTTGCGCCTCTTGTGGCCAACCCTTTCCCCGTTGGTGCCTTTTGTGGCTAATCCCCTCCCCTTCATGAACTTCATGTTCTTCATGGTCCAATAATCCCATGAATGGGAAAAGTTCATGGCTTCCACTGCCTGCCCGACGGCATCATCAACTCGTCTTAGTCTCTTTAAAATCCTCTGTGCCTCTTGTGGCTAACCCTCTCCCCTTCATGAACTTCATGCCCTTCATGGTAGAATCCAGGCCCGAACCACGAACCCTCTCTTTTCCCCCTCGGTGCCCTGTGGTTAATCCCCTCCCCTCTCCATGGTTATGCTCCATGCCGGCCTAATTGCAGGAATACTTGGTGGCGGCGTCGTCCGTGAAGTAGTTGTCGTAGAACGACGCCGTGACGCAGTTCTCGGCGTGGCAGCTGGAAAGATAACTGCAGAGCTGGAAGCCGTAGACGGTCACGGAATTGCCGTCGACCGAGCAGGAACTGATCATGGAGCACCCGTAGAACCCGTTGCCGCTGCAGCCGTAGGCGTGGCAGGTCGAAAGCCGCTCGCACTCGTAAAAGCCGACCGTGGAGCTGCCGTAGCCGTCCACGTAGCAGTTGGCGAGATTGCGGCACTGGGCGAATCCGCACGGGACGCAGCTGCGGGCCAGGCAGTTGACGAAGCGGCAGCCGTCGTCGTTGCTCCCCCGGAACCCGGTGCTCGAGGATTGGCTGGCGATGCAATCGATGAAGCTGACGAAGTACCCGTCGGCATGCTGGAAGCCGTAGCCGGTGCTGGTTTCGGATATGCAGTTGCGCACGGTGGCGTAGGAGCCCCGTACGCAGAGGTTGCCCCGGGTGGAATCTATCCCCCCCCAGTAGAGACGAAGCCCCTCCACGGTGCAGGGGGAATCTATACTCAGGTAGCAGTCGTTGGCGAAGTTGAGCGATGTATACATCCTGTCTTCCCCGACGATCCTGGTCACGTGGTCCACGGTGACGACCTCGTCGATGGCGTAATTCCCGGCGGGGATGAAGACCGACCGGTAGACGTCGCTGGAGAGCGCGTCTTCCAAATCGTCGCCGTCGTCCGGCTTGACCACGTAGTCGTAGAGGCGCTGGCCCCCTCCCCCGCCGGTCAACGCCGTGTCGTTCGACTGCCCGAAATAGATCCGGCTCACCCCCCGGATCGACCAGAGCCCGGCAGCCGGCCGGAAGATCCCGATCTCGGCGACGCCGTCGCCGGTGAAGTCCCCGGCGGCGGGGGTGTCGCCGGAGGTGCCGAAGTAGACCCGGGTCAGACCCCGCACCGCCCAGAGTCCGGTCGAAGGCCGGAAGACCGCGATATCCTCGCGGGAGTCTCCGTCGAAGTCGGCGGCCGAACCGGGGCCGACTGCACAGAGCATGGATAAAACCGCCGCGGCGGCGCCTGTGAACGTTCTCATCGTCACCTCCCTGTTTGGAGACTTGAAGATCAACGGGATACGTCCTTGTTTTGTAGTATATCCCTATCGAGCGATCGATTTAAGTCCGAATCCGGCTGCCCGGGTGGGGTTCAGTCCACAGACCTGCCTGCCGGCAGGCAGGTGTCACAGATTAGGAACCTGAAATTACACAGATTGAAAAATAGTAGGGTATTCCCACTATCCGCCGCTGGGCATTTTCAGCCCGTCATCAAACCGTCAAAATCCCCTTGTGCCTCTTGTGCCTTTTGTGGCTATCCCTCTCCCCTTCCTGGTAGGGAAAGCAGAGGGCATAGAGCATGGAGCAGAGGGAAAAGAGGGTTCGGGGTTCAGGGTTTCCCCCCGATCATTCCGTCATCTTCCTGATGTACTCCTCGAGGTCCCACTCTCCCAGTTCGACCTCGATCTCCTCTTCCTCCCCCGTGCCCGCGCGGACCACCGTCAGCTTCAACCTGGTTCCCGGCGGACTCATCAACCCTGTCAGGAAACCGCCGAGATCGTCTTCCAGGGATTTCCCGTTGACTTTTTTGATCGCGTCGCCGGCCCTCAGCCCCCCGGCTTCCGCCGTAGAACCGGGCAGTACTTCCGCGATGGGCATCAGGCCCGGCCGATCCTCCACGCCCGTCTCCCCGATCCTCACCCCCAGCGAGGGAAGGACGTGGCGCTGCCGATCGCGCTCGGCTTGCTCTTCCGGGGTCAGGGGTTCCAGTTCGACCCGGGGCAGTTCCTTGTGCTCCCCGGCGGAGAGCATGATCCCGGTAATCTCTTTCCGCCGGTACTCGGAAGCGCTCACGATCAGGGTGTAGTCTCCCGCGTCCAGCCCCTTCACGGTATAAACTCCGCCGGCGGCGCGGTCCAATTGGCTGAAGCTGTCCGCTATCCTCCAACCCTTCACCTGCACCGAGAACTTTTCCAGGGGGTCCCCGGTCGAGCGGTCGGCCACCGATCCGGCGATGGTCCCCTCGGGGCGAAGCTCGATCTCGCCCAGATCGGTTTCCCGGCCCGGGGCCACCGTAACTCCGGAGATCGTCGCGACCGCCATGCCGGGGGAGATGACGGTGACGTCGTATTCCCCGGGAGCGATCCCCGTGAAGCGGAACGTGCCGTCCCCCAGCTCGAACTTATGCATCCCCAACCCGATGTTCGTTTCGAAATCGAAGGGTCCCTTCTTCCGTTTCCGGGTACGGATGCGGACGTCGGACATCGGCTGTCCGGCGGCCGACAGGAAACGCCCGCTGAGGGAGCCGGCGTCGTTCAAAACCACTTCGACTTCGACCTGGTCGTCCGCGACGGCTTGGCCTCTGGGACGGGTATAGCCCTCGGCCTCGACCATAAGCCGGCCGGAACGGGCGGGGAGATCGCTCAGGACGACCACTCCCCGGGAATCCGTCCGGCCCTCCCCGCGGGACGGGAAGGAGGCGCGCGGCGAACCGGGGGTGGTGTCCTGGAAGTAGATTTTGGCCCCCTCCACGGCCTTTCCCCGGGTATTTTTGACCGTTACCCGCAGATCCCGGCCGGGGGCGAGGACGACCGTGGCGCGCTCGGCTTCCCCGCCGGCCGGGATCGTGAACTCTTCCGCGGCCGGACCGTACCCGTCCTTGGCCGCCCGGACAACGAACTCGCCCGGAGCCAGGTGCCGGAAGAAGCAGCGGCCCCGGCTGTCGGAAAGTTTCTTCTGGCTGGAATAGCGGAAGATCCGCCCGGAACGGGACGACCAGTCGGGTTCGAGGGTGACCACGGCCCCGACCAGCGCTCGCCCTTCCTCGTCCTCCACCTCCACGGTCAGATCCTTCCCCGAGTTCAGCTGCAGGACGATCCCTTCGGCGACGGTCCGGTCCGCCCCCAGGGCGACCGGTTCCTCGGGGCTGTCGGCGTACCCGTCCTTCTCGGCTATCAGCTTGATCTCGGCTTCGGCCGGAACGAATATCTCGACGGCGAAAGCGCCGGTTTCGTCGGAGACGGGGTCGTATCTGAAATTGGAGTGGAAACCTTTCTGCCCCGCCGGACGGCAATAGACATCGATCTCCGCCCCGGCCACCGGGCGGCCGGCTTCGTCCACCGTCAGGCCCTTCAGGGTAGCCCAGCGGCCGGACGCGACTTCCAGGGTGACCCCGTCCAACTCCTCCCCGGACGCCAGGCCGATCTCTTTCCCTTCCTGTTCCCGTTCGGCTCCGAAGGAATCGTACCAGCTGCGGACCTTCAGCCGATAATCACCCGCCGCCACCCCCTGGAACTCGTATTCCCCGCCCTCCCCGGTCATATCGATTTCCTCTCCCGCGCCCGAGACGGGAGAGAGATACACCATCGTCCCGGACAAGGGTATTTTCGTCACCGCGTCCAGCACCCGGCCGGAAACGGAGGCCCCCCGCCGGACGGTCAAAACGATGGGTCGGGCTTCCTCCGGGGCGACGGCCGGAACGTCGACGGCCCAGTCGGAAACGTATTCCTTTTCCTTGACCCGGACGTTGTAGTTCCCTTTCTCCAGGTCCGAAACCGTGAACGTACTTTCGGGCCCGAGGACGACATCGCGGCTGGTGGAGCTGCGGCCGTTTTTGAACGACAGGGAAACGGCCAAGGGCAGCCCTTCGAGATCCCCCGCCAACCGCCCTTTGATGACGCTCCCTTGTCGGAGAACGATTCGGAGGTTGTCCGTCCCGGTGGGCGTCTCCAGCCGGCTGTTCTTGATATAGCCGTCCGCGGAGGCCGATACCAGGTACACCCCCGCCGGCATGCCGCTCAGTTCGAAGCGTCCGTCCGCGTCGGTGACGGCCGCCCGCTCCACGGAATAGAGGTAGGGCGCGGAATCCATCCCGGTCGCACTGTAGGAAACCCTGGCCCCCTCCAGGGGGACGCCCGCTTCGACCTCCACCCGGCCGGGGATCCGATCCCCGGGCTCCAGTTCGACCTCCAGTTCCCGGGTTTCCCCGGGCTTCAGCTCGACTTCCTTCTCCACCCGCCCGACCCGGCCCGGGGCGGAAACCTCCACCCGGTAGACGTTGGGCGCCAGGGCCTTCTCGAACTCCGTGCCCGAGACCGGTTCGAGTTCGATCGCCTCGAACCCGCCGCCGCACGGCGACAGTTGTTCTCCCCGGGCGTCCCGCGTTGCGTAAACCGTCGCCCGGGCGTTTGCAACCGGCTTGCCCAGGTCGGAGAGGACCTTGACGCGGAGCACCCCGGGAACGGGAGCCTCGGCCGGTGGGGACGCCGGGTCCACTCCGGGTTCCGGATCGGCCCCAACCGCGACCGCCGCGCCGGCGAGCATCCAGATGAGTGCGTAAAGGAAAGACTTCTTCATTACGACCTCCTCCCCGATCCGCCTTGACATTCCGGCAGCCGGTCAGCGTTACTGGCGTTCCACTGAATTATAGAACCGAAATCGCCCGTCGTGAAGGAGTGAATGCGAGGGGGCAGCAGCCCCCCGCCGCGGCCCCTGGAGATTTTTGCACCTGTGAGAAGCATAGGGCATAGAGCATAGAGCATAGAAGCCCCCACCACGCCCTCTGGAGATTTTTGCACCTGTGAAAAGCATAGGGCATAGAGCATGGAGCATAGAGGCCCCCACCTCGGCCCCCTGGAGATTTTTGCACCTGTGAGAAGCATAGAGCATGGAGCATGGAGCATAGAGCATAGAGGGGGAAGAATTCGGAATATAGTATCCAGAATTCAGTAGCCCCCGACCTTGGACCCTAGAGATTTCTGCACCTGATTACTCTGATTAACTCTGATGAGGGAAAGAATTCAGATTGCTCCCCCTTCATGAACTTCATGTTCTTCATGGTCCAATAATCCCATGAATGGGAAAAGTTCATGGTTCCCACTGCCTGCCCGACGGCATCTTCAACTCGTCTTAGTCTCTTTAAAATCCTCTGTGCCTCTTGTGGCTTTGTAGTGGTGGAGCCGGTTGTTCGGCAGTCATGCTATCTGGACTTTGAGTTTCTTGCCGAGAGCAAGGGCAACGGTCTCGAGGGTGAGAAGGGTGACAGAGGGGTTGTCCGGATCAAGCAAGCGGTCGAGCGAAGACCTGCTGGTTTTCATCATGTCTGCCAGTTTGCTCTTGGAAATCTGGCGCTCCTGCATTTCCTGCTCGATCTGGTGGGCAATGATCCGCTTGACAGCGGTAGCCTCTGCTTCGGCGAGAAGTCCCTCATCCTGAAGGAAATCGTCGAAACTGGTTCCGATATGTTTGTTCTTCTTCATGATCCGGCCTCCTGGTATTGCCTGAGTCGGGATCGGGCTGTGTCGATCTCCTTCTGAGGGATCTTTCTCGTCTTCTTGATGAACCCGTGCAGCAGGATCATCATGGGGCCATCGACGGTAAACAAGACGCGGGCAATCCCGTCGGGAACCTTGGTTCGGACCTCCCAGAGATAGGGTTCGATTTTCTCCACCAAGGGCATCCCCAAGGGCCAACCGAACTGCACGGTCTTGATGTCTTCGCCTATCACTTTCTTGTGTGATGCCGGCAAAGACTTCAGCCACCGGCGGACGGGTTCTGATCCGGAGTCCGTCCGAAAGAACACAACATTGAGCCTGATATCTCCGATACTCATTCAACACCAGTGTACCATAATAGGTACATCCGTCAAGTGGGTTCTTCATCTACCTGCCGAACGGCGAGCTGAGCTGAGCGGGGAGGGACGGCGGCTTTTCCGCCGGACCCGACCCGCGAGGCTCCAGCGTTTTGTTGGGCCGCGCTTCGCGGCCCAACTAATCGCTGGCGAAGCAGCTCGCCGTTGAGCCGACGCGAAGCGTCGGCTCAACGTAGCGCTCACCCGCTTTTAGCCGCCGCATGGCGGTCAAAAGTCGGGTGGAGAGCCTGGTTCGGAACTTATATATAAATCACACCCGGAGAATACAACTCTCTCCGCTTGGCGATTACCCACCGGGACGTTTGGGACGTCTTTTTCTGAGTTCTGGTTGTGTATTCCTGGCCGGTCTTTCCTGCTTTGCTCAAAAGGACACGGGAAAGTTGAGAATACCGGAGCCAAAGTAGGAAAAACCCATCACACGCGTCCCGGATCTCAGGTTTCAAGGTCGCCGGTGCCCTTTCCCATTGAATCTCGCGGCATAGCGGTTATGATTCGATTACGGAGGTCTACGGTACGTGAACGGGATTCCTGTTGCCTTCGCACTATTGGCAGGCCTGCTCCTGTCCGCCTGTTCTCCCATCTCTTCCCAGGTGGGAGGGATCCCCAGCCCCGAACTTTCCCCCGAAACAACTCCGGAAACCACGGGCTTGATGAATATGGACCTACCGGTTTACACGGGAAACGATTCCTCCATAAAGGCTCAGGCCGGCGGAAACTTCCTGATCAGGCTCGACTCCAACCCCACCACGGGTTATTCCTGGGAACTGGCGGACGATTACTCCCAGACCGTAATCGAACTGATCGAGTCCACGTACCAAGCTCCGGAAACCCAGCGCAAAGGAGCCGGCGGCCAGGAACTCTGGCAGTTCAAAGCCGTCGGGACAGGCAATACCCTCATCACCCTCCGCTACCGCAGGCCCTGGGAGGAAGGAGTGCCGCCAATCAAAACCCAAACTTTCGAGGTTGCGGTCGGGAAGGATTAGTTTTGTGGTTCGTGACCAATAACCTTTCTGCATGGCTACTGGCAATTATAGATATTGTGTAGAATCATAAGTTGGCCGAGGAGACCGTACACGTTCACAGCGGAGCGGTACACGTTCCCGTACACGAGGAGGCGAATGGAACTCGACCACGAAAAACTGGATGTCTACCGCGTCGCCTTGGACTTCGCGGCCTGGGCCTACACGGTGTGCCGGGCCCTGAAGGGCCTGGATCGGCCGACGCGAGACCAACTGCTCCGGGCTTCTCAGTCCATTGCGCTGAACATTGCCGAAGGCTGCGGCAAGATTCCGGCGGCGGACCGAGGTCGCTTTCTTCAGATTGCCAGCGGATCAGCCCGGGAATGCGGTGCGATTCTGGACATTCTCGACCGGTGCCGAGTCCTCGACCGGGAGGCCGTGCGCAAGGGCAAGGATCTTCTCGTGCGGATCGTGGCCATGCTGACGCGGATGATCGAGCGTGGAAACCAGGTTCGCGAAGGTGAAGTCGTGTACGGGTACGTGAACGAGAACGGGAACGAGGGACAATCAGGCCAACCAACGCGGATGATCGAGCGTGGAAACCAGGTTCGCGAAGGTGAAGTCGTGTACGGGTACGTG
>Ga0116164_10003748_pt1 | contig 10303 bp, 8 predicted proteins | sample AD_UKC109_MetaG_FD_89888 | JGI IMG/M metagenome (GOLD analysis project Ga0116164, IMG submission 89888) | Active sludge microbial communities of municipal wastewater-treating anaerobic digesters from Hong Kong - AD_UKC109_MetaG | ecosystem: Engineered > Bioreactor > Anaerobic > Digestate... | reverse complement strand
GCTGATCGGTGATCTCCGTTTTCGACTGGAACAACGTGATCTTGTCGGCGACCTCCGTGCCGGTTTCTTCCGTTGCCTCGACGGCTTCGCTTGCCTCGTCGCCGGTCTCGGTCGTCGCGGCGGTGTCACTGCTTGCAACGCTTTCCTCCTCATCGCCGCTGGAGCAGGCAAAAAGCGCACCTACCATCAGGACGGCAATCAGGACTGCCAACAATCGTTTACATTTTTTCAACTTCATTTCTCCTTTCATTTTTATGGGCGTTTTTAGGAAGCTCTGAACAAACGACCGATCTCGTTTTTATGGACGTTTTTTTAGGAAGCTCTGAACAAACGACCGATCTTCGTTTGCATTGGTTTCGAATGGGAAGGAAAGAATTCAATTTTCTTAAGAATGAAAATGGACTTTCGCCGGATTCTGTGCGGCCGGAATGGAATCTCATGTACATGAAATAGTAAATCGTTATATTTATTTTATATAGCATTCGCCTAGTATTTGTCAAGAATTTTTAAAATTCAATCGCTAATTTGTCATAATTCGCAATATTCGTCGATATAATATAGTAAATTTACATAAACATAATTTTGTTTATGTAAATTTTAATAAACTCATTGCGTTTTTACGTGTAAAATAAGGCTCTGATTTCGAAAGCGATAAAAAAAACCTTGCTATCTTAGTAAATGAATATTAGAATTTTTATAAAACAGCATGATCGGTCCAGCCGGAAGGAGGCGCCCCGGGCAAAACCGGAAACAGCGCGGCAGCAATCCCGGTATTCATGGACGCAATCCCGCCCTCCCGAAACTAAGCGGACGGCGGTTTGGCCGGGGCGCGATCATTCAAAATAAAAGCAGGACCCTTATTATAATTGATGTGGAGTGATTTGGTTGACAACGATAAAGGATATTGCAGAAAAAGCGGGGGTGTCCCCTTCCACCGTTTCCAACGTGCTCAACGGCCGCCCGAACGTCGGCGCCGAAACGCGGGAGCGCGTCCTGAAGATCTGCGACGAATGGAGTTTCCATCCGAATTTCGCCGGAAAATCCCTGAAAGCCAGGGAGAGCAACATCATCCTGTTCAACTTCAGCGATTTCGACCGGCATTTTTATCTCGATATTATCAATGGAATCAGCGACTACGCCTCGACGCAAAGCTACGACCTCATCGTATGCACCAATAAATCCTGCGAAAAATTCATGCGCAGCAGCATCACGACCGGCTGTATCATGCTGGATTACCGGATCTCCAACGATACGCTGACAAGGCGGGCCGCAGTCTCCTATCCGATTATCACGCTCGACCGGATCCTGGAACATCCCAACATCAAGAGCATCGTCGTGGACAATTATTCGTCGACGCTGGAGCTCGTCCGCGGGCTTTTGCAGCGGGGTTACAAGCGTTTCGCCTTTTTAGGCGGCATAGAAGGCACCCTCGACAGCGAGGAACGGTATAAAGCGTTTTCCGACGAACTGAGCGCCAGCGGCATCGTATTCGACCGCGTCAACTATCTGACCGGCAATTACCGGGAAAACAGCGGCAAACGCGCGGCGCAGATCCTCATGCTCTCCGAAACGCTGCCCGAGGTGCTGGTCTGCGCAAACGACAATATGGCCATCGGCGCCATAAAGGCGTTCCGCGAAAACGGGCTCCGCGTGCCGGAAGATATCGCCGTCACCGGCTTCGACAACTCCTCCCTCGCGGAGGCCTTCGGCCTCACGACGGTGGCAATCCCGAACTATGAACGCGGCTGGCTTGCCGCCCAGTATCTCATCGGAAACATACGCGGCATGGATAAATACGACACGTTCAAGATTTCCGCAAAAGTGATCTGGCGCGACACGGTGCAGCAGAAACGAGCCGACAAATGAAACGCTTATTCAACAACGATTCCCCCATCTGGTCGTTTCTGTCCTGGCTTGCCGATCTGTCCATCCTGAATTTCTTCTGGCTCGTCTGCTGCATCCCTGTGGTAACGGCAGGCGCCTCGACGACGGCGTTGTATCGCGTAACGCTGAACCTTGCGGACCAGCGCGGCAGCACCGTTGCAAAAACGTTCTTTTCCGAATTTCGCAGTAATTTCAAGCAGTCCACGGTGGTTTGGCTGCTGATTTTGCTCGCTTCCGCCGTGCTGTGCGCGGATTTCATCCTGATCTGGAATTGGGACGGCATTGCGAAGATGGTCCTGCTCGGGATCTTCATGTTTTCGGTTTTTATCGTGCTTTGCGTGTCCGCCTATATCTTTCCGCTGATTGCGTATTTTGATAATACCGTTAAAAACCTGCTGAAAAACGCCTTGCTTCTCGGCATCCGGCATTTGCCCAAAACGATCGTCATGATCGTTTTAAACGTCTTTCCCCTTCTTCTGTTTGTCTTCCTGCCCAATTTGTTCGTCTATATCGGGTTTATTTGGCTGCTGTTCGGGTTTTCGTCAATCGCATACATAAACTCCGTCCTGCTGCTGAAAATATTCAAAAACCTGCCCGCCGTTTCCGCCTGAATCCGCCCCGGCCCGCGGTCATTCGACGCGGTTGCGCCCGGCTTCCTTTGCGGCATACAATGCGGCGTCGGCGGCGGCGATCAGCGCCTGCCGGGTCAGGCCGTCCGCGGGCAGGACGGCAATCCCGAACGAGAGCGTCAGCGGGGAAACCGTTTGCCCGAGCAGCACGACTTCGGATGCCGAAATCGACGATCGCAGAATTTCCGCCCGCTCGGCCGCTTCTTCACGGGAACAGTCCGGAAATATGATGATAAACTCGTCTCCGCCATACCGGCATACGATATCGAAGTTCCGCGTGTTTTTTAAAAAGAAATCCGCGGTAAAGGCAAGGACGGCATCCCCGACGACATGCCCGTACGTGTCGTTGATCGCCTTGAACCTGTCGATGTCCGTCATAACGACGGCCAGCTGATGGCCGGCTCTTCGCATGCGCTCGATTTCCCGATCGAACGATTCCTCCATGTAGCGCCTGTTGTACAGGCCGGTCAACGAGTCTTTCAGGGACAATTCGCGCAGCTGCGCTTCGTCGTCCAGCAATTGCCGGTGCTGCTGAACGATCTGTTCAAGCTGTTTCCGGTTTGTATATCCCGTGGAAACCCCGATAGCGGCGGTAAACACGATAAATGCAAACAAACTCGGCCAGTTCGTATCGGCCAGCTTCGGGCTGAACAGCAGCGCGGCGAGAACGCCGAGCAGTTGAACCGTCGAAAGAAGCAGCGTTGCCCGTTCGGACAGCAAAATGGCGCACAGCTGGATGGACAGGCCGACGTACACAAACGGGACCACGTCTCCGTTTAAAATGCTCGGGTCGAAAAGGATCGAAATCCAGGGACCCGCAAGCATGCAGATCGTCGTGATCCAGGCGGCGATCAGGTACTTCCCGCGGCTGTTGTAAAAGGTGCTCAATCCAAGTAAAAACGCAAGGCCCATAAGGAGCGCCATATAGAATGCGCGCCGGTCCCCGGCGTCGACGCAGTAGACCAGGATCATGGTTGCGATCAGCAGAAAAATCATAACCGTCTGCAGCACGAGCAGAATGACCGCTTTTCTTTGAATCGATATCGGATGTTTTTCCCTGAACTTGTCGAGAAAGCTGAATTCGTTTTTTATTTCCATAATTTCTTTCCCTTCACAGCCGCGTTTTACAGAATCTATCGAAGAAACGGGGTTTCGGTTTTTCATGGCGAATGCCCGGAAACAATAAGCCCATAAGCGTATTGTCGGGCGTCGGACCGTTCTCGATTTGCACTCTTACTTTAGCATATTTGACGTCGTTTGAATACTTAAGAAGTTTCCCGCGAAATGCCCGGACGCGTCTCCATCGCTCAGTCTTTTTCAAACCCGTTTCCCTGTTACCGTTTTCTTCCCCGCATATTCGGCCGTATACGAATTTAAAAGAATGCGCGCCGCCGCCTCAAATTCCGCACGCGGCGCGGTTTTTTTCAACAATGCGGCGGGATGCGTTGATAATGGGCGCGGAGTGTTGAATTTGCGCGGTTTCATAAATATAATGGTAAAAAAGACGGTCAAAAGGTATAAACATGCAATCTCAAAAAAAGACGAGCCGCATGATCAGCCAGCTCAACTCCATAAACGATTTTGAACACTTTGTCGAAGATCACAAGGACGATTTCGTTCGGGTGTCTTTGACCGACCATATCCAAAAGATCATTGACGAAAAGGGCCTCTTGAAAGCCGCAGTGATCCGCGCGGCGGACCTGGACCGCGTGTACGGCTATCAGATCTTATGCGGGAGACGCGCGCCGACGCGGGAAAAGCTGATCCAGCTCTCCTTCGGGTTAAAGCTGGACCTTGAGGAAACGCAATCTCTGTTAAAGGTTGCGGGCCTGGCGCCGCTGTACGCAAGGATCAAGCGGGAAGCGGCCATCATCTTTTGTAAAAACCATCGTTACGACCTCATGGAGACGCAATCGTTCCTTCAAAAAACGCAAGTCAGGATCATCGGCGAATGAATCACACGGAACATACGCAATCGGACGATATCGCATTGTTTGAAGCGCAGTATGCCACGCTTATGGAAGGCGACGTGCATGCCCGCCTGCCCGGGGCGCTTCGGGAAAGCTATACGGTCGTCTCCTGCATCTCCGTCTCCGAAAAATCCGAAACATACGAGGTCGTCGGCAAACGCGACAACGTGAAATACATCCTGAAGGTCATACAATCGGCCGACGCGTCGCTTTCTTACGAAGACGACGTCCTGCGCGCGCTCGACCATCCGGCGATACCGAAGCTGATCGAGTCCGTGCATGCCGGCGGCAAGCGCTATGTCGTCCGTCAGTTTTTCATTGGGTATCCGCTCTCGCAGCCGCTGAATTTCGGACGCACGTTCAAACGGTCCGAAACAATCGAACTGGCGCGAAAGCTGTGCGATATCCTGCAGTATCTGCACAGCCGTCCCGTGCCGATCGTATACCGCGACATTAAACCGCAGAATATCGTAATCACGCCGGAAGGCGACGTAAAGCTCGTGGACTTCGACATCGCCCGGCTCTACGACACCGCCTCCGGTACCGACACCGTGTATTACGGCACGCGGGAATATTCGCCGCCCGAGCAATTCGGATATTGCCAGACGGACGCGCGCACGGACGTTTACGCCGTCGGCGTACTGATGACGCACATGCTCACGGGCAGCCCCGACATCGGCGGGATTCCGCAGCTGGAAAACCGCGCGATGCGCGCGCTTTTAACGCGCTGCACGCAGTTTGCGCCAAAGGACCGCTTCCCCGATATTCGTTCGCTGCAAAAAGCCCTGGACCGGCAGAGTAAAGCGCGCCGATTTTTCCCCGTCCGTTTCCTGCGCAACGCCCTGATTGCGGCGGCCTGCATCGCGGTCGGTTTCTTCGCCGGGTCATATGCCGAGCGCCGCAGCGCGTCGCCGGAAATCGTCGCCTATTCGTCCGGCTCGATTGTGGAGTTCCAGTCGTCGCTGATCGACGCGGCCGTCCGCGCCGAGCTTGGCAGGCCGGCGGACGAGCCGATTTATTTCAGCGAGCTTGCAAGCGTAGAAAGCCTGCAGATCTGGGGCGACGCCGTCTATTCGGAAGAAACGGAGGACCTTGTCCTCGGTTACGATTCCGGTTTTTCGAACGCGACGGTCTACTGGGGCGGTTACAGCGGAAAAAGCGAGCCTTTGGAACGGGGCGGCATCACCTCGCTGGAAGAAATCGCGCTGCTCGGCAATCTAAAAAAGCTGGATGTCGTCATGCAGCAGATAACCGATCTGTCCCCGCTGGCTAATTTGCCGCTGACGGAGCTGAACCTTGCGGGCAACCGAATCGCCGACCTGTCCCCGCTTTCGCAGATCGAAACCCTCACGAGGCTGAACATCGATTATAACCCGGTGACCGATTTGTCGCCGCTAGGCGCGTTGTATTATCTTGAGGACCTCAACGCCTCCGACACGCTGGTGGAGGACGTTTCTCCGCTTAAGGATCTGTGCTACCTGAAATACCTGTATATCAACGACGCGAAGATCAGCGACGTTTCCGCGCTTGAAGGGATCAAATATATCAACCTTTATCTGAAGAACAATGCGATCGCCGACGTCACGCCGCTCACGGCCGAAAACCTCCACGTGGAAGGAAACCCCGGCTCCAATTAAAGCTGCGCGCCATAAAGGATCGTTCTTTTTGCCGAATCGCTGTATGCATAGCGCATACCAATTCATTCCGAATATTTCCTACAATTGATATAGCCCATTATCATTGGAGCATTCGATGAAACGAATCCTGCTGTTTCCTTTTCTGCTGCTTACGTTGTTTGCGCTGTCCGCCTGCGCGCGGCAATATTCGGCCTGCAGCGCAAACGTGGTTTCGTTCGTCTTTTCGGAGGACGACGTGCTCGGCTATACGCCGACCGGGGCAAACCTGATGACCGAATCCGGCGACGAATTGGTCGTCTATTTTTCGGATTTCCGGCCGCAGAAGATCGAAATCGAAGGCTCGTTAACGATCATCGCCGGAACCGACGGCGTGTCGGTCTCTCCGAGCGAAGACTATCGATTGACGTTTTCCATGGGCGGCGACGCAAAGCTGATCCTGCAGGCGGGTTCTACGGTCCGCGTCATCGAGAAAAAAGAGAATCTTTGGGTGCCCATTCCATGAAAACATTGGATTTGCAAACTGTATCCCGATTGGGTTTCAGACAGATACCTATAGCAATCACACAATATGGAGGGAAACGATGCTGAACCGAGAAAAACGAAGATTTTTGAAAACCATAAAGAAAAAGTATGGAACAGGCAATGAGTTCGAAGCGGCAGGCGCGTTCGGCCTACTGTCCGCCGCATACTGCAAATGGTTCAAAGAGGTCTACTGCCCGATGACGAACACACGATGCATAGACTATACCGAGAGTGGTGCCCTGCAAATAATGGAAGAACTGCGCGCAGAAGGCCACTTGAAAAAACGTGTGGAAAAGAAAAACGATTGGGGCGATGAGAACTGGTACTATACATTGGTAAAATAATATGGAGCGAATCAATGAAAAAACGAATTGTTCTGTTTGCAGTCATGATCCTCGCGATTCCCGCCGTGGCCTGCGGCGCAAAAAGCGACACCTCGCAGGAACCTCTCTCTGCTGTGGTGGAATCCGCGGAAGCTTTAGCTGCGGAAGCTTCCGCGGAATTATCCGATACGACGCGTTCGTATAACGCGCTGTTCGACAATCCGCCGGATACCGAGGCGCGGGACGAAGAAAGGCCGTTTGAGCCGACGGACATCTTCCAGATGTACTGTTTCGATTATGAAAACGGTTGCCCGCTGGAGAGCACCACGCGCGCGCATGTTACGGTGCTGTATCCGGCGTTTTTGAGCTACGAGTGGGACAATTCGACTGAGCTGAAAAACGATTTCAACAATATTTCGCTGTTTTCCGAATACGGATTGGAATCCATCGGGTGGAAAAGCACGCACGCTTTTGAGGGAGGCATCGTTCCCGACGGATTCGACAGCGAATCCACATACTGCCGCGATATCGACGGCAACCCGACGTGCGGGGATCTGGAAAGCGGCGGGTGCGACGACCCGATGTATTGCATCTCGAATCCGGAGTATGAAGAATACATCATAAACTGCCATCTGGAGGCGGTGGTGTGCGGCTCGAGCTGCACCGCGTCCGACGCATGGGCGGCGACCAGCGTCTGTTTTTGCGATTACTGCATGGAAGGCTTCCGGGAATATCTGAAAGAGACCATGACCGACCGGCAGCTTCTGCTGCTGGGCATCGAGGATATCGATACCTTCGATTACGGCGATTATATCCGCGAAAACTATTATGACCTGTATCAGGAGAACTATTCAAGCGGCGGGATCAGCTCTTGTATCCCGCTTGCCGAAGAATACAACACGTTTCAATATCTGGAAATTACGGCGCTTCAAAAGCGGATTCAGCAAGCGGTTGAAGACGCAAACGAAGTGTATGGGGCCGATGTATTGGTCGGCGCCAACATGGCGGATCTAAACGTCAACTTCATGGCCTGCGCGGACACGGTGGATTTCTTTTCGCCCGAATTGAACCTGCCGTATGACCCGTATCCGCGCGAAGCCGTGCGTTACGAGCTTGCGAACGCGTTCGGAACGGTCCTCACCGGCCATCCAAACGCGGTGCAGGCGGCGGATTTGATGCTTTCCTCCGCGTGCACGCAGACGCACAAGATCCTGACGGCGGAGGCATATGCGCACGGCGGGTTCCTTCAGATTCCGGACCAGAGCCCGTATCGTTCGTCCAGCGATATGAATATTTACGAAGCGGTCGACATGTCGGCCGCCGATATGGAGGAGCTTTATCCGTATTACGACTTTATTTACTACAACGGCTTGTTCTTTGAGCAGCTGTGGCCGACGGCCGACGTCGCTGTACTGTATTCCTTCCCTTCCAACCTGAACTCCAACCTGTCGGACACGTCGTTCTGGGGCATTTCGCAGTCGCTGATCACGCGAAACATCCCCTTTCGCGTGATCGCGACCGGCGACGGAACGATGATCGAAAAATCCCTTACGGAGGACGACCTGAGCGGGCTCAAGGTGGTGATCCTCCCCCGCGTCGACTACCTGAGCGAAGCGGACAGGGCGCTGCTGAAGCAGTTTATCGAGGACGGCGGAACGGTGCTGTCCGTCGGCCTGACCGCCGTATACGACGAAACCGGCGAGCCGCTGACCGACGACTTCACGGCGATGGATTTCAGCAGCTCGTCCCTGGACGGTTACAAACACATTTACGGGCATTATGAATGGAGCGAAGAAGGATTTCAGGATTCTTACTGGATCGAGCCGGACGAAATCGAGACGATCATAACCGCGGTGGAAGACGAAATCGTGTTGCCGTATATGATCGACGACGCGGACATCGTCGTTACGCAATACTTTTCGACCTATTTCAGCGGTTACCTGTACCATCTCGTAAACTATGCGTTCGATCAGGAAAGCGAGCAGATCACGGAAAAGAACGATGTCTTGATCCGCCTGCTGAACGACACGCCCTATGATCCGGACGATATCGCCCTGTATTATTCCACGCCGGAATCCGGCGAAACGGTCGTGATCGATTTTGTCGAAAACGACGGATACCTGGAAGCATATATTCCGAACATCGTCGCATGGGGAACGATCATGCTGGGTCAAAAGGCCGACATCGAGCAGGCCATGCAGGAGAACAGCGAAAAATGCAGCACGAAAACCGAGGAACGCGCGGAGACGCTGACGACGTATACCGAAGCCGTGCAATCGACCACCGAGGAGATCGGGCTATTTGCCTATACCGTTCAGGACGAGGAAACGAGCGAGCCGGCCGAACGCGAAAACGAAGCGCCGACGGACACCGACTATCTGATCTACGAGCTCAGCCAACAGGGCGGAATGCGATTGTTCGCGCTCATGCCGGACGAATTCGCCGCGCTCTTTACGAGCGTCCCGGACTATGTCAGCCTGTCCGCGTCGGCGCGGGACGGGGTTTGGTTCCATATCCCCTATGACGATGAAAAGTCGGCGCAGGAAATCGTCGACGCAGTGGAATCGCAGCTCGGGATCACGTTTGAGGACAACGGCTGGAAGAGCGTCGCGCAAAAAGACGACATCACGATGGAGATCAGTCCGCAGGACAACGGCGAAGTGCACCTGATGATCACCGTCGGCGGGGAAAGCGGCGAGCAGATCTGCAGCTTGTTTTCCGGTATTTACGAGAGATTCTCGCTCGTACGAAATCTGCCGGAGCTGTATGCGCTCAGCGATCCGGCCTATGTCGTAACCTGTAACGATGGAACGATGAGCTTCTCGATCTCCTGGTCCGATATCGGGGATGGCGACTATCAAGCCGCGAAAGATTATTACAACAACGTCCTCGTTTCCAGCTACGTCACCTTTATTACGCAGGAAGGCGATTCGACGGCATATGTTTCGCACACGCCGGAGAGCAGCCAGTCCGTCAAATTCGTCTTTACCGACGCTGGCAACGCGATCGAAATCAGTTTCAATTTTGAGAATGATACGGATCAATAAAGAATTTAAACGACAGCAATATTTTAATTAGAAAAGGACATGGGACCAATGAAAAAATTCAGCTTCATCATTCTTGCCTGCCTGGCCGCCGGTCTGTTGCTCGCGGCGTGTTCAAGCGCCACCGCGCCGGCCGAACAGACGGAGACGGCCGCCGCCGAGGAGCCGGCCGCATCCACGGAGCAGCCCGAAGAAACAGCTACGCCTTCGCCCTCTCCGGAGCCGACCCCGGTCCCGTTCAGCGCGCCGTCGGACATTCTGAACGAGACCTTCAACCCGTTCTATTCGATCGAG
>Ga0116164_10003746_pt1 | contig 10306 bp, 11 predicted proteins | sample AD_UKC109_MetaG_FD_89888 | JGI IMG/M metagenome (GOLD analysis project Ga0116164, IMG submission 89888) | Active sludge microbial communities of municipal wastewater-treating anaerobic digesters from Hong Kong - AD_UKC109_MetaG | ecosystem: Engineered > Bioreactor > Anaerobic > Digestate... | reverse complement strand
TTTTTTCAAAAGAACATCTGAATAGCGCCATTTTGTTCATGAGAGGGCTTTTTATATGGCCGTATATTTGAATATCCTCGGGTGAGGCAGACATCAAATATGCGATCCCCTGTGTCATAAGGTACAGCCTGTAGTCAAATGTTCCCGGATTCCGTCTTTGATCCGGCAAAGCCAACTCTCCACGCACGACAACCTGCCTTCCTGTATAGTCTGCGATCCCTGTCAGCTTTCCGTATATACTGACTCTTATCCTGCGTCCCCGTGCGGGTTTTATTATTAGAACACTTTCGTCTTTTTGCTTTGAAGCAGCACTTGTCACCTCTCCCTTTAAACATACTCTGCCTGCAGGCATTTCATTTGCGGCTTTTTCATAATCGTTTTCCTGAAAAAATACGATACCTCCCAAACAAAAAACCGTAAAAAAAAGTGCACTCAACAAAAATGCTTTTTTTCTTTTCAGCAACATCACCGAAAATACTACAAAAAAAAACGAAACAAACAGTATGGCTAAAGGCATACTGCAGATATATTCAAATATTATACCCAGGGAAAACGCCGTTGCTGTCAATACCAAAGGCCTTCTAACTATCATTTTTGTCTCCTTGTGCAGGCCTTTTTTCTTTCCCTTTTTCTATGATATCATTATTTACATATTTTTACAATCAGTATGATCATCATCACAAAAAAATCTTTATATGTACACATCCTTATGTTATAATCCACTAGTAAAGCGACAAATCAAAAGAGGTGATTTTTTGACTAAAAGAAACGAAAACGACAAATCCAGAAAAGAAATAGAAGACTATCTGGCACAGTTCGATAAGGTGACGGACAAATTCAAGGAAAAAGTCTCGGACATAGTCGATGAAGGGAAATCTCCGATAAGGGATTCCGGACAGGCTCCAACGGCAAAGCCTGCTTTTTCCGACTCATCATCCACAGGATCCACCAGTAAAGGTCGCGGGAAAGGTAAAATAAACAGTAAAGGCGGAAGGGGCAGATACAAGCTCAACAAAAAGAAAGCTTTAAGACTGGTCGCATCCGTTATTATTGGAATTTGCTTTTTTCTTGGTTTTTATTCCTTCACGGTCATTGCCAATGCACCGAAAATAGATGCAGGCAACATCTATTCTTATCTTTCAGAAAGCTCTGTCCTTTATGATGATGAGGGCAAGGCCATCGACAATGTTTTTGTTGAAGAAGGCAACAGAATAAATGTAGAATATGAACAAATGCCGGAAGATTTGATAAATGCCGCAGTAGCCATTGAGGACAAAACATTCTGGAAGCACCACGGTTTTAATGTGATCCGTATATTCGGAGCGATAAAGGACAGTATTTTCTCAGGAGACAGTATCAGCGGTACCAGTACCATAACCCAGCAGCTGGCACGTAATGTTTATCTGTCAGAAACAAAACAGGTCCGCTCTCTCAGCAGAAAAGTAACAGAGGCCTATTATTCTGTTCTGATAGAAGCTTCCCTTTCAAAGGAAGAAATAGTAGAAGCCTATCTGAACACCATATATCTCGGATACAACTGTTACGGAGTGCAAAGCGCTTCTCAGACATACTTTTCAAAGGACGTGAAAGATCTGAACCTGCTGGAATGCGCCTCCCTGGCAGCAATACCCAGATCTCCGGATACATATGCCCTTTTGAAACATATCCAGAAGGGTGATGCCAATGCGGAATCCACCATAAAGGAAGATGACATCTTAAGGGAGACCACTGACTATATCCTGGCCTACAACGGCGATGTTTCCAAGGAAAGAAGAGATGCCACCCTGGATTTCATGGAGGAGCAGAATTATATAACCGCATCCGAAAAAAGCAAGGCAAAAAGCAAAGACTTAAGGTCTGAAATTGATCCGGCCATGGATTCTTTGACCGGACTCTCTGCATATTTCTGTGACTATACCCTTTCAGAAGTGGTCGGAGACCTTATGGATGAATATAATTACAGCGAAAGTGAAGCGCGTCAGATGCTTTACCAGGGCGGACTGAAAATATACACCTGTATGGACTCAAATGCCCAGGAAGCCATTGAGGAAGAATTCAAAAATAGCGCCAACTTCCCCTCCGTAGTAAATCTCAGCAAAGACTCCCGGGGGAATATTCTGGACAAATGGGGTAATCCTCTGCTTTATGCATACAGTAATTACATAGACAGCAACGATGCTTTTACCCTTAAAAACAGTGAATACAAAACCGAAGAAAACGGCGATATGCTTCTATTAAAAGGTAAAAGACTGAACTTCTATAAAACTTCCGTTGGCGGAAATACAGACTACAGCGTTGAATTCAAACCTATGTATCTTGTAGAAGACGGTGTTTTCTACAGCATTGAGAATGGCGTACTGCTTATTCCGGCTAAATACAAAAAAGCTGATAAAGATGGTAACCTTATAATAAGCGCACAGTTTTTCAAAGACTATCCGGGATTTTTCAATAAATCAGGCAGCAACTATATCGTTAAAAAAAGCAACTATTCCATGAAGCAGCAGGTACAGCAGCCCCAGGGAGCCATGGTAATAACAGATTATAAAAAAGGAGAAGTCAAAGCAATGGCCGGGGGCCGAAACACTTCCGGAAGACAGCTTTACAACAGGGCAGTCTCACCAAGGCAACCCGGTTCATCAATAAAGCCCCTGTCGGTATATTCATCGGCACTGCAGCAGGGAGCTGATGCAGCAGAAAAAGGTACACCTATGACTTTCAACGAGTACGACAAGAATCAGAAAACCGAATACTACGGCAACTACTGGACAGCTGCCAGCGGAATAAACGATGAAGCCCTCGTTGTGGGAGGCCGGGTGTGGCCCAAAAACTGGTATAGCGGATATAAAGGAATGATGACCCTGAGGGAATCAGTCCAGCAGTCTGTAAACGTTAATGCGGTAAGGGTTTTCCAGCAGATAGGAGCTGACTATGCGGTAAAACAGCTCAAAAAGTTCGGTGTGACCACAGTCGTAGATGATGAATCAAAAGAAACGAATGATTTGAATGCAGCGGCTCTGGCCCTCGGCGGCATGTCAAACGGCATATCTCCTATGGAAATGAGTTCCGCCTTCGGTACTTTCCCCAATAAAGGTGAATATATAGAACCTGTAATGTATACCAAAATCGAAAACAAAAAAGGTGAAGTACTTATACAAAACACATCAAAAAAAGAAGAAGTCATCGATCCCGGTGTTGCCTTTATAATGACCGATATACTTAGAACCACCGTAACGAACGGAATCGCCGGTGCCGCAGCCACAGGTAATCAGCCTGTAGGCGGTAAAACCGGTACGACTACCGATAATTATGATGCCTGGTTCTGCGGTTTCACTCCCCAGTATTCAGCAGCACTCTGGATAGGAAATGACGTGAACATAGAGCTGAGTACCGGTTCCGGTGCCGCGGCAGCTTTGTGGAGCAGAATAATGCGTAATGCCTGCGAAGGCATGAGCGGCAGTTTTCCCGGTGCACCGGGCAATGTGATCTCTTCCAGTACCAGCGGAAAAAGCGAATATTACATAAGAGGTACCCAGGACGGAGTAAAATCACTTCCCGAAGAAGTGAAAATAACTGTATGTAAAGAAACCGGTTACAAGGCTACCCCCTGGTGCACCGAAACAGAAAAAAAGAAAATGATGGATGATGATGTCAAAGCAAAATACTATTGCAATGAGCATAACATCGATCCCGAAAAATATCCCATAGATCCGGACAAGAAGCTCAACAAAGATTTCGTCTGGATAGAGCCGGCAAAACCGGAGGAAGATGACACGGTAACAGATCCTTCCGTTGTCCCGCCGGAAGACACTACTACTCCGCCTCCGGCACCATGATGATCAATAGCAATGGTTCACATATAAAAATGGATCTGATACTGGCATCAGCATCACCAAGAAGAGAAAAAATGCTGAAGGATGCAGGCTTTTGTCCTGTGGTCATCCCTCCTCTTTCGGAAGAGAATATTCCAATGGAACTGAAACCGGAAGAGGCTGCCATGTTCCTGGCATTAAAGAAGTCACTGTCAGTGCAGGATACCGAACTTTATTCCAGGACATTAAAAAGTCTTACATCCCGGCCCTTGATAGTTTCGGCAGATACTATAGTTGTCAAAAATGGCGAGATCATAGGCAAGCCCGCCGATGAAAAGGAAGCCCTACGGGCACTAATGAAATTAAGCGGATGCCATCACCTGGTGATAACAGGAGTGGCAGTGGCAGGCACTGTTTCCGGTCTTCCGGTCTGCAGGCTTTTTTATGAAAAAAGCAAGGTGTTTTTTAAAAAATACGGGCATAAGGATATAGAAGAATATCTTTCTACCAAAGAGCCCTACGATAAGGCGGGAGGATATTCTATACAGGGACATTTCCGTAAATATGTTGACCATTATGAGGGTGATCATGACAATATCGTCGGCCTGCCTCTGACCAGCTTAAAAAAGGTTTTTAAGACCTTCCAATAAATGTTCTGAAAGGAAAAAACGAAATGACAGATATCTCTCCAAACAAAGATAAAAAACTGATTATCGAAGTTGACGGAATATCATACGAAAGGATCCCCATAAAGACCCATGTGGTGACGCCTGACGATGATATCGCTGATGTGGCAAAAGAGTATGCGGGCCCCCACATAAAAGAAGGCGACATACTTTTTGTATCAGAGAAATGTACAGCAGCCTCACAAAAAAGAGCTATCCCCGTAGAAGAAATACATCCAAGGAAACTTGCCGTCACCCTTTCTAAATATGTTACCAAGACTCCCATAGGCATAGGCCTTGGCATGCCGGTCACAATGGAAATGGCCATACAGGAAGTGGGAACTCCCAGGATACTGCTGGCCGCAGTGGCTGGTGCAGTGGGAAGGGTTTTTCGCAGGAAAGGCTGGTTCTATGTTGTTGCAGGACGAAAAGCCGCCACCATAGACGGCCCCGCTGATTATGTAATACCTCCTTATAACGGATGTGTGGTATTAAGTCCCGCCGAGCCGGACAAAACAGCAAAAAGTATATCAGAAAAAACAGGCGTAGAAGCCTGTATAGTAGATATAAATGATTTCAACGGTGAAGTTATGGGACGCTCCAGTACTAAAATAGATAAGTCGTTTATTATCAAAGCACTGAAAGACAATCCCCTTGGTCAGACCAGACAGCAGACCCCCATGGGTCTTATCCGAAAAGCATAGAAGCTAAAGTTCAAGCTCATACATACACATTGCAAGGGTTGCTATACCTGCCGTTTCAGTTCGCAGTATGGTTTTTCCCAAAGAAACACTTTCGGCGCCGATACCTTTTAGTGTATCGGCTTCTTTTTCGGAAAATCCGCCCTCGGGACCTATTATAATGGCGATCCTCTCAGGGACATTTCCGTTCATGGAAAGCCTTCTCAGACAATCTTTTATGGTTGTCGTTTCTTCATTTTCATATGGGAATACGATCACCGGGAAACTCTTCAGTCTCTGTATTATCTCGGAGAATAAAGTCGCCTGCCTTATTTCGGGTATTATTCCCCTGCCGCACTGCTTAGAAGCTTCTTCCGATATGCTTTTGAACCTTACGACTCTTTTCCAGAAATTACCTCTGTCTACAACAACAGTACGGTCCATAAAAACCGGAACGATTTCCGATACGCCCAGTTCCACGGCTTTCTGCACCGTAAGATCCATTTTGCCGGCTTTGGGTATGCCCTGGAACAAAGTCACTCTGAGTTTTGGTTCCGAAGCAAATTTCTGTTTATCTATAATACGTGCCTCGGCTTCATTTCTGAAGATCCCGCTTATTTCACAGATATATTCCCACTGTTTTGAATCGGATATTAAGATGCGGTCTCCCGCGCGCATCTTAAGAACATCTTTTATGTGGTGGAAATCATCCTCATTATCTATTAGTATGACGGAATCCCCCACCTTGCTTTTGTCAACAAAAATTCTTTTCATTGTATTGGCCGGAAACAGCACACCATTCTCCTTTTTCTAATATTTTTTTTATGCAAAATCCCTGTCTTGTAAGCTCTTTTATAACCATTTCTTTTTTTTCCGTCAGTATGCCCGATGCAATAAATATGCCTCCGGGCTCAAGGTCATTTTTAACTTTTTCTGTTAACTTCACTATTATCTCTGCCAGCAGGTTTCCCACTATGATATCCGCTTTGAATGCCAGATCCTCCATTATGTCAGTCTTTCTGACTTCTATTATATGTTCCAGATTATTTTCTCTGATATTCTCTTCCGCAACTCTTACAGCCTCCGGATCAATATCAACAGCAAGCACTCTGCTGCTGCCCATAAGTGCCGCTGCAATGGAAAGTATACCGGATCCGCATCCCGCATCAATGATCTTTTTGCCGAAGCAGTCTGCTTCCCTGATCAGGGCCGCACAGAGATAAGTGCTTTCATGGGTGCCGGTTCCGAATGCCATTCCCGGATCCATGTATATAACTTTGCCGTTTGTCGGTCCCCTTTTTTCTTCCCATGTTGGTTTTACTGTTATATCATCCGTAAGAGATATTTCGTGGAAGTGTTTCTTTCATGTATGCTTCCATTCATCATCGGATACGGTTTTGTCTTCTACGTAAAGCCTTCCCAGATCGGCTTCTTTACCAAGCTCCATATAAAGTTCATCACTTTTGAGCATCATGATATCTATCTTTATCTGCATAACTTTGCTGCGGTTCTCTTCGGTTTCCTCCAGCCAGAAAGTCACTTCCGGTTCGTCTTCTTTTTCTGCAATGTCGGAAGACAGAAATTCCGAATCGTTTTCATCAACGTTTTTTTTCAGTTCTTTTATGTCCTCTCCGCCTTTTATGCTGGTTTCGCTTATGCCCCTTGTCATCAGAAATGCTGTGACATATTCTATGCCCTGTTTAGATGTACATATTTTGACTTCAATGTATTTCATTATTTTCCCTCCGTTTTTACATAAAGATTATATCATAAAACAGCGTTGTTTGAAAAAAAGGAAGCTATGTGCTATGATTTTTTATGCAAGGTGAAAGGATATTTTTTTATGGATACAGAAAAGAAAATAATAATATATTATTTTTCCGGCACCGGCAACACTGAGATAGTATGCGGGCTTCTTATGCAGGCTCTTATTAAAAGAAATATGGAAGTGTCAATGATATCTATGGAAGATGTCTCTTTTGGTGCTTCTCTGGATCTCTTGACCCCTTCGGATATGATAGGTATTGCCTCTCCCATACACGGTTTTGGCGTTCCGAAAATAGTATCACAAAAAACAAAACAAATCGCGGCAATGGCAAACCGGGATCAACAGGTTTTTTTGCTCCTGACCGGTGCTGATATGGTCAAGATAAACCATGCAGCGGCATCTGCGATATCTAATATCTTTCTTAAAAAAGATATAAAAATATTCTACGAACGTCTTATTGTTATGGCTTCAAATTTTATGGTTGGTTACAACGAAAGATTCAACAGACAACTATATGAGGTGTCCAAAGAAAAAACAGCTCATATGGCTGATGAACTTCTTCTTGGCAGAAAAAGGGAACTTAGGCCTTCCGCATTCTACAGAGTAATTGCAACTGCTACCCATAAATGTGAAAGCGGCCCTGGCGCCTCCTTTTTCGGCAATTCAATAAGATCCGATGATAAATGCACCGGTTGTATGACCTGTGTTAAAAACTGTCCTGTGCAAAACCTGAAGATCACAAACGGTAAAATACGAGGTGGCAAAGACTGCCTCATGTGCATGCGCTGCTTTTATATTTGTCCCGAAAAGGCACTGACAAGCAAATCCTTCAAATTTCCCATACTAAAGAATGGTTATGACCCAAAAAACTTTACTGATCCGTCCTATTCAGCCGAGCCTTTCCTGACAGAAAAAACAAAGGGATTTTACAGGCACTTCCTTAAATACATTAAAAATAAAGAACTTTAGGACTGCGCCCCATCGTTACTAGTACATCCACCGAAGGCAGCTCCGTTATCAGCTTGGGATGCCGGCTTTCTTCCAAGGCCTCGACGATCTGACTTCGGCAGGAATTGTGTACACATATAAACGCGATTTTTATCATTTTACTTTTTCCTGCTTTTCAGAAAGCCTTTGATGGTCATTTTCCGGGAACCAGCGTTGGGTGTTATTTGCAATCTTTACAAGTATAAGCATTACAGGCACTTCTGTGAGTACTCCTACTATTGTTGCAAGGGCTGCCGGGCTTTGTGTACCAAAAAGCGATATGGCTACCGCAACGGCCAGTTCAAAGAAATTCGACGCACCTATCATTGACGCGGGTGCGGCAATATCATGGGGAAGTTTAAATGCTTTGCTGCTCAGATAGGTTATGAAGAATATAAGGAATGTCTGTATAGTCAGCGGCACCGCGATCAAAAGGATATGCAGAGGATTTTCAAGTATTATATCCCCCTGAAAAGAAAAAATTATGACAAGGGTCATAAGCAATCCTATTATGGTAACATTTCCGAATTTGGGTATGAAGGTATCGTTAAAATATGCCGTTCCCCTGCTTTTTGTGATGTGATTTCTTGTCATCACTCCGCCTGTAAGAGGAATAACAACAAATAAAACCACGGATAAGAAAAGAGTGTCCCATGGAATGGATACTCCTCCCACACCCAGCAAAAAAGCAACTATAGGGGTAAATGCCGCAAGTATGATCAAATCGTTCGTTGCCACCTGGACCACGGTGTAAGCTGCATTTCCCTTTGTCAGATGACTCCAGACGAAGACCATTGCGGTGCAGGGAGCAGCGCCCAGAAGTATGGCACCGGCCAGATAATCTCTTGCAAGTTGCTCAGTTATAAGCGGTTCAAATATAACATGGAAAAAAAACCAGGCTATTGCAAACATTGTAAAAGGTTTTATGAGCCAGTTGACCGTCCATGTCACAAATAGCCCTTTCGGGTTTCTGCCAACATTCTTCACACTTTGAAAATCCACTTTAAGCATCATCGGGTATATCATAAGCCATATGAGTATTGCAATGGGTATTGATACATTGGCGTATTCAAAACGTCCCAGAAAATCCGGTATGAATGGCAGGAATTTGCCTATAAACACTCCTGCTGCCATACAGATCAAAACCCATAAACTCAGATACTTCTCAAAAAAACTTATTTCAGAACTCACCTTTTTTTTCATGAAATATATCTCCTCTGATCAGCCTCTTACCTTTTTTAGTATTTCCACAACTTGGTTTACGTCCGGTTCCTTACCGTAAGATACCACTTTCCCATCTATAACCAGAGCGGGTGTCGTCATTACACCATAGGATGCTATAACTGCAAAATCCGTCACATGCTCCACCTTCTCTTTGATCCCAAGCTTCTTTAGCGCCTCTTCCACAGAATTCTCAAGTCTGCTGCACTTGGCACATCCGGTCCCCAGCACCTTTATGCCTGCCGCCTTTTTCTTTGATACTTCTGCTTCTCTCATGCTTGCAGCATCACATTCTCCGCAGCAACATTTTTCAGTTTTTTCCTTTTTCTTTCCAAACAATGCCATATTAATATCTCCTTTCATCTTTCTTAACAGCAATCTCCTCCACTGCAGCAGCACGATCTGCTTTTCTTTCCTTTGAAGAATTCTTTTAGGTTTTCCGGAAGCTCATATTCCGGATCCGTACTTGCATCTTCTGAAGACCTGCATCCTGATTGGGTTTGACTAAACACTCCGGCAAGAACGGCTTCTGCAAGCATTTCTTTTGGAGGCACCTCAAACTTCTCCCCTTCATATTCAAAAACCCTGCAGTCAACATCGCTGCCGCTTATATCACTGCAGCAGTCACAGCTGTTTTCGAGAACCGTATGACAGATGTCCCTGCCGTTTACCCTTATGGTAGGTGAGGAAACAAATCTATAGCTGTTTGCCATTTCCTCAGTTTCTATTTCTTTTTTTTCATAAATGACTTTGTACCCTGCCATTTTGAAAACAGGTGTGAGCATTTCCATAACCTCATCCAGAACTGCATCCGTTCCTATGCAGCGGGTACAGCTTTTAAGATCCAGGTAAAGATACTCAACCAGGGCTTTTTTTTCAGCTTTTTCCTCACACCCGCAGGTGCAGCATTTTTTTGTCATTTTACATTTCCTCCTATACTATCAATGTTTGCAAAACATTGAATAAATAACCTACAATAATTATACCGACCGTGCATATGCCCATAAAAAGTGCCAGAAGTTTGGGTTTTATTGCCTTACGGAGCATTATTATCGAAGGCAGAGAAAGAGTCACCACTGCCATCATAAACGATAAAACGGTGCCTATCTGGGCTCCTTTGAAAAACAATGCCTCCGCAATGGGTATGGTACCGAATATATCGGCATAAATCGGCAC
>Ga0116164_10003744_pt1 | contig 10311 bp, 4 predicted proteins | sample AD_UKC109_MetaG_FD_89888 | JGI IMG/M metagenome (GOLD analysis project Ga0116164, IMG submission 89888) | Active sludge microbial communities of municipal wastewater-treating anaerobic digesters from Hong Kong - AD_UKC109_MetaG | ecosystem: Engineered > Bioreactor > Anaerobic > Digestate... | reverse complement strand
GTTTTTCTATTTATCAAACCAATAACATGCATTTGTCTTTTGATAAGTGCCTTCTTTTTTTTTGTCTGAATTAATACCGTTAAAATACAAACTACTTAAAAATGAATTAATTACAATCTAAATCTTTACGTATGAAATACAAACTACTTAAAAATGAATTAATTACAATCTAAATCTTTACGTATGAAATACCTGATCATAATAGCAATTACATTCCTGATAACCATATCTCATCCGGCGGCACGGGCGGGAAGGCATGTTGACAGTTTGAAATACCTGCTCAACAAAACTTTTGATAAAGAGCAACGGATTGACATTTTGCTGGATATTTCCACAAAATATTATTTTATTAACATTGATTCTTTACTGTTGTTTGCTAATCAGGCGTACAATGAAGCCATTGCTGCAGGATACACCCAGGGTGAAATAAGGGCGCTGCACAGAAAGTCACAATATTACCTTAAGGCTGGTGATTATAATATGGCCGTTGACCTGGTTAAACAAGCCAGAATTTTGTCTGAAAAATCGGGAAAAAAAGAATTACTTGCCTCAACAATGATGATCAACGGAGATATTTTAATGAGCATATCCATTTTGGATCAGGCATTCGAGTATTACACCAATGCTTTGGATATCTTAAATGTGATAGCTCCTTTGTCTAAAGATAAATACAACTGCCTTAGCAAGATAGCTACTTTACAGGCAAACATGGGAAATCTTGATGATGCACAAAAAACACTGGAAGATGCCCTTAGCGGAGCTAAAACAATTAATGACAAACCACTCATCTTAAACAATCTAAATAATCTGGCAGGTGTTTACAATTTGAAAGGTGACCATCAGAAAGCTCTTGGGTTATTTAGAGAAGCTTTAAGAATGAACCGTGCCGACCGTAATAATTACTTTGTTGCCATAAACTTGTCAAATATTGCCGCTGTACTTCAGGATCTTGGTGATTCAACCCTGGCTCAGAATTGTTACGACAGTTCCATGTTTTATGTCAATCTAACCGGAAATCTCCACCTTCGCTGTAATATTCTACTTTGGCGCGGAAAGTTTTTTTGTAACCGCAACATGTATCAAAAGGCGTTAAAAGATTTGCATATAGTATTTCAGATTTCAGAAGAATCAGGCTGGCACAATTTTGCCTCCGAAAGCGCTGAATTATTATCCCGGATTTACAGAGAAAGTGAAAATTACAGTGAAGCGTATCTATACCTATCGAAACACCTGAAGTACCTGAAGATTTTAGAGAGTGAAGGCAATACAAAAAAGATGTCCGAACTGCAGATCAAATACAACTTTGAAAAGGAGGCCATAAGAATCGAAGCGCTAAACAGGAGAAAGACGATATTATTGATATCAGCCCTGATTGTCACGGTGCTGGCTGCGATCATCATCCTGGTTTTATTAATTCACCTCCGCACACGATCTGCAAAATTCAAGCTTCAGCATAAAAACGAAATGCTCGAACAGGAAAGGGTCAAACAAAATTTAGAGAACCAGCTTGAAATGCGCAACAAAGAGATCACATCAAACATTATTTTATTACAGAAAAAGAATGAAATTCTTACCGCTGTGGCTGACAAGCTGATAGCGGAAAAGGAAAGGTTTTCGGAAGACAACAGGCGTTTTATCGAAAGACGCATCACAGAATTGCGGGATAACATCGACGATACGGATTGGAAAAATTTCGAAATTCAATTTAACCAGGTTTACGAATCTTTCTATAAAAAACTGGATGAGATCAATCCCGACCTTACTATTTATGACCGGCGACTCTGTGCTTATTTGCGTTTAAAAATGACAACAAAAGAAATTGCAGCACTTACCAATTTAACCACGCATAGTGTTGAAGTCGCAAGGTACCGTTTGCGAAAAAAATTAAAAATCAATAATTCCTCTTTTTCGCTGGGTGTTTTCCTTGAACGCTTATAACCCATACTGGCCAAGCAAAACCAAACAGGGTTTTATTGTAAAATACCCTGTAAACAGTTTTAGCTGTCCAAGTTATCAATATCCCAAGCCTGTTGATTGTTGTCCCATTTGTTCCCGGTTTTTGTAAATTTAAATACCGAGCAAGTATTTTTTAATTAAAATTATTCCCGAATTTAATTTCCAGCCATTTTACTGTATATCAGTGTATTCATCATCATTTTTTTCAATTGATTGAGCCCTGTGAATGGGCACTGTATAGGTGATGTTGTCGGTATTGTACAAGTTTTTAAGTGTCTTGTATGGTTTTAATGTATGTTTAGGGTTTGCATAATAAAAATGCCTGAATGTATTTTTGCAAATGGTAATTGCACAGGATGAAAATGGATGCATAAGAGTTTTATAAACAGTTCATATTATTCATTAAAATTTTAAAATTATGAAAAAATCTAAATTTTTAATTTTTGTTATTGTGTTTTCAATAACAAGCTTGTCTATGAAAAGTTTCGGTCAGAGCACAACGAAACTATCCGCAGGTGGGCAATCAAATGGTATTCCGGATGCCATTATCGATTCAGGTTTATGTATTGAAGATTTGTACTCACATGGTTGTAGTAACGGTTCGAATGGATTGATTAGTTGGACAATGGCCAACATTATTGTCCCCGATATTCCGTGTTCAGGTTACCCTGAGTGGTATCATGATTATACTGGCATGACTCATCATCTTACCGCTGGGGCAACTTACACCATTACTACGGGGGCTGATAGTGAAAATCTTACAAGATTTAGTGTATGGATTGATTTCAATGATGATTTTATACTTACTGAAGATGAAACAATCTTTGAAGGACTGGTACCGGAGGAAACCAATTCCGTTACATTTGAAGTAACCATCCCGGAAGTAGTGCCCGGTACCCATGTTATGAGGGTTAGATCTATGCGGGGAACTATTAATTATTTAGACCCGTGTGCTACATACGATTATGGTAACTGCTTCGATTTTAAAGCAGAAATCCTTGCTCCGGTCAACGAAACTGGAGTGACCAATATCACATCTCCTGTTTCCTCGCCCACGCCGGGAATGCAAAATGTGACCATTCAGGTTACAAATTATGGTACGGCAGAGCAAACGAATTTGCCGGTCTCTTTTTCTGTTGACGGCGGAGAACCGGTTTTTGAAACCATCCCCGGAACCATCCAGCCGGGGGAAACCCGGGACTATACCTTTAGCACACAGGTAGATCTTTCTGTCTGGGGTATTGAAGGCCATACTTACTACATTGAAGCATGTACTAACCTGGAGGGTGATGAAATTCCCGCCAATGACTGTTCGGCTGTTGAAGCTACTATTTATCCCATTATCTCCATCTCTCCAGCTGCGATAAACCAATCCCTTTACCTGGGAGAAACCGATACACAGGCTTTCACAATCCAAAACAACGGAAATGTAAGCCTCGACTATAGTCTCGGTATTAACCTTGAAAGCCAAAATGAGCCAATGGATAATTCAGGGCTTTGTGTTGATAGCCTTTATACATACGGATGTACGGGAACATTCGGAAGCGGGATGACGTACTGGAGTTTTGACGGTGTTGAAGTTGATATAGAATGCAGTGAAACATCGGGATGGTATCACAATTTTACTGACCGTGTTCATCATTTAATCCCGGGGCAGGTTATTACCCTTACAGTAAATAGCATGAGCATCATCAACCCATCAGGAGACCTGTACCTGGATATTTGGATTGATTTTAATGATGACTTACAACTGACAGATGACGAGCTAATCTTTGATGATGGAGTCCTGTCGCAGACGAATGTAAACGTTAGCTTCGATGTTACAATCCCAAATACCGCGCTTCCCGGTTATCATTTAATGAGATGCCGCTCCAGTAAATGGTATCCGCTTACTGATGCCTGCGAAAATTTCGAATATGGAAACTGTTGCGATTTTGTGGCTTTTGTGGATATGTGGTTTGGCACTTCGGTAACAACAGGAACAATAGCCCCTGGTGATTCGGAAGATATCACTGTGATCTTTAATGCTGAGGATATAAACATCGGCACTTATTTTGGCTACATCACCATCCAAAGTAATGACCTGTCAAATCCCTCGGTAAACTTGCCTGTAACACTCGAAGTCCCGGAAAATCACAACAGCGACATAGGCGTACAATACATTGTATCGCCCATATCCAATGAAACATTGACTTTTGAGGATGTGACGGTTGTAGTTAAAAACTTTGGGAGCAATCCGCAAATGGATATTCCCATTCAATACACCATTGACGGGCAAAACCCGGTTGTGGAAGTCATTCCCGGAACACTTGCACCGGGAGCTACGGTGGAATACATTTTTCTGCAGCAGGCTGACCTTACCGTCAGCAGCACGACTACCTTCAGCATTGAAGCCTGCACCATGCTTGCAGCTGATGAAAATACAAATAACGATTGCAGTGCTAAGGAGGTGTTAAACACCTACATTCCTCATCCGGTGATTTCGGCTGATCCATTGGAAATCAATCGTGAAATTGTTGCAGGAGGCACTGCTACCCGTGTATTATCTCTCGAAAATAATGGAGATGCACCATTAGCATACAATCTTACAGCAGTCATTGACCCTGAAAATAAAGCATCTGACCAATCAGGGCTTTGCACCGAAAATCTCTATTCCGAAGGCTGTATTTATGGAGATGGAATTATTTATTGGGATCTTGAGGATGTTAATATTCCTGAAATTCCGTGTACAGGTACTCCATCGTATTATCAGGATTATACTTCCATGAATCACGACTTAATAGCAGGATCAACGTATATCTTAACTGTAATGATAGGAGGTTATGGAGCTGCTACAATTGATGTTTGGATCGACTTTAACAACAATTTGCAATTGACTGATGATGAGATCATACTTAACGATGCCGTAATGATGGACGCTTTAGTGGAGTACACTTTTGAGGTGCAAATCCCGGAAGATGCGCTAAACGGCAGCCATATTATGCGGGTTCGAGAAAGATACGGTGATTATGTATACGATGCCTGTGAAACCTATGAATACGGAAATTGTTGTGATTTTACAGCTACCATAACTGGAGGTACAATCATGTGGCTGACAACGGATGAAACGGCAGGGGTTCTTCAGCCGGGCGAAACCAAAGATATTAACGTGACAATGGATGCTACAGAACTACAGGTGAATACCTATTCGGGTTTTATTAATATCTACAGCAATGACCCTGTAACACCTCTTGTTGAAATACCGGTTTCATTGGAAGTCAAGGATAAACCATGGGAATTTATGGTAACAGGTTTAACCCATACAATCCAAATCCCTGCCTCAGTCCATCCAGACATTTTCGGCGAACCCCTGGCAAGCGGGGACTGGGTTGGTGTGTTCTATACCGACAACTACGGTAATGAGATCTGCGGTGGCGCCAAACAAATCAGTCCTTTCGGCAATGCAACTGTTACTGCCTACGGCGATGATATCACCACCTGCAACAAGGACGGCTTCGCGGATGGTGAAACCTTCAGATGGAAAATGTACGATATAAGTGCCGGAATGGAGTATGATGCTATTGTTGTTTATGATGAATCCATGCCCAACCAGGGTAATTTTGCCGAACTGGGCCTGTCGAAAATCACAGAAATGCATGCCGTGTATGGACAGCAATATTGGTTCAGTGATGGTTGGAACAGCATCTCTTCGTATATCATTCCTTTTGATTCGGATGTAACGAATCTTTTCTCACCGGTTACAGGGCAACTGGTGATCATGAGAAACCTCACAAAGATTTACTGGCCCGGTGAAAATGTAAATACAATCGGCAATTTTGACAACGAATCTGGCTATGCCATTAAGTTCACCGATGATGTGCAATTCAATATTTCGGGTGAATACAATGCAAACCCGACCATTACTTTGGAAGCCGGTTGGCATTACTTGCCCGTACTCAGTGAATGTCCGGCCTCAATTGCAGAAGTCTTTGGTCAATACATCGACAATGTGGTTATAATTCAGGATTTAATCGGTACATATGTTTATTGGCCCGACATGGCGGTTTACACCCTTGAGGAACTTCAACCGGGTCTGGCTTACAAAATCAAACTCTCCGGTGAAACCTCCGTCGCATTCCCCGAATGTTTCTTTAAGTCCTCCGCAATGGTCACTAAACAAACCAACAAACTCAGCACCCCATGGGGTGAAATCATCATGACACCATCCTCACAAATCGTTGCCATTTTGCAACCGGCCATGGAACAACTACAAAAGGATGATGCCATCGGGGTTTTCGATGACAACGGGAGAGCGTATGGTTATCTTAATATTACTTCTACCAGCAAAAATCAGGCATTGGTTATCTTCGGCAACGATCCTTCATCATCTGCACAGAATGGTTTTGAGAGCGGTGAAGAGGTTTCATACAAACTATTCAGAACTTCCACCGGTGAAGAATTCAATATGGAAGTTGAATACGATAACACAATGGACAATAATTCAGGTAAATTCCAATCCGGCAGCTTTGCAGCCATAACCAACATCAACATGAAAAACACCGAAACAGGGCATATCCAAAACAGCCTCGAAATTTACCCCAATCCGGCCAATGATGAATTATCAATCAAACTCAACGAAAGCGAATTAGGACTGGTGTCGCTGACAATTTTGGATGCTACAGGGCAAACCATCGTGGAAAAAACCTTCATCGATAAGATTAACTTGAATGTGAGCAGCTATCCGGGAGGAGTTTATTTCGTAAAGATCAACAGTGGGAACTTCAACGAAGTACGCAAAATAGTGATCAGATAGAATAGCCTCCTTATAACCTCTGGTTTAATTTAATAAGAATTGTATTCATTTTATTCAAAACTCATTATGATAAAAAAAAGAATTATAACAAGAAAAAGAGTTATGCATTTTTGTAAGTACTTGATATTTATCCTATTCTTCAGTGTTGCCCTACCCGGTTGGACCCAGGTTCAGGTAGTGGAATTACTAAAGGACATCAACCCGCAATCTTCTTCATCTGAACATAATTTTATGAGCGAAAGTAATGGGAAATTATTTATCTCTGCCAATGATGACTCTCACGGGATAGAGTTATGGGTATCTGACGGAACGGAATCAGGCACACAATTATTAAAAGACATCTATCCTGGTCCTTCATCAAGTGATGCCGGTTGGAATAACCATTTTGCATCCTGCAACGGCAAGCTGTTTTTTATTGCCTGCCACAACGGACCTGGCACGTCAACATTGTGGATTACAGATGGAACAAATGAAGGAACACATCAGGTATTAAACGACAGCCTGTTGCATGTGATTAACAAAGAACTTTTTGTTTATAATGAAAAGGTGTATTTTAGTGGATATGATGGAGATCCGGCTCATGGCCCTCAATGTCATGGCCATGAGCTTTGGTGCAGCGACGGCACGGAGGAAAGTACATATATGGTAAAGGATATCAGACCCAACGACACAGTTAATTATGGAGTGAGCGGTAGCGACCCCGAAAGGTTCTGCGAGTTTAACGGGCTGTTGTATTTTATGGCTTATGATGGACCGCAGGGTGTAAACGGCGGGCATTCGGGCGAGTTATGGGTAACCGATGGAACCGAAGAAGGAACTCACCTGGTAAAAGACATTGCACAGGTAAATTTAACCGCTAGGCCGGAACATTTAACGGTTTGCGATGATAAGTTGTTTTTTACAACTGATGATGGCATCCATGGGATCGAATTGTGGGTAACTGATGGAACCGAAGAAGGAACCCACCTGGTGAAAGATATTTACCCGGGCATCAATCAGTTTGGCAACCCTAACAATTCCACACCCAGCTATTTGACCAATTTAAATGGTACGTTGTTTTTTTTGGCTCATGTCAATGACGGTAGTTACCTATGGAAAAGCGATGGTACAGAAGAAGGCACCGTAAACCTTTCGGCTCAGGCAAATATCCATTTTCCTATAAATTTAAAACCTTATGGTGACATGCTCGTTTTCCTGGCATACGAAAATGAGGACAATTGGGAACCTTATTCCTGGACAGAATCAGAGGGTGTTCAGTTAATTAAGGAAATTAATCCAGCTACCTCTGGCGGGCTACCAGGAATTGACTTTAATCCGATGGTTGATTTCCCGGAAGGATTTGTGGAATACAAAAACAAACTGTATTTCCGTGCTGCAAAAGATGGATTTACAACCACAATGTGGCAAACCGATGGTACGGAAGAAGGAACAGTGGTTATGCCCGGGCAGGAGAATTTTCCAATTCCTGATCCTGTATCACCCGCGTATATTTCCGAGTTTACTTTTATCGTAAATGATGGCTCACTGTATTACCCTGCAGCTTATGACCAAACCGGGGTAGAAGTGTATAAATACACGGATAACACGGTTGAAATTAACGAACTTCCTGTTTCAACCTTACAAATTTATCCCAACCCGACCAATGATGAATTATCCATCAAACTCAACAACAGCGAATCGGGACTGGCGTCGCTTACAATTTTGGATGCCACAGGTCAAACCATCGTGGAAAAAACCTTCATCGATAAGATCAACTTGAATGTGAGCAGCTATCCGGGAGGAGTTTATTTCGTAAAGATCAAAACTGGCACATTCAATGAAGTGCATAAAATTGTGATTAAGTAATCCCGATATAGATATTTTGTAAGCCAGAATGAACGAAGTGAAATGATGACTCGAATAAATTCATATTCGGTATAGATTTTTCTCATAGCAGTTAGGGAGTTTAGTTAGTACGAGCCGGTCCGGGATGGGCCGGCTTTTGTTTAGTAGGTCGGTCTTTAACAACCCTTTTTCAAACTGACTATATTGATATGAGGAATAATCTGGAAAACAAATAGAGTTCGGGATTGCTTAATTTTTGAATTCGAAAAATGACAAAAAGAATTTCAGCCTTGAGATTGGGGAATAATATACGGAAATTGAACTCTGCAGAAGCTAAAATTGGGTTAGGCCTACTCAATTTTTGAGCAGGCCTTACAATTTAATTCAAATGAATTTATTCTACTACAAATTTTTAAGTGACGGCGCCCTTTTGACTATCAATAATGATAAAGTAAATTCCACTTGGTAAATTTCTAATGTTTAACCCATTTTGCAGCAAAATTCTGATAACTTGCTTGTTTTGAGCGGGAACCTGTTTATGGAGGTCAGGTTTTGAGCACTACAAATTTTTTGCGGATGAAGGGAGCTGATTTGTATTGCAAGGCATCGTATATTTTTTGTGCTTTGGGTTCGGGTTCGGAACATTTGCGGATAATGATGAACTCATCCTGCTTATTCTGAGCAATGGTGGTTACACACTTTTGGGTATTCATTATTCTAACGATTTCACTCCAGCAACTTGTGATGTTTTTCTGTTTTAGCTGGTAACGGATAGTGTTTACAAGGCCATATACCAACAATCCCAGATTAAGATGTGCCATAGTTGAGTCATCGTTTTGATGAAATATTGGGCGAAGATCGAGGTCTGTTTTCAATACCCGAAATGTATATTCTATTTCACGGATAATGTTGTAGAACATCCAGACCATTGTTTCATCAGGATCGGTGAGGGATGTGCGCAGAAAGTAAATGCCGCTGTTCAGAGCGGGATCGGAGGCTGGTTTTATGGCCCATTTTAGCGATGTGACAATGTTGGCTTCGTTGCTTTTTGTATCAATCTGGTAAAATCGGTGGATGGATGGGTATTTTTGCTTGAGACGGCCAATGCGTTCATAGACTTTTTCTGATAGTTTCACGCCGCCTTTCTTGTGTAAACTGTTTTCGATTTTGGCGAGTCCTTCTTCAAAACGATCTTTGAAGCGGCTGTTCATTGCACTTTCTTTGATGCCTTTGGCCTTGCTTTTTACGCGAAGGTAGTAGTCGGTGCTGTGTGCTGTGTTTACTTTGCAAAGTTGGATGGGTTGATGCTTTTTATCGGTGATGGTCACACATTTATTGCCTGCTTCGATGGTGTAATCTTTAATGGTAGCACGTGATACACACAGATAATCGTAACCTTTTTCATAAATTAGTTTCAGGTTTTCATCGGTTGCTATTCCGGCATCTATTACCACCAGGCCACGTTTTTCGGCAAAGGAGGTGGCCAGACGTAGTTTTTCGATCATGTCAGCCAGTGTTTTACAATCGGCCTTATTGCCTTGGTAAATGGTGGAATATTTGATAAAACCTTCGGGGTTTATTACCATCGCCAAAACTACCAAACGGGCATCGCTGCGCTTTTCCTTGCTTCTGCCAAAACGAGCTATCACGCTGTGACGTTTTGTTCCTTCAAAGTAGGTGTTGGTTAAATCGTACAGGATAATCTTATCTTGTAAATCGAAAAGTTCATTCGTCTTTTT
>Ga0116164_10003739_pt1 | contig 10320 bp, 7 predicted proteins | sample AD_UKC109_MetaG_FD_89888 | JGI IMG/M metagenome (GOLD analysis project Ga0116164, IMG submission 89888) | Active sludge microbial communities of municipal wastewater-treating anaerobic digesters from Hong Kong - AD_UKC109_MetaG | ecosystem: Engineered > Bioreactor > Anaerobic > Digestate... | reverse complement strand
CGACCGCGGATCGATCGTGCTGGATCTGGGCAACAATGCCGAGGCGCTGGTGCCGAAGGGCGAGGTCATCCCGAAGGAGGCCACGCGCGCCGGCGATCGGCTGCGCGGCTATCTGTATGACGTGCGTTCCGAGCAGCGTGGTCCGCAGTTGTTCGTCTCGCGTACCCAGCCGGCGTTGCTGATCGAACTGTTCAAGCTCGAGGTGCCGGAGGTCGGCGAGGGCCTGATCGAGATCGTCGGTGCCGCCCGCGACCCTGGACTGCGCGCCAAGATCGCGGTGCGCACACACGACCAGCGTATCGATCCGGTGGGCGCTTGCGTCGGCATGCGTGGATCGCGCGTTCAGGCGGTGTCCAACGAACTCGGTGGCGAGCGGGTCGATATCATCCTGTGGAACGAGAATCCGGCGCAGTTCGTCATCAATGCGATGTCGCCTGCCGATGTCACCTCGATCGTGGTCGATGAAGAAGCCCACAGCATGGACATCGCAGTAAAGGATGAAAACCTGTCGCAGGCGATCGGTCGTGGTGGCCAGAACGTGCGCCTGGCCAGCCAGCTCACGGGTTGGGAACTCAACGTGATGAGCGAGGAGCAGGCCGCCGAGAAGAGCGAGACCGAGGCGCAGGGGTTCATCCAGCACTTCATGGAGCAGCTCGATGTGGACGAAGAGGTGGCGGCCATCCTGGTACAGGAGGGTTTCACCAACATCGAGGAGATCGCCTACGTCGATGACGCCGAGATGGCAGCCATCGAGGAATTCGATCAGGAAATCATCGATGAGCTGCGCAACCGTGCCAAGGATGCGCTGCTGACGCGGGCGATCGCCAAGGAAGAGGTCCTCGGTGACGTCGAGCCGGCAGAAGACCTGCTGACGATGGATGGCATGGATCGCAAGCTGGCCTATCAGCTCGCATCACGTGGGGTCGTGACGATGGAAGACCTCGCCGAGCAGTCGATCGATGAACTGCTCGAAATCGACGGAATGGATGAGGAGCGCGCAGGCCAGTTGATCATGACGGCGCGCGAGCCCTGGTTTGCAGAGAGTGCCGAGTAAAGGGGATCGAATATGAGTGAAGTGACGGTCAGCCAACTCGCCTCCGATGTTGGTATACCGGTCGATCGGCTGCTGAAGCAGCTGAGCGATGCCGGTATCTCCAAGCAGAGTGCGGAAGACATCATTACCGAGCAGGAAAAGATGGACCTGCTCAATCACCTGCGCCGCAGCCACGGCAAGCAGGAGACCGCGGGCGGTTCCGGCGCACGCAAGATTGCGCTCAAGCGCAAGACCACTACCGAGCTGCATCAGCCGTCCAGCGGGCGCGCCACGGCGCGCACGGCGGCAGCACGCACCAGCAAGACCGTGAGTGTCGAAGTGCGACGCAAACGTGCTGTCGTCAAGCCTCAGGAGGCCGACGAGGTGAAGCAGCAGGAACTGCTGCGTCAGGCGGAGGAAGCGAAGCTGGCGCTGGCCGAACAGGCAGAACAGCGACGCCGCGTCGAAGAGGAATCCGAGGCGCGGCGACGTGCCGAAGAGGCGCGCCGCAATGCCGAGGAAGAGGAAAAGCGCAAGTCCGAGGAATCCCGTTTGGCAGCAGAAGATGCGCTGCGTCGTCAGGCGGAAGAAGCGGCGCGTCAGGATGCGCCGCCGGCCGCACCCGAACAGGAAGCCCGCAAGCCAGCGGACAAGCCCGCGAAAAAAGCCAAGCGTCATCGCAGTGGTGGTGACGACGATGCGGCCGAGCGTGGTCGCCACGGTCGCCGTGAACTACACGTGGCGGCGCCGAGCAAGCGTGGCCAGCGCAACGCGAAAGGCGGTCGCAAAGGCAGCCGCGATGCTTCCGGAGCTGATTCTCAGCATGCGTTCCAGCGTCCGACTGCTCCGGTGTTAAAGGAAGTCGCAGTCCCGGAGACGATCTCTGTCGGCGAACTGGCGCAGCGCATGTCGGTCAAGGCAGGCGAGGTCATCAAGGCGCTGATGCGCATGGGCATGATGGTCACCATCAACCAGGTGCTCGACCAGGAAACCGCGATACTTCTGGTCGAGGAAATGGGCCACAGCGCGGTGCAGCAGAAGCAGGACGACGTCGAGGTCGAGATCCTCACCGCGGCGGACGAAGAGCAGCAGCAGGGCGAGATGCTACCGCGTGCGCCGGTCGTCACCATCATGGGCCATGTCGACCACGGCAAGACGTCGTTGCTCGACTATATCCGCCGCACCCGGGTGGCCGCGGGCGAGGCCGGCGGTATCACGCAGCACATCGGTGCGTATCACGTGCAGACCGACCACGGCATGATTTCGTTCCTCGACACCCCGGGTCACGCCGCCTTCTCGGCGATGCGTGCCCGAGGCGCACAGGCCACCGACATCGTCATCCTTGTCGTTGCCGCTGATGACGGCGTGATGCCGCAGACCAAGGAGGCGATCCAGCACGCACGTGCGGCGAAGGTGCCGATCGTGGTCGCGATCAACAAGATGGACAAGCCGGATGCAAACCCTGACCGGGTCATGCAGGAGCTGGTGGCCGAGGAGGTCGTGCCGGAAGAGTGGGGCGGTGACGTCCAGTTCACCCAGGTCTCGGCCAAGACGGGCGATGGCATCGACCGCCTTCTGGAGTCTGTGCTGCTGCAGTCCGAGGTACTCGAGCTGAAGGCGGTTCACGACGGCCTGGCGCGCGGGATCATCGTCGAGTCCAGTCTCGACAAGGGGCGTGGCCCGGTGGCGACGGTTCTGGTCCAGTCGGGCACGCTCAAGCGCGGCGACGCCGTGGTTGCCGGGGCCGAGTTCGGTCGCGTGCGCGCCATGTTTGACGAGGCCGGTCGTTCAGTGAAAGAAGCAGGGCCATCGATACCGGTGCAGGTGCTGGGGCTCTCCGCGGCGCCGTCCGCCGGTGACGATCTTGTGGCACTGGCCGATGAACGCAAGGCACGCGAGGTCGCTGAACTGCGCCGCGTGCGGCATCGTGATTCGCGTCTGGCAGAGCAGAAGGCAACCAAGCTCGATCAGCTGTTTTCGCAGATGTCCGAGGGCGAAGTCGCCTATGTCAACCTCATCGTCAAGGCCGACGTTCAGGGTTCGGTCGAGGCGCTGCGCGAATCGCTGTTGAAGATCGAGACTGACGAGGCCAAGGTGCGCGTTGTAGCGTCCGGGGTCGGTGGCATCACCGAATCGGATGCAAACCTGGCGGTGACCTCGAACGCGATCCTGATCGGCTTCAACGTCCGTGCCGACGCCAGCGCGCGTCGTGTGGTTGAGGAACATGGCCTGGATCTGCGTTACTACAGCATCATCTACGAGGTCATCGACGACGTGAAGAAGGCGATCTCTGGGCTGCTGTCGCCGGTCATCAAGGAAGAGATCATCGGCCTGGCAGAGGTGCGCGATGTGTTCCGTTCCTCCAAGCTCGGTGCGATCGCCGGTTGCATGGTTGTCGAGGGTTCCGTGAAGCGGCACAGCCCAATCAGGGTGCTGCGCAACAACGTGGTGATCTACGAGGGCGAACTGGAATCGCTGCGCCGATTCAAGGACGACGTCAACGAGGTCAAGGCTGGCACCGAATGCGGTATCGGCGTGAAGAACTACAATGACGTCAAGCCGGGTGATCACATCGAAGTGTTCGAGCGCGTGGAAATCGCGCGCGAGCTCTGATTGCCCACGACCGGAGGCGCCGCGATCATGCAGGAGTTTGGACGCGAAGAGCGTGTCGGCGCGGAAATCCGGCGTGAACTTGCACTGTTGCTGCGCGACGAGGCGCGGGATCCACGCTTGACCCAGGTGACCATCCAGGAGGTGAGGGTGGTGCGAGACCTGTCGCATGCCAAGGTGTTTTTCACCGTAATGGATGCGACGCAGGCAAAAGACACGGAGCGCGCGCTGAACAAGGCGGCGGCTTTCCTGCGTCGGCGCCTGTCGGACACCATGAACCTGCGCACAGTACCCCGTCTGGCCTTCGTCTATGACAAGTCTATCGAGGCTGGTCTGCGTCTTTCGTCGTTGATCGATCAGGCGGTCGCCAAAGACGAAGGTCGCGGGGACTGAGCATGGGGCGACGAGGACGTGCGCGGGGCAGGCCGGTCAGCGGCATCTTGCTGTTGGACAAGCCGCTGGGCCTGAGTTCGAACCATGCGCTGCAGCGGGTCAAGCGCCTGTTCGATGCGCGCAAGGCCGGGCATACCGGCAGCCTGGATCCACTGGCGGACGGGATGCTGCCGATCTGTCTCGGCGATGCGACCAAGTTATCGGCATTTCTGCTTGATGCCGACAAGTATTACCATTTTCGTGTCAAGTTGGGCCAGACCACTGCCACCGGTGACACCGAAGGGGAGATCCTGCAGACACGGCCGACCGACGGCATCGATGCGCAGCAGATCGAATCGGTGCTGACGCGGTTTCGCGGCGAGATCGAGCAGATGCCGCCGATGTACTCGGCATTGAAACATCAGGGCAAACGCCTCTACGAGCTGGCTCGCGAAGGCGTCGAGGTGGTGCGCGAGCCGCGCACCGTGCATATCCGCGAACTCACGCTTCAGACCGTGGAGTTGCCCGAGTTCGACCTGCAGGTGCATTGCTCCAAGGGGACCTACGTGCGCGCCCTGGCGACGGATATCGGTGAGGCTCTGGGCTGTGGTGCACATGTCACCGCTTTGCGACGCACCGGTGTCGGACCCTATACCGGATACCCGATGTACACCATGGACGTCCTTGAACAGACCGCGCAACAGGGGATTTCGGCGCTGGACGACCTGCTGCTGCCGATCGATACGGCGCTGGCGGGTTGGCCCGAGGTGCGGGTGAGTGCCGATACCGCGTTCTATCTCAAACAGGGCCAGGCGGTCCTGGTGCCCAAGGCGCCGACCGAGGGTCTGGTGCGCATCTATCAGGGGGATGATTTCCTGGCGGTCGGACAGATCCAGGACGATGGGCGGGTGGCGCCCAAGCGCCTGATGACCGGAAGCTGACATGCCGGCCGAATTGAGAGAGAATACGCGACCTTAAATTATCGCGCGGCCGACAATGGCCGCGTTTTTCAACCGCCGAAGCTTGCCTGGACTCATTGTTGGGGGCTTCATCAAGGCACAGTGACAGGAGAAATGTCATGACAATGAGCGCAGAGCAGAAACAATCCATCGTCAGTGAATACGGCAAGGACCCGAAAGACACGGGTTCGACCGAAGTGCAGGTGGCCTTGCTGACCGCCCGTATCACTGAGCTGACGCCCCATTTCCAGACCCACAAGAAAGACCATCACTCCCGTCAGGGTCTGGTGCGCCTGGTCAACCAGCGCCGCAAGCTTCTGGACTACCTCAAGTCGAAGAACGTGGATCGCTATCGCGAACTGATCAGCCGTCTCGGCCTGCGTCGATAAGCGGACACCCATCAAGAGATTTGAGGATTTCCAAGTGAACCCAATCAAGAAAACGTTTCAGTTCGGTGAACACACAGTCACGCTGGAGACCGGCGAGATCGCGCGTCAGGCGGACGCAGCCGTCATGGTCAACATGGCCGACACCGTCGTCCTTGTCACCGTGGTCTACGACAAGAACCTCGACAGCGGCCGTGATTTCTTCCCGCTGACCGTTGACTACCAGGAAAAAACCTATGCCGCGGGCAAGATTCCCGGTGGGTTCTTCCGCCGCGAAGGGCGCCCGTCGGAAAAGGAAATCCTCACTTCACGCCTGATTGATCGTCCGATCCGGCCGCTGTTTCCGAAGAACTTCATCGCCGAGACCCAGGTGATCTGTACGGTCAAGTCGCTCAACCCGCGTGTCGATCCGGAGATCCCCGCGTTGATCGGCACTTCGGCCGCGCTGGCGATTTCCGGTGCTCCTTTCCAGGGGCCTATCGGTGCGGCTCGCGTCGGTTACAAGAACGGCAGCTACATCCTGAACGGTCCGACCGGGCTGGGTGACAACTCGGAACTCGACCTGGTGGTCGCGGGCACCGAGAACGCCGTGCTGATGGTCGAGTCGGAGGCCAACCAGCTCTCCGAGGAAATCATGCTCGGTGCAGTGCTGTTCGGCCACGAGCAGATGCAGGTGGTGATCGACGCGATCAAGGAACTGGCTGCCGAGGTCAACAAGCCGATCATCGCCATGCCGGAAGTGGTCACCAACGACGCATTGAAGGCAGCGGTTGAGTCGGCCTGTGGCGACGCACTGCGCAGCGCTTACACCATCGCGGACAAGATGGATCGTTATGCGGCCATCGACGCGGCCATCGCCGCCGCCAAGGCACAACTGTGCGGTGGTGAGAACCCGGCGTTCGACGAGGCCGAGGTGATGGGTGCGATCGAAAAACTGAAGAAGTCCACGGTGCGTGGGCGGATCCTGGCTGGTGAGCCGCGCATCGACGGCCGCGACACCAAGACCGTGCGTCCGATTACCATCCGTACCGGCGTGCTGCCGCGTACCCATGGATCGGCGTTGTTCACCCGTGGTGAAACGCAGGCACTGGTCGTGACCACGCTCGGCACCGAGCGCGATTCACAGATCATCGATGCACTCGAAGGTGAGCGCAAAGAAGCCTTCATGCTTCACTACAACTTCCCGCCGTTCTGCGTCGGCGAGCTTGGCCGCGTCGGCAGCCCGAAGCGCCGCGAGATCGGACACGGTCGCCTGGCCAAGCGCGGTGTGCTGGCCTGCATGCTCAATCTGACCGATTTCCCGTACTCGATCCGCGTGGTTTCGGAGATCACCGAGTCCAACGGTTCTTCGTCGATGGCTTCGGTCTGTGGCACCAGCCTGTCGCTGATGGACGCCGGCGTGCCGCTGAAATCGCCGGTCGCCGGCGTGGCAATGGGCCTGATCAAGGAAGGCGGTGAGTTTGCTGTACTGACCGATATCCTGGGCGACGAGGATCATCTCGGCGACATGGATTTCAAGGTTGCCGGTACGGTGAACGGTGTCAACGCGCTGCAGATGGATATCAAGATCGACGGCATCACCCGCGAGATCATGGAGATCGCGCTGGAGCAGGCCAAACACGGCCGGCTGCATATCCTCGAAGAGATGAACAAGGCCATCAACGCGCCGCGTGCGCAGATGTCTGAGCATGCGCCGCGCATCGTTTCGTTCAAGATCAATCCGGACAAGATCCGCGACGTCATCGGCAAAGGTGGTGTCACCATCCGCTCGATCACTGAGGAAACCGGCGCGACCGTGGACATCAGCGACGACGGTACGGTCAAGATCTTCTCGGTCGACAAGAGCGCCGGCGACGAGGCGCGCAAGCGCGTCGAGCTGATCACCGCAGACGTCGAGGTCGGCATGATCTACGAAGGTCGTGTCGCCCGCCTGATGGATTTCGGTGCCTTCGTCACCATCCTGCCGGGCAAGGACGGGCTGGTGCACATCAGCCAGATCTCCGACGAGCGTGTCGAAAAGGTCAGTGACAAGCTGAACGAAGGCGACGTCATCAGGGTCAAGGTCCTCGAGGTCGACAAGCAGGGACGTATCCGTCTCAGCATGAAGGCGGTCGACGAAGAGGCAGAGGCCTGATTAGCTGACAGGGGTCCGCCGGGACGCAGAAAAAAGGGCCTTCGGGCCCTTTTTTCGTGGCTGCCTGATCGTGCGGACAAGACGGCGTCCGCAAGCAGCGGTGTCGCCTCAGGACAGCGTGTGCGTACCGAGCGGGTAGCCGTGTTCGCGGTAGAAGCGGAAACGCTGTCTGCTGGAAGACTTGACTGTTTCGTCGTGGTCGACACATTCGACCAGCCGGTCGAACCGACTGAAGAACACCGGCACGTCCGCCGCCAGGTTGATCAGTACCTGGTGCTCATCGTTGTCTGCACTGCCGTCGCCGATCAGGATGGGGTTGATCACCGGGTCGACCTTGCCGAGCAGCCCGTGCGGCACGAAGCTCTGTTCCCAAAGCGTCCACAGCATGTTGTCGACCTGACTGGCGAGTGCCGGTTCGGGTGCGTGGATAAGGACACGCAGACCGGCCCGGCGTGCCTTCTCGGCAATCCGGCAGGCCAACTGGCAGCGGTCACCGGGTGCGTCGTCAGCCAATACGTAGAAATCGACCTGGGTCATGCTACATGCTGGCGTTGCAGCGGCGCAGCAGGAACTCGGTCAACAGCGGCACCGGCCGGCCGGTGGCCCCTTTGTTGTTGCCCGACACCCAGGCGGTGCCGGCGATGTCCAGGTGTGCCCACTTGAACGACTTGGTATAACGCGACAGGAAGCAGGCGGCGGTAATCGCACCGGCACCGCGTCCGCCGACGTTGGCCATGTCGGCGAAATTGCTGTCGAGCTGACGTTGGTATTCCTCGAACAGTGGCAGGCGCCAGGTGCGGTCACCACAGTCGGTGCCGGCCTCAAGCAATTCATCGGCCAGCTTGTCGTCGTTGGCCATCAGGCCGCTTGCCTGATCGCCGAGGGCGACGACGCAGGCGCCGGTAAGGGTTGCTATATCGATCACCGCGGCCGGCTTGAAGCGCTCGGTATAGGTCAGCGCGTCGCACAGAATCAGGCGGCCTTCCGCATCGGTATTCAGGATCTCGATGGTTTGGCCAGACATCGAGGTGACGATGTCACCCGGTTTGTTGGCGTCACCATCAGGCAGGTTCTCGGAGCTCGGGACAATACCGACCACGTTGATCGGCAGATCGAGCTCGACGCAGGCGGCGAGGGTGCCGAGGACGCTGGCCCCCCCGCACATGTCGTATTTCATTTCGTCCATATTGGCCGCAGATTTGATCGAGATGCCACCGGCGTCGAAGGTAAGGCCCTTGCCGACAAGCGCTACGGGCTTGCTTTCGGGCTTGCCGCCTTTGTACTCCAGGATGATCAGCTTTGCCGGCTGGCGGCTGCCACGTGACACCGACAGCAGGGCGCCCATGCCGAGTTTGTCCATCTGTGCTTCCGACAGCACACGGACCTTGAGTTTGCGCTTGCCGCGGGCGAGTGCCTGCGCCTGTTCAGCGAGGTAGGTCGGCGTGCAGATGTTGCCGGGGAGGTTGGCGAGTTCCTTGGCCAGTGCGCTGCCGACTCCGATGGCACGGCCGTGCGTGGCCGCGCGGTTGCCGGCATTCTGTTGGGCTCGCGACTGGGCGAGGAAATGCACCCGCTTGAGCGGATGCTTTGTCGGTGTCTTTTCGCTCTTGCATTGCTGGAAGCGATAGACAGCAGACTCCGCGGCACTCACGGCCTCGCGCACCAGACGATAGCTGTCTTCGTCCTCCTGCCTGTTCGGCAGCAATACCAGGCAGTCTGCCGCAGCGGACTTGTCGAGCAGCTGAAATGCCGGCAGCAGTGCGAGCCCGAACTGGCGCGGTGTGAAGCCTTTCTCTTCGCCCAGGCCGACCAGGAGGATGCGTACCGCGGCGCAGTCACGCGGCTCGTACAGCATCAGGGTCTGCCCAAGATCGGCGGCAAAATCCTGGCGTTTGAGGATGCCCTGGATCTGACCCGCCGTAGCTTCGTCCAGACTGCTGCCGAGTGGCGAAAGCCGGTTGTTCTTGAATACGCCCACGACCAGGCATGCTGTTTTCAGCTTGTTTGCAGCACCGAGTTTGCAGCTGTAGTCCATGGATCCTCTCGATTGGTTGCTGCGCCGTGCGTCGCGCTTTCGCTCGTACGCCGTTGGCGCTATGGTTCGACGTTGTTGCTCGCCAGAGTGTAACGAATCAGGGACATAAAGAAAGTTTGATGGGCGTCATCGACCGGCTGCTTTTACGGGAGATCCTCAAGACCCTGGTCGTGGTGCTGTTGGTGCTCGCCCTGGTCATGCTGTCGAGCACGCTCGTACGCTATCTGGGCAAGGTGGCGAGCGGCCTGCTCAGCAGCGAAATCATCATGGTGGTGGTGGGTCTGGAGTTACTCAAGGCGCTCGGCCTGATGGTGCCGCCGGCGTTCTTCTTCTCGGTGCTCTGGGTGCTCGGCAGGATGTACCGCGACAGCGAGATGATTGCGTTGGCCGCATCGGGTTTCGGTCACGCGCGCATTTTCAAATCGGTGTTGCTGACCGGCATCCCGCTGGCATTCGTGGTTGGCCTGCTCGTCATGGAGCTGTTGCCATGGTCGCGGGGCTATGTCGACGAATTGAAGGCCCTGCAAGCCAACAGTGCCGATATATCCGGCGTGCGCGCCGGGCGCTTCAACGAGTTCAGCCGCGGTGGCCTGGTGGTTTATACCGAGTCCCTGGAGAAGGACGGGTTCAAGCTGCAGGGTTTGTTCGTTCAGGACCGTCAGCAGGGACGCCTCGGACTGGTGACGGCGCGCGATGCCTACCAGACTACCGATCCGAAGACCGGCGAACGTTATGTGATCCTCACCGACGGACGCCGTTACGAAGGCACCCCGGGACAGCTCGACTATTCG
>Ga0116164_10003736_pt1 | contig 10328 bp, 6 predicted proteins | sample AD_UKC109_MetaG_FD_89888 | JGI IMG/M metagenome (GOLD analysis project Ga0116164, IMG submission 89888) | Active sludge microbial communities of municipal wastewater-treating anaerobic digesters from Hong Kong - AD_UKC109_MetaG | ecosystem: Engineered > Bioreactor > Anaerobic > Digestate... | reverse complement strand
TCAATGCGAAGGGCAAGTTCCGGATTTACTCGACGCCCAACGGTCTGCGCGACACGACCTACTACCGGCTGACCCAATCAAAAAAGTGGAAGGTGTTCCGCTGGCCGTCCTGGGTCAATCCGACATGGACGCCGGAACGCGAAGCCGAACTGATGGAGTTCTACGGCGGCAAAGACACGCCGGGCTGGCAGCACGAGGTCGCGGGCGAGCACGGCAAACCGAGTTTCGGCGCGTTCGATTTGGACGCCCTTCATGCCTGCCGCAAGGAGGTGCCGGAATATCGCCTGATCCCCATCACCAGCGAGGAGTTGGAGGGATGCGAGGACGAGGCGGCGGTGCGCGAACGCTTCGACATGCTGCTGAGTCTCTCGCCCCGGGCCGGAACCTACTGGCTCGGCATCGACACCGGCTACACCAGCGATCCGACGGAACTGGTTGTGTTCCGCGAGGACGAAACGGGATTGACCATGATCCTTCGGGTCCACGGCGAGCAGATTCCGTATCCCTGGCTCTCCGAACTCATCCGCACGCTGGACATCTACTTCGAGTTCGTGGGGATCGGTCTGGACAACGGCGGCAACGGGCTGGCGGTCGCGCAGGAACTGACGAGCCTGGACAAGTTCAAGGACCGCAACTTCCTCGGGCGGCTCCAGGGCTTCGATTTCGGAGGCAACACCATCGTCAGCTGGGACGAGGCGGGAAAGCCGGTCAAGAAACGCACGAAGGAGCACATGACCGCGCTCATCAACGCGGCCTTGCGGCGGCGGCAGATTGTGTTCCCCCGCGATGACCGCCAGATCGAAGAGCAGTTCGCCACGCAGACCTACTCCATGAACAACGGTCGCGTGACCTACAGCAAGGGCAACGACCACGTGATCGACGCCGTGCGCTGCGCGCTGCTGGTCAAGGACCGCAAGGGGTTCCAGGCCGGTGGGCCGCAGTTCGAAGAGGTCTTCATCATGCCGATGGCGACCGACCCGATTTTCTAATTGAGGTGAGAAGTGAAAAACACCGCTCAAGCAGCACCGAAGAAGAACACGCCCCAGGCTCCGAGCGCATCGGACCCGCTGGCTTCCTTCGCCATCATCCTGGACCCCTCGCGCATGGGTACGGCGGCGGCGCTGGCTCCTAATCTGTTCGAGAAGCACGGGGTCAAGGATTCCATTCCCGCCGAGTGGCACGAGCGCGCGGCTAAGGCCTGGGAGTATTACCTGGAAGAACCCATCGTCTCGAACACGATCAACTCGTGGCGCGTCTTCGCCCTGGGCGACGAGGTAGGCGTGTCCAGCGAGGACGAAACCACGCAGGAGCAGGCGCGGGAAATGTTCTACCGCCTGGACCTCAACAGCTTCGTGAAGGACATGATCCTGCAATTGCTCGTGAAGGGCGACTGCATTGGGTATCTCAAGCGCGCACCCGAGGGCGACGATCTGGCGAAGGTTGTCTGCGTCAACCCGGTCAGCGTGAAGCTGAAATTCGTGGGCGGGACGCTCACCGAGGCCACGCAACGCAAGGAAATGGCCGACGGCACCTTCGACGCCGGGGACGAGGGCGTTTCGCTGGCGCTCGACCAGATGCTGCACATCAAGTGGAACGCCCCGGAGTTTTCCCCGCGCGGCAACAGCCTGGTGCTGCCCGCCTTCGAGTCCATCGAACTGCTGCGGGATTTTCGCAAGGCCGAGCGCGCCATCGCCAAGCGGTGGACGACGCCACTGCGCTTCATCCAGGTGGGCGGGCAGTTCGGCGACAAGGTCATCATGCCGAGCCAGAAGATGATCGACACGCTGCGCGGCGAACTGAACAAGATGGACCTGAAAAGCGGGCTGGTCGTGCCGTTTTATGTGAAGGCGGAAACCTACGGCAACGAAGGGCATGTGCTCGACACCGAACGCAAGGTCAAGGAGGTCAAAGAGGACATTCTCGTGGCGCTGGGCATGGCGCGCTCCATCGTCACCGGCGATGGCCCGAACTTCGCCACAGCCTCGGTCTCGATGCAGAAAATGGTGATCATGCTCAAGGAGATCAAGCAGGCCGCGCGGCGGATTCTGGATTGGGTCATCTACGAGTGGATGGAACTCAAAGGCATCGACGCCGAAGTGGATTACGAGTTTTCGGATCTGGACCTGACCAGTGAGGTGGACCAGAAGCGGCTGCTCATCGATCTGTACGACCGCAACCTGATTTCCAAGAACACGCTCCAGGCCAAGATGGACCTCAATCCCGAAGTCGAATCGGCGAACCGCGCCAAGGAGCAACGTCTGGTCGACATGAATTGGGACATCAAGGATGTGACCTCCCTGGTGCAGTTGGGGATCATGAGTCCCGCGTCGGCGCGCAAGCTGCTGGGCTTGGAAGACGCCGCCGAGGACCAGGCGATCCAGCAAGAAGAGCAACAAGCGGTCGAGGCCATGTATGCGGACGCGGCGGCCAAGACTCGCGCATCTGGTGAAACGTGCAGCGAATGTTTGCACTTCGACGAGGATGCGAATCGCTGTCGCGTGCTGGAACGCGATGCCTCTCTGTTCGATCCAGCCTGTCGCTTTTATCGCCACGCGGCGGTGTAAATGCTGGCCGTCGCCCTCGATCAGGCCGAACGCATCAAGCAGGCTGTCGCTTCGTCGTTCGGCCCGCGACCTGTACATTGAGAAGCAGGTCGCGGCGCTGGTCGGGTCAATGCGCGAGGCGGAGAAGCGGATCAAGGCCGATCTGCTGCGGTATGCCGATCTCGGATCGCTCACGCCCGGGCAGTCGATCAACCAGGTCCGGCTCGTGGCGCTCAACGAGCGGATCGACGACACGGTCAAGGCGCTCAAGGTCGAGCACTCGCTCGCGCTCAAAACCGCCGCCAAGGAATCCCACCTGGAGGGCATGGCGCAAGGCGCGCTGGAACTCAAGGTCCACGGCCTTCCCGGATATGACTCGCTCACCGAGGAGTCCGCGAAGCGACTGGCGAAGGATGCCTTTTCGCTTATGGACAAAAGCGCGCTTGATTTCCTGGTGCGCTTCGACGTTCAGCTTGCCGGTCAGGTTTCCACGGATTTGCTCACTGGCGTGAAAAACGCCCTGACGGTCGGGATCGCGCAGGGTCTGTCCATCCCGAACATCGCCAGAAACATCGGCTCGGTGATCCTGGACAAGGAAGCCTTCAAGCAGGCGGGAAAGACCGTCTTTGGTTCGGCGCAGCAGCGCATCGAACTGATTGCCAGAACCGAGATACTCCGCGCGCACAACCAGGGGCGGCTGAAGTTCTACGACACCGTGGGCGTTCGCCAGGTGCGGTGGATGGTCGCCGGTGATGAGCGGTTATGCCCGATCTGTTCGGCGCTGGCCGGACAAGTATTTCCCATCGACAAAATGCCTCCGCTGCCTCGACATCCAAACTGCAGGTGTACCTGCCACGCAATGCCGTTGCGTGTTTGCTCGGCGGAAACGTTGAAGCTCACCGCGATGGCCGGGCCCGCCGATTCTCAAGGCGTGTGTCTCATGACGCCGCAGCAGGTCCACAATGTTGCGGGCGCGCAAAAAGCCGAACAAGCAAAAACCAATAAGGCAATCAAGCAGGGCGATTACGATTCGCTCGCCCTCAAGGCTTTGCAGGGGGAATGCAAGAAGCGCGGGATTTCAATTTATCGGACCAAGGCCGATTTCATCAAGCTCCTCGGCCAGCAGAATCCGGGTATCGATTATTCGACCTGGGCGACCAAAGACATCATGGCCGAGGTCGCCAAGCAGAGCATCGGCAAGACCTGCACAAAGGACGATCTGATCGCGCTGCTCAAACAGTGGGACGCGGCGCACGCGGCCATCGTAAAAGAGGCGGCGGAAACGCTGCCGGACTTCGCCTCGATGACCGTCCAGCAGCTTCAGAACGAGTGCCTGAAAAACGGCATTTCAATTTCCAAGACGAAAAAGAATTTCATCGCGGAACTGGAGATGCTCGAACCAAACCCGGCCAAACCGCACTTCATGCTCAAGGGCCAGGAACTCCAAGACAAGATCAAGCAGTTCGGGATCGGCAAGCTCAAGCCCAAAAACATGCTGATCTCCGATCTGCAAAAGGCTCTCTCCATCGACAAGAAGGCGGTTCAGGCGGTCGAGGAGGCGGTCAAGCACAAGACCGAACTGGTCAAGGCCATCGATGCGGTAGTGGTGCCCGAGGACCCCACCCATTACCAAATTTTTCTCGATACGGCGAAGAAGGCGGCGCAGTCCTACACCCAGCACGCTGATTTCATCGCCGCCGGTGAAGTGGGTCCGCTCTCGGAATCCCTGGCGCAGAAGATCGCGGCCTGGGAAACCCAGGTCAAAAACATGTCGCTGGACGATCTGAAAAAGCTCGCCCAGCAGACCAAGCTCAAGCATTACCAGTGGCACACGAAAGACGAACTGATCGCCCGGTTCACGACGTTCGACGAGGCGCAGCTGGCGAAAGTGGATGCCTCGGTCGAAGGGAAATGGGCGAAGTGGGCCGAGAAGCATGGCGGCAAGAAAGCCAAGACCGCCCCGGCTGTAAAACCGAAGCCCGCCGCCGAGCCGCCAAAGCCTGTCAACATCCCCGAAACGCCCCTCCCGTCGAAAAACCCGACCAAGCTCACATCGGTCGATGAGCCGTTCCGGGACATCGATGCCCAGTGGGAAGAGATCAGGGCGAAAAAGCCTTTCAAGAATCGGCGCGAAGTTCGAAGTGAACTCGGCGGCGCGCATCGCAAATACGTCTACGACGACGACCAGGGAAATAAGTGGCTTTTCAAGCCGATCTCCGAGGACTTCCGCGCCCACGGCGACGAGGTTGCCTACCGCATCGGTCGCCTGATCGATCCGGACGCAGTCGAGGTCAGGCTCATCGAACTCGACGGGGAAGTCGGATCGATCCAGCGCATGGTGCCCAAGCTCAAAGCGCAGAAGGACTTCAAGGGCATCGACCCCAAGGACCTGCTGCCCGCCGAACTGGAACAGGTCCAGCGCGAGCACGTCATCGACTGGCTGATCAGCAATCACGACGGCCACTGGGAAAACTTCCTGCGCGGAACCGACGGGCATCTTTACGGAATCGACAAAGGGCAGCTGTACAAATTCCTCGGCGACGATGCACTCGACATCGCTTACCACCCCAACGCGCCCTACGGCGCTTCCGAGCCCTACTACAACACGGTGATGCGAGCCTTTTCGGAGAAACGAATCGACATGAACCTCCAGGCGACGCTCACCTACATCGAGCGCGTCGAAGCGATTCCCGACGAGCAGTTCCTCGACATGCTGCGCCCTTATGCCGAGCGGCGGTTCAAGGGATCGGCCAAGCTCGATGCTTTCTATCAGATGGCCCTCGACCGTAAGCACAGCGTCCGGAGCGACTTCGAGAAGTTTTACAACAAGCTGGCGAAGAAGCGCGGGCTGCCGGGGTTCTCGTTCGACCCGAAAGCCGCCAAGAAAGGCACGGCGCGTCTTGGGCTGCACGAGCAGCGCATGGTGGAGGAAGCAGCCGAAGCCGGATGGCAGGGCAAGTCCATCCCCATCGACGTCGACCAGATCGAGGACCAGAACGCGCTTGTTTTTCAGCAGACAGTGAAAAAGGGATCGAAGGTCACCGGCAAGCAAACCGTCGTCCAGATCAAAGTGCGCCCCGAACATGAGGACAAGATTCTGGAGGCCATCGGCAAGGCTGGTCCTGCCGGAAAGAAAACGATCCTGCCTCAGATCGGCGCGCCGCTGCCGGAAGACGAATTTTTCGATGCGATCCTGACGGCTGTGAAGTCGGTGAATCATCATCTCGCCGACAAGAATTTCAACCAAAAATCCGTCGATGCCGCGATAAAGCTCAAAACCAAGCTCGCGAGGTTGCTCAAGCATGAGGACGCGGAAGTCAGACGCATGGCTGAGGATTACCTCGCAAAAATCGACGAGCTTCATGCCATCGTCGAAAAGGTGAAAGGCGGAGCAGCGCAGGGAAAGAAGGTTTCGAAATTTGTCCAGGCCATCCGAAAGACCGAACCGAAGGGGGTGCAAGCCACCAAGCCGAAAGAGATGGTCGTCCGCAAGAGCAAGGTGCTGATGCAGAAGCGCACGAACACGGCGGGCGAGATCATCACCGACGGCACCGAGCGAGATCTGTCGTCGATCTTTGGGCGTGGGATGGCTGACGGTACGCAATACGAGATCGAGTTCGAGGACGGCGTCACGGCGATCTACCGCCCCTGGGCTGGCAACAAGAACGTTTTTGCAACAGCAGGGGAAATGGAAATTCGGATCGATGGGGCGTGTACGCCGGACATTGTGGAAAAAGCCCTTGAGAAGATTGAGCGTTTGGGCCTGAATGCATCCCCGGCAAGCATCGAGGACGCGGAGTTCATGTACTTGCAGAAACAGGCTTACATCATGGGCATCGATAAATCGCCACGCTTCAAGAAAGCGATGGCCACAGCGGAAGGCCTCAAGACTAGGCAGGGGCAGGTAAAGATTTTGCGTCAATTCTGGAATGCCGAACTGGGCGTGGATGATGTGTCGAAACTGCCCCATTACGATCCCTTCGGGAGCTTTCAGCACGCGACGCGGGGCAAGATTAAAGAAGCGGGTCGCCGGGTACAGATGCGATTCGACATCACGGACGCCGACCTGGACCGTGAACTCGGCGGCTATTCGCTCAAGCATCGGCTGACGAACGACGGCGACGTGGCTGAGTTTCTGAACATGGCGCTCGACAACAATGGTGCGATGGTCTCCACGGTGGAGAAGATGCGCCTGGGCATCACGCCGGGCGGAATGTCGCCGGTCGCGGACATGGAGTCCGGCGGCGCGACCTATTTTTTCACGCGCATCCGCAAGACGCCGACGGCGGCGCGAACTGGAGAACCTGGACTCTACTTCAAACGAAAGTTGCTGCGCCGAATGGACTCGATCACGTATGATCACGACAAGTACGGTCGCTGTACCGGCGACGAGGTCCGTAAGCACCGCAAATCGTTCATCCAGGATTGGAAGCGGATCGTCAGCCGGGACTCCAGCGACGAGACGATATTCAAATACACGGTTACGCTTCTCGATAACCTGGAGTGCATCGTGGCGAAGAGTTCTTCTGAGCGGTCGGCAGTGCTCGCGGCGTTCAAGAAGCGGGGCATCAGCCGATTGGCGGATGGTCGGAAGATCGAAGACATTGTGTTTGTGAGGCGGTAAATGGCAAAGGTTGACGTGGCAGCAGAAATCAATCGGGTTCAGGAAATCCTGGACGGCATCACCCGCGACGGATTCTGGTTCGTGCCCCATTTCGATGACGGCGGCACGCTCGATTTTTTCCCGTACCGTTTGGAGGTGCTTGGCGCAAAGCCGAAGATGGGATCGGACGGTGCGGTATCTTCTTGGGTCTACGCAATCCTGATGATTGACCGAGGCTTCGCCGATTTCGGTGCGAGCATGCACGGCAACCATCTTCACTTCGTGGAACGGATCGAGTGGCTGAAGGGAGCCAGTGGACGCATCTACGCCGCATGGCTCTGGGATGAGCACGACGTCAAGATTTACATCAACGAGATCGACGCTTCGGAGAATCCGGAACTGGCTGAGGACTGGGCAGCCTTTACAACGCGCCTTTCGACCATGAAAAAACGCGCCGAAGAATGCCTGGAGACGATCCGCGATGAGTTCGGCTCCATGACGGAAAGGCATTTTGGATGAAGCTGCGGTACATGATTGATTTCGTCTACGACGAGAAGCAAGAAGAACGCGGCCTGTCGCCTTACGTGCCCGCAGGAGTGTGGGTCGTGACGCCGACTGGGTTCGACTTTGGATACTTGCCCGGCTTTGAGGAGCGCGAGGACGAGGTTAACTGGATGCTCAACGATTGGATCGAACAGGGAATCACGCCCTGGCGCAACGAGGGATTCCTCGAATACTGGCAGGAAAGCCGTTCGCCTTACAGGGGTACGTTTGGCGAAATTGTTGAAACTGACCAGTACGAGAATTCGGGTACGTGCGTGAATGAAGTGCTGCGCTCGATGAGCGGTGGAAAATCCGATTAGTTGTACTTGATCTCCTGGGGCTTGATGACGATTCGATTCGTCGTCTGCTTGTTTTCTTTCCCGTCCATTTTGTAGTTGACCCAGGGCGGGAAGAAAAACTCCAATGCGACCAAATCATCAACAGCATCGCCAGCCACAATCGCCTCCTCGATTACGGGACCGACTTGCATGAACCCATCATGAACCTGGGCTTGCGTTTCATGCCAAGCGATTTGGGGTTTGCGAGGGCTGATGAACTGCTTCACTGCGGCGGGAAGCAGGGAAAAGGCATCGGCGGGGAAGTCGCTCTGTTGCCCGAGCACGAACGTATAGAAGCGTCCTCCAATAGTTTTCAAGTTGACCGCGCCATACGAAAGCCGCAGCTGGCGAAACTCATAATCTGAAAAGTCGAACAGAATGGGGCTTTCAACCGCCAGCTTCCCGTTCGCACGAATCAGTTTGTGAAATCCGGGATCGCTCTTGAAGAACTGGAGGATTTCCATCTGCTTGTTCTGCATCAGAGACATCAGGTTGTCGCCCGGTTTTCCCGTCTTTGTCGAATACAGATGGAGCGTATCGTTGCCTTGTTGCCGGTTTTCGAATTCCTTTTGCAGAGAGGGGCGCTCGGGAATTTTCTCGGCAAGAGGGATCAGAGCGATTTCGCCAAATTCCAAGCTGCGGTAGTTGCCGATCCACGAGTACGCCTGGGCGCGGTACTTTTTCTTGGTTCCCTTCAATCCTTTGGGCGGCAAGTTTTCAAGTGGAAACAAACCGATGTTTCGAGACCTGGCTTCAGCCTCGGTACTTGGATCGAGGACTCCCGAACAGAAGACGCCCGCCCTTTGTGCTCCAATCTCGGTCATCTGTTTTGAAAGTGCGTCAAGTTCCTTTGTGCCGACAGAGCGTTCCGCCCACTGGCAACTGATAACAATAGGCGGCTCCTCATTCTTCGACGGTGGCGCGATTAAAACATCGATGGATATCTTTTTCCCGGTTTTGCCTTCTCTGGCAACACGGCATTCAACCTTCGGTGTTTCACCGGATGCTGTAAGCTCGCGAGCAAACTTTTCGAAGGCAGGACAGCGCGAAAGTAATTCCATCAACATTGGACCCATCTTCATCCTCCGCAATTTTCTTAAACATTATAAATGAGTGTCGCATATTCGTCCCACATTTTCGCACACCTCACCATCTTGTTAAGCCGGATGCTGTCCCATATTCTGCACCTATGAGTAAGCTGTTCACATACATCGAGAAGCTCGTGGCGGAAAGGTTCTTCGGAACCGTGACGCTGGGTTTCAAGGATGGCAAAGTTTGTTTCATCAAGGTCGAGAAGCATCTTAAGCTGACTGACCTTTGACAATTCGACCACTTGGGGTCGTCGAGAGCATCGAGCCCCGGTGAAGCTTGAAGGCAAAACCTTCGTGTAGTCCGGCGAGGTAATCGGGAGCACCGAGCCCGCATGTGACTGAAGGTGAGTTCCTCGGCTTTGCCGGGGCTTTTGTTTTTTAGGGAGCAAGCGTGGCGCTGCAAACTGACATGGACCGGCTGACTTTCCTGATCGAGGCGGAAGCGGAGCTTGCGCTGTTCGGCGATGAGCAGCTGTCCGCGCAGGCCGACGACGAGCAACGCCGGTACGTCACCAACTACATCGGCTCCAAGCAAAAGCTGATCGACTTCATCTGGGAAAACACCCCCGACGACACCCGCACCGTGGCCGACCTTTTTTCCGGGTCCTCGGTCGTGGGCTTCATGTTCAAGCAGAAGGGCAAGGCGGTCACCGCCAACGACAAGCTGCGGTACTGCTACCACATCGCCCGCGCCATCATCGAAAACCCTGGCGAGACAATCACCGACGAAGAGATCGCGGCGCTTTTGGCCGACAACCCGCAGGCGGGCGACTTCGTCCGCAAGCACTTCGCGGGCATATACTTCTCGGATGGCGTTCACGGGATCATCGACTCGATCCGCGCCAACATCGATAAGCTGGAAGGATTCAAGAAAGACATCGCGCTCTTTGCCCTGGGCAAATCGTGCATCACCGGCAAGGGCGGCTTCGGGCATTTCGGGACGACGATCCCCCACGGCGACCGCCAGGATAACCCGGAACGGTTCAAACAGCGCTTCGCCGACAACGTCCATACGATCAACTCACTCGCCTTCGATAACGGCCAGCCCTGCCGGGCGGCGTGCGGTGATATCATGGACGTCGGGCCGCAGGTAAAGGCCGATCTCGCGTACTTCGATCCGCCCTACGCCACGCACTTCTCCCAGACCAACTACGAGCGGTCCTACCACTTCATCGAAGGGCTGATGACGTATTGGGACGGCAAGGAGATC
>Ga0116164_10003729_pt1 | contig 10335 bp, 10 predicted proteins | sample AD_UKC109_MetaG_FD_89888 | JGI IMG/M metagenome (GOLD analysis project Ga0116164, IMG submission 89888) | Active sludge microbial communities of municipal wastewater-treating anaerobic digesters from Hong Kong - AD_UKC109_MetaG | ecosystem: Engineered > Bioreactor > Anaerobic > Digestate... | reverse complement strand
TAATAGAACAAACTTCTTTGCAGATATGCAATTCTTCTTCATTTCGGAATTCCAATGACACGGATAAACTTGAATGATCGTCGCCTGACAACTTGCATCCAATCGTAAATTGCTCGGAACCAATCTTGAGAATATCTTTAATATGGCCACGTACAATTTGTTCATCCTTATTTACATTATATTGGAGAGATGTTAATTTCTGACCATTTGCTAGCCAACTGATAAACCGTATAGCCTCAAGTGCATTGCTTTTCCCCGAGGCATTTGCCCCGATCAAAACTGTTAACGGTGCAAGTTTAAGATTTGCTTGATTATAACTTTTGAAATTACAAAGATCAAATGACTGTATCATAAAAAACACAAATTGAATAAGAAACAAATATAAGCTGTTTTTTGCAAATGAGCATTCTATTTAATACTACGTTGGGAATATTGTCTGCCTAAAAAACCGAAAGTAATTACACCATCAGATCTATTTAATTTTCACCCTTTTGACATTATTTACAATTGTTAAAGACCAATCAGAAATAAGGTTTTCCTTTTTTACCCTTCTGTGTATTTCATATGACTTGGTCAATACCTTCAATACAGTAGTTAAGGTTGAAGAGCATGGTAAAAGCACTCTTAAAAAACAGAAGTTTTTTTTGTTCAATTCTGGTTTTATACAAAGCTATGTTCCCACCTACTTTTGGATATTTTTGACCGTTAGTGATCAATCAATGTTATTGTGATCAATCAATGTTATTATAGGTATCACAACAATACATAACGGTGTGATAATGATGATTGGTTTAAACTCGGAATTACAGAAGAAAAAATCATAAATTTTACTCTTCAGAGCCCTTTAGCATACTCTCATTATACTAGTTTTCTTTCACAGAAATTCTGTAAACCGGGTTTTTGACCTTCGTGTTTAACAACGTAATTTCATGTTTCCATTTTTAATGTACTGGTTGGCTTCGTGATGGTTCAATCATGAAGATTTCTTTGTTGATACGTTCATATACAGAATAACCGTCGTACCCAATATTATTTGATGCATCATAGTAAATTTCGATTATTGGAGTGTATATTTATTCAAGACAAAATTATCCTTTAAATATAACGCTATGTTTAAGCAATGATTAAATATGTCGTAATAATACGTCGAATTAAAACAAAAAACGTATCTTCGCGACAATACAACAAACCATTTAATGAAAAAATAAATCCATCATGGTCGCATCAAAAACAGAATTGTTCGACACCCCATTGGTTGAGCAGGCTAAATACTTTAAAGCACTGGCCCACCCTGCCCGTCTGTCCATTTTAAAATACCTGGCCGAGACAAAAACCTGTATCTCGGGCGATATATCCGACGAATTACCCTTAAGCCGTACAACTGTATCCCAACATCTGAACGAACTAAAGTCGGCAGGTCTCATAAAGGGTCACGTTTCAGGGGTGAAAACAAACTATTGTTTAGACGCCGGAACCAACAAGATTTTAATCGAAGAGCTAAATCATTTGATCCAGGAATTAAAACCATCCGGCACCATAAAATGCACAGCTGATTTTTAAAAAATTGCCGTCTCATTAAAAAAGAAAAACAATGAAAATATTAATTCTTTGTACCGGCAATAGTTGCCGCAGCCAAATGGCACACGGCTTCTTACAATCGTTCGATCCGAACATTACCGTATGTTCTGCAGGAACAGAAGCTTCAGGAAAACTGAATGAAAAAGCTGTTGCCGTAATGAAAGAAGTTGACATTGATATCAGTCACCACACTTCCGATTCAGTCGATTTATACCTCGGCCAGGAATGGGATTATGTGATTACCGTTTGTGGTGGAGCCAACGAAAACTGCCCTGCATTTTTGGGTAAAGTAAAACACCGTTTGCATATTGGTTTCGACGATCCTTCACATGCAGTAGGAACCGATGAGTATATCTGGAGCGAGTTCCGGCGCGTAAGGGATGAAATAAAAGAAAGCTTCTGGAAATTCTACCAAGTCAATTTGAAAATGAGTTGATTTGAAAATGATTCAATTTGAAAATTATTCAATTTGAAAATTATTCAATTTGAAGATTTGAAAATGATTCAATTTGAAGATTTGAAAATGATTTAATTTAAAAATAAATGGACTATGCGGAACGATAAAGACAACCTAATTGTAAAACTCTCTCTTGAGTTTGCATTGGATATTATTGAATATTCGGAATTGTTGGAAGATCAAAGGAAATATGTAATCGCCCGTCAATTATTAAAATCAGGGACATCAATTGGTGCCAATGTTCGGGAGGCTCAGAATGCTGAAAGCAAAGCCGTCTTTATCCACAAACTTAAGATCGCAGCCAAAGAAGCTGATGAAACAGAGTACTGGCTGTTACTTTGCGAAATATCGAAGAATTATCCCAAAAGTGAACTTATAAAAGAAAAGCTTCATTCAATCATCAATATCCTCTCCAAGATAATCAGCACTTCGAAATCCCATTAACCCATTTTCAAATTTTCAAATTATTAAATTTTCAAATTATCACATTTTCAAGTCAATACAATGAAAGCAGAAGATTTAAAACTTATAGTAAAAGAAAAATACAGTCAGATTGCTGAACAAAGTAAAATTCAGGTTCAATCTTCCTGTTGCGGTTCATCGGGCTGTTGTGGCGAGTTGGAGTTTAGTATGATTGGCGACGAATACCAAAATATTGAAGGCTATAATCCCGATGCTGACTTAGGCTTAGGCTGTGGAATCCCCACTGAATTTGCCCGGATCAAAAAAGGGGATACCGTAATTGACCTGGGTTCTGGAGCCGGAAACGACTGCTTTGTGGCCAGGGCTATGGTTGGTGAAACGGGCAAGGTAATTGGTATCGACATGACAGAAGCCATGATTGAAAAAGCCCGTGAGAACGCCCAAAAACGAAACTACACCAATGTTGAATTCCGGTTGGGCGACATTGAAAATATGCCGGTAACAACCAATATAGCGGATGTAATCATCAGCAATTGCGTATTAAACCTCGTGCCCGATAAAAGAAAAGCATTCAGCGAAATTTTCAGGGTATTGAAACCCGGTGCCCATCTTTCGGTCTCCGATGTTGTGTTAAAAGGCGAACTGCCCGACAAAATCAAACACGCTGCGGAAATGTATGCAGGTTGTGTTTCGGGTGCAATGCAAAAAGATGAATATCTGAACGTAATCGGCGAAAGTGGACTCGTACATGTCAAAGTAGAGAAAGAAAAGCTTATCAATATTCCCGATGAAGTTTTGTCGAATTATTTGAACTTTAAGGAAATTGATGAATTTAAAAAATCAGGGACAGGTATTTATAGCATTTCCGTTTATGCCGAAAAATAATTTGAAGATTAAACGATTTGAAAATGATAGAGATACAATCTTCAAATTTTCAAATCACTCAATTTTCAAATTTATTTTCTTTTCAAATTTTCGAATTCAAACAATTTCAAATTAGAAATTATGCCATCGAAATCTCGTTTAAAATTCCTCGACCGTTATCTCACCCTGTGGATTTTCCTGGCCATGTTTGCCGGGGTTTTCATGGGTTGGTTAAGCCCAAAAGTGGCTGATTTTTGGAACAGTATGTCGTCGGGCACAACCAATATTCCCATCGCCATCGGATTGATTGTAATGATGTATCCTCCATTGGCCAAGGTGAAATATGAAGAGCTGGGCGATGTTTTCCGAAATTTTAAACTATTGGGATTGTCTTTGGTACAAAACTGGATTATTGGGCCGGTTCTCATGTTTGCATTGGCCATAATCTTCTATACGATTTTCCCCGGTGAAAACAATGCCAATCTGCCATACATGTACGGCATTATCATGATTGGGCTTGCCCGTTGTATTGCCATGGTGATAGTTTGGAACGACCTTGCCAAAGGCGACCGCCAATATGCCGCCGGATTGGTAGCATTTAACTCTGTTTTTCAGGTGCTGCTGTTTTCGGTTTTCGCCTATCTTTTTATTGCCATTTTGCCAGGATGGTTTGGAGTACCCGTAAACGACACCGTATCGCAGATAACTATGGGCGAGATTGCCAAAAGTGTTTCCGTCTATTTGGGAATACCTATGTTTGCAGGTTTCCTTACACGGTTCCTCCTCACACGGATTAAAAGCAAAACCTGGTACGAAACCAAATTTGCACCCAAAATAAGCCCGTTAACGCTGATCGCATTGCTCTTTACTATTATGGTGATGTTCTCGCTAAAAGGTGAATACATTGTGAAAATTCCTATGGATGTTGTGCTGATAGCCATTCCGTTGTTGATTTATTTTGTGGTGATGTTTATCGGTTCATTTTTTATGAGCAAAAAAGCTGGGGCGAACTACGAACAAGCTACCACGTTGTCGTTTACAGCAGCCAGCAACAATTTTGAATTGGCCATTGCCGTAGCCATCGCCATTTTCGGCATTAATTCCGGTGAGGCATTTGCGGGCGTAATTGGTCCACTGGTCGAAGTACCTGTAATGATTGGGTTGGTAAACGTTGCTTTCTGGTTCAAAAAGAAAGTATATAAAGCTGAAAAATCCGTACAAACTTTTACCAAGTCTGAAGGTTCTCCGATGTAAAATTGAGAAGAAATTTTCCGAAGTTCATGCCTTCATCGGGATACAATACAGAAAAGTTAACATACTTTATTCAGAAATTCCTTTAATAGGGCGGCAAATTGTTCGGGTTGCTCGGCGTGCAAAAAGTGGGAAGCATTTTCCATCGAAACGATGCGGGCATCGGGGTACATCTCCCGGATCAGGCTTTCGTCGCCGGGCTTGATGTAGCCCGAAAGGGTTCCCCGGACAAAAAGTACCGGGTAAACCGTGATGGGAATCCGGTCGCGGTATTCATCCACATTCACCGATCCAAGAATATGAGGAAGGGACTTCAGCAGAACGGGGGCATTCACCTTCCAGACTAAATCCTTTCCGCTTTTTTTCAGGTTTTTCAGGATAAACATCCGGATCATCCGTTCGGGAATGGGTTGCTCCAATTCCCGTTCAATTTCCTTTCGCGAAGAAAATACCGACAGGTCCATACGGCTCAACGCTTCGAGAATACGGTTGTGCAAATCGATCTGGATATCGGAAGCCGGGGTAAGCAGATAATTTTTCGGAGCAATATCGGCCACTGCCAGGGAACGAATTTTTTCAGGGTAATCGGCTGCGAAGGCCATGGCCAGTTTTCCCCCCATGCTGTGTCCGACCAGATGCACCTTTTCCAGTTCGAGTTCATGGAAGAGCCAGGCCAGGTCGGTCACCATGGCTTGGTAGGTATGCACCGGATCGTGGGGCGACTGGCCGTGATTCCGCAAATCGACCGAAATCACCCGATACCGGTGTGCCAGCATCCGGGCAATGCTCATCCAGTTGTCCGACGATCCGTACAATCCGTGAAGGATGACAAGGGGCAGACCCTCTCCGGTTTCCCGATAAAACAAATTCATTTAACGCAAGCAATCGAGATAACGGGCAATCGTTGTTTCGAGCCCCAGATACAGGGCATCCGAAATAAGGGCATGACCAATCGAAACTTCCGCGATGAGCGGAATTCGTTGAACCAGAAATCGCAAATTATGCAGGTCGAGGTCGTGGCCGGCATTGACCCCAAGTCCGATCTGATCGGCACGATAGGCGGCCAGTAAAAAGGGATTAACCGCTAACTCGGGATTGAGCGGAAATTGAGCAGCATACGGTTCGGTGTAGAGTTCAACCCGGTCGGCATTGCATTCTTTGGCTCCTTCAATCATTTTCAATTCGGTACCCGTGAAAATGGAAACCCGTATTCCCTGTTCATGAAAAGCCGAAACGACTTCGGTTAGAAAACCCCGATGTGTTATGGTGTCCCATCCGGCATTGGATGTTATGGCATCGTGCGCATCGGGAACCAGGGTTACCTGTTCGGGCTTCACATCCAAAACCAAATCGATAAATTTAGGTTCCGGATTTCCTTCAATATTAAATTCGTTTGCTATGTGGGGGCGGATCTCGTACACATCGCGGTAGCGAATATGCCGTTCGTCGGGTCGGGGATGCACTGTAATACCCTGGGCTCCAAACTTCTCGCAATTCATGGCTGCTTCCAGAACGTTCGGGACATTCCCATTCCGGGCATTCCTCAGCGTGGCAATTTTGTTAATATTTACACTTAATCGGGTCATAACATGAAATTCAGGCCTGCAATTTACAATTATTTAAACAGAATTATCCGGCAAACATTTGTATTTGTCGTGAACAAATTTCATTTTTAAGGTTTTAAATAGCATGATTGCCAGACAACTTATATCGCCGACGTTTCCCTCGCTGATTTGCACCGACAAGGGTCAAAAAGCGTTGAATATCATGGATTCCTTCCGGGTGAACCACATCCCCCTTGTGCGCGACAAGGAGTATATTGGTTTGATATCCGACCACGAAATCTACGACTTCGACCTCATGCAATGTTGTTTCGGCGAACGATCGCTTTCACTCATATCGCCCTACATCATCGAGAATCAGCATATTTTTGAAGCCATCCAGATTATGCTGGAACTCAAACTGACGGTATTGCCCGTGCTCGACCTGAACCATGAATACCTGGGGGTTATTTTGATTTCCGAACTGGCAAACTCGTTTCTGAACCTGGCCGGCGCCGGAGAACCCGGTGCGGTGATCATCCTCGAGTTAAGCCCGAATAATTATTCTCTTTCGCAAATAGCCCAGATTGTGGAAGCCAACGATGCAAAAATTTTGTCGCTTTACACAAAAAACCAGGAAGATTCGATGGAGCTGGATGTTACCCTGAAAGTAAATGTGACCGACGCATCATCGATCATCGAAACCTTTGTGCGCTACGATTATTCGATAAAAGCCGTTTACATGGACAATTCAAAACGAAACAACATGTTCACCGAGCGCTACGAACAATTCATGCGTTTCATCAACATTTAATGCCAACAACGTGAGAATAGCCATTTACGGTACCGAAATCAGGGAAGAATACCTTCCGGTTTATCAAAAAACATTCGAATTGTTTCGCAAGTATGAAATCGAACTGGTTTTATCGGAGGAAATCCGGAGTGAACTGCATCAACGGTTTCAAATGGAAACGACCGAAATTACCTGTTTTCGTAAGGACCTGGAGTCCTGTCCGAATATCGACCTTTTGTTGTCGATTGGGGGTGACGGAACTTTTTTGAGCGCCGTACCGCTGGCCCTCGACATGGACATCCCCATGGCCGGTGTAAATTGCGGAAGACTCGGCTTCCTGGCCGACATTTCGCCCGAAAACCTTGAGGAAGCCCTTTTACAATTTATGCAAGGCGATTATACATTGGAACAAAGGGTTTTGCTCGAACTTATCCATCCTACCAACTTGTTCCCGGAATTCAATTATGCGGTAAACGAACTAACCGTCCACAAACTCGACAATTCGTCGATGATTACCATTGCCACCCAGATCAACGGTGAGTTTTTGGCCAATTACTGGGCCGACGGTTTGATCATTGCCACCCCCACCGGTTCGACGGCTTATTCGCTGAGCGTTGGCGGACCGATTGTTACACCGGAACTCGAAGGGCTAATCATCACCCCCATCGCTTCGCATCACCTTACCGTCCGCCCGGTTGTTGTCCCCGACGATGTGGAGATCGAACTCAGTATTGGAGGCCGGGGCAATCAGTTCCTGGTGTCGATCGATCACCGTTCGGCGCCCCTCGATTTTTCCCAGACCATTCGTGTCCGAAAGGCGGCAAAAACCGTTTCCATTGTTAAATTCAACAATCTCAGCTTTTACGCTACACTCCGCAACAAACTCATGTGGGGAGCCGACCGTAGAAACCCGGCTTAAAGCAGGCGCGGTTTCACCACGCACATCACATAGCCAAACTGAAGGAAGGGATTGGTTTCACCTGAATACTTTTTGTATCGCTCAAAAGCCGGAGTTGTCACATAAAAGGAATACCCGGCCTGAAGTGTTACTGCATCAATGATTTTGTAATACAGCGTGAAATCGAGTTCCGACCCCATCGATTTGTCCAAAACAGATAAACCGTCGGTAGCCAGTTGGTGTTCCACATTCCGGAAATGGTGAAAATCGAGTTGCAAACGGATATCCGGGTTTGGGTAGTATTCGGCTTTCAGCATCCAGTCCTGCAATCCCTGTTCCGGCGTTGCCGCATACAAATCCATATAACCGTTTCGCCCGTGCGAAATACCATAGAACGGATTAAAGCTATGGTTGACGGAACGATAATCCGGATCGTTGCTAGTTCCATCTTCGCCCGAATAAAAATCAAGACCCAGCCCGGCCAGTAATTTTCCATCCATCATCTTCCGCTTCAACCAAAAAGAAAACATATACGCATCGATTTTTTCGTTATGGGTATTCAGATGATATTGATAATAACCATAAAAGCGAGCATCCCAGTTGGCATGTTTGTATACGATGCCCAGGTTGCTTGTTCCGGTGAGTTTGAGGTCGCTTAGCGTATCGGACTTGGGAAAACCGGTCACGGCTGAAAGAGCGGAAAGGCTTAGATCGCCCAGCGTATATTCATAGCGGATAAAATCGAACATTTTCATTTTGGCAGCCGGGAAAAGATCATTCTTCATCCCGCTGGTATTCCAGGATAAGGCGACATCCAACTTTTGCTTTTCTGCCTGATAGGCAAAGAGAATCGCATCGTAGGTTACCTGGTAATCGTTCCAACTCCGCTGGGCCAGAATGCGCTGGTCGTCGTAATTGAATTGCTGCCGCCCTATTTTGAACGATATCGTGTTAAGCGGTTTCAAGGCAAACCATGCCTGATGAACCGATAACGATTTTGTATTCCCCAGCATGCCGCTGGATGAGTAGTTGTCGTCATCGCCCCAAAAACGGACATCCTGAACCGACAGATACGTTTCCAGCTTCGGGGCCCGAAAACCCACATTCAGCCGGGTTCGTTGCGAAATGGACACCAAAACCGGATCGTCGGGCTTTTTGATGTTTTTATACCCGTTATCGATGATCATGCGTGGACGATACTCCGCATCGATCTGAATTTGCGCATTGAGAGATGCCATTCCGGCAAACACCATAATGGATAGAAAAGAAAAAATACGTTTCATTTTCTGATTTTTTTATTACTGTCTGGTTAAAAAATAATCAATTACTTCACTTCCCATACAAGACTTTCGACCAGGGTGTCATTCCGACGATCCCGCTTGCTATCGGGAGAGGAGAATTGAAAATCGACGTAGTCAAATCTGCCGATACAAGGGATCCCTCATCGTTTCGCTTACCTGCCATTGACAAATTTTAGCAAAATACTGTATGCGAAAGGAATACACAATACCTCATTTTTCAAAAATCCTGTTTTCCGGCCCTACAATTTCACCTCTTTTTCGAAGGTGCCCCGATTGCTTTCGGGGTGGCCGTAGGGAATCGTGTTCTGCTCCCGGAACCCCGACATAAATGTCGGGGCAAAGGATATCTGCCAAGCTGCCAAACCACTGTCATTTATGCATTATGCTCCAAAAATTTAGGTGAGGACTCGGAATGACACTTCCGTCTTCCGTCTTCCGTCTTCCGTCTTCCGCCTTCCGTCTTCCGTCTTCCGTCTTCCGTCTGTTAGTTAATGCTTCCCTTCAGGTATGCCTTGGTTATTTCCGTCTGGGGATTATTAAAGAATTCCTTAGCAGGACCTTGTTCGATCACTTCTCCCAGGTACATAAAAATGACATAATCGGCAATCCGGGCAGCCTGGCGCAGTATGTGCGTCACCATCACGATGGTATAGTTGTTTTTTAATTCCAGGAACTTTTTCTCAATTTCCTGGCTGGAAATAGGATCAAGAGCCGAGGTAGGTTCATCGGCCAGGATGATATCGGGATCGACGGCCAGTCCGCGAGCCAGGCAAAGCCGTTGTTGCTGGCCAATGGAAAGGCCCGAAGCCGGATCCTTCAGCCGGTCCTTAACCTCGTTCCACAAACTGGCCTGACGCAGATAATGTTCTACCCGTTTATCGAGGAAACGACGGTTCACCCTTCCGCTGATTTTCAAACCGTAGGCAATGTTTTTGTAGATGCTCATCGGTAAGGGATAGGGTCGTTGCGATAAAAGCCCCATCCGTTTTCTGATTTCGGTAACATCCCGGTGGGTATGCATGATTTCTTCTCCGTCGATGTAAATGTTTCCGCTCACGTTCATCTCGGGATACAAATCCGTCAAACGATTCATGCACTTTAACAACGTGGTCTTTCCGCAACCCGAAGGCCCAAGGATGATGGTGATCTTGTTTTTGGGAATCCGGACATTTATATCGTTCAAAATCACCTTATTTTTGATACTGAGGTTTACGTTCTCGACAAGAATT
>Ga0116164_10003728_pt1 | contig 10336 bp, 9 predicted proteins | sample AD_UKC109_MetaG_FD_89888 | JGI IMG/M metagenome (GOLD analysis project Ga0116164, IMG submission 89888) | Active sludge microbial communities of municipal wastewater-treating anaerobic digesters from Hong Kong - AD_UKC109_MetaG | ecosystem: Engineered > Bioreactor > Anaerobic > Digestate... | reverse complement strand
CGTATCCAGCCTCATGTACACGGCGGTCAACGCGCTGGAAAGCGTCGCGGGGATTATCCCGGCGATCAAAAAGGACGACCGGAAGGCCCTGCTCTCCATCACGCTTTCGGAGACGGACGAAAACCGCGACGCGCAGATCATCCTTCGCACGATCATACAGGGATTGACGGATATCTCCAAGGAGTATCCCAAATGGGTGAAGATCACCACACAGGACGGGAGGACAACATCATGATGAAGCTTCAATTACAATTCTTCGCACATAAAAAAGGAATGGGTTCCACCAAGAACGGCCGTGATTCCGAGAGCAAGCGCCTCGGCCCCAAGCGCGCCGACGGGCAGTTTTCCCTCGCGGGCAATATTCTGGTGCGCCAGCGCGGCACGCACATTCATCCGGGCCTGAACGTGGGCAAGGGCAGCGACGATACGCTGTTTGCCATGAAGGACGGCATTGTGCGCTTCGAGCGCCTGGGCCGCGACAAGAAACAGGTCAGCGTGTACCCCGTGGAAAGCGCGCAGTAAACCTTACACCGGATTTTGAGAAGCTCCCCGTACGATGCGGGGAGCTTTTTTGAACCTGATTATCCATATAGCAAATAGATGTTGACAAATACAATAAACAATATTAATATATGTTTATATTCTAGTGAAGAAGGCGTACGGTATGGATTACGGTCGGATCACGGTGGACGAGTTGAAAAACGGGTATCGCTTCGACGCGGAGACGGATTCCTATCTTTGCAATACCTGCGGCCAGCGGTATACGGAAGGGCAGGTCTACCCGATGGACGGCGGCTGGTTTACCGCCGCGCATGCGGCCAAGCGGCATATCGCAGACGCGCACGGCGGCGGCGCAGCGCTGCTGGTCGGCGCGGATACGAAATACAATACGCTGACGGATACACAGAAGGACCTGCTGCTTCGGATCGCGTCGGGCGCGTCCGACCGGGAAATCGCCAAAGCGCTTTCCATCAGCGAAGCCACCGTGCGGCGGCAGCGCTTCAACTTCCGGGAAAAGGCCAAGCAGGCCAAGCTGTATCTGGCGACGTACGAGCAGGTGTTTGAAACCGCGGCAAACGAACCCCTGATGCCCATTCCGGAGCAGGTGAATTTCGTGGACGACCGCTTTATGATTACCGAGCCGGAGCGTGAGAAAATGCTCAAAGGCTTGTTTGAAAGCCTGCACCCACTCAGGCTGAAGGCGTTTCCGCCCAAAGAGAAGAAAAAGGTGGTCATCCTCACGGAGATTGCCAGGCTGTTCGAGCCCGGCAAGCGCTACACCGAACGGGAGATCAACGACATCCTTGCGCCGGTGTACGCCGATTATGTCACCATCCGCCGGTATCTGATCAGCTATGGCTTCATGGACCGTGTGCCGGACGGCTCCGCATACTGGATGACGGAGTAAAAAAGCGCGGCAGGGGCAGCATCCCCGCCGCGCATTGCTTAGTTATACCAGCACTGGTCCGGTTCCGTTTTGCGATAATAGATTTTGCCGTACCGGCGCGGATCGGCGGCTTCGTGGTATTTGGTAATCATCTCGCCGTTTGCGGCCTTGCCGATCAGCTCGATCTTGCCCGTAGGGTGCGACATGCAGTAGTGCAGGTGCTTGCCGTGGCCGTTTTGCATGGCCTTGGCGCCCTCGACAATCGAAAGCCCCTCGTACAGCGGCACCTGAAAGCCGCCCTTCACGCCCTGCACCGGCCTGCATTGGAAGATATAGTAGGGCAGGCAGCCGATGCGGGTCAGGCGTTTCAGCAGCGTGCCCATCGTTTCGGGATCGTCGTTCACGCCTTTTAAAAGAACGGTTTGGTTTTTCACGACCATGCCCGCGTTTCGCAGGTTTTTTATCGCCTTCACCGATAGCTTGGTGATTTCGTTGGGATGGTTGAACTGGGTGACGATGTAAATCTGTTTCCTTTGGTTTTGCTCCCGCAGAATGTCCAGCAGCTGCGGGTTTTCGTTGATGCGGCGCGGATAGGTGACGGGGGTGCGCGTGCCGAAGCGGATAAAATCGAGGTGGTCGATCCGCGTCAGCGCGTTCAGATAACGGAGGATCGTCGTATTGGAGTTCAAAAACGAATCCCCGCCCGAAATCAGCACGTTGGAAATCTCCGTGTGCTCCCGGATATAGTGGATGATCGCCGCGAAATTCTCGGCGATTTCATCATCCGAGCTGCCCACCAGCCGCTTGCGGAAGCAGTGGCGGCAATACATGGCGCATTTGCTGGTGGAGAGGATCAGCGCCGTTTGTGCGTACTTGTGCTGCAGGCCCGGCAGCACCGTGTGCAGGTGCTCGCCGCTGGTATCGAAGCTGCCGTCCTTATCGGCCTCGGAAAACGAGGGCACCGCCATCTTGCGGATGGGGTCGTTGGGATCGTCCGGATCGATCAGATTCAGGTAATACGAAGGAATCTGCATGGGGAAGCGATCCACGATCGGCTCCAGCCGTTCGATCTCCGCTTGCGACAGATGCAGTTTTTTTGCCAGCTGAGACACACTCCGGTAAAACATGAACGCGAAAACTCCGATCGGCTTTGCAAGCCTTTTCTTCTTCTTTTGTAACATATTCCATGGCGGATGTCAATTTCGGCAGTCGCTGCCGCAGGCCGCAACGGCACAGCTTTACAAACCATGGCTTGCGCGGCCGTGTAAAATAAGGTATAAATATAAGGATAAGATCCGTAATATTCCGGGAGGACGCGCATGAAGCACAGGGTAGGACAGCAGGCATTTTGGACGATCTTTTTCGCAGTGATCCGCCCGTTCGCGCGTCCGATTCTGTGCTACCGTTACCGGCGGGAAAAGCGTATCAAGGGTCCTGCCATCATCATGTGCAACCACAATATGGATATTGATATCGGGCTTCTGGGCATGAGTTACAAGCAGGCCATGCGCGTCGTGGCGAGCGAGCATATTTTCCGTCTGGGCATTCTCACCTTCCTGATCCGCCTGTTTTTCGCGCCGATCGTGCGCATGAAGGGAAAGACCGAGATTTCGACCGTGCGCAAAATTCTCACCACCGTGAAAAACGGCGGCAGGGTGTGTATCTTTCCGGAGGGCAACCGCAGCTTCAACGGCCTGACGGGGGAGATTACGCAGGCGTCGGCGTCGCTGGTGAAGATGGCGAAATGCACGCTGATCAACTACCGCATCGAGGGCGGATATCTCAAGCATCCGCGCTGGGCCAGGAAGGGCCGCCGGGGCCCCGTATACGGTCAAGAGGTTGGGCGTTATTCCCCCGAACAGCTTAAGCAGATGAGCGTGGAAGAAATCCTCAGTCTGATTCGGCGCGACCTGCACGAGGATGCGTACGCGCGCCAGGCGGAGCACCCCATGCCCTATACGGGCAAACGGCTGGCCGAGAGCATCGAGACCGCGCTGTACCTGTGCCCCAAATGCGGCGGGATCGGCACCATCCACAGCAAGGACGACCGGATTGCCTGCGACTGCGGGCTGAACCTGCGCTTTACTTCCATGGGAGTGCTGGAAGGCGCGGACGGCGGGGAAGCGCCCTTTGCCACCGTTACCGCGTGGGACCTCTGGCAGCAGAATGAAACGGACCGGCTGGTGAACGATGCGGAGAACGGCGTGATTACGGCGGACGAGCAGCTTTCACTCTATCGTATTCAGCCGTGCAAGCGCGACGAGCTGATCGAGACCGGCAGGCTTTCCCTCAGCAAGGGCGAGCTGATGTGCGGCTCGTTCCTGTTTCCGCTGGATGATATCTCCGATCTGGCGATCATCGCCATCAATACCCTCGTGTTTGAGCTGAGAAACGGCAGCTATTTTGAGATCCGCAGCAAGGGCGCGTACAGCGCGCTGAAATACAGACGGTTTTTCCTGCACTGCAAAAAAATGGCGAAAGGGGAGTGCGGCGCCAACGCCGGCACCGCGCAAACAGGACTATGAGTTTTTCCGCGGAAAACACGGACCTCTGGAATCTGATTCTCCAGCTCGGGATCATCTCCACCATTTTGTTGGTGGCAAACATCCTGCGCAGAAAGCTGCCCGTAATCCAGAAGCTGCTGCTGCCCACCGCCGTACTCGGCGGATTTTTGCTGCTGGGCATCCGGCTGACCGGCTGGGTAACGATCGATACCGACCTGCTGGAAATGCTGACCTACCACGGGCTTGCGATCGGGTTCATCGCGCTGTCCATCCGTACGGCGCGCAAGGAAAAGCTGCAAAACGGCGTCGGCTTGGTGGGCATGAAGTCGGGCGCGCTGATCGTAAGCTGCTACGTAATGCAGGGCCTGGCGGGGCTGATTATTTCGGTGCTGCTCGGATATACGCTGATGCCGGATCTGTTCAAAGCCGCCGGTATCCTGCTGCCGATGGGCTACGGTCAGGGACCGGGACAGGCCAACAACATCGGTACGGTGTACGAGGGGCTTGGCTTTGTCGGCGGACGCTCGTTCGCGCTTTCGCTTGCCGCGGCGGGCTTCCTGAGCGCCTGTGTCATCGGCGTAATTTATCTGAACTTTCTGGCACGCACGGGCAAGATCAAGCGCGTGAAGCAGAACGAAAACGAGGAAATCATGGACGCGGGCGGCATCCACGTGTTTCAGGATCCCGATGAAATTCCCATTTCGCAGGCGGTGGATAAGCTCACGGTGCAGATGGCGCTGGTGCTGACGGTCTATCTGCTGACCTACGGCGTAACCCTCGGGCTGACATCCATCGCATCGTCGCTGGGCGAGGGACTGGCGAACACCGTCTCGTCGCTTTTGTGGGGATTCAACTTCATCATCGGCGCGATGATCGCGATGCTGTTCCGTTCCGCCATGTTTCTGTTGAGGAAGAACAAATGGATGACCCACCAATACCAGAACAACTATCTGCTCAGCCGCATTTCCGGCTTCTTCTTCGACCTGATGATCATCGCGGGCATCGCGTCCATCGATATCAAGGTGCTGGAAACGCTGTGGCTGCCGTTTGTGCTGATGGCGGTCACCGGCGCGGTTTTAACATTCTTCTATCTGCGCTATGTCTGCAAATGGCTGTACCCCGATTACTATTTCGAAGGCCTGCTGTCGATGTACGGCATGATGACGGGGACCATTTCCTCGGGCGTGCTGCTGCTGCGTGAGGTGGACCCGCTGTTCCGGACCCGGGCCTCCACCAACCTGCTGGTGGGCTCCGGCTTCGCGGTGCTGCTGGGGGCGCCGATGCTGCTTCAGGTCGGCATCGCGCCCAACTCCACCGAAATGACATGGCTTACCATGGGCCTGCTGGTGGTCTATATGGCGCTGATGCTGCTGCTGATGCGCGGGAAAAGGAAAAAGCATTGATTGCTGTCGGGATTTGAAGCAATAGAGTGACGACAAGGGGTTAGCCGGTTTGATGAAAGAAAGAATTGCTTTGTTGCGAAAGTGGAGATTCTTTCCATGGGTAGTCGCGATTGCGACGGTTACACTTCAGTTTCTCTTTCTTCATATGACGACCTATATGCATTACGGGCTCTCGGATGATCTCGTTCTATACCGCGACATCATGGGATACTGGGGTGGCTCTCCACTCGGCTTCAGCTTATATCTACAGCCATATTTATCCTATCCGCTGGCATGGCTGAGCGCATGGATTCCTGGGATTCCGTGGTTTGGCATCACGCAGCTTGCGTTTCTCTGGTTCTCGTGCGTGGTGATCTGCAAGGCGCTGCTGCTGCTCGCGCGCAGAACGGGACACGCGATATGGATGGCGTACGGTCTATACCTTCTGTTTTCGTTTGCTTTTTTAATGGAACGCTGTTCCACCATTACCTATTCCAGCACCGCGGCCGTCGTCATGACGGCCGCGGTCGTGCAACTGTTTGCGGCGGAGAACCCCAAGCCGCTCAAGGAATTATTGCTATCGGTTGTTCTGATTTTCATGGCTTACGCAATTCGGATAACCGCCATGCTCCCCGGGCTGCTGGTGTGGGGTGCGGTTTTTCTGTTTCGCATGCTTTCGGTACGGCTACGCAGGAAGGGAACCGTAAAGCCCTATCTGAAAATCCTTGCGATCACAGCGGCTTGCTTCGCTGCCGCCGTAGGCCTGCGGACGATCGAGCTGCAGAATCCCGATAAGCAAGATTACATCCGATGGCAGAATGACCGGATTGATTTGGTGGATTATACGAACATTTATGCGTTTTCGGTTGAAGATTTTCAATCCATCGGATTATCGGAAAAAGATCTGATTCTGTATGAAGGCAAGCTGCTGTGGGAAAGCGACTTCACCGCGGAAAAGCTGGAAGAAATTCAAGCACTTTATGATGATCTGTATGCGAATAAAGGCGATACGGATCTTTTTAGCACGGTGAAAACAGCGATGCTCAAGGCGGATCAGAAATACTACGATTTTCCCGATTGGTGGCGAATCGCTGGGCTGCTGATTCTGCTGGCTGTCGCGCTTTCATTTGCAAACGGGGAAAAATGGTGGGCGCAATATCTTCTTCCGCTTGGGATCGCGCTCATTGCGCTGGTCATGCTTGGATATTTGGCGGTGGTTGACCGCTATCCGACACAGGCGCTGGTATCCGTCTTATATCCCGTGATTGCTGCGCTGATGTGCATTGCTTTTACTCAGTTGCCAAAAAAGATGAATTATCGGATGATTCTGGCAGTCGTAATCATGCTGCCATGTTTGTATTACTCGCTCCATGCCGCGAAGACGGCCTATCGGTTTTACACCAATCCGCAGCCCGGACACTTCCAACATTTGTTTCAGAATGAATGTACCGAGTATATCAATCAGCACCCGGACCAGTTGTTTTGGATCGAGCTTTCAGCTTCAGACTTGCATAACACGCTTTATTCGGATACGACCGTAACTTATAATGCCCTGCCGCTTAATGGCTGGGGCGTGCGCTCGCTGGAAATGGCGAAGGTGTTGCGCTCCTTTGCTGTTGATCCGGAACATTTTTCGTATAGCGTGCTTTTGAGAGAGGACATGCGCATCATTACGGCAAACGAAAGCCCGTCCGAGGCGTTGCTGGAAGCGCTGTCTGTGAATACAGACAGAACCGTGATTGCGGAACGGATCGATACTTACGGAAAACTGAATATATTCAGGCTTATAGGTGAATCGGAGCCTTTGTGAAGCGCTATAGAATCAGCAAAACAGATAAACAATTTGGACCAATGCTTTATTGGTCCAAATTGCCCTGGATTGCCACAAACACCGCCTGCGTGCCGTGGCGCGTCAGGTTTAAAAGCAAATCGACCAGGCGCTCGGACGGGATATCCTTGCCGTTCTCATACCAGGGCGCGATGGCCAGGATCACGCCGGCATTCTGATACTCCAGCACGTAGCGGCACGCGTGGCTGAAGCCCGTGGGCAGCGCCTGCGAAAGCGCGGACAGGAGCGTCGACAGCAGCTTGTCCCGGAAGGCCGGATCGCCGTCTTTGGACAGCAGCACCGAGAAATACGCGTCGCATGCTTCGAACAACGCCAATAGCGTGCGCAGCGTCTGCTGCGCGTCCGACCCTTCCGACAGATCGCGCAGCACCACGGAGGCGTATTCGGCCGGCGGGATCAGCTCGCATTCGATCGCGTCCAGCACGTCCCGGATATCGTGGAAATAGGTATAGAACGTGCTGCGGTTGTAGCCCGCGACGGCGCAGACGCCGGACACCGTGAGCTTCTGCGCCGGGTTTTGCGCATACAAACGCCAAAACGCGTCCTTGATATTTTCGCGCGTCTGTTTTGCTGTGGGGGATAAAGCAGGCAAGGCAACCGCTCCTCAACTGGTTTGTTGCCAAATACTATAGCACGAACGCTTCGTGCGCGCAATAAATCCGACAGTCGGCGGCCGATTGTTGGTTGAACCGGCCTTGGGCGGGGCATACACTGGGAAGGACGGTGTTAGCGCCGTGCAGGGAGGAGAAGATCGATGTCCATTACGTTACAGGATATTCACAAGAATTACGACGGCATGCCCGTGCTTTCGGGCGTCAGCCTTTCGATCGGCAAGCAGAATTTTGCGCTGCTGGGGCCAAACGGCGCGGGGAAAACCACGCTGGTCAGCATCATCTGCGGATTGATCCGGGCGGATTCCGGCGATATATTGGTCAACGGGCTGAACCCGAAGGATCACTTGCAGGAGATTCGGCGGAAGATCGGTTTGGTGACGCAGGAGACCGAGGTGTACGAATACCTGACCGCCAAAGAAAATCTGGAGTTTCACGCGCGGTTTTACGGCGTGCCCAAGGCGCAGGAAAAGCAAAGGGTGCAGGAGATGCTGGAGCTGGCGCATCTGGAGAGCCGCGCAAACGACCGTGTCGGCACGTTTTCCGGCGGGATGAAGCGGCGGCTGGCGCTGGTGCGGGCGATGCTGCACGATCCGGATATTTTAATACTGGACGAGCCGACGCTTGGCGTGGACGTGCAGAACCGCAACGAAATCTGGAACCGCATTCTGGATCTGCGGGGCAAGAAAACAGTCTTCATCAACACCAATTACATGGACGAGGCGGAACGGCTGTCCGACCTGTGCGGGATTATTGACGGCGGGAAGCTGATCGCGCTGGACACGGCGGAGAACCTGAAGATCAGCCATGCCCATGGCATCCAGCTGACGGCCGTGATCGGCGTGGATGAGGCCAGGGCGCCGGAGCTGCAGCAGGCGCTCGCGCGGTACGCCGAACAAGCGGAGATGAGGAAGGATCCGATGACCGGCCTGTATTCCGTGCGCGTTCCGGCGCACGCAAAGCCAAACGTCCTGCTGACCGATATCATCACGATCTTCAACGGCGTGGAATCGCTTTCCGTCAAGGATGTTCAGGTGAAGGTGCCGACGCTGGAGGACGTGTTCATCACGCTGACCGGTAAAAAGCTAAGAGACTAGGAGGCGGTTGGAATGTCATTTCGGAAGATTATGAGCTTGGCGGCCGCGGACCTGAAAATGTGGCTGCGGCAGCCCAAGCTTTTGCTGATGTCCGTGATCCCGCTGATCGTGATCTCGCTGGGTGTCGGATTTTTTATGGCGGAGGTGGAGGTGCTGCCCGTCGGCGTCGTGGTGGAAAACCGGGATGCGCTCAGCCTGCGGCTGGAGGACGAGATCATCCATTCACGCAGCGGGTCCGGCGCGTACTGGTTTGCGGCGACGGACGAGGATGCGCGGCAGAAATATGAGGACGGCGAGGTGCTGGGGCTGGTGACCATCCCGGCGGACCTGACCGAAAAGCTGGACGCGGGAGAAACCGTGGAGATTGCAATTGAGATCAACAACATCAACGACGACGTCACCAAGAACTTTATCCAGCGCATGCAATACGCATTGAACGAGTTCAACAACGATCTGACGATCGGCTCGGTAGCCTATGAAATCCCGCGGGTTTCCTACACGGCGGATGTGACGCCGGACCTGAAAATGATCAAGTACCTGTGCGCGTCGGTGCTGGGGCTTACGCTGCTTTTAAGCGCGGGTACGGCGCTTGCGTTTTCCATCGCGCGGGAGTTTGAGGACCAGACGATGAAGGAGCTCGTGATGGGCTCGCGCTTCACCGATATCATGCTGGGCAAGCTGGTTTCCGCGGCGGTGCAGACGGCGATTGTCGCCCTGTTTATTCTGGCGGAGGAAGGGCTGGTGTTCGGCTTCCTGCCCGCCAACATGACGGCGCAGCTCCTCTACCTGCTGGCCGGGGTCATCCTCTCGGCGGGGATTGCCGTGATCGTCGCCGTGAAGCTCAAGCATGTGCTGCCCGCGGGTATCGTCGTGATGGTGATCAATATCGGCGGTTGGTGGCTCTCCGGCGGGCTGGCCCCGGCGGAGGCGTGGACCGGCTTCCTGCGGGTATTGGCGACCTACTGGCCGGGCACCTATTTTTACCAGGCGTATATCAACGCTGCGCTGCTGGGCGGCGTAAGCGGCGGCCTGCTGCTGCGCAACGGCGCGATCGTGCTGGGCTTCGGCCTTTTGATGATCTGGCTGGCGAACCGCTTTTTCGGAAAGGAGGCCCGGGAAGCATGATGATGAAACTGTTTGCGGAAGTCAGGAAGATGTTCCGTTACCTGCGTGCGCGAAAGGCGCTGGCGCTGGTGTCCGTCTTCCCGCCGCTTCTACTGTGCCTGCTGTTCGTCGGCGCGTTTCAAACGACGGGGGACGCGGATCTGGTCGTGGTGAACGAGGATGCGGGAAGCGCCGTAACCGAAGAATTTCTGGAGGTGCTTGCCAGCGACGAGGGTACCATCCCGCATTTCATCCTCACGTTTGCCGACGCGGAGGAGGCGGAGCACATGTTCCAGATGCACGAGACATTCGGCGTTCTGACCATTCCCGCGGGCTTCGGGGAGAGCGCCGCGCAGGGCGACCCGCTGGATCTGCAGGTGCATTTCACCGCCGTACACGAGG
>Ga0116164_10003727_pt1 | contig 10337 bp, 8 predicted proteins | sample AD_UKC109_MetaG_FD_89888 | JGI IMG/M metagenome (GOLD analysis project Ga0116164, IMG submission 89888) | Active sludge microbial communities of municipal wastewater-treating anaerobic digesters from Hong Kong - AD_UKC109_MetaG | ecosystem: Engineered > Bioreactor > Anaerobic > Digestate... | reverse complement strand
TCGCGCACGGCGACGCCCAGGCGGTCGCAGTCCGGGTCGGTGGCGAAGCACACCTCCGCGCCGACTTCGTTGGCCAGCTTGATGGCAAGCGTAAAGGCTGCGGGGTCTTCGGGGTTTGGCTGCTTCACGGTTGAAAACGCGGGGTCGGGCAGCTCCTGTCCCTTTACCACGCTCACGCCCGTGATGCCGACCTCTTTTAGAATGCGGCGCACGGGCACGTTGCCCGATCCGTGCAGCGGCGAGTAAACGATCTTTAAATTCTTGCCCTCTTTTTGGATGATCTCCGGATTGATGGACAGGGTTTTCACCAGCGCGATATAATCGTCGTCCACTTCTTTGTTGCCGATGATGGTCAGCAGCCCGTCTTTCTCGGCCTGCTCGCGTGATATGGTTTTCGCGTCGGTAAACGAAAGCGCGTTGATGGCTTTGATTGCCTCCTCGGCTGTCTCGGGGCCGATTTGCGCGCCGTCCGGGCCGTACACCTTGTAGCCGTTATACTGCGGCGGGTTGTGGCTGGCGGTGATAATCACGCCTGCGTCGGCCTGCAGGTGCCGCACCGCGAAGGAGAGGATGGGTACGGGACGAAGCGCGTCAAACAGCTTGGCGCGGATGCCGTTTGCGCAAAGCGTGAGCACGGTTTGAAGCGCGAACTCGGGGCTCATGCGGCGGCTGTCGTAGGCGACAACGACCACGGGCCGCTTCTTCGCGTTCGCGTTGAGCATATTCGCAAGCCCCTGCGTGGCGCGGCGCACGGTGTAGACGTTCATGCGGTTGGCGCCGTAGCCAAGCACCCCGCGCATGCCCCCCGTGCCAAAGGAAAGGCCCGTATAAAACCGATCCTCGATCTCTTTTTCATCGCCGGAAATGGCGGTAAGTTCATCCATCAGCGCTTTGTCGCCGGCAAAGTCCTTCAGCCACCGGCGGTAGGCGTCCATATACTGCATACGCGTTCCTCGTTTCTTATCGTTTTAGTATTATAGTATAGCCCCGGCGGCTGCCGATTGCAACGGCGCCGCTATATGCTCAGCGCGTGTATAAGCGTTTGCGACAGTTTGGCCTCAAACACGGAAAACACGCTTCCCCGCATGAAAATATGCCCGCTTCCGGCGATGAAGATATCCAGCTCCCCGCCCGGCATCATCACGGTGACGTGGTTGTCCGTCATCCCCAGCCGGTGCGCGGCGGCCGCCGCCGCGCAGGAGGAGGAGCCCGACGCCAGCGTGTAACCCGCGCCGCGCTCCCAGATTTCTATTTTAATAGCGTTTCGCCCAAGCACTTCCACAAGCTGCATATTGATGCGGTTGGGGAACAGCGCGTGGTCTTCCACAACCGGGCCCAGCATCTGTGCCAGCGCTTTGGTGGCCTTGTCTACCACGATTACGCAATGCGGATTGCCGACGGTTACGCAGGTCATGCGGTAGGGCACGCCGCTTAATGTGATCTCTTCGGCCACTACATCCCGCGGCTCGCCGTTGACGGGGATATCGCGGCTCCTGAAGGACGGAACGCCCATATCCACCTCGATGAGCTCCGCGCGTTTATTCAGCAGTGTGCTTTGGGCAAGACCGCCCTTGGTGAGGATGCCAAATTCCGTTTTGCCGTCCAGGTATCCGGCGTCAAACAGGTATTTGGAAAAAATCCTAAGCCCGTTTCCGCTTTTTTCGGCCTCGCTGCCGTCGGGGTTGAAAATCCTCACTTTATAAGGTTCTCCCGCCGTCAACGGCCCGTACAGTATGCCGTCGGAGCCCACGCCGAAGTTGCGGTCGCACAGCAGGCGGATGTTGTCCTCCGTCATCTCCGCGGCGAGGTATTTGGGATCAACCACGATGTAATCGTTGCCCAGAGCGTGATATTTCGCCACCGAATTTTCCGTCATGTGTTACTCTCCTCTAAATCAAACATTACCTAAGTATACATAATGCAGCCGCTCTTTGGCAATATCGCGCAGGCGGTATAGCAGCGGAATATCGGTGGGCGGGGTGTCCGCCATATCCTTATGCGGGAAAAAGCGCGAGATGTGGTAGGGGATGTCGGGGGAAATGGAGGCAAGCCATTGCGTCATTTCCCGTATTTCGGCCTCGGTGTCGTTGAGGCCGGGCACGACCAGCGTGGTGACCTCCACATGCGCTTGCTTCGCCGCGGTCCGGATGAAGGCTTTCACCAGCTCCAGGTCGCCGCCGAGGCGGCGGTAGCCCTCGGAGGCGAAGGACTTCAGGTCCACGTTGAACGCATCGATGTAGGAGAGAACCTCCTGCAACACCCATTGTGCCACGCAGCCGTTGGTGACCACGGCGGTGTGCATGCCCTCCGCTTTGATCAGTTTCGCCGCATCCCGCACGTACTCAAAGCCGACCATCGGCTCGTTGTAGGTGAACGCCGCGCCGATATTGCCGCGCGGTTTCAGCGAAACCGCAATGCGCGCCAGCTCTTCGGGCGAAACCTCCCGCGTGCCGATATCACTCTGCCGCCCCTCGGCAATGTTGAAGTTCTGGCAGAACGGGCAGGCCATGTTACAGCCGAAGCTGCCGACGGAGAGGATCTGCGTGCCCGGATGAAAGCGGGCCAGCGGTTTTTTCTCAATCGGGTCCAGCGCAAGCGCCGTGAGCTGCGCGTAGTTTACGGACACGCTCCTGCCGCCCGCGTTTTTACGCGCGCCGCACAGGCCGGTTTGGCCGTCTGCGAGATTACAATGATGATGGCAGACTTGACATACTGCTTTAGTGATGGCGTATCACCTCGAAGCGCTGCAGCGCCACGCGTTCGTCCGGGCCGATGCCCGCCTTGCGCCTGGCGATGTCCACCTGCTGCTTGGCGGTGTCCACGCCGGGAAGCGCAGGCAGCAGCAGCCCGCGCCTGGCGCCGTGGGACACGATCACGCCGTAGCGTTTAGGGTCCAGCGCGTCCATGCCGCCGATGTCCTCCGCCTTCCCCAGCACGTCCACGGAGCATTCGATCTGCGCAAGTTCATCAGGCGTCACCGGGGAAAATCGCGGATCGTGCGCGCAGGCGGAAATGGCGTTTTGGATGATCTCCTCGGCGACGCTTGCCTGCGTCGGCGAGATGGTGCCGATGCACCCGCGCAGCTGCCCGGCCTTGTGCAGCGACACGAACACGCCCGCCGTTTGCCCGGTCAGCTCCTTGGGCAGGCCGTCCGGCACGGGGATGTGCCGTTTGCGCGTCACCCACGCGGTGAAGGATTGGCGCGCCAGCCGCACATACGCGTCTTCCCTGGATTGCTTTTCGGCGGCTTCGTGCTCTACATTCTTTTGGTGTGCCGTCAGGAAATGGCGGGAACCATCCGTCTTGCCCGCCAGGAAGGCGCATACCCCGTATCCCACGCCGAAGGGGCCTTCGTAGGACAGCTTTTCGGCCTGAACCGAAAGCCCGTCAAAACAGCCCGCCATCACGAGGAACGAACGGTGGCCGCACTCCGCGGCGGAGGAACAAAGCGATTCGGGAAAATCAAACAGCTCTGAAAACGCTCCGCGCCCCATGACGTCCATAATTTTTTCGTCGTACACCGCGCCGTCCGGCGACAGGCCGTAGGGGCCGTCCTCCTTCAGCTTGTGGGAAAGGTCGCCGCTGGAGACGACGGCGGCCTTGCGGTGTAATTTGTCTGCTGTTTTCTGTATCATCATCCCCAGGCGGTAATGCTCCTCCGGCGGCAGGCCGCTGATCCCGATACGCACCACCTGCGGGCGCTTTCCTTTGATTGCGCCAAAAATAAAATGCAGCGGGATCATCGTGCCGTGGTCGAGCTTCGCGCTGCGCTCGCCCTCTGTACCGGCGGATACATCTTTTTGCCCGCACAGCGCCGAGAGCTCGGCAACAAAGGTTTCGTCGTATTCGACCTCTACGCTCACGCCCGGCGCGCCGAAATTGCCGAAATCACCCCGCGCGTCCTTGCCCGGCGAGATGTGCATATAGTCCGCGTACGCCGTGGCATGCGGGGAAACCACCACCAGCGTATCCGCCCCAAGCCCCGCGATGAACGCGGCGGCCTTCTCCATCGCCGCCGTCGTCGCGGCGATCCCCTTTTCCTGCCCGCGCCCCACCTGCGGTATGATCAGCGGCGGGTGCGGCGTCATCACTGCGCCAAGTATGCTCATGCAATCACCCTCTTTTACTACATTATAGCACTTTCAGGACAACGCCGCATGAATCCCATGCGCGCTGACGGCTGCATTCCCGCCATCGCGCACGGCATTCATTTGCGCTGCCTTGTTTGTGCCGTCCGCTTATATTCCTTCAAGCGAGTCTGTAATACCAATGAAAAACTCTTTGCTCCATAGTTCAAGAGCAGCCGTGTTTTGAATGAAAGGCAGCACATCGTTTTTTGCCTGCTCGTAGTCTATGGCGCCAAATTTTTGATTGAGCATCGCTTTTATATCTGCAAGCGATAAATCGTATCGCGCGCCGTCAAACCCCGAATCGACCAGGCGCGCATTCAGATGCTTCAGGTTAACCGCGATGTTTCTTGATAAATAGAATACATAGTCGTACAAATCTCTGCCCTTCACTCTGCTTTTCCATGCGCGGCAAAGCACCGCATGGATTTTCCCGGCGAAGAGAGAACTGCGATCATACAATTTGACCTCATACGGCATTGGCATGAGTCTGTATTTTTGTTCATATGCCGCAAACGGCGGCGGCGTTGTGTCTACCTCAAGCTTTACTTTGATCAGCTCGTTGCCGGTGATGGATCCCGACGCGGAATCGTCGGCATAAAACAAAAGCATATGCTCCTTTGTGTTTCCCTTTACAAATGCGGATTGAATATCCGAAACTGCCGTTTTGGCTTTGTTTTCGATGTTCAGGTTCAAGCCGTACGCGTTGACTTCTTTTTCCAGCAGCGGGATATAGGATGCCAATCGAAATTCGTCTTTAGGCTCCAGCAGTGAAAAATCCAAATCTTCCGAAAATCTGTCCAGCCCATAAAATATTCTTAATGCCGTTCCCCCATAAAACGCGCATTCGTGAAAAAAGCCCGCTCTTGACAATCCGCAAAGCACAATTTCCTGAACGACTTCCTTGATGCTATTCTTTTTTTCGGTTACGGATTGTGCGTTGTGATTGCTTAGCATTTGCTCCAGTATGCTATTCATCTCCCATCAGTCTCCTTACCCATGCAATCAGCAGTTTGTGGTTTCTTGTGCCGTATAGGGTTGCCAGTTCAAGCAGCTTTGTTTTATCCAGGCTTTGGAACGCCTGATACTCCATACGCGTTTGTTCAAACAGCAATTGCTTGAGTTCGTTTCTGTTAGCACACGGCGCCTGGGCGTACAAAAAATCGCAAATCGCCTTTTCCGGATTGGCAACGATATAGCTGTACCCTTCCTCCTGATAGATTGTCTTTTCATACGGGAAGGCCTTGACCGGCACATCGCGATAGGTAAACGTGCCAAATGCCGTTATATACTTTTTCCTTCTTTTCTTTTCGCAGGTTGCGCTTGTATAGGCGTACACCGTTTCAGGGATCAGTTCATGGAACGCCAAAGCGAATTCGAAAGATAAGTACGACGGGCCATAAATTGCGTTTGCCAAATAATAGCCCGGCGTATTCCCGTTCGTTTCATATATGCCTTTGACTACGGGGAACAGGCTTTTATTCCTGACCAGCTGCTGGATTTTTGCCGTGGGGTTTTTGTACGCTTGGGTTTCAGCCAGCAACATCGAGGTTGTTTTTATCATTATTTTCACCACCAACTATAATTATAGTGTGTTTAGCGGAGAAAATCAAGCGTTTTTTGCGGGCTGGATGTTGCTTTACTTATACTAGATTGCAGGGTAACGCTGCTACAACTTTTGGCGGCCTCGCCCTTCGCTCCGCTTGCGTGAGGCTACGCGCTTCATTGCCTTCGGCAATTTCGGGCGCTAGTCGGGCTTCGCCCTCCCTTTCTGGATACGCAAACCCAACCTGACGAAAATTCAATTCGCCATCACGCATGGTTTTCATTTGCGTTACCCTGATTAGCCTGAGATACTTATTCAAAGTGATAAAAATGCACTTCTGATATTAGGAATTTCTATTTGGTAGTTTTTGTGGTTTGTAGGCATTAGCTAATCTCCGGTTGCGTTTACTATTAATGATATAGAACGTTTAATTTCTTCTTTACTTGACTTCATGATATCTGTTAAAGGCTGTGTTCCATTGATATAGACAATATTGCCATTAATCACATTATTCCGTAATTTCTCTCTCACCCAACTTTCCAAGCATAGGACAGCTTTAATAGCGTTATCAAAGAATGGAGGGGTAGGGGTAGAATTTAATGATCTGTGAGCAACGTATTTATCACGGAAGTTTTTCATGTCTTCCCAATATCTTTGCCACGTCTTTTGTGATATTTTTAATTTTTGAAGAAGATATTCTCTAAATTCATTTTCGTCAAGCCTTAGGTTTTTCCAATGTGTTTCATTTGAATTTGCTCCAAATATCATACTCCAACTGACAATAATCATTTGAAAATGAGCATTGCAAGTATAAACCCAGAATTCCCTATCTCCTTTAAGATGATCTAAGTTCTTATTCAACTCGACGTACGCGCAATAATGGTATATGCAATCTTTCCATAACTTATAGGAATTTAAGAATACTTCCTCACCAAATTCCATTCTTAACCCTCCCAGGACACTGTTGTTTTGTCATTACTATAGTCATATATAACATCAACTTGATGATTTGGGATTTCATTAACATATCCAAAATAATCAATGTTTGTAGCAACACTCCAATCATCATTATAAAAGGTCACTTTGGCTGTTTTTTGTGTTCTTACCTCAACTTCAACATCCTCTGCACCTTTATATGTCTTCGAGAAAGGAGTTTCTTTTATTTGTATCTTATAGTTCATGTTTTTCACCTCAATACAGAATTCACCAGCAACTGTTATTTTCTTTTCACAGAATATGAGAATAACGTCTAAAAGAATTATACCATTTCTTTACATTCAATCAAAGAACAATATATTACATTATGAATATTGCGTACAGCCCCTTTGCCTTGCGCTCGTTCCCTCCATGCAGTACAATAACTTCACGTTCAAGGGAGGCGAAACCATGCGGGAGTACGACGCTGTGGTGGTCGGCGCGGGGCACGCGGGGTGCGAGGCCGCGCTGGCGTGCGCGCGGATGGGGCTGAATACGCTTTTGATGACGCTTGATATGTCAGCCGTGGCGCTGATGCCCTGCAATCCCGCCATCGGCGGCACGGGCAAGGGGCATTTGGTGCGCGAGGTGGACGCGCTGGGCGGGCAGATGGGTGTCGCCATCGACCATACCTTCATCCAAAGCCGGATGCTCAACCGCGGCAAGGGCGTGGCGGTGCACAGCCTGCGCGCCCAGGCGGACAAGCGCCGCTATCACGAATACATGCTCAATATCCTGTTCGCGCAGGAAAACCTCACCGTGCGCCAGGGCGAGGTGATGGATATCCTCACCAAGGGCGGGGCGGTATCCGGCGTTACGCTGGACACGGGGGACGTTATCCCCTGCCGCGCGTGCATATTGTGCACGGGCGTGTATATGAAAAGCCGCATCATCATCGGGCAGTACGTGCGCAACATGGGCCCGCACGGCCTGCAGCGCGCCGAGGGCATCTCCGGGGCGCTTGAAAAGCTCGGGTTCAAGCTGCGGCAATTCAAAACCGGCACGCCCGCGCGCGTGGACGTGCGCACGGTGGATTTTGACCAGATGGAGCCCCAGGAGGGCGACGACCCGATCACGCCGTTTTCGTTCCTCACCGACGCGTCGGGGCTTACAAACCGCGCGCGCTGCTACCTGACCTACACCAACCAGGAAACCCACCGCATCATCCGCGACAACCTGCACCTTTCGCCCATGGTGCGCGGGGAGATCAAGGGCACGGGCATCCGCTATTGCCCGTCAATCGAGGATAAAATCCGCCGCTTTGCCGACAAGGAGCGCCACCAGATTTTCATGGAGCCGGAGGGCTTAAACCACCCCGAATGGTACGTGCAGGGGATGAGCTCGTCCCTGCCCGCGGACGTGCAGTGGGCGATGTACCGCTCCGTCAAAGGCCTCTCCCGCGTGATTTTAACACGCCTGGCCTACGCCATCGAGTACGACTGCATCGACCCCACGGAACTCCGGCAAACGCTGGAAAGCCGCCGCATCAAGGGGCTGTTCTGCGCCGGACAGATCAACGGCACCTCCGGCTACGAGGAAGCCGCCGCGCAGGGCATATATGCGGGCATCAACGCCGCCTGTTCGCTTTCGGACAAGGAACCGCTGCTGCTTAGGCGCGACAATTCCTACATCGGCGTGATGGTGGACGACCTGATCATCAAGGGCATCGACGAACCCTACCGCATGATGACCGGGCGCGCCGAGTACCGCCTGCTGCTCAGGCAGGACAACGCCGACCTGCGCCTGACGGAGCTTTCCTATCAGCGCGGGCTGGCGAGCGAAGCGCGGTACAGGCGGACGTGCGAAAAAATGGAAGCGTCCGATAAACTCACCAGGCGTTTGGAGGATACCCGCGTCAAGCCGTCCAAAAAGCGGCAGGCGTGGCTTGCGGAGCACGGCGAGCCGGAGACCGATCAGGTCTACACCGCCGCGGAGTTGCTGCGCCGCCCGAAGATCGACCTGTCCGCGCTGTCCGGGCTCCTGCCGGAGCTCGCCGCCGGGCAGCCCGCTGACGTGCTGGAGCAGGCGGAAGCGTCCGTCAAGTACGCGGGCTACCTTGAGAAGGAAGCCCAGCAGATCGCCCGCGCCCGCGACATGGAAGGCATGCTCATCCCGGAGGATATCGACTACCTGAACATCACCGGCGTGCGCATCGAAGCCCGCCAAAAGCTTAGCCTTCGCCGCCCCCGCACCCTCGGCCAGGCCGGGCGCATCCCGGGCGTGAATCCGTCCGACGTGGCGGTGTTGATGGTGTGGCTGAAGAAATTAAAGGGACGCTAGGGGCTCCGCCCCTAGTACCCCGGTCAGGGGCAGTGCCCCTGAACCCCTCACTTGACCGCGCAATGCGCGGTCAAAGAGGTTTTCTTTTTTAGGTATAAAAAAAGTGCTTATTGAAGCACCTTATATCAAGAGCAATTGCTTGAAATTTCGCTGGCGGAACTCGAACCCGCGGCTTTCCCTTTAGCAGAGGGCTACTCTATCCAACTGAGTTACTGCTTCTCATTAAACCATGAAGCTTAATTTAGATTATGATAATACCATAAATGGAAAGAAACCTAAAGCAGTATTTCCGACCTGTTCTATATTTCTATAATGTTTTGTGACTAATACACTTATAACGATAGTAGAGATAAAACAACTTGTGTATGAACTGTTGCTTTGTTATACTGCGCAGGTAAACGATGACTGAAGAACTTGTGCGATGCCGAGTTGGATTCGCACCAGATTGGGCTTGCGAGAGCTGAAGTAGTAGCAGCGCTACGTCGAAGCTCCCGCGGGTGCAGGATGGCGGAAATACGACCGGCAGCGTGCGAGGGATTTAGTCAGCGTTTGCCTGCTAAAATGAGGTGATGCACATGCCCGCGGAAAGTTTGTTTGGTTTTTTAGCGCTGATCGTAATCATATCGGCGGTTTTGTCAATCATACGAAAAACAAGGATCGTGGCGCGGCAGCTTCGGGACGAATGGGGCAAGGGCGGGCGCGCGTACGCGATGGACGAGGATGCGATGATCGCGCTGCGCGGGTGTTATTCAGAGATGCCGAAACAAGAAGCGGCATTCGCCTGGGTGGACGAGGTGACCTGGAACGACCTGGACATGGACGCGGTATTCAGGCATCTCAACCGCACGCAGTCCGGCGCGGGGGAGGAAGCGCTCTACCGCATGCTGCACGCGATTGACGCACCTTATGAAGAACTTTCCCGCCGTGACCGCTGGATGCAGGCGCTCACCATCAACGAACCAAACCGTATCGCGCTGCAGCGGCAGCTGCGAAAGCTCGGGCGCGAGCACGACCACGGCGCGTTTTCCTATCTCAAGGATCCGCTTTCCTCCAAGCCAAGGCACGGCTGGGCGTACTATGCGCTGGCCGTTGTGCCGTTTGTGTTTTTGGCGCTGGGATTTGTGGACCCCTATTGGCTTTTGGGGATTCTGGGGTCGTTTTTGCTCAACGCGGCGGTATATTACCGCGCTAAAAAGGTATGGATACGCGAGCTTACGGCGGTGCGCCACATCGCGGCGGTGCTGCGCGTAGGGCGGCGGCTGGGGCGCGTCTCCATTGACGGTATGGAGGACGGCTTCAAAGAGCTTGGCGCGCTCAGCGCGAAACTCAGGGCCTTCGGCCGCTGGAACGCTATATTCAATATGCAGCGCGTAGCCGATTATGATTTCATTACCGATTACCTGCGCATC
>Ga0116164_10003725_pt1 | contig 10341 bp, 9 predicted proteins | sample AD_UKC109_MetaG_FD_89888 | JGI IMG/M metagenome (GOLD analysis project Ga0116164, IMG submission 89888) | Active sludge microbial communities of municipal wastewater-treating anaerobic digesters from Hong Kong - AD_UKC109_MetaG | ecosystem: Engineered > Bioreactor > Anaerobic > Digestate... | reverse complement strand
CAGATGTGTATGTGTTGCCGAATGATCTCCATCGTCGGGGCCTGAGCAAACGTCCACGCGTTCCCCGGCGAATAGTCCGGGGCTTTTCTTTTCGGTGCGTGAGGCACCCGGGCTGACCCATAACAGGCACCGACCCACATCTGAAGAAAAGGAAACCCCATGAGCGACGCCTGGTCCTTCGAAACCAAACAGATTCACGCAGGTCAGACCCCCGACGAAACCACCAACGCGCGGGCCTTGCCGATCTACCAGACCACCAGCTACACCTTCAACGACACCGCCCACGCTGCCGACCTGTTCTCACTCAAGGAACTGGGCAACATCTACACGCGGATCATGAACCCCACCCAGGCGACCGTCGAGGAGCGCATCGCGGCTCTCGAAGGTGGCGTTGGTGCACTTCTGGTGAGCAGCGGACAGGCCGCGGAAACGCTGGCCATCCTGAACCTCGCTGAGGTCGGTGACCACGTCGTGTCCAGCCCCCGGCTGTACGGCGGCACCTACAACTTGTTCCACTACACGCTGCCGAAACTGGGCATCGAGGTGTCGTTCGTGGAGAATCCTGACGACGTCGAGTCGTGGCGGGCGGCTATCAAGCCCAACACGAAGGCGTTCTTCGGGGAGAGCATCTCCAATCCGAAGAACGACATCCTCGACATCGAGGCGATCGCGGGGGTGGCCCACGAGTTCGGGGTACCGCTGATCGTGGACAACACAGTGGCCACGCCGTACCTGATCCAGCCGCTGAAGTGGGGCGCCGACATCGTCATCCACTCGGCGACGAAGTACATCGGCGGGCACGGCACTGCGGTTGCCGGCGTGATCGTCGACGGCGGCACGTTCGACTACGCGCAGTATCCCCAGCGATTCCCGAACTTCAACGAGCCCGACCCCAGCTACCACGGGTTGGTATATGCCCGCGACCTCGGCGTGGGCTCGCAGTTCGGCGCGAACCTGTCATACATCCTCAAAGCGCGGGTGCAACTGCTGCGTGACCTGGGCAGCGCCGTAGCGCCGTTCAACGCCTGGCTGCTGTCGCAGGGCCTGGAGACGTTGAGCCTGCGCATCGAGCGCCACGTGCAGAACGCGCAGGCCGTCGCGGAATATCTCACCACCCGCGACGAGGTCGAGAAGGTCAACTACGCAGGTCTGACGAGCAGCCCGTGGTACGAGCGCGGTCGCACGTACGCCCCCAAGGGAACAGGCGCTGTTCTCAGCTTCGAGATCGCCGGTGGAATTGAGGCGGGCAAGCGGTTCGTCGAGGGCCTGGAACTGCACAGCCATGTGGCCAACATCGGTGACGTGAGGTCACTGGTCATCCACCCCGCATCGACCACCCACTCGCAACTGACGCCTGAGGAGCAGTCGGCCGCCGGTGTCACCCCGGGCCTTGTCCGGCTGGCAGTCGGTATCGAGAACATCAACGACATTCTGGCCGACCTCGACGCCGGCTTCCGGGCCGCGAAAGAGGCCTGAACGATGGGCACCTGCGGCGGATGGTGTGAAGGGGATCCGGTTGCGTGGCGGCAGTTCGCCGACCTCGGACCAATGCCCCTCGAGCTTGGCGGCCATCTGCCGCAGGTGCGTGTCGCGTACGAGACCTGGGGGGAATTCGACGGTAAGAACGCCGTGCTGGTGCAGCACGCCCTCACCGGCGACGCCCATGCCGCCGGGCCAGCAGGTGAGGGGCAAGCCACCGCCGGCTGGTGGGATGCGCTGATCGGACCCGGCAAGGCCATCGACACCGACCGATGGTTCGTGCTCTCGTCCAACGTGCTGGGCGGTTGTCAGGGGACGACCGGGCCCTCGTCGACCGCACCCGACGGCCGGGCTTACGGCTCACGCTGGCCGCGGATCACCATCCGCGACCAGGTGGCCGTCGAAGTGGCCCTGGCCGACGCCTTGGGAATCGAGCGCTTCACGGCGGTCATGGGGGGATCCATGGGCGGGATGCGGACCCTGGAGTGGATGGTGCAGCATCCCCAACGGGTCGGGGGCGCGTTGGTCATGGCGACCAGCGCATCCGCGACGGCCGATCAGATCGCGACCCAGAACATCCAGATCGCAGCGATCCAAGCCGACCCCGACTGGCGCGCAGGCGACTACTACGCCTCGGGCATTGCACCGCTGACCGGCATGGGAATCGCGCGCAGGATCGCCCATCTGACGTACCGCACCGAACGTGAACTCGCCGGTCGGTTCGGCCGCGATCACCAACTCGGGGAGGACGCCCTGGCCGACGGGCGGTTCGCCGTGCAGTCCTACCTGGACCATCAGGCGGACAAGCTGAATCTCCGCTTCGACCCGGGGACCTATGTGGCACTGTCCGACGCAATGGCCCTGCACGATGTGTATCGCGGCCGCAGGCCGGAGGTCCTGCGCCAGTTGGAGGTTCCGGCGCGTGTGGTTGGGATCCCATCGGACCGGCTCTATCCGATCTACCTGCAGCAGCAGATCGCCGACGACCTCGGCGTGGAACTCGATGTGGTGGAGTCGCCATTCGGGCACGACGGGTTCCTGCTGGAGACCGACGCGATCGGCCGCGTGGTCAGCGACATCCTCGCGGCCGCCACCTCACCCTGCTGAGACATCCAGGCATAACGCGTACGGCGTGGTGGTCGACACCTTGATCAACCCGGCACGCTCCAGGATCGGCTGCGAGTACTCGGTCGAATCGCTGTGGATCAGCGTCTTTCCCATCTGCAGGGCAGACCGTGCCCGCGCTGCGGTCAGCGCCCGGTAGATCCCACGCCCGCGCCATTCGCGACGCATCGCGCCGCCCCAGATCCCCGCGAACTGAGTACCCCGGACCGGTTCCAGGCGGCCTGCACCGATCATCTGTCCATCACTTTGGGCGACCCACAGTTCGATGCCGTCCTCATTGTCGAGCCGACGTTGGATCACGGCCAAGGAGTCCATCGCAGTGGTGTCACCGAAGACCTCATCAAGCATCGCGGACATGGCCAGCAAGTCGACGGGCTCGTGCACACGACGCAGCGTGACTCCCGGTGGAAGGTCGATGTCGACGACCAGCGACCGAGCCTGTCCGATCATGATCGCTTCGGATTCCCCGGCGCTGAATCCGTGTTCCGTCAGCGCTTCGATGAGTCCCGGAGCGTGGTCATGCCCGCGGGTCTTCCATTCGATCGAGGTGAGCTCGGGGTCGGCTCGGCAGTGGTCGACGACCCGCGCCACCAGGGCGCGAGGATCAGCGTCTTCGAGACCTCGGTAGGTGACGAACCCCCGCCCTCCCGGATACGTCGCCACCCGTAGCGGTCCCAGCCGCGTGATATGCACAGCGCCGGGTGTCTCAGCCTCGGTGCGCAGCTGCTGGTCATACGCCGCGAGCAAGGCGGCACGTCGGCTCATAGGCGTAGCGTGCAGGCGACGCGCGTTCCTCAGCAAGCGGCTTTCCGGGCGTGGGTCACGCGCCAGCCGTCTCCCGGGCCGTCCATAGTGGTCCGCCGGGAAGGGTACCCGCGGTGACGGTGGGCTCCAGTCCGAACTGACGGCGGGCCTGACTCACCGTGTTCCTGAACGACTCTCGCGCACCCTTCATCTGCGAGTTGGCTTCGGCGCGGACCTGCGCGGTCGAGGCTTTGTAGCGAGACCAGGCAGCCTGTCGCTGTGCCGAGGTCGGGGCGTGCTGAAGGGTCGCAGCCAGGATGTCCTGTGCCTCACGGCTGGCCTCCCCGTATCGTGCCAGGACCGATCGCCGTTCTTCCCGGTAGACGTCGGCTGCGATGTCGGCAGCAGCCCGGAAGCCTTGCTGAGGACCCTGGGACGCGGCCACAGGCTCGGCCGTAGCCACCCCCGGCTGGCTGGTGAGCAGCACTGCCGACGCAGCGACCACCGACGCTGCGGTGTTTCGCAAGGTAGCCATGAGTCCATCGTTGCCCGCCCGTGGCGAACGTCAATGGGTCAGCGGGAGGCTTAACCCTCGCCATACAGGGTCTTTGCCTACGTGCCGCTCACGATCATGAACCGTCCGCCATTCGGGTCGAGGATTCCGGCTACGACGCTGGTGTCCGTCTGCCTTGGCTGCACGAAGATCTTGCCGCCCAGTGCCAGGGCATCCTCCACGGTCCCGGGGACGTCGTTGACCGCGAAGTAGACGAGCCAGACCGCTGGCACCTCCTCCGGCACGTTCGGTGGCATGTCTTCGGCACCTGCGTTGGCCTTGTCGTCTCCGGGTTTTGAAGCAAGTAGGGCGACCTTGTAGCCGGGCAGGCTGCCGTCGGTCCAGGTCCAGCCGAACACCTTTTCGTAGAACGGCAGTGCCGCGGCGAGATCGCGCGTCTGCAGTTCGTTCCACGTCAACGATCCGGGCACGTTGAAGACGTCCGCCCCCTGATGGGTGTACGACTGCCACACCCCGAGCATCCCGCCGCTGGGGTCCATGATGTTGGCCAGTCGGCCCTGATCCGTGACATCCATGGGCGCCATCATCACCTGGCCACCGGCGTCGCGGACCTTCTGGCAAACACCGTCGACATCGTCGACCATGACGTACGACACCCACTGCGGAAGCAGCCCCTCCGCGGCCATCTCGGGTGGCATCTGGCTCAGTCCGGCGACCAGTTGACCGTCGAGAAAGAACTGTAGGTAGTGCGCACCCATTCTGTCGGTCCGGTCGTAGGTCTCCCAGCCGAAAAGGCCCTCGTAGAAGGCCCGCGCCTTGTCCGTGTCGGAGGTGAAGGTGTCGATCCAGCCGAAGAGCCCAGGAGTCAGCAGCATGCCACGACGCTATCTGGCCACGCTGTCACCCGGCGAATGAACCCACCAGCACCATGCCTCCAGTCGGGTCGATCAGTCCGCCGAAACGGCCCGGTCCCATCTGAATGGCGGGCAGGAACACTTGCCCGCCGAGGCTCTCGCCCGCGGCCATCGCGGTGTCGCAGTCGTCGACCGCGAAGTAGACCGCCCACACGTTGGGCGCCTGCGATGGCACACCGTCGGGCATGGGCATGGCGCCGGCGTTCATCTTGTCCTCGCCCTCCTTGGCCGCCAGCGTGGCCATCTTGTAGCCGGAGTCGGGACCATCGACCCATTCCCATCCGAAGACCTTCTCGTAAAAGGGCAGGGCCGCTTCGATGTCGCGGGTCTGCAACTCGTTCCAGGTCAGCGAACCCGGCGCGTTGAACAGTTCGGCCCCTTGATGCGCAGCAGGCTGCCAGAGCCCGAAGGCCGCCCCGGAGGGATCCATGAGCATCGCCATGCGTCCCTGGTCCATCATGTCGTGGGGCGCCATGGTGACTGTGCCACCCGCGCTCCGGGCCTTCTCGACAGTCGCGTCGGCATCTTCCACGATCACGTACGAGTTCCAGAAAGCCCCGACCCCTTCGGGCACGCCAGGCATCATCGGGCTCATACCTGCGACCAGCTTCCCGTCCTTGAAGAACTGCGTGTAGGGCGGTCCCATGGGTGTGGGCAGATCGGTGTGGGTCCAGCCGAAAAGGCCCTCGTAGAACTGCTTCGCGCTCTCGGTGTCCCGGGTCATGAGGTCCACCCAGCCGAATAGACCGTTGGGGTATCGCATGGTCGTTCCTCTCGTCGACGTCCGCAGTCACGGTACGTCCGGGGTCCGACAAACACAATGGGCGTTGCGATCCAGCGCTGTGGACATCGAGGTCTGGCAGCGCAACGACGCCCCGTGGCGGTCTACCTTTGACCCACATTCCGTTCACCAGGAGGTACCCGCCGTGCCGATTATGGCGATCGATCAAGGCACCACGTCCACCCGCGCGATCATCTTCAACGATGACGGGATGCCGTTGGCATCCGATCAGATCGAGCACGAGCAGATCTTCCCGCGGGCCGGATGGGTGGAACACGACCCGATGGAGATCTGGCACAACACTCGCGAGGTCATGGGCGCGGCGATCGCGAAATCCAACCTCTTCGTCTCGGACTTGCAGGCGGTGGGGATCACCCAGCAGCGAGAGACCACGGTCGTGTGGAACAAGACCACCGGTCTGCCCGTCTACAACGCGATCGTCTGGCAGGACACCCGCACCCAGGAGATCTGCGACGAACTCGCGCAGACGGTCGGCGAGCAGCGCTTCCGCGAGATCACGGGGTTGCCGCTGGCCACATACTTCTCAGGGCCGAAAGTGCGCTGGATCCTCGAGAACGTGCCCGGGACGCGCGCGCAGGCCGAAGCCGGGGAGTTGTTGATGGGCACCATCGACACGTGGCTCCTGTGGAACCTCACCAATGGTCAGGTGCACGCGACCGACCCGACCAACGCGTCCCGCACCTTGCTCATGGATCTCGACACCCTGGAGTGGTCCGCGCAGCTCGCGGAGGCCATCGGGATCCCCATGACGATGCTGCCCCATATCCGCAGCTCCTCCGAGGTGTACGGGCACGTGCAGAGCCCGGCGTCGATGCGCGGTGTCCCCATCGCGGGGATCCTCGGAGATCAGCAGGCGGCCACCTTCGGCCAGGCATGCTTGAGTCCAGGGGAGGCGAAGAACACCTACGGAACCGGCAACTTCTTACTGCTGAACACCGGGACGGAGAAGGTTCTCAGCAAGAACGGTCTGCTGACCACGGTCTGCTACAAGATCGGCGACGCACCGGCGGTCTACGCGCTGGAAGGTTCGATCGCCATGACCGGGAGCCTGATCCAATGGTTGCGGGACAACCTGGGCATGGTGGAGAAGGCCTCGGATATCGAACCTCTGGCGGCGTCGGTCGATGACAACGGCGACTGCTACTTCGTGCCCGCGTTCAGTGGCCTCTTCGCGCCCTACTGGCGCGGGGATGCGCGCGGGGTCATCGTCGGTCTCACCCGATTCATCAACAAGGGGCACATCGCCCGAGCGGCGCTGGAGGCCGCTGCCTTCCAGTCGCGGGAGGTGATTGAAGCGATGCAGGCCGACAGCGGGGTGCCGCTGACCACCTTGAAGGTCGACGGCGGGATGGTGGTCAACGAATTGCTCATGCAGTTTCAGTCGGACCTGCTCGGCGTTCCCGTCGTGCGGCCGAAGGTCATCGAGACCACGGCGCTGGGCGCGGCTTACGCGGCGGGCTTGGCGGTCGGCTTCTGGGGAAGTGAGGAGGCGATCCGCACCAACTGGGCGGAGGGCAAACGCTGGGAGCCGGGCATGTCGCCGGGGGACCGCGAGTGGCTGTTCGACCGCTGGAAACAAGCAGTGACCCGTACGTTCGACTGGGTGCCCACAGCAGCGACCGAGGGATAGTCGAACCTGCGGCGTCACACCGGGTCGGGGGCTCGTGACATGACGGGGTCACCGAGTTCCAGATCAGGCATCCACTGCGCCAACGTGTCACGGACCTTGCCGTCGATCTTCACCAGAACGTCGGGTACGTCCGCTGTACGCACATCCTCGATCTGCGGAATGTCCGACCAGTGGTGGCGGTCCTGGCCGGTCCGCGCGGGCAATTCCTCGCCCACCTCGCCGACGATGACCAAGTGGTCGGCCACGTCCAGCATCTCCTGGGAGTACTTCTTCGGGATATCCGTGAGGTACACCCCGTGCGCGGCAAGACCGCTCGTGACCTCCTCCAGCACGTGGCCCAACGGCGCGACCCCGGCCGACACGACATAGAGCAGCCCGGGGGCGTAGTAGCGGAACAAGGCGGCGGCGGCCTGGGAGCGCCCGGCGTTCGCCTGGCAGACGATCAGCACCTCGGGCATCGTCTTCAGGACCTCACCGGCCTGGATCTGCTCGGCGCGGATCTGGGTGAGCGCGGCGCGACCCACGAGAACCGGAACGAACGTCTGGATCTTCGCTCCGGCGGACATCTGCTCGTACAGGTCGTCGACCAGGGCCGTGAGCCGTTCCCGCGAGAACGCCCCGCCGGTGTGGTTCACCAACCCGTCCACGACGCTGCGTAACTGCATGTCCACCTGGGGTTCACGGATCTGGGTCACCCTTGCATTGTGATCAATAGCTCACGGAGGTGGCAAACCGACCCTCCGCGAACAGCCACCCGCCGGGTCCCATCGACCCCGGTGACATCGTCGTGCCAGGACACGATCGGTATTCGCGGAACGTCCGCAGCTTCGGCTAATGCAGCAGGCTATTGCCCCGCAAGGGGGTCCGCCAGGCGACGTACTCGTGGTCGCGGCGCATGCCAACGCTCTCGTACAGTGCTGTTGCGCCGGTGGGGTTCGTCGCGTCGCAGTGCAGTGATGTTCCCGTGAGGCCCGCCGCAGCGTCTCGGGCCATGGCGTCCAGCAGCAAGTGTCGGGCGATGCCACGCCCGCGGTACTCCCGAAGGACACCGAGCGTCTCCACATAACCCAGGCCCTCCGGCTCGAAGCGCCGGGAGCCGATTGAGACTCCCACGCAGGTCGGCCCGTCGAAGGCCAACCGCCAGCGGTCCAGGTCCGTGGTCTCGTTGATCATGTCCCTGCGGAACAGGTCGAAGGGAAGTGGATGGGAGTCGTAGTGGTCCCGGAACGATTCCGTCACGACCCGGTGCAGCTCCGGCCACAGATCCTCTGACATCCCTTTCACACTGATGCCAGGGACCGGTCGGGGCCGTGGAGTCTCGCCGACGAAGTCCACGCGCATCCGCAAGTAAACCCGGTGGCGTTCGTAGCCGCGTTCGGCCAGAGCCTGCCTGATCTCCCGGTCCCCGCCGAAACTCTCCACCTTCAGATAGGCGTCATCGGGCGCCGGCAGGGTTTGTCCGTACCGCTCCCCGGCGGTGAGCAGTGTGGTCGCAAGACCGCGGCGGTTGGGGGCGTGCGGACTGATGAACAGATCCAGGTACAGCCCCCGCTCGTGCTGCAAACCGTTGAAGGCGAGCATTGCGGCCAGCAGGCGCCCGTCGTCCCAGACGCCGGCGGTCCCGCGAGTCCCGTCGAGTTCGGGGGCGCTGAGGGTGCCCAGGATCTCCTTGGTGTTGGTCTCCGAGCGCTGGAAGAACGTCAGCTCCTTGGCACGGACCAGGTCGGTGAGGTCCGCGGCGTGATCTCGCGACAACTGCGTCAACCGCAGACCGGCCGGCAGTCCCGGCACGGACATCGCGAGATTGGACATGAGTCAAGGACAGCACATGGTCGGGCGTGCACGCAGGCGGGTTTACATGTTTCGCCGCCTCGCTGGTGTCGGTCGTGTGCCGGCCCCGAGGCACGGGCGGACGCCGCGTCCGGGGACGGTGAGAGACACTGGGTCGGTGAAGCGAATCCTGTTGGTGCTGTTGGCCGGTGTGCTCATGGCGGGGTGCTCTTCAACGGCCGGAGACTCCGCGACCCCCACGGAGGTGCCGCCGTGCGACCCCGGGCCGCCGGGTACCCGTGAAGTGCAGGTCGGAAACCGGTCGTTCCTGCTGCACGTACCCACGGACTTCCGCAACCCGTCACCGGCGGTCTTCACTTTTCACGGACGGGGTTCCAATGCCCAGCAGCAACTACTGCTGACCGGTTTTGAGCAAGTCTCCGAAGAGGGCCGTTTCTTGGTGGTCGCACCGAACGCCCGCAACGGTCGCTGGGACTTCACCGGCGGGGACAACGAGTACCTGCGGCAGGTGGGGGCGGCGATTCCTTGTGCGGATCCAACCCGCGTCTACGCCTCGGGGATCTCGATGGGATCGGCGATGACGTTTGCGCTGGCATGCGCCCCTGAGCGGAAGTTCGCGGCCTTCGGCGGGGTGGCTCTGACCTTGTTCGAGCGACCGTGCCAGACGACCCCGCCCGCCCCGATCATCTACTTCCACGGGACCAAGGACGAGGTGGTCCCTTTCCGAGGCGGGCAGCCCGAGGGGGAGGACATCAAGTTGCCCGCGGTACCGGTGGCGATGCAGGAGTGGGCCGACCACAATGGCTGCACCCAGGACGCTACGGACGAGGTGGGCAATGATGTGACCCTGCGGGAATGGACGCAGTGTCAGGCCAACGCCGACGTCGAGTACTACCGGGTGCGTGGCGGTGGCCATACCTGGCCGGGTGCATCGCCGTTCATCGCGGATGCGATCGAGCCGCGTCTGGGCAAGACCACGCAGACGGTCGACGCGTCCAGGTTGATGTGGGAGTTCTTCGAGGGGTATACGCTGCCGGCGTCCTGATCGCCGCGGTTCACGCGGGCCCGAGGGCCTCCGCGTCGGCCGGATCCCGCGGTGCATCCTTGAGTTCGATGAACAGGGCGTGGGTCGGAGTTTCGCCGATGTTCTCCCCGGCGTGCTCCTGGGCGTCGAGCCACCGTACGTGGCCCGCCTCGAGCTGCAACTCCACTTCCCGATCGCCTGCCTGCAGTCGCCGCGTGAAGGACCCGAGCGTGTACATGACGCTGTCGGGATGGGAGTGGGGATGGGTTCGATCACCAGGCCGGTCCCGGTACTCCAGTACTCGGACACGGTCGTTCT
>Ga0116164_10003722_pt1 | contig 10343 bp, 8 predicted proteins | sample AD_UKC109_MetaG_FD_89888 | JGI IMG/M metagenome (GOLD analysis project Ga0116164, IMG submission 89888) | Active sludge microbial communities of municipal wastewater-treating anaerobic digesters from Hong Kong - AD_UKC109_MetaG | ecosystem: Engineered > Bioreactor > Anaerobic > Digestate... | reverse complement strand
CCGTTTGTTATTCTCATCAGTCCAGTAAAAAGTTTGTTTAAACGATTGATAACGGTTATTTGCGTAATATTTTGTGTTAACTCCGTTTGATATAACAAATATTTGAATGTACTGAAATAATGCCGAATTTGCCCCGAAAGAATGGCGTTGATAACGATTGATTTGGTTAAAAGCTTCCTTTAACTCTAAACCACGACGTTTGAGTTCAATTTGAACCAAAGGCAACCCATTGATAAGCAAAGTAACATCATAGCGATTTTTATATGTTCCTTCGATAGTTACCTGATGTGTAACCTGGTATTGGTTCTGACACCAATGCTCTGTATTGATAAACTCGAAATATAGGTTATCGCCATTATCACGAATGATATGCTGTTTCTCTCGCAGTGTTTTTGCTTTTTCGAATACCGAACCTTTACTTAAAATATTAAGCACCTTCTCGAATTCCTTATCGGAAAAAGCAATATTGTTGTGCTTTTCTAATTGCTGTTTTAGGTTTGCTATAAGTTCTTTCTCATCTTTGATTAGGACTAAACCGTAACCCAATTGCTGTAATTGTTCGACCAGTTGTTCTTCTAATATTTGTTCGGGTTGCTTAGGCATTTGTATTGAAAATAGTGTTAAAATTTAATTCTATATCCACAACTTCATTATCAGTTAGTGCATCAAATTCTCTTTCACGAGCTCTTTTAGATAAATTCCCGTTATTTTGTTCTAAGAATCTTACCATTAATGCGACTGTTTTATCCGGCATATCAAATTCGCTTTCCAAATATCGTTTAAACTGATCGTATTTCGTAAGATATTTTATTTCTTCCGGAATAATTCTTTCAATTGTATCCTGTACACATTCGTATAAAAACTCAGCTTGTTTTGTGGCATCAAAATAGCGATAATAATCCGCTGTTTCATTGAGTACTTCTACATTATGGTCTTTGGTTTCTTTCCATTCAATATAATCCAGCAATGGATGTGAATAAGACTCTAAGACTTTTCGGTAATCATCAATATGGTCCAGAATGGAAGCTGATACAGGAAATATAATTCCTTGCTGTGAAAATTGCTTTTTAGCCAGAACATGATGTATAAGGTAACGATGAATACGTCCATTTCCATCTTCGAATGGATGGATAAAAACAAAACCAAAAGCAACAACTGCAGCAGCAATAACAGCATCCGTTTCTGATTCTTGCAGCAATTTTGCAGTAGCAATAAAACCTTCCATAAGCTGGTCCAAATCTTTCCAGCGTGCAGAAATATGGTCCGGAATAGGTTCGCCTGTTGTTCGGTCGTGTTCGCCTACAAAACCACCTTTCTTACGAAAACCCATTTCTACAAAGCGACTATTGGCAATGACTACTTGTTGCAAACGCAGCAGTTCTTCTTTGCTTAAATCATTCATTCCAGCCTGACCAATAGCTTGCCCCCAACGTGCAGCCCTTTGGTTTTTTGGACTTTCACCTTCGATACTAAACGATGCTTTCGAATCTTTTAGCAATAAAAATGCAGAAGCCCGCTGCAAAATATCTTTATGAATATTTTTCAGGTAAGCGTTTTTTTGCTGAGCAAAATCAGCAGCAATATATTGTTCCAGTTTTGGTGTTTTACGAATTAAAGGGCAAAAATCAGGAGTTCCCGGTAAGTTATTGATGATACGATGACGTGATGATTTTTCTCCACCTGCCATGGCATACTGAAGTTTTTCATCTACTAATTGAATATATTTAATTTTAGTATCGGCATCAGTGATTTCAAGCTTTTTATTGATTAACCATTCATAAAGAAACCATATTTTCCGACTGTATTGACCGGATGGTTCTATCTGAACCATATTTAGAACGTCCGTTTCTTTTAAAGTTTCGAATAGTTTTTTTAATAGGATTAAATTTATGCCTTCGTATTTGAATGCAAATATTAACTGGTTATAAAGAGAATCAACTGGTTGGTGTTTTGGAGTTAGTACATTCCATGAATCTGTTTTATACTTTCTGTTTTTCGTGCTAATTAGAGAAATAAGATCTGGTATTGGAACTTTAAGCTTATAAGCATTAATAATAGCAGCATATCCCTCGATGCTTCCTTCTTCAGGAACAGTTCTGCCATGAAAAACAGACGCTTTGTGTGAAAAATGAACGCTATCCATGTTATTTTTTAATTAATAAACGCTTTTTATAAAAGTAAAAATACTTCAATATTTATGAAAAACAAACGCTTTACATGAAATATGCACGCAAAAGAATATATTTTGTGAAAAACAAACGCTTAATGTAAAAAAGTGCAAAAACAATCTTTTTTGGAAAAACAGGTTTATTACCGGAAAACTAATTACCATATGTGAAAAACGATTAACATTTGTTTGTTTTGGTGAAAAACAGTTTCTGTTGCATATGAAAAACAAACGCTATTCACTATTCACTATTCACCAATCACCAATCACTACCTTACACAAACATTTTTTGCAACAATCCTTTTTTCCATTGCTCAGTTTTTTCAATCTGTTGTTGGCAATGGTATATTTTTTCGTCAATGGCTGACAAGAAATTGGCTATTTTGGTTTGTTCTTGAAGAGATGGCAGTAAAATTTCCGTACTAAAAAAATCATTAAGACCTATATTTAATAATCCATGATTTCTTGCCCCTTCCTGCGCAACTTTTTCTATTTCATGGTTATGTATTCCAGATTCAAAATATTGTTCCATAAAAGACAAATCAACATTTTGATGAAATTTAAAACAAATATATAATGTTGATACAACTCCTCTTTCATAGTTTTTTAACCGTTTAATAGCTCCCATTGGATAACCATTAGAATAGCTCTTGTTATAAGCAAATTCATCTTTTTCTAAAAGATAATATTCAGTAATGATTTTTGCTGAAACAGACTTATTAAAGAACTTTTCTTGATTAATTAAACCTTGTTGAGCAGATATTGTAAGAACATTTAGATCGTTTTCTAAATTCTTTCGAGTAATTCTATCTGCTAATTCTCCAAGCTTTTTCTTCTCCCACTTAGGAAAATTCTTACCATTTTCATCTTTAAAGCGCAACTTTTGCGAAAAGATTTTTTGCATTACTCCTTTTTTGTATTGCTCCAACAATTCTTTTTTCTTTTTTAAGGCTTGGATTTTATTATCAACTGCCGTTAGAAAAGATGCTATTTTTTGTTGCTCTGGGAGAGCAGGAAAATCAACACTAATTTTCGAGAAAACTTTAGAAGAAATGAATGGCATTGTTGATTCTGTAGCGAATCTTCTCATGTTTCTTTTTTTGTAATTCAAATATTGAGAAAGAAAGAAACTATTAATACACTCTTTAGGTTGTATTCTAAAAACATTCCAATTTATTACAACATTTTGTTCTAATGTATATACAGTTGACGAACCTAAAGCTGAACCAATATTACAATATAAAACATCACCAAAACTAGGTTTACAAGAGTCATTAATTCTTTGAAATGTAGATTCATCAACATAACGCTTGTCGGAAAAGTCAATTTGATTTTCAAGTATATTATTAGATCTTATAACGGTATAACCAGAATTAGAATATTCAACTTTCTCAGAAGTTGTATTCACTCCTTGGTTATATTTCTTTAAAATCCCACTAAACTTTTTTCTTTCCCATTCATCTTTAAACTCAGGAAATCTCAACTTCGGTATATTCTTATTATTTCCCATGCTTAAAAAGGAGTTGAGATGTTTAGTTCTTTGCAAAATGCTGCAATGCTTTTATCTGTGTCAGTTATTTGCTTGTCCAGCTCCTGAATTTCTTTGGCTACTGCATTAATGTCGATTGATTCTTCTTCTTCGAAGGTATCTACATAACGCGGTATATTCAGGTTGTAATCGTTTTCGGCAATTTCTTCAAGAGTTGCAACATAACTGTACTTTTCAATTGCTTCGCGCTTACGGTATGTATTAATAATCTTATCGATATCCTGTTGGCGCAGTACATTTTGTGTTTTGGCTTTATCGAACTCGCGGCTGGCATCAATAAAGATTATATTTTCAGGATTCTCTCTACACTTTTTAAATACCAATATACAAGTCGGGATACTGGTACCATAAAAGATATTAGCCGGTAAACCAATTACGGCATCCAAATAGTTTTTTTCTTCAATTAAATACTTTCTAATATGTCCTTCGGCTGCACCACGGAATAAAACTCCGTGCGGTAATACAATAGCCATTTGTCCGTTTTCTGCTAAATGGTAAATCATGTGTTGCACAAAGGCAAAATCGGCTTTACTGGAAGGTGCCAGTTTACCGTATTGGCTAAAGCGGTCGTCGCTCATAAATAACTGGTTTGCACTCCAGTGTGCCGAAAATGGCGGATTAGCCACAATAGCCTCGAACTGCATTCCCAGGTGTTGCGGGTGTTCCAACGTATCTTCCTGCTTTATGTCGAATTTGCGGTAATGCACATCGTGCAAAATCATGTTCATGCGGGCTAAGTTGTATGTAGTGCGGTTTAACTCCTGCCCGTAAAAGTTGGTTACATCCTGCACTTCCTTTGCTACACGTAACAATAGCGAACCCGATCCGCATGTGGGATCGTAAACCGATTTTAGTTTCGTTTTTCCTGTTGTTACCAGCTTAGCCAATACCATACTCACTTCTTGTGGAGTGTAAAACTCGCCTGCTTTTTTACCAGCTCCGCTGGCAAATTGCCCTATCAGGTATTCGTATGCATCGCCCAACACATCCAGTTCGGTATGTTCCAGTTTAAAGTCGATTTTATCTAAATGCGAAAGTACTTTGGCAATAACCGTATTTCGGGCTTCGGGTGTTTTACCCAGCTTGGTGCTGTTCAGGTCAATATCTTCAAAAAGGTGGTCGAAATCTTCTTCGCTTTCTGTGCCCATGGTCGAAAGCTGAATGTTGTTTAAAATTCGCTGTAGGTCTTCGAGTATAAAACTCTGACTACGGTCTGTTTTCTTTTCGACTATTGTTTTGTCAGCAGTGGAGGTTGAGCTTGTCGTGGAGGTTGAGCTTGTCGAAACCCCACGCCTGGCAACTTCGCTAAATAACTCAGAAGGTTTTAAAAAGTAACCTAACTTTTCAAGGGCTTCTTCTTTTATGGCTTCGATATATTCTTTGCCTTTTGTTGTTTCTTCTTTAATCTCTTTGTATTTAATACCATCTGTTTTTAAAATGGAGTTGGCATACATCTCCATTTTTTCAGCCAGGTACTTATAAAAGATAAATCCCAGTATATAATCCCGGAATTCATCGGCATCCATCTTGCCCCTTAAGGTATTGGCAATATTCCAAAGTTGTTGTTCTAACTGTTTTTTGTGGTCTTCTGACATAGTCTTATTTATCCAAAATAAATGAAAGCTAAAATTAGCAATTATTAGAGATAATTACACAATGTTTAACGTTCCAATATAGTTATCATAAGATGACTTATTTTCATTATCAAGAAAATCAACAGTATAATTTTCATTTGAAACATATATGTGTACTTTCTTTGCTTCACATTCAAAAATTATATCTCCTGCGGAATTCTGTCTAATTTTATCGTTATTTGGATAAGATGCATAATCTGAATCATTACTATTTGCCTCACCCATAACTATTATTTCAGGATCCATTTGATCGATCCATTCAATAGGCAATTTTCCAGATTTGCGCCCATGATGTGGTGCAAACAATATATCAATCTTTGGAAGTGTAATTTCATTTTTAATTTCCTCCATAAAGTCTTTTTCTAAGTCCCCCATCCATATAATTTTTACACCGTCATCAAGACTATATTCTATTATTGGAGAAATATTATTAGGACTTTCTCCATTTTTAGCTTTTTCTAATTCATCTTTAAAAATTTGAATACCTGTTTTAGGCCATAAAATATTGATACCAGAGCTACTCCTTTCTTCATTACTTTTGTTCATCCATTTTCTGGAACAACCTCTACTTATATAATATGATTTCTTTTCGGAATCTCTTAGTTCACAATATCTGTTAAAACCTTCAGATTCATCAATTTTAGTTGCTTCATTTTTCACGCAATAAAAATTTAATAAATTCATCTGATCATCAAGGTAATCAAGTTTTTTGATGTGATCTTCATCTGGATGGGTAGAAATAAATCTTATTATACCTTTACCTTTAGACTCATCGATTAACTCATTTACAATGTCATCCTTATTATCATCTGATAAACAGCAATCAATAATTGTAAAATTGTCAGAACCATGTTTAATATAAAACATGTCTCCAAGTCCTACTGAAAATGATTTTATAATGCTCATTTGTCTATTTATTATTTTAAAAAATCTATTATTGTATTGATACTTTATTACTTATTTTTATTTAAGTATTTGTGGCAGAAACAGTTTAACCTGCATCTCTGTAATAGCTTCTGCATGTTTAATTAACGCACTAATTTTTTTTTCACTTAAAGCTGATAATCCTGTTTTTACCTTTCTAGCAATTTTTAATTCATTTTCACTACAACCCAGCTTTAAGATTTGATAGAAATCAATACTCTTAATAAGATGTTCCTTTATAGATTTCCATTCCTTATTTTGAATAAGATTTTTATCGAAATTATGTGCATCAACCACTTCATCTCTTATATAACCATTTTTAAGCATTTTAATGAATTCATCGATTGAGCTTTCTAAATCAAAACCTAAAGATTGATATGCAACAATTGAATTTGTATGCTTTGAATATAGATTAGTCATCATTTGAAAATTTTTTATTCTTGTCATAAAAACGCTGCTTATTCTAATTAACAAGAACAATATGTTAAATGACCACTTATCAACTGAAAGAAAATTACCGGCATCACTAACTATAACATTTTCACAATAACTTGAGCTAGTCAAAAACGTAAGCTTATGAATACCTTGATTATCATAGACTCCACCATCAACTAACTTTGGTTTAACTTTATAATAGTCTTTTTCATTCGTGAAATATTTTTTCTTAATTCTAACAGGCGTAAAAGCAAAAGGAACGCAAGAAGAAGCCATAACTGCTCTTGCAACAGGAAAGTCTTTATTTTCAAAAAGAATTCCTTTTTCACACTTATAATATGAATCGCTCATGGTATCTTTTGAAAAGTAAAAATCTCTTCCAGTTTCAATATTTGTGGAATTGATTGTAGTTTTAAACGAATTTGATAAATCTTTTAATTTTTTACCATTAAAAAAAATTCTATTGTATTTTCTTTCAATTATTTTACTAAATGGAAATAATTTGAATTGAAATAAAATCAATACAATTATTCCTAAAAAGTTCACTAATGAAAATACGAAAGATGGCAAATTATATGGAATCCATGATCTACTAGTAAATAATGCTATAAATAGACCAAGTGGAACCAAAAATCTTGGAGAAATTAAAACCCGACTAATTATCCCTTTTTTTATTCCTGTTTTTAATTTTTGTTCAAACTCTTCAAAATTTTCATGATACAATGAATAACATGCAGCAGTTATTGAACCTCCAGAATTAGATGAAATAACATCAATTTTATTCAAAATGCCTAATTCCTTTAGTTTTATAAGTGTTCCGAGATGATAAATAGCAGCTCTATATCCACCTCCAGATAATGCTAGACCTAATTTTTTTTTCTCTTTCATATTAAACTATATAATAAACTCCTTAATAACATCTTTTATATCCGCTATTTGTTTAACTTCCTGTACTGTATTTTCAAAATCAATTACAATGTGACCTAAGGAAGTTTTCACTCCTCTTTTTTGTAGTGAGTTATTACCAGTGCTATATTTTTCACTATAATATCTTCCATCTACATCACTTCTGGTTTCTTCAGAATTATCACTCCTGACTTTTTCAGATATGATGTTTAACCTGGTTTTATTACCTTTTATAGTGTCAAATAAAACTCCCGGAAATGATGTCTGCAATCCATGATGTGGTGCAACTAAATAATCGACCCCAGAATCTTTAAGTAACTTCTTGAAATTTGGATTATTATTAATTAAATATTCCATTCCATTTTTTAATAAATCACCAGGAAACAGTACAGTTTTATTTTGGATATTTACAAATAGAGTTAAACTTATATTATTTGCATACTCTGTACATAAATTTTTATCGGCTTCACAATTCAAAGGACGAATGTAATTTAAATCAACATTTTCCACTATTGATTGAATTGGTCTATCTTCGTGTATTGGAAACCTAGCTTGCATTTCTGATAATATACCCTTTTTTAAATCAGTTAACTCTCCAATCAAATTCCTATTAATCTTAAAAACATTCCGTTGTCCTTTATTATCGTTTGGGCAAGTCATATATTGAGGGAAAAAGAATTCAGTAAAGTTATCATAATCAGAAGTGTGATCTTTATCAAGGTGACTAAGAAATAATTGGTCAATGTAATGCTTACCATTTATTTCTGAATTTTTCTTCAACCTTCTTTTATCAAATAAAGGTTTTAAAAAATCATCAACTGGTGAGAAGTCCCGGCTTTTTCCAATATCAATAACAAATCTTTGGTTTTCAAATTCTCCAAAAGCTGACAAAGCTCCTCCTACATTGAATATTACAATTTTTTTCATTGCATATTGAATAATTATCTATTTCTTAACCTTTAGGTGGGTGTGGATCAGAACTTCTTGGATAAGTTCTTTCTTCCTGAAACTGACCATTTTCTTTATGAATAATAACTGATGAATTACCTTGCCTTTTTGCAAGTTCAATGGTTTCTTTTTTTACTTCTTCTTTGGTTGTGCCAACCACAGAAGCTCTTTCACCATTTTCAAGTTTTCCTTGCCAACCTGAATCGGTTTTTTTGATGTGATAAGTTTTACGTTTTGCCATATTTGTACATTTTAAATTAAACATAAATCCTTTCAACATGATAAATTACTTATCATATCCAAATCGAAGTTCAAAATGTACGTTCTAAAAGGTAAGTGGATATGAAATTAATAATAAAAATTGAAAAAGCAAGAGTTTGTTAGCCAGCAATTTAAGACGTTAGTGTCTTTTGTTCAGAATTTTGTAATATAATCAATACATTTGTAATGGCAACTTAAGAGAAAATTTTTTATTGGGTTTGGAATCTTTTTAATTAAAATAAATTAAAACGAATTAAAAATATGTTGGCAGGTAGGTAGGTGAAAATTCAAATTAAAAATTAATTGCTAATCCATTTTGCTTAATTAATAATCCCCCACATCGTCCCCGGCAAAACAAAAAGCGCCACAACCTTTTGGTTAATAGCGCTTTGTTGTTTTATAAAGTAGCCCCACCAGGAATATTCGACCTTCCAGGTCTCATGAGAAAAGTTCGAACCTGCGGAATTAAAAAAAGTTGTTACGGTTGATTTAAATTATATTTTTCCAATATGCTTATGTGAGTAACTTTAAGGTTTTCAGCTTCTCGTCAGGAAAGAGCACAAAACAAAAAAGGTTACCTAATGGCAACCTTTTTTGCTTTGTAGCCCCACCAGGACTCGAACCTGAATTTACAGTTTAGGAAACTGTCGTTCTATCCCTTGAACTATAGGGCCAGTTTGTGGGCACAAAAATAATATTTTATATTGATAAATAAAATCAATCATATTTTTTCTAAAATGAATTAATATGTAATTTTAAATATTAGGGGAATATCGTATGTAATTATCTTATCATAAAAACAGGATGTAAACAGTTATAAAATAATTTTACATATACCCTTAAAAACAGAAAGAATATGAAAAAAACACATTTTGTACTTCTCATTTTTTTGTTCTATACTTTAAACAGTTGCAACCAAAGTTCAAATAATGAAAGGTTTATGGGATTTTGGGAAGGCCCGCACCCCGAAAACACCCATAAAAAGTTTTATGTTCATGTGTATATACAGAACGATACCATTAAAGCTCATGCGTACTGGGCAAACAACAATTTTTATGAATCGGAATTTAATATCACAGATTTAGGTTTTTATGGCGATAGCATATCATTTTATGTTCCAGGGTGGGATTGTTTTTATAAAGGTAAGATTTTAAACAACCACATAAAGGGTGGTTTTGCGTGTGCCGGCGAACCTTTTGATACAGTTTGTTTAACCAGGGATGATGAAATAAGCCGGTATTTAACAGAGGCATTGCCCGGATGCAATGAGTCTGATTATATTTATAATTACAAGCAGCCTAAATTGTTATGCGACATGATTGAAGTATCCGGTTTAAGCAGCGCAGGCGATTCGGCATTTATCTTTTCTATTATCCCTGAAATTATTCAGGGGCAGTATGGCAGGCTGAATTCTTTCTTAATGCTAAAAAATAATCGATTGGTTTTCGAAGAGTACTTTTATGGATATTCCCGCGGGGATTTGCATCAGATTGAATCGTCATCCAAAAGTGTTACTTCT
>Ga0116164_10003717_pt1 | contig 10346 bp, 9 predicted proteins | sample AD_UKC109_MetaG_FD_89888 | JGI IMG/M metagenome (GOLD analysis project Ga0116164, IMG submission 89888) | Active sludge microbial communities of municipal wastewater-treating anaerobic digesters from Hong Kong - AD_UKC109_MetaG | ecosystem: Engineered > Bioreactor > Anaerobic > Digestate... | reverse complement strand
CCGAAGATATCGACTTTGAGTCCCTGAACAAGACCGGCTGGGCCGACGACTGGTACGTGGAGCGCTCCTATCTAAAGAACTGCTACGCCAAGGCCTTCGTGGCGGTGGGCGATGATGTGGACTTCGCCTCAGCCAACGAGCCCATCGGCGTACTGGTGCACCCACTCCCCATCGGCGGGAGGGTTGGTTATGATGTTGGTCCAGGACCCTTCGCAGTGGTAGACGTCGGCGATGTAGAGGCCGGGCTCAACGTCAGAGAGCTTGTAAATGTCCCAGAAGCCGGAGATCTCGCCCTGGCCGTCCAGAACGATATCGCCAGAGGGGCACAATACAGTGACGTTCACGATCCCTTCAGGCAGCTCAGAATTGGCGGCGGTATGGCCACTTCCCAGGGGCAGGTACACTACGTCGCCGGGGTTCGCCCATCCGGATATGGGGAGAAGAAAAGTCTCATGTCCGCTAGCACCCAGTGTTAAACACAGCGTTATCAGCGCCAAATACAACGCGATTCGTTCCAATTTAGCACCTCAGACATATTGAATTAGATTTTAGTATATCAATTTTGCTATTAGATGTTACAATTTTACTTAAATAAATTGACGTGACGCAACCAAGCTTCGCGAACACCCTCACAACTGAGAGTACGGCAAAATTTCTTCATCGAAAATAGACCCGAGATCCCAAGGAGACTCACACATCGTCTTCAATGGGGTATCTCCTTACGAGACCTCGGGTCCAGTTCGTCTCTCAGGCCGTCTCCAAGAAAGTTGAAGGCTAGGACGGTGATCATTATGGCAAGGCCCGGGAAGACCATTATGTAGGGCGCTTTTCTCATGAAGAGGCGACCGTCGTCGAGCATCGACCCCCACTCTGGGGTTGGGGGCTGGACGCCAAACCCGAGAAAGCTCAGGCCCGCGGCAGCGAGGATGGCGTAGCCGATCCCGAGGGTGGCGATGACGATCACCGGCGATATGATGTTTGGCAGAACGTGATGAACGAGGATGTAAAAGTCACTTGCACCAAGCCCCCTTGCCGCCTCCACGAACTCCTGCTCTTTTACCGAGAGAATCGAACCCCTCACCACCCTCGCGTAGCTCGTCCACTCCACGGCGATGAGGGCGATCATGAGGTTGAAAAGCCCCGGACCCAGGGCTCCAGCCAGGGCCAGGGCGAGGAACATGCTGGGGATGGCCAGAAACCCGTCGACGAGCCGCATGATCAGATCGTCTGCGAGCCCTCCAAAGTAGCCCGAGACGGTACCGAAAACGATGCCGATCAATAGCGAGCCGCTGATCACGGCGACGCCGACCAGGAGGGAGACTCTCGCCCCATATATGATCCTGCTCAGAATGCACCGGCCCATATGATCTGTGCCGAAGGGATACTCCTTCGACGGTGGCTGGAGCCTTATCTTCGAGTTGACCTCCGTAGGATTGTGGGGGGCGATTTGTGGAGCAAAAACTGCAATGAAAATTAGGAGGGAGATTATCGATAATCCGACCAGGATATTTCTGTTTTTAGTCCACTGACTCATAGCTTATCCTCGGATTCAGATAAGTGTAAGATATGTCCACGATCAGGTTCAGAGTGACGAAGATGACCGCAATAAAGATGATCGAGCCTTGTATCACGGTGTAGTCCCTCTTATATATCGAGTCCACCACCAGATCGCCAATTCCGGGCCATCCGAATATCCACTCGACCACCACCGCTCCGTTCAGAAGGAAACCGAGATTGAGGCCCAGCATCGTCACCACCGGGATCAGCGCATTTTTCAGCGCGTGCTTTCCTATCACGATCTTCTCGGGCAGCCCTTTCGCTCTGGCGGTTGTTATATAATCTTGGCTCAGCGCCTCCAGAAGGCTCGATCTCATCAACCGCGCGGTTACGGCGGCTGAGCTGGTCCCCAGGGTAATCGCGGGCAATATCATATGTTCAAGGTCGCCGCCGTTCCCATATCCTGCCACCGGGAGCCAGTCGAGATATACGGAGAAGAACAGGATAAGGAGGAACGCCTGCCAGAAGTTGGGGATGGAGACGCCTATTAGGGCACCCAGTCGGCAGAGATCGTCGATGATGGTGTTCTGCTTCACGGCCGCCAGAATGCCGAGGGGGATGGATACGATGATGGAGATGATCATACTCACGATGGAGAGCTTCAGCGTGGCCCTGAAGCTCTTCATGATGGCACCAGACACCGGCTGCTCTGACATGTAAGAGTACCCGAAGTCGCCATGGACCACATTGTTGAGCCATCGGAGGTACTGAACGTGGATCGGCTGGTCGAGACCCATCCTGACCCTAAAGGCGTCGATCGCCTCGGGGCTCGGGCTGCCATTGGGGCTCATCAGGAGGACCTCCGCCGGATCTCCAGGGGCGAGATAAACCATGGAGAAACTGATGATAGAGACGAAGAGGAGAGCGGGCACTATCAGCAGAATCCTCTTGGTGATGTAAGCCAGCATCTTGCTCTAGCCCCTAGGACACCATCGTCTCATCGGATTTAAAGAGGTTTGTGCGGATCTCATAAGGCAGGAGAAAACGGCAAATATCTGCATCTCACCTACGCTTTTTCGCCCGTCACGAGGAATGTGGGGTCTTTGTGGGCGACCCGATACGACAACGGCCCACAAGCCTTCTGAAACTGTCGCGCGTCCAGAAGATATCGAAATGACACGTTGGAGAGCCCAGCCTCTTCGAATAGAGAGCAGATTCGTTTCGGTTTTGAGTCGCCGTAGAGGGGAAGCTCTCGGCGGATGGGGTTGTAGTAATCGCCAAAGACCGAATAGAACGATGGGATCCTCCTCTCGACTACGAGGGTCACCGCCTTTGAGAGACCTTTTCGGAGGCGAGCGCTCGGGGACGGATCAAACCATTCGCCGTCGATCGACAAGACCATCCCACCGGGCCTCAAAACTCGGGCCCATTCCTCGACCGCCCCACTGGGATTTGGGAGAGTCCAAAGAAGATGCCTGTTCACGAGGAGGTCGAAGCTCTCGTCCTCGAAAGGGAGACTCTCGGCGTCAGCATGACGAAAATCCGCTACGAGGTTCATCATCCTGGCGTTCTCTTTCGCCCTATCGATCATTCCCGTCGAGATGTCTACACCTGTAGCCGTGTGGCCCATCTCCGCCAGGATCAGGGCGAGAAAGCCGGGGCCGGTTCCCACGTCCAAGGCCTTCAAGCCTCCATTGCCGTTCAGGACAGCTCGAAGCTCACCCTTCCAGACGGCCTTCTCCTCGTCATCGAATCCGCAGATGCCGTTGGTGTAGGTTTGGCTTCTCCAGTCCCAGTACTTTGAAATGGTCTCTTTGACGTCCATCAACGCCCACTCCATGGATCTAGGTTTTCGTAAGATGATTAAATATTGAATCTCGCAATTATTCTTACTTGAAAGTCTTATTTTACGTATTATTGATAAAACTTTTGGTATATTGGGATTTAATCATACATATGAATATAAACATGTCACCAAATTGTTAAAACTGTATCAGAAATATCGAATGGACGCAAAAATAGAAGAAAAGCGAAACGGCCAATTTTTTGCCGTTCCGCTCCGATGAAAATTCAGGCCACGTAGACGTTCTCGGTCAGAACCGGCATCTCACTGGGATATATCTCAAAGCCTTCTACCCCCTCGCCGATCCCCACCAGCATCTTATCGTAGAAGAGGTAGATCTCTGGAGAGTCCTCCAGTACCTGTTCCTGTATATCGGTGTAGATCTCCTCTCGGTCTTCCTGGTCGAGGGTCGTTCTTCCGGCTTCTATCAGGTCGTCGATGCCAGAGTATCGAGTATAGCCAGCCTCTGTCCCCGTCGAAAGGAACTGCTGAGTGACGAAGTAGTCAGGGTCTCCGTTGGTAGCAACTCCGTAGGCGTAGAGGCAGAGGTCGTAAGTTCCCTCGCTCATGGCTGATCTTAACGCGGCGGATTCAAGGGTCTCCACCTTCGTCTTGATCCCAATCCTCTCCAGCTGAGATGCGATAATCTCTGCCGAGGGCTTGTTTGCGGGCCTGCTGGTGTAGGTGATTATCGAAAGCTCGAAGGGCTCACCCTCATAGAGCCACGCATCTCCGCTCCAGGTGAGGCCCGCATCCTCCAGCAGCTCCTTTGCCTTATCCGGATCGTAGGAGTACCCCGCAAGATCGTCGTTTGCGGACCAGGGATAGTTTGAAGGCCAGAAGCCCTTTGCGGCAGTTCCGGCGACCCCCTCCAGGGCTGAGTCCACGATCTCCTGGCGGTCTATGGCGTAACTTATCGCCTGTCTGACCTCCACCTTATCGAGGGGCGGCTTCGCGGTGTTCACGAACATGAAGTAAGTCCGCATGGTGTCCTTTGATACGACTTTTGTGGCGGAATTGTCCTCGATCGTCTCGTACCACTGGGCAGGTATCGCCCAGGCGATGTCAACCTCATCCCCTTCGAGCATCAGAGCCCTGGTCTCAGGTTCTGTTATGTAGTATACGATCGCGCCATCAGATTTGACGAGTCCGTTCCAGTAGTTCTCGTTTCGTTCAAGGGTGAGGCTCACATCTGGCTCATAGCTGACGACCTTAAATGGTCCCGTGCCTACAGGTTCTGCGTCCAGATTGTCTGCGGCGGGACTCACCATGCAGGCGAATCTGATATCAGCGAGAGTTGAAATGGTAGGACCATACGGCTCCTTAGTTGTGATCTTGATGGTGTAGTCGTCGACTGCAGAGATGGAGTCGATGAAACTGTACTGGTCGTACCAGCGATTTTCAGGATCGTCCTTCACCCGGTTGATGGAGTAGATGACAGCATCGGCGTTGAAGGGGGTGCCGTCGTGGAACGTGACGCCTTCTCTGAGATGAATAACCCACTCAGTATCGCTTTCCAACTCGTATCCGGTGGCGAGCACCGGAACGAGGTTCATATCCTCATCGTAGCCGAAGAGGGGCTCATATACCCCTGCCTGCCTCAGATACCAGCCAGAATAGTCGATGGCTGGATCGAGCCTGTCGCCCGGAGAGAAGGGCATGACCAATCGAACGTCTCCGGCTACCGCTGCCGGTACAGATGCCAACAACAATAGCACCGCGACGCAAAGAATCTTTGTCGCACATCTTTTCAGCATGAAATACCTCCGTTGTCAGATGAAAGCCGTAATTATTAATAAATACTCCGATCTTTAGTAATATTAAATAAAATATTTATCAGTATTCAAACTAGAAATGCGCCAGAAAAACACGCATATTCAGTTAATGCGAAAAACTGCCTACCATGATATGCAAATAAATTGACTATGGGAGAAATGAAGGCTTGGTAGACCGTATCATTGCCATGTCGGTCGTTAAATCCCGACTATTAGTAATAAAAATATAGATTATTAGCGTAAATAATGTGTTTATTTAGCCGTTAAGTTCTTACATAATGAGTGGCAACCGTAGGCGTGTCTTCCGGTCCCGCCCCAAAAAATCCCCGGCAACTCGTTCACCTCAACACTCCCGTCGCCATCATCGCCGGCTGCAGGGGACACCCACGGGTCCGGAAGATCGTTACAGGTGCGAGGGTCCGTGAGGCAATCGCCTCACTCCGCCCCGATAGCTCTCTGGCGAGGCTCAAACAATCACATTGCCTGACTCCTTACCGCCAGGGAGCCGGGAACGCAGGATCGATTTTTTGAAGAGGGGGAACGGCATTGCCATAGAGAGTCCCAGTTTCGCTATGGCAATAAAAGGATCATGACCGACTACCGGAGATAGCCGCCCGTGACTCAAAGGTGCTGATCATAAGGGGAGAGCACTCCGCCCCCCAAGCATATCGAGAGCAGCCCTTGCCAATCCTCAGAGCCGATCGAATAGGTTCTCGTCCGACCTTCCAGACATCTCCCAGGCGAAATCCTCCAACGAGGGATGTTTTCCAGACCTGATCTCCTCCATCACCTGATCGGTTACCCTCAGGGTCAGGCTCTTCCCGTCGGCGGAGAAGGTCGCCTCGGCCATGCCCAAGTCCTCGGTGACGATGTTGCCTTTGCCCATGGTGCAGCCGGTGGAGATCTGGATCCCGTCCACGATGCAGGAGATCAGCGGAGTCGTCCCGGTCTTGACCCTGGCATCGATTTCTTTATGCCCCGAGGAGCCGAGGTCTTTGAGGGCCAATAGGCCCATCCTTATGCCCAAGACCAGAAAAGGCCCAAGGTGGCCATGGAACTCTGTTCCGCGTTCGATAAGGTCCCTGAGGGAGACGTTCTCCGGATCGATGGTTTTCATCTGCAAATTCATCACCAATTTATAGAATTATCTTACGAAAAGCACATTTCAAGGGCGATATATTTAACTATTCTCGTTATAACCTCTCCGCGGTCCCGATACTTCCGATCTGTACCCAGGTTGAAGGCAAAGGGACCTGATACGGTCAGGTCGGCGTGGCATCATAGCGAATATTTGAAATCAAAACGACTTTGTTGTGCAAAATGCGGAATCGGGGCAGGGTTTACCTCGCGGGATTGCGAAGGGCAGAGCAGGAAGGCCCCACCCTTCAGGGTGGGGATGAAAGCGGAGCCCTTTGCCCCGGGGTCCGTCTATTGATAACTATTTAAGTAATGAAGACGATCTATATTTCAATGCTTAAGACTTGCAAGTTCAGGCTCTATCCCACTAAATCACAGAGATCGAAAATGGGTCGAACGCTGGACTTGTGCAGATGTGTCTACAATCAAACCCTAGCATACCGGAAAGATGCGTGGGAGAAAGAAGGCAGATCAACCTCAAAATATGAAACCAACAACCTTCTACCCAATTGGAAGGTCGAGAAGCCAGATCTCAATGAGGTGTTCTCCCAGGTTCTTCAGAACACTCAGGAGAGAGTAGATCTTGCCCTGAAAGCCTTCTTCCGCAGAGTTAAGGCCAGAGAGAAAACCGGCTATCCCAGGTTCCGAGGAAGTGGGTGGTATGATTCGTTCACCTATCCTCAATTTGGTTTCAAGCTGCTCTCCGGAAAGCTTCGGCTATCCAAGATCGGAGATATCAAGATCAAGCTCCATAGACCCATCGAAGGTAAGATCAAGAGGTTAACCGTTCGGAGATATTCAACCGGAAAATGGTTTGCCTGCTTCTCCGTGGAAATCGACGATCCGCCTAAGCCTCCGTGGAAAGACGGATCGATTGTGGGCATTGATGTAGGGCTGGAAAGTTTCGCTACTCTGTCCAACGGAGAGAAGATCGATAACCCCCGGTTCTTTCGAGCTGAAGAGAAGGCGTTGGCCAAAGCTCAGAGACGGCTATCCAAATGTGAGAAGGGAACACATGATAGGATGAAAGCCCTCAAAGTCGTCCAACGGATTCATGAGCGGATCGCAAATCGAAGGTACGATTTTGCTCATCAGATTAGCAATCAGTTAGTCTCGAAATACGGTCTGATTGCTTTCGAAGATCTAAATGTCACGAACATGTTGAAAAACCACAACCTGGCTAAAAGCATATCTGACGCTGCTTGGAGGATGCTAGTAACAACCACATCATACAAGGCTGAGAGTGCCGGTTCGAAAGTGGTACTGGTAGATCCCAGGAATACGAGTCAGCTATGCTCTAGGTGTGGGGTGAAGGTTCCGAAGTCACTATCGGATCGTGTCCATGAATGTCCCCAGTGTGGGCTGGTCATGGACCGTGACGAGAATGCAGCGATCAATATTCTGAGATTGGGGATACAATCTCTTCGCAAACGCGATAGAAGCCCCTCCCTTTAGGGAAGGGAGCATTCACATGAAAGGAAATATCACTGATGGGGCATCTCCGGAAGACCTCCTCCTCAGCGGGCCTCCGGCGAGCGTCAGACCACTTTACGACATCCTGTACAACTCGTCGAGAGGGTACAAGATCTTCTGTGTCATCCGCAGCGCAACGAAGCTAGGATTATTTGATGAACTGGTCTCGCCAAAAATGGTGGCCGAAATTTGTGAGTCGCTGGGAACCGACGCCGCCATAACGAAGGCGGTATGCGATCTCCTGGTCGATATCGGGATCCTGGATAGAAGTGATGGGTTTTACTGGAATACGGATACTGCCAACTTCTATCTCAGGGCGGATTCTCCTCTAAACCAGATCCATACGCTCCAGAACCTGGAGGGAGGCTTCAGGCTCTGGGATAGGCTGGAAGACATCATCAAAGACGGGCCCATCAGGGTCGATGAAGAGGAGATCTTCGAGAATAACCTGGTATTTTCCCTCGCTTCCGAGGCGTTATGCGGGGAGCTGCAGAGGACCGTCAGCATAATCTCGGAGATCCCTGAGTTCAGAAAAGCGAGGCGGCTTCTGGATCTCGGCGGAGGGCACGGCCTTTATGCCATTGCTGCCACCGCGATGAATCCCGATCTCAGGGCCGTCGTGTACGATCTTCCTGAGGTGGTGGAGCAAGCAAAGATTTATATAAAACAGTTCAATGCCTCAAGGGTGGAGACGGTTAGTGGAAATTTTTTTGAGGACGACATGGGCAGCGGGTATGATGTGGTCCAGCTATTTTACAACCCCGCCGGAAAGAACCCCTGGATGATCCCTAAGATCCATTCCTGCTTAACCGATGACGGTATTTTCATAAGCAAGCATGCCTTCTACAACAGGAAGGATCGATCGAAGAGCAGCCTTATGGATCTGGAGTGGAACCTCACCTCTTTTCGGGGGATGACGAAAGGCGAGAAGATCTACAGCTTCGAAGGAGATCTCTTCTTTGAGGATTACTTGAAGCTTCTGGGGGAGTACTTCACCATACTAAAAATAATTGAATCGCAACAATTTGCGGGGTATCCCCTTTCGAAATTTGGAGATGCTCTTGACTCAAAGATCATAGTGGCCAAGAAGAAACAACTGTAAAGACATATGGAGGAGATTAACTGTTCAGCCGGGAAAGCCAGAATCCATTTGGATGCCGAATCGGCATTCAGTGCGAGTTTGTGGTTTAAACGAGGATGTGACCGGTTTTATCGAAATACTTATTACAATAGACGCTATCCTTGCCAACTAGTATAACTTGAAGAGAAGAACGTGTATAAGATTATAACATATTATATTTATCCGCGGGAGAGGCAAAAATTGGGCGTAATTGAGCTTGATGAGATATACACGGCGTACGAGGGTGGCGATAAACCCGTAATAAAGGGTCTATCCCTCTCTGTAAACCCAGGCGAATACGTGGTGATCGGGGGCCCAAACAGCGCAGGCAAGACGACATTGCTGGAGTCTATAAACGGCCTCATAAAGATAACCCACGGCAGCGCGACCGTCTGCGGGCTCGACCTCCTCCGTTCGGGAAACGAGGTAAGAAGGAAGGTCGGCTACGTCGTTCAAAACTTTTATTTCGACCCCTTCACGCCCTTCACCGTCGAACAGGTGGTCATGATGGGACGCTATGGCAGGCTGGGACTTCTGAAGCGGCCTTCAGAATCGGATTTCAAGGCAGCTCAGAAAGCGATGCAGCTTGTGGGGATCGAGGACCTGGCCGAAAAGACGATCGGGACTTTGAGCGGAGGCCAGCAACAGAAGACGATGATCGCTCACAACATCGCCAAAGAGCCCGAAGTGATGATGCTCGACGAGCCTTTCAGCAACCTCGACTTCCATGCCAGGGAGTACCTGCAGGGGATATTCAAGCAGATTGTGAGGAGCCGGATCCCGATCCTAATGGTATCTCATGCCTTCGACGGCCTTCCCAACACTCGGATCCACCTGGTGGTGATGAACAAAGGCCTGATCACCTACGATAACGAATGCGATGCGGAAGAGGTCGAACCCATCATCCGTAAAGAATGTGCGGTGGACTAAAATGCTGGGGTTTCTGATCGAAAATAACGTCGTTTGCCATGCAGTCGAAGCGATGGTCTTCGCCTCCATAGCGTGCAGCATCCTCGGCGTCATAATCTCCCGCATGAACCTCTCGTCCATCGGCTTCACCATGTCCCATGCGGCCTTTGCAGGTGCTGCCATCGGAATGTTTCTTGATATCAGAGCCCAGATGGCGGCCATATTCTTCAGCTTGGGTGTGGCTGCCCTCATCGGACCCATAAGCGACAAAGCCAAGATGGCCGCCGATGCGACTTTAGGTGTGCTCTTCGCAATGTCGATGGCGGTGGCCATATTTTTGATATCTTATCTGCAGTGTATGGGCAGAGGCCTCACAGCGGGCAATCTCCTCTTCGGCAACGTCGTCTCCCTTTACAGAGAAGAGATTTATGCGCTGGCCGCGGTATCGGCCCTGACCATCATATTCGTCCTGGTGTTCTTCAAAGAGATATCCTCCATAATGTTCAACATGAAGATAGCGGATGCTATCTAAAACAGGACAAAAATAAGAAGATTTGGCGCATTAGCAGAGCAAAAATGATGCTGATAATTT
>Ga0116164_10003711_pt1 | contig 10353 bp, 7 predicted proteins | sample AD_UKC109_MetaG_FD_89888 | JGI IMG/M metagenome (GOLD analysis project Ga0116164, IMG submission 89888) | Active sludge microbial communities of municipal wastewater-treating anaerobic digesters from Hong Kong - AD_UKC109_MetaG | ecosystem: Engineered > Bioreactor > Anaerobic > Digestate... | reverse complement strand
AGACCGGAGACGGAAGACCGGAGACGGAAGACCGGAGACCGGAGACGGAAGACCGGAGACGGAAGACGCGGTTGATTACGGATTACGGATATGAAACAAAAACCATTCAAAATAGTATAATGAGTGAAGAAATTAAGAAACTCGAACCGAGGGATTTATGGTGTAATTTTTATTCCCTGACCCAAATTCCACGGCCCTCAAAGAAAGAGAAAAAGGCCGCCCTTTTTATCCGGGAATTCGGAGAACAACTCGGATTGGAAACCCGGATGGATGCAGCCGGGAATGTGTTGATCCGAAAACCCCCTTTCCCCGGGTATGAAAACCGGAAAACCGTGGTTCTTCAAGCCCACATCGATATGGTTCCCCAGGCCAACAGTTCCATTGAATTCAATTTTGACACCGACCCGATCGATGCCTTCATCGACGGGGAATGGGTTAGCGCACGGGACACAACCCTGGGCGCCGATAACGGAATTGGCGTCGCGGCTTCGCTGGCTGTTCTCCAAAACAAAAACCTGGAGCACGGACCCATTGAAGTTCTGGTCACGGTTGATGAAGAAGCCGGCATGACCGGAGCTTTTCGATTTCAACCGGGCATACTCAATGCCGATCTGTTGATCAATCTCGACACCGAAAATGAAAACGAAATCAGCGTAGGCTGTGCGGGGGGTGTCGATACGAATGCCACATGGACCTACACCGACGATAAGCAGGTTGCCGGCGACCGGGCTTATCTGGTTTCCATTACCGGTCTGAAGGGCGGACATTCGGGGCTCGATATCCATTTGGGCCGGGGGAATGCCTGCAAACTAATGGGCAGGTTCCTCAAAAAGGCCGTTTCCGGATATGGGGCACGCCTTTCGTCGATCGACTGCGGAAACATGCGCAATGCCATACCCCGAGAAGCTTTTGCCCTTGTAACTGTTCCGGATAATCCGAAAAAAAGGCTCATCGCTTTGGTGGACGAAATACAGCAGGTTTGGGCCAACGAACTCGGGAGGGTGGAGCCCGGCATGAAAATCGAAGCCAAAGAGGTGGATATGACCGGGACGCTGATTCCCGAGATGGTGCAGGACGATCTGATCAACACCTTATGCGCCCTGCGAAATGGGATCATCCGGATGAGCGATACCATGCCGGGTGTGGTCGAAACATCGACCAACCTTTCGATCGTGAAATCATCGGTTGGGACAATTGAGGCCAAAAGCCTTACCCGTAGTTTTATCGACTCGGCCCGCGACGGGATTGCCTCCTCTTTGGAAAGTTGTTTTGCGTTGGGAGGAGCAAAAATTACCCATACCGGTACCTATCCGGGCTGGAAACCCAATCCCGATTCGCAAATTCTTGCCGTTGCCCGTGAAGCGTTTACGCAGCTTAAAGGCTTTGCTCCGGGAGAGAAAGCAATGCATGCAGGCCTTGAATGCGGCATCCTGGGAGCGAGCTACCCGAATCTCGATATTATTTCGATCGGACCAAGCATCCAATCGCCCCATTCGCCCGATGAACGGGTGCATATTGCTTCGGTGAAAAATTTCTGGGAATGGTTAACGCTGATCCTGAGAAATATTCCCGAGAAGGAATAGAAGCGGAACAACGCTAAAAACGGGGCATCATTTCCATTACTTCGCCCTGAAGCGTTATATAGCGTCCCATGGCATGCGCCGTAAGGCAGGCATGCACCGGTATAATTTCGACGATGTCGCCCGGTTGAACGTGCTGAAAAGCTGCCTGGCTGAGGCGGATCACACCGTGTTCCTGGGTTAAGCAGCAGAGATAGGAAGTTGAAGGTAGTAATTTGGTTCCTTCATCATTATGCCGGATGCGAACCCGTCCGTACAGTTCCTTACCGTCGGTATTCCGGATCCATTCTTTTGAAAAGTGAACAGCCCCTCCGTACACGACAATTTCACTCCGGGCTTTTTGTTTCGAAACAACCGGGCAGTGCATGCTGAGCGCAATATCGTCGATGGAGCAGGCATGGAGTTGATGCTGCATCAAATCGTAAAAGACAAAATTACCCGGACGTATTTCGTCGATGCCTTCAAAAAAATCGGAAACCGAACACGAAGGTGTATCGCCTATGGATAGTTCCAGGTTTGGGTAAGCGTGGATAAATTGTTCTTTCAAGCGGTTCAGTTTTCCAAGCGTGTCGAAATGCATCTGTTGTATTTCGTTTTTTGAACGGGCTTGATAGGTATGGCCCGAATGGGTCAGAAATCCAAGGAATGACAGGTTTTTGTGTTTTTCGATCGTTCGAATGATTTCATGAATCTTCTTGTTCTCGCTCCATGAAACGCCGGTACGAAAATAATCGGTCCTGATTTTTATATATACCCCTACCGTGCCCATCAGTTTTGTTCCCACAGAAAGAACCGTATCCCGGTTATCGACCAGGATGTTGATGCGCCCCAGGGTGCTCAATTTGCTCAATTCGTCGGTTTCGGGAATGTTAAACGGAAAGGCGATGGTAATATCCTTCCAGCCATCGCTGGCAAAATAACGAGCCATTTGTACCGACGAAACGGTAATCGATTCCACGCCTGTTGAACGAAACCATCGGCCAACATCAATTGATTGATGGGTTTTGAAATGCGGCCGGAAACGCAGTTGGTGCTTTCGGGCTTTTTCGGCCATCCGTTCGATGTTTTGAAGGCAGATGCTCTTATTCAGGATAAGAGTCGGGCGGGTGATGTTCGTTTCCATACGTTTTGCTTTTTTTCATCCCAAATCGGATAGAACAGGGACACCGGGAGGCAGCGAGCCGGAAAGCAATCAACGTATAATGGTTTGCTCCCGGTTGGGCCCTACCGAAACAATCGTAACGGGCAGGCCGGTTGCCTCTTCAATAAATTGTATGTACCTTTTAAGCGCTTCGGGGAAATCGTTTTCCGAAGTGATGGTTTCCAGGCTGGTTTTCCAGCCCGGAAGCTCGGTATAAACAGGTTCCACTTTGTTGTTCAGTTCGTGGGGAAATTCGCTAGTGATTTTTCCGTCGATTTTGTAAGCGGTACAAATTCGAATGGTGTCAAATTCATCGAGCACATCCGCTTTCATCATGATGAGATGGCTTACACCGTTGATCATAATGGAGTAGTTCAGCGCCACCAAATCAAGCCAGCCACAACGTCTGGGTCGTCCGGTAGTCGAACCATATTCGTTTCCTTTGGTCCGAAGTAGCTCTCCGGTTTTCTCCAGTAATTCGGTCGGGAAGGGACCCATTCCCACCCGGGTGCAATAAGCCTTGAAAATACCATAAACATTCCCGATGTTTCGGGGGGCAATGCCCAGCCCGGTACAGGCGCCGGCGCAAATGGTATTCGAGGAGGTTACAAAGGGATACGATCCGAAATCGATATCAAGCATGGTGCCCTGAGCCCCCTCGGCAATAATCGTTTTTCCGCTTTTCAGTGCAGCGTTAATGAAGTATTCGCTATCGATAAACCGGAACTGCTTCAATACGTCAAGCCCTTCGAACCACTCTTTCTCCAGTGATTCGAGTTGTTCCTGGAAATGATAATGATAGAATTTTTCGAGCTGAAGGATATGTTGTTCTTTTTTTTGCTGGTATTTTTCGCTGAAGTGATCGAGCAAGTCGCCAACACGAAGCCCCTCCCGGCCAATTTTATCGCGATAGGCAGGCCCGATTCCCTTCAGGGTTGAACCTATTTTTGTGTCCCCTTTTGCCGATTCTGATGCAGCGTCGAGCAAACGGTGTGTCGGGAGAATTAAATGGGCTTTTTTGGAAATGAAGAGGTTGGTGTGAATGTCGAAACCGATTTTCGCCAGGGAATCGATTTCTTTTTTAAAGACAGAGGGATCGAGGACCACCCCGTTGCCGATTACGTTGATTTTATTTTTGCGAAAAATTCCGGAAGGAATGGTATGCAACACCTGTTTGATGTTATTAAATTCCAGGGTGTGGCCTGCATTGGGTCCTCCCTGAAAACGGGTGATCACATCGTAGTTGGGAGTCAAAACGTCCACAACCTTTCCTTTACCTTCGTCGCCCCATTGGAGCCCTAACAATACATCAACTTTCATTTAAGGCTTTTTTATTGTTTTGAAACAAAAAAATTGGCTTATCCCAAAATCAAATGGAATAAACCAAACACCCCGGATACATAACGGGTTTTGGCATGCAAAAATAGCAAAGAATTTTGGGTCGGCAAACAGTTTTGGAAAGAAGATGAAAAAGCTTGGACGTGCAACGATCAGGAAGGAGTATCTTTCATTTTGTAACCGTAAATATAGAGGGAGTGATGCGATAGCTGAAAATGATTTTCCCGACAAGTATCCTCAATAATCTGACGAATTCGGGGATCAAAAAATTCGGAAACGGTACCGGTATTTAAATCGATCATGTGATCGTGGTATTCCGAAGCAAAAGCCCGTTCGAACTGGGCAATGTTTCTCCCAAACTGATGCTTTACCACCAGTTTGCATTCGAGCAACAGGTCAATGGTATTATAGAGCGTTGCCCGGCTTACCCGGTAATTTTTATTTTTCATCGACAGGTAAAGCGATTCAATATCAAAATGCCCGCTCCTGGAAAAGATTTCATCGAGAATGGCAAAGCGTTCCGGCGTTTTTCGGTGCCCGTTTCTTTCGAGGTATTCGATGAAGAGTTGTTTGGCCGGACTTTTCGACTTCTGGCTATTCATACTTAAACTAAATTAAAATTGCCTACAAATATAAAGATAAACAGGAAAATAAGAAAAGGGTTCCTTATATTTCCTCAACCCGTTCGACCAGTTCAATTCCTTTTAATTTGTTGAGTTTGGATATGATATTGTCCACATCTTCGGTATTGTGGACATACAGGTCGAGTTTCCCGGTGAAAACCCCTTCGTTGGCGTCGAAATGAACGGTGCGCATGTTGGCGTTGTGTTCTTTGGAAATGATGCCGGTGATTTCACTGACAATGCCAATGCGATCGAAGCCTTTAATAATAATCTGGCTGATGTAGGAACGTTTTTTAAATTGTTTCCATTTGGCGGAAACGATCCGATCGCCCTCGCTGGTCATGATCTTCACGGTTTCGGGGCAGGATTTTTTATGGATAATAACCTTGTTTCGCTGATCGAGATAGCCTATCACATCGTCACCCGGAATTGGGCTGCAGCATTTGGCGAGGATGAAATTTTTTTCAATGTTCTCTTCGCTCAGGATGAAGGGTTTCTTTTTGTCGATCACGGCATTGTCGGGATCTGGGGCTTCGGTGTTTTTCCTTTTTCGACCCAGACTGATTTCCCAGTATTTGACCAGTTTATTGCTTTCCTTCTTTTGCTTGAAAAATCCCGAAATTTGTTCCGGGTCAATCAGTCCGGATCCGATTTGTGCGTACATCTGGATCTTTGAATCGAGATTGAAGTAGGTCAATAACTGGTTGATGATGTCGCCGGTTGGAACCTGATTTGTCGATTTTAGCTGTTCTTCAATGATTTGCTTTCCCCTGTCGATGTGCTGGCTGTGTTCCAGTTTAAACGAATCCTTCACTTTTTGTTTGGCTTTAGCCGTAACGACAACATCAAACCAGTGCGATTGGGGTTTTTGTTTTTCGGAAGTAAGGATTTCAATTTGGTCGCCACTTTTCAGTTCGTGGCTGAACGGGACCAGTTGATGGTTCACTTTGGCACCGATGCATTTATTACCCAGGTCGGTATGTATTTCGTAGGCAAGGTCGAGTACCGTGGCGCCCTTGGGAAGCGTAATCATGTCGCCTTTTGGCGTGAAAACGACAATTTCGGAGCTGAACAGGTTGAGTTTGAATTCATCGAGAAATTCGAGTACGTCTGATTCGGGATTTTGAAGTGTTTCGCGGATTCGCTCGAGCCATTTGTCGAGTTCGCTATCGTGAGCGGTGTCGCCTTTGTATTTCCAATGGGCGGCAAAGCCCCTTTCGGCAATTTCGTTCATTCGCTCGCTCCGGATTTGCACTTCGACCCATTTGCCTTCGGGGCCCATAACGGTAACATGAAGTGCTTCGTAGCCGTTCGCTTTTGGGATGGTGATCCAGTCGCGGATGCGATCTTGTTTATAATTGTATATGGAGGTAACGATCGAGAAAATTTCCCAGCATTTTCGCCGTTCGTCCATTTCTTCGGTATTGGCAAAAATGATCCGGATGGCCAGCAGGTCGTACACTTCGTCGAACGATACTTTCTTAACCTGCATTTTCTTCCAGATGGAGTAAACCGATTTGGGTCTTCCTTTTATCGAGAAGGAGAGGTTTTCTTTTCTCAGTTTTTCCTCAATGGGTTTGATGAACTGATTGACCAGGTAAGCACGATGCTCTTCCTTGTTACGCAGTTGGAGGGATATTTCGCGGTATTGTTCGGGATATTTGTATTTGAGGCTGAGGTCTTCGAGTTCCGATTGTATAGCGTACAAACCCAGTCGGTGGGCCAGGGGGGCGTAAATGTACAGTGTTTCGCCCGATATTTTCAATTGTTTGTTGGGGGGCATCGAGTCGAGGGTACGCATGTTATGCAAGCGGTCGGCAATCTTGATCAGGATCACCCGCACATCGTCGGAAAGGGTCAACAGCATTTTCCGGAAGTTTGCTGCCTGTTTGAAATCGAATTCCCCTTCCAGTTTGGTTAATCCGTCGACAATACTGGCAATTTTTTCGCCAAACAAATTCCGGATGTCGTCGAGGGTGTAATCGGTGTCCTCCACCACGTCATGAACAATCGACGAAACGATGGCTTTGGTGCCCAGCCCTATTTCGCGGGTCACGATGGTGGCAACGGCCAGCGGATGCATGATATACGGCTCCCCCGATTTCCGGCGTACTCCTTCGTGGGCGCTGTTGGCAAAATCGAAGGCTTTGCGGATGGTCAGCAAATTCTCTTCCGTGAGCGTATGCCTGCACGATTTGAGCAGGTTATCAAACGCTTCCTGAATTTGCCTTTTTTCCAGTTCCGACTGCAGTGCCATAATTGAAAATTATTCCCAATATTAACAATATTATTTATTGCTTGTGCACTGCTCATACATTTCCATGATGGCTCCGGTGAGTTTATCCCATCCAAATCGTTCTTTCTCCCTGGCAACTTCGTGACGCATGGGCTCTTCCCGTTTGTGTGTGTAAAAATCAATTACTGCACGGGCAATCGATCCGGGGTCGGGTGGAACGACATACCCGGTTTGCCCATCGTGGATTATTTCCGCCAATCCACCAACACGGGTTACCAGCATGGGTTTGTGAAAATGAAAACCGATTTGTGTCACACCGCTTTGCGTGGCCGATTTGTACGGTTGGGTTACCAGGTCGGCGGCACAAAAATACCGGTTTACTTCGTGTTCGGGGATGTATTCGGTATGCAGGTCAATAAATTCCTTCACATTCAACTTATCCATCAACTGGTGGTATTTTTTTTCGTTGCCGTAAAATTCACCGGCTACCAACAACCGGACGTCCGGTAGGGTATGCACAATTTCGGGTAAGGCTGCCAACAAGAGATCCAGTCCCTTGTAATCGCGGATAAATCCAAAAAAGAGCAGGTATTTCTTGTCCGGGTTCAAATGGAGAAGTTCCCGGGCCTTTTCCTTGGAAAGCAGATCGCCATAATGATCGTAGATGGGGTGGGGGGTAAGACTGCGCCGTTGTTTTTTTGAAATGAACAGACGGAGGTCCTCATAAACGTTTTTCGACATGGCCAAAAACCCGTCGACATATCGGACAAAATACCGGGTGAGCAAACGGTCGCCCGGACGTGCTTCGTGGGGCAAAATATTGTCGACCAGCGCGATGATTTTTGTTTTCCGGTTCGAACGGATGAGTTTGCATACGGTTCCCGTCGATGGGGCCATAAAGGGCAACCAGTAACGAACGATGATCAGGTCGGGGCGCTCTTTTTTTAAGCCTAAACCCGTACGGATCCAGTTGATGGGATTGAGAGAATGAATTTGCCGGCTGATGGCTATGTCCCCGGGCGCCGGACTGTCGGTAAACTGGCTCTTGCCCGGGAAAAGAAACCCGGGATACTGAAGTTTGAAACTAATAATCCGGACCGTGTGTCCTTCTTCCATCAATTGCCGGGCCAGTCGCTCGTTAAGCGCGGCAATACCCCCGCGAAGAGGATGAGCAGGTCCGATAATAAAGATCTTCATAAACACGAATTTTGAAGGGAACATTGAATAAATTCCATAATCTCTTTTTCCCTATCCGGCTCAAACCAGGTGATTTCTTTATCCCGGTTGAACCAGGTAAGTTGCCTCCGGGCATATCTCCGGGTATTTCGTTTGATCTGTTCAACCGCCTGATCGAGGGAAATTTTGCCGTCAAAATAGGCAAAAAGTTCGGCATAGCCCACTGTTTTCAGCGAATTTAAATTTCTTTGCGGGTAAACCGAACGGGCTTCTTCAAGTAAGCCCCCGGCAACCATCCGATCGACCCGTTCGTTGATTCGTTGGTGTAATTGCGCCCGGGGAAGGTTTAGTCCGATTTTCAGAATGTGAAAATCGCGTTTCTTTTTTTGAGCGCTCAGCAGTGTGGAATATTTTTTCCCGCAGGTATAAAAGATCTCCAGGGCATGAAGAATTCTGCGGGGATTTTTCAGGTCGGCGACTGCATAGTAGTCGGGATCAATTTTTTTGAGTTCCATCCGGAACGTTTCCAATCCTTCTTTTTCATACCGAAGCAACAAATTGTTGCGAACGACCGGATCAACATCCGGCAAATCGTCAATGCTGTTGCATAAAACATCGATATACATCATGGAGCCACCACAGACTACAAGCTCTTGTTTTTTCTGAAAGAGGTTTTCGATCAGGAGAAGCGCTTCGCGCTCGTAATGGGATGCATTGTAGTATTCGTGAATGGAATGGTTATGGATCATGTGGTGTTTAACAGTATGAAGCTGCTGAGAATCGGGCACAGCCGTTCCAATGCTCAGCTCTTTGTATATTTGGCGGGAATCGGCAGAGATTATTTCTGTATTTAGCCAACGGGCAATCTGGATGCTCCGGGATGTTTTTCCCACTGCGGTGGGTCCGAGAACAATGATCAGGGTATTTGCCATAGGGTTCGTATTGTGTTTTTTAAATCAGGGAGCATCCGGCAGCAAAAAAACCAAAAAATCGGGCAAAAAAAAAGGGACTCCCGTCCCTTTATTGATTATTCTTCCAATTCACCAAAAATATCAAGATAATCCTGTAAGTTTCCATTTTCAATCTCACTCTCCAGATCGGAAGCAGTACTTTTTGAAACCAACATGACGTCGAACTCTTGAAGTTTTGTCTCCTGATCGTCTGCAATGACGGGCATTGGACTTTTGAGTAATTTTTCCATAGAATTGCTGCGATTAGTTTAAAACATTGATTATGAAATGACTCGGGTGTTTCCAAAGAAAGTGGAAAACCCTGAATTTCAAAGAACTTTACGTTTTAACGCCGGAGCGTTGATTAATAGAGCAGGGTAAAAATAGAAATTGTGTCTTTATCGCCAAAAAAAAAACGGGCTGATTTTTCGCCCGGTAAGCAGGATTTCATTTAAGCGATTGTAAGGAAGTATATTAATTGAGAGAAGAAAATGGAGCCCGATTGGAATAATGGAGGAATGAATTCGATTTTTTCGGAAATCCGATGACCGCCGGCCTACTTATGATTGTTTTCGACCTGGGTGTCATTCCGGGAGCTAACCCCAAAAATTTTTTTGGAAAAATGCGATAAGGCAGGGTGACCCGTGACGGGTCATATATCAATAGCCCCGGGTTTCAACCCGGGGTATGGAACGAACCACCCCTTTTATCCGGCCACCCCGATAGCAATCGGGGCGCAATCAAAAGAGTACGCGCTTTGTATGGCCGGAAGACAGAAAAATTGGTACAGGGTAGTTTTTTAATCGGGATGATAGCTCTTAACAACAGCATTGGAAAAAAAAAGGATGGGTTTTCATTTTTTTGAAAACCCATCCCATTACGAATAAGATCTGTGTCGATAGGGTTAATCCCGTTTAAACGGGATTAAATAGACACAACAATATATTGTATTAAGCGTGGTCCACTTTGGCCATGTGTTCAATCAGTTCGACTACTTTGGCCGAGTAGCCCATTTCGTTGTCGTACCACGAAACGACTTTTACAAAGTGGTCGTTCAGGCCAATGCCTGCGCCTGCGTCAAAGATCGAGGTACAGGTTTCACCCAGGAAGTCGTTCGAAACGACCTGGTCTTCGGTATAAGCCAAAACCCCTTTCATTTTGCCTTCGGCTGCGGCTTTCATTGCCTTACAGATTTCGGCGTAGGGAGCCGGTTTTTCGAGACGAACAGTAAGATCCACCACCGAGACATCGGGCGTGGGAACCCGGAATGCCATACCGGTCAGTTTGCCGTTCAGTTCCGGAATCACTT
>Ga0116164_10003707_pt1 | contig 10359 bp, 4 predicted proteins | sample AD_UKC109_MetaG_FD_89888 | JGI IMG/M metagenome (GOLD analysis project Ga0116164, IMG submission 89888) | Active sludge microbial communities of municipal wastewater-treating anaerobic digesters from Hong Kong - AD_UKC109_MetaG | ecosystem: Engineered > Bioreactor > Anaerobic > Digestate... | reverse complement strand
CTTTTTTCTTGCGTTCTTTGAATTGAATTTCTGCTAGTTTTTTATCTTCCAGCAACATTTCGTATTCTCTGTGTAATACAAATTTGTTCGTAATATCTGTTGAAGTCTTAATTACTTTTATTGTTTTTCCTTCATTGTCGAGAATTGGAGTATATTTTTCCTCAAACCATAATACTTCCTTCCCTTTTTTATAGTATTCTTCAATAATTTTACTTTTCCCATTTTTCAGATCACCCCAGAATGCATTGAATTTTTCGTTTGTTTTATCGCCTTCAAAAATGATAGAATAATGTGTTTTATTAATTACTTTTTCTCTTTCCTGGTTCATTACCTCAAGCATGTTGTCGTTCACATCAATAATAGTCCCGGCAGGATCGTAAAGCGTAACATATAATGAATTTTTCAATGCTTTAATAATACCATTCATTTCTTCTTCGCGCTTATGTGCTTCTTCTTGAGTTGCCTGCATTTCTTCCATGTTCTGTCGCATTTCTTCTTCCTGCTGTGCGAGTTCATCGGCCTGTGTTTGCGACTGTTCCAGTAATTCAGCTGTTTTAATATTGATTTTTGAACTCGAAATTGTGGCAGCAGTGATTTCTGCAATTTTTTCAATAAATGATATCTGGTAATCTTCGATCACTTTTAACGATTCAATTTCGATTACGCCAATTAATTCATCATTATAAATTAGCGGAACCAAAAGAATGGCGGAAGGAATTTCCTTTCCCAGGCCTGATGTAACATAAATATAATCTTCAGGAATTTCAGTCAGGAATATTTTTTCGCGTTCCTGGGCACAAGTACCCGGAAGACTTTCCCCAAAAGCTAGTTCTTTTATGCTGAATTTTTCTTTCTCAAAGCCAATATGTGCTGCCAGTTCTAAAATTTTTTCTTCTTTGCTTATTTGTTTCACCAGATAAACACCTCCTTCACTGGCATCTACATATTTTACCAGGGCACTAATGATGTTATACGATAATTTTTTAATGTTATTAGTGTCTTCACGTGTAACTCTGCTAAATAAATTTAATCCGTTCGATTGCCACACCAGGTTTTTTTCATTTCTTTTACTCTCTTGTTCTTCGTCGTATGCTGTTTTCAGACTGTCACGCATTTGAAGTATGGCTGTGCCTAGTTTGTCGTTTTTCGAAAGTTTTTGAAAATCAATATTAAAATTTCCATTCCCTATTTGTTTTGCAAATCCGGCCGTTTTTGTGAGTCCATCAATAATTTTGTTTACAGAATCAGCCATTTGTCCAATTTCATCATTGGTTTTAACTTCAATTTTATCCGATTCTGCTATGTCACCTAAAGCGAGCTTCTTAAGTGAATCGGTAATAACTCTTAATGGTCGTGCAATATTGAGAGAAATGAACCAAATAACCAAGGTCAGGATGATAAGACCTACAATACCAACTCTAAGCGATGCATAAAAATGACTGTTGGCATCTTCCATAATTTTTTTAAGTGGTACTACAACAGCAAATGACCATGGTGTTTGTGTTTTTCCAATGAAAATTGGTGCAAATGAAATATACGACTCCAACTCATCTTTCGATTCTTTATAGATGAATGAAAAAGGTTTTCCTTCTTTTATGTTTTCAAGTACAGGAGCTTTGTCAATAAATTTTGGATATACGCTTGTTATGGTCCGCCCAATATATTTTCTGTTTTGATGTGCTATGAACGATCCATTATTGGCAATTAAAAATGCTTTGCTGTTCTCAAATGGAACAATGGTATCAATAATTTTTTTGAAGTGTTCAAGCGAAACATCAATTCCTGCAATACCAATAAAGTGTCCATATTTAATTATTGGAGAAACGATACTTGTTTCGAGTATTTCATCTATTTTTTGCTTGGTGTAAGAATAAAAGTACGGATCAGTAACAGTTTCTTTTCCTGATATTTTTATTTTGTAATAAGTGCTTGTAACATTATCGTCGGATAAATCGAGTGAATCGATGGTTATATCGATGAAATTATTGTTTCTGTAATATGCTGATGATATTCGCCCATGCGATTTTGTCCAGTTCGAATCAATAAACTGCAATTCCCAGCTATCCCAAACCGAAATATAGCCTTCATTATCTTCCAGGACCTTTTTAAGTGTTTGATTATAGAGCGATCGTCCTTCTTCGTAACTGAGTTTGTCAAACTCATACATTACCTGCGAAAGTGCGCGTGCTGTGTTTATATCGGCATCGAGCGATGCTTTAATTAAAAAAGCATATTCTTTGGCATAAGAATCAGTCAGTTTTTTTGCCTCTTGTAATGCTGTTTTTTTGAAATTTAAGCTAATGTATCCAATGGCAAGACTATATATGATTGCCGAAGCAGAAAGGATAAAAACAAGCATTTTAAGACTAAGTCGAAGTCGGATTTTCATGTTATGCCTCCATGGTTTTTAATAATTATTGACCGTTTTCTCTTAGTTTAGTATCTGTAATATCAATTGCAATATTCAATACTCTTATTGGTTCACCTTCATTATCCATAATTGGTGAATATTCTTCCTGTAACCAAAGTGTTTTGTTTTTCAATTCAATTTTTTGAATAATTTGTTTGGCTTCTCCGTTTCGCAAATCGTTCCAGAATTCCACAAAGTCAGTGTCTTTTTCTCCATCAACGCTTCCGATTGCTCCCTGATATTTTCCGAGCAATTGCTCTCTAGGCATTCCTAACAAATCAACAAACTTATCATTAATTTTGATGAGTTTTCCTTCCATATCGTATTCAGCAACCAATGAAATAGCATTCATGGCGTTTAATATACTTTGTAATTCAGCTTCTCTTTTGGCAGCTTCTTCTTGTGTTGCCTGCATTTCTTCCATATTTTGCCTCATTTCTTCTTCCTGAGATGATAGCTCTTCTTGCTGTTTCTGCGATTCTTGTAAAAGTTTTGCGGTTTTTTCATTGATTTTAACCGTCGAAATTGTAGAAGCTATATTTTGGCCTAGTTTTTCTACAAAATTAATTTGATATTCTTCAAATTTATTGAATGAAATAAGTTCAATTACTCCGTAAACATCATCGTTCAAAATTAAGGGAACCAGTAAAACACAGCGTGGATTCGCCTCACCCAAACCAGAAGTAATTTTAACATAATCTTCAGGAACATCTACCATATAAATGGTGAGTTTTTCAAATGCACATCTTCCAACAAGCCCTTCGCCAACGAGTATTTTTTTCTCTACAAGTTTGCTGCGATCAAAAGCTACAGCTCCTTTCATTTCATAGTAAACATCATCTCTATCATCGTTGTTTAAAATATAAATAGCGCCTTGATTTGCATTGATATAATTGATTAAATTGCTCATGATATTAAATGATAATACTTCCAGATTATCATTATTTTGACGCAGAATATCGCCAAATTTGGCCAGCCCTTGTGTTATCCAGTTTTGCTTTTCGTCTTCTATTTTTCTTTTCCTTTCTTCTTCTTCTGCATTTTTTAAGCTTTTCCTCATTTCCAATAATGAATTCCCTAACACATCATCACTACTTAATATTTCAAATTCAGCATCGAGGTTTCCTTTTCCAATTTCACGGGCAAACATTGCCGTTCTGTCCAGTCCTTCAATTAAAGTATTTACAGAATCGGCCATATCTCTTATTTCATCGTTACTTTTCACAATCAGCTTTTCGTCTTTATTAACCTTCCCTTTAGCCATTTCTTTTAAAATGTGTGTAGTTTTTACTAAAGGAGAACTTATGTTTCGTGCTATTATCCAAATTACAATAAAAATAACTAGAAGCCCAGCTATTCCAATAAGAATTGAAACACGGAAATTTTTATTAGCTGTTTGCATTATCACTTTTTGTGGCACAGCAATTCCTAATGACCATGGTGTTGAAGATTTGCCAACTTTTATTGATGCAAAACTGTAATAATAGGTGTCGTCGTGTTCTTCATCATAATAGAAAAAAGAAAAGTTTTTTCCTTTTTGAATATTATTTAATACATCGTGCTGTTTTGAAATTTCTGGCCAGAATTCAGTAATTGGCTGTCCAACAATTTCTTTATCGGGATAACTAGCAAAAACGCCCTGGTATGAAAGTAAAAAGGCGAAACTGTTCTCGAATGGTTTGATTTGGTTTACAAGTTCCTGCACATTGTCAATGGTAATATCAATTCCAACCAATCCCATGAATTGCCCATTTTCCTGTAATGGAGAAATAAGGCTGGTCATAAATTTTTTCTCCTTTTTCCCGTCATCAAAAACATCAAAATAAGGTTCCCATATCGCTTCCAGGTTCTCAGCTTTAGCAGAGGCATAAACAGCGGGATCGCCACCTATACTTTTAACCATTGCAATTTCTTTAATTTGTCCATCTTCCCGCCAAACTGTTTTAATGTATCGTCCGGTAGGTTCATTCCACGTACTGTCGATGTAATTAAATTCCCAGGAATCCCACAACGCATAATAATCAGGATTTTTTTCAAAAATATAGATATACATTTCACCGAAAAGCTTTTCCACTCTTCGTTTGTCATGCTTTTATAGGTTTTAAAAGCATAGGAAAGTGTTCTAACAACAGCAAGGTCGGCATTAAAGTCTCCTTCAATTTCGGTAGCATTTTGCTGCGCTACTTTATCGGTAAAACGATATGCGTCGTTTAATGCCGATTGTTTAGAGTTAAAACTGATATATCCGATTGAAAAAGAATAAATTATAGCTGCAGTAGTAATAATATAGAGTAAAAGTTTCGAATTTATTGATAAACGTCGCTTCATGTTATAATGGTTTATTCATGATGTAAATAAAATCCAATGTTCATTATTTTAAATATTTCACCATCTTCATCGAATACAGGGGAAAAATGTTCTTTTACAGCAATATTTTTATCCTTGAATTTAATGATGGCATTTCTTTCGAATGACATTCCTGCCGTTATATCATCCCAAAAACTATCTCCTTTGAAATCCGTTTTTTTATAAAAATTTAGTGCATCTATATCTTTGTTAATAACTTGTCCTTGCGATAAACCTATTCGTTTAAGAAAATCATCGTTAATATAAATAAGTTTCTTGTTTAAGCTATATTCCGAGATTAATGCTATTCCATTTAGGGCAGAAATTGTTCCTTTTATTTCATTTTCTCTTTTCGCTGATTCTTCCTGCGTAGTCTGCATTTCTTCCATGTTCTGTCGCATTTCTTCTTCCTGCGCCGAAAGTTCTTCTTTTTGTTGTTGTGCCTGTTCTAATAAATCGAGGGTTTGATTATTGATTTTTAAATTGTTCAATGTTGATGCGATGTTTGCTCCAATTTTCTCAACAAATTCAATTTGATGCGGTAAAAAATGATTAAACGAAACCAACTCAATAACACCAAATATATCATCGTTAATTTTCAATGGAACAAGAAGGAAATTTGTCGGGTTTTTTTGATTTAAACCTGAAGTAATTTCAACAAAGTGTTCTGGTGTATCGTGAAGCACAATTGTTTTTTTCTCGTAGGCACATCTTCCTACCAGGCCTTCACCGAGTTCAAAATTTTTATCAATGAGTTTATCTCTTTCAAAGGCAATAGCTGCCGTAAGTTCATACGTTTTATTTTCGGTGTCATGCGTATTTAACATGAATAAACTTCCCTGTACCGCATTAATATAATCGAGAAGATTTTGAATTACAATGTTTGAGAGTTCACCAATATCGTGATGTTTACGCAATATTTCTCCAAATTTCGCTAATCCGTTGGTCAACCAGCGATGAACTTCTTCTTCTTCCTTTCTCTTTTCTCGTTCTATTGCAGCATGTTTTAAACTTTCCTGCATTTTTAACAATGATTTTCCCAATACGTCTTTTTTACTTAACAGGGAGAATTTTGCATCTAAATTATTTTTGCCAATTTCTACTGCAAATTCGGATGCGCTTGAAAGTCCTTTAAATAAAGTGTTTGCGGAAACAGCCATAGCGCCAATTTCATCGGATGAATGCAGTTTGAATAATTCAGATTGATCGAGTTTCCCTTTTGAAAGTGATGCAAGTAAATGATTTGTTTTTCGCAAAGGCTGAACAATATTGTTGGCAATGAGGTAAATTATTGTTGCTAATAGAATGAAACCAATGAAAGAAACAAGAATTGCCAAAACAAACAGTTTTTGTGATTTTTGAAATAATACGGTTGTAGGAATCTTTAGTATTAAAGCCCAGGGTACAATAGTTTTACCTACATAAAATGGAGTGATTGAATAAAAACAATCTTCTTTTAATGAATCGCAATATGCAATAAAAGAAGATGGTTTTCCTGAGTGAATTTTTTGTAAAAGACTGAATGTTGTATCGGTTAACAGTATGTTAAAATTCACTCCTGTTTTTGTATTGTTATTATTTGCTATTACAATTCCTTCATTTGAAACCAATGCGAGTTCAGTCTTATCGTATGGATGTATATTGTTTATTAATTTTTGAATATCAGCCAATGCTACATCAACACCAACTACACCATGAAAATTTCCTGATTCAATAATTGGAACAATCATATTGGTTTGAAAAATCTGATCTTTTTTGTCGCCTGTATATGAATAATAATAAGGTTCCAGAATTGTTTCTGCGCCGGTGTTTTTAGGAACAGTATAATATTCTCCCTGAAATAGTTGATCTTCTGATATGTCGCCTGTATTATCTTCCAAACGAATAACATCGCCCTCGCGAAAAAAAGTTGGAGAGAAGTTTCCAATAACAGTGCATCCTGGAGAGCCAATGTACTCATCGTCAAGTAAATCGATTGAGTTTGGTTCCCAAATTGACCATACCGATAAAATATCTGGATTTTGTTTCAGAAATTCACGCATGAGTTTCAAGTAAACTGGTCTTCTCAGGTTTTCTGGAATGGTTTCATAGTCGAGAAATATCTGTGTTACCGATCGCGATATATCCATGTAATATTCAAGGTTTGTTTGTGTTTTATTTGCAATTTGTTTTGCTCGCGATGAAGCTTCTTTAATGAGATTTTCTTTCGAATCTTTTAAAAAAGTATATACCGAAAATCCTGCTGAAATAGATAATATTATAAAGAATGCACTTAATATAAAAATGAGCATTTTTGATTTAATCTTTAATCGCATCATGCTTTGTTTCTTCTTAATTAACAAATTCATTCATATTTAATAAAAGGCTAATATACCTTTTTGGTAAACCATCAAAGTCTATAATAGCATTGAACTTCTCCACAATCTCAATTTCGGCATCTTCAGTTTTAATTGTTCGTTGCAGCGATTTTTTGGGATTGTTTCTGAGTTCTGACCAAAATTCTTGTATTTCAGTTTTTGCAGCATCGGTAACATAACCAATTGTCCAATGGTATTTTCCCATTATCTGGTCTCTGGTTAAACCAAGAATATTACAGTATTTTTCATTTACATCAATATATTTTCCGTCAACATCAAATTCGGCAAAAGCAATAGCTGCCTTAACAGAAGAAATTAAACTATTGAATTTCCCCTCGCGTTTTCCTGCTTCTTCCTGCGTAGCTTCCATTTCTTCCATGTTTTGTCGCATTTCTTCTTCCTGAGCCGCAAGTTCTTCGCTTTGTTGTTGCGATTGCTCAAGCAACTGTGTGGTTTTTATGTTTATTCTTACACCGTTTATTGTTGAAGCAATTGTATCCGATACTTTATCAATGAAATCAATCTCGTACTTTTTTAATTTATTTAACGAGTCAATTTGAATGATACCCAGAATTTCATCGTTAAGTTTTAATGGAAAAATAATGATGCTTCCCGGCAAGGATTCTCCCAGACCGGATGTAATTTTCACATATTTTTCCGGCACATTTTCAAAGTAAATTTTATCTCCTTCATACGCACATTGCCCAATGAAACCTTCTCCCGATTCATAGCTTTTTTGCAGTTGAATTTTTTGACTATATCCTTCTGAGGCAATTTTATCGTATGTAATATGGTTTTTATCGTTGTCGTTGATAAGATAGAAGACACCTTGTTGTGCATTCAAATAATTAATCAGGTAAATCAGGATATTTAAGGAAAGTTCTTCTATGTCGTTATGGTTTTGACGCAGGATATCTCCCAACTTTGTAATTCCTTGCGTTATCCAGTTCTGCTCTTTATCCTCTTCATGTTTTTTGCTTTCCTCAATTTGAGCCTGTTGCAAATTTTCACGCATTTCAATTAAAGATTTTCCTAACTGATCATCATCGCTCAGCAAATTATAACGGGCATCGAAATTTCCTTTTCCTATTTCTAGCGCAAATTCGTTGGTTTTTGTGAGTCCTTCAATAAGTTCGTCAACTGACTTCTCAATTTTTCCAATTTCATCTTTTGTGTATCTACCAATTTTTTGTGTATTGAATATATCTCCCTGCGCAAGCTTTTCAAGCGTTTTGGTAACTCTTATTATTGGTTTGCTGATATTTTGGGCTAAAATTAAAACAATAAACGAAAGCAGAATTAAACCAATTATGCCAATGATAATTGAAATATAAAAGTTCTTATTTGCTTTTTCCATTATAATGTCAACAGGAACAACGATTCCTATTGCCCAAGGTGTATCGGTAGAACCAATATTTATTGGAGCATAGGTCACATAAAACTGGTTTCCGTCGCTGTCGTTTTTTGTGTAAGAAAAAGTTGATGCCGCTTTAATTTTTTTTGTAATGCTGAATTTCTTTTCTTCATCGCTGTAAACTTTAGCAAAGGATTTTCCAATAACTGATTTGTCGGGATGTGTTACAAATTCCCCATTATTTGCCAGTAAGAAAGCATAGCTTTTTTCAAAAGGTTTAATTTTATCAATCATTTTTTGCAATGTTCCAAGTGGAACATCAACACCAAGAACGCCGAAAAATTTCGCATCTTTTATTAAAGGCACAACCATATTGGTTTCCAGTATTTCATCTTGTAAGTTTCCTGTGTAGGAGTATTTGTATGGATCAATTATAGCTTCTTTTTTATATGATTTTAACAAATTATAAACCGTTCCACTTAAAACTTCGTCAGGGTTTTGTTCAACATATTGGCTGAGTAGAATTTCACTATTGTCTTTATAATAAATATACCTGAAATTTCCTAAGATAGTACTACCGGGTTTGTTTTTATATTTGAAGTCAAGATGATCAATTGTAGCTGGTTCCAGAATGCTCCAAACCGATAGGAACTGGTCGTTTTCAGCTAAAACCTTTCGCATCATTTTACTTAAAACTTCGCGTCGAAGCGTGTCGGGAATTGCTTCATAGTTTTCAAATATTTTGCCCAGGTTTCTGGTTGAATTCATAAAAAAATCGAGATCGCCTTTTGATAAATCGGCATATTGTTTTGCATAGCTGTCAGCTATTGAGGTGGCGATATTGTAGGATATTTTACGCGAATTAAACGAAACAAATATTAATACGGCCAGAAAAACAATGGCTGATGAGGATAAGATATAAAACAGAAGTTTTGTGTTAATGCTTAGCTTCATAATTTAAAAGCTATATTGTTTTTATTAAGTGGTAAATTTTTATCTAAAGTTTTGTTTTTCAAAATTTAATAATGCTTACAATGTAATAAAATTCAATTAAATATTGAAGATTATACCTGTGGTTTTAAATGGTTAATATATCACAAAAATTACGATTCTCAATGTTTTTAATTTGTTTAGTCCTATGAATTATCCAGATCGCTAATATCGGTGCCAATATTCAATATTTTGTCAATTTCTCCTTCTTCGTTTTTAATTGGTGTGTATGTTTCTTTGATAACAATTTCCTTTCCTTTTACATTTAGTTTTAATACACGAGTTTGCGATTTTCCTTTTAAGAGTTTTTCCCAAAATTGACTGTATTTTTCAGGATTTTCTCTTGCTTCACGGGCAAAATCGCTATGATATTTCCCAATCATTTCATTGGCAGGAATTCCTATAAGTTCAACATTTCTTTCGTTTACGTTCAATATTTTTCCGCTTCTATCGAGTTCAACAACCAGGTTCGATTGGTTTAATGCTTCCCATAAAGCTTCCATCTCGGCTTGTCGTCGGGCTGCTTCTTCTTGTGTTGCGTGCATTTCTTCAAGGTTTTGGCGCATTTCTTCTTCCTGCGACGAAAGCTCTTCTCTTTGTTTTTGCGATTCCTCCAATAATCTGGAGGTTTTCTCGTTCACTTTAACGCTCGACAAGGTTGTAGCAATATTTTGTCCGAGAATTTCAATAAACCCAATTTGGTAATTTTCAAATTTATTAAACGATGCTAATTCTATTACACCATAAATTTCATCGTTTAGTTTTAAAGGAACCAGTAAAATATTTGCCGGATTAGCATCGCCTAAACCTGATGTAATTCTAACATAGTCGTCAGGCACCTCGGTCATATGTATCGTGAGTTTTTCATGTGCGCATCGCCCTACAAGTCCATCGCCTTCTTT
>Ga0116164_10003706_pt1 | contig 10361 bp, 8 predicted proteins | sample AD_UKC109_MetaG_FD_89888 | JGI IMG/M metagenome (GOLD analysis project Ga0116164, IMG submission 89888) | Active sludge microbial communities of municipal wastewater-treating anaerobic digesters from Hong Kong - AD_UKC109_MetaG | ecosystem: Engineered > Bioreactor > Anaerobic > Digestate... | reverse complement strand
TACGCCATGTCCTCCATGCCGCTTTCCTCGTCGCAGCCCAGAATCAGGCGCACTTCGCGGCGCAGAGGCTTTCCGGATTCCAATACGGCTTTCATCGCGTACAGCGCAGCCACCGCCGGGCCTTTATCGTCGCTCGCGCCGCGGCCGATGACCTTTTCGTCGTCGGTCACGCCCGCAAAGGGATCGACCGTCCAGCCATCGCCCACCGGAACGATGTCCAGATGCGTCAGGATGCCCAGCGGGTCAACGCCAGCCGGGCCCAGGCTGATATCGCCCGCGTAGCCCTCATGGTCGCGCACCTGGAAGCCCATGGCCTGCCCATCGGCAAGGGCGGCATCCAGCGCAAGGCGAACCTCCTTGCCAAAGGGCGCGTTTTCCTGTGCCTCGCCCTTCAAGCTGGGATGTGAAAGCCATTTTTGCAGGGTTTGTATCATATCGTCTTTGTGATCGTCAATCCATTGGCTGATCTGTTCCATTGTGTCCTCCCTATTTAACGCGCGTGCTTCTTCACGGCACGCTCCAAGAGTTCCAAAGCTTTCAGGGTTTGGCTGTGCGGGCAGGCGAAGTTGATGCGCAGGAAGCCGTCGCCCGATTCACTGTCGAAGAACGAGCCTTCCGAAAACGCTACGCCCTCGGCGTAGGTCGCGTCCATCAGCTCCTTGCAGGACAGGCCGTAGGCGCGCAGGTCAATCCAGCCCATGTAGGTCGCTTCGATAGGCGAAAGCACGGCCTTTGGCAGCCTTGCCGTGAGCTCGCGTCTGAGAAGCGCGCGAGCCTCGTCCAGGTATGGAAGCAGCCCTTCCAGCCACGCGTCGCCGTGGCGGTAGGCAGCCTCGGTGGCCTCCAGCGCGAAGATGTTCACACCGAACGCGCCGACATGGTCCATGAATGTCGTAATCGCGGTCTTGATCGCCTGGTTGCGCGTGAGCAATACCGCCTGCCGCAGACCCGCGATGTTGAAGGTTTTGGTCGCGCTGGTCAGCACCGCAATCTTAGCATCTTTCGCCGTATCCAGCAACAGCACGGAGGTAAACGCGTCCTTATCGTACACGAAGCCGGAATGAATCTCGTCGGAAATCAGCGTTGTACCGTAGTGCTTGCAGAGCTGGTAGATTGTCTCCAGCTCCTCGCGGCTCCACGCGCGGCCAACCGGGTTGTGCGGGTTGCAGATCATCATCAGCTTCACACCGGCGCTGAGCTGCGCTTCCAACTGAGCAAAGTTGATGCTGTAGCGGCCCGCATCGTCCCGCAGCAGGGTGTTTTTCACCACCTTGCGCCCGTTGACCTGCGCGGAGGTGAAAAACGGTCCGTAGACCGGCGGCTGAATCAGTATGGAGTCGCCCGGTTCCGTTAGCGACAGGATCGCAGCCTTCATGCCGGTCACCACGCAGGGAATGGTCGCCTGTTCGTCTTTTTCAAGCTGCAGCCCGTGGCGGCGGCGGTAAAAATCGAGCATGGCCTCCACACCGCTTTCGCGCTGGTAGGTATAGCCGTATACGGGGTGCCCGGCGCGGGCCTGGAGCGCGTCTACAATCTCCTGTGCGCAGCGGATATCCATATCGGCGACCCACATGGGCAATAAACCGTCCTGTTTGTTCTTCCAGAGTCCGTCCCATTTCTCGCATGCCGTACAGCAGCGGTCCACGGGGCCGTCAAAAAACGCGGTATCGTACTTCATAGCTCTTCCTTATCGTTTATATTTTGTTTCGGGGATTCTCGCAGCAGATCACCCAAAACCCGGCTTTTTTCGTGAGAATCTCCACAGTTTGGAACAGGGTCTGCAAATACTGAACGGCCGAGGGCGCGCCCTGCTGCTTGCGAATGACCAGCATGAACCTGCCGCTTGCATTCAGCGCGTTGGCGGCGTCTGCAAACATTTGGTAGATGACCTGTTTCCCGGCGCGGATGGGCGGGTTTGTGACGATGAGATCAAACGTTTTCCCGGCCACGGCGGCGAAGCCGTCGCCCTGTAAAACCACCGCGTCCACAGCGTTTTGTTTGGCGTTTTGTTCCGCCAGGGCAGCCGCGCGGGCATTGATGTCCGTCATGGTCAGCCTTGCGGCCGGGTATTTCTTTTTCAAGCTCACACCGATAGCGCCATAGCCGCAGCCCATATCCAGCACGTCGCCCACAACGGTCTCCGGCAGCGCGGCCAGCAGGGCTTCCGACCCCTTGTCGATCTCGGTGCGGGAGAAAACGCCGCTATCGGTCAAAAACGTCAGGCTTTGACCGCGATACTGGGCCTGGAACGAAAGCGGCTTATGCTCGCTTTGCGGTGCCTGCGTATAATAATGGTCAGCCATGTCGCTCATCCCCATCCATCGCGGCCGCCCGGTACAGCGCGGCAATTTCATCCTTGCGCAGCGCGCGGTATACGCCGCACGGGATATCCAGCGTCAGCGGCCCGAAGGCCTGACGATGCAGGGCTGTTACCCGCAGCTGCAGCGCCCCGAACATGCGCTTGATCTGGTGGTACTTCCCTTCCCGTATCCGCACTTTGGCATGGCTCTCGCTTGCCGATGCGCTGACAACCGAAAGCTCGGCAGGCAGCGCCGTGAAGTCTTTGAGCGGCACGCCCTGCCGGAACAGGGCGATGTGCTCCTCCGTAAGCTCGCCGTCCACGGTGGCAAGGTATTCCTTCCAAACATGTGTTTTTGGCGCAAGCAGGCGGTGGCACAGGGTTCCGTCGCTGGTGAACAGTAAAAGCCCGGTTGTATCCTTATCCAGCCGCCCCACCGGCATGACATCCCGTACCTGCAAGGGTTTAGGCAGGAGGTCCATCACCGTTTCGGCGTTTCGGTCGCGCGCGGCGGTCAATATGCCCGCCGGCTTGTGCAGCATCCAATATTGATAGGGTGTATCCTGAAGCCTTTGCCCGTCCAGGCAGACCTCGGCATTGTCCGTATCGGCCTTGCAGGCCGGGTTGGTCTGTACGGTACCGTCAATGGTCACGCGGCCCGTACGGATGAGCCTTGCCGCTTCGCTGCGGGTTCTTTCGCCGCTCTGGGCCAGGAGCTTGTCCAGCCGTGTTGCCGCCATGGCGTTACCGCGGTTTGCGCCCGCCCTGCACCGGCATATCCTGATACAGCGGGGGCAATTGTTCCTGAGGGTCGGGATTCCCGGATTCCTGCTTTTCCGCCAAGCGGCGGAGCCTGGCCGTGGCAAAGTATGCCGTGATGATACGGCGGGCAGGCACTAGCGGCAGCCAGCAGACGAAAAACACCAGGGCAATCAAACCGTATGGCAATGTCATCTCCGGCAGGGTGGTTTCCCCTGTCAAAAGATCCATGACGTGCAGGGTGAAATCTGTCATCGCTTCCTTGGGCACGATGGCATTGTAGAGTACGATCAGCACGGGCAAAAGGAGAACCAGATTGATCAGCGAGACGGCCAGCTGCTGCAAGCGTCTGCCGCGCAGCGAACGCCTGGCCTCAAAGCGCGGGTTCTTGTCGTGTTCCGTCGCTTCCGCCCAGATATAGCGATACGCGCTGTTGCGCATGATGCCAAAGAGCAGCAGAAGTATGGATACCCCCGCAATGATCAGCAAAAACACAATCCCTTCGCCAAAGCCGCCGGGCACCGTATTTTGCGTACCGCCGAAAATCCCCGCAAAGAAGTTGCCGATTCCCTGCCAGATTCCAGCTATCGACTTTCCCAGGGCATCGATATCCGCCACCGGCTGGGTAAAGGCTTTGGTGTCAAACAGCAGCGCATACCCCGCCGCGCCAAAGGCGAGCAGCGGAATGGCCCACTTGAGCACATGCAGCAGGTACAAAAACCCCTCGGCCACCTTTTCCCCGTACAGGGAAAAGCTGAACGCGGTTTTCAGGGAGAACGGTTTGGCATGGTAGCGATCAATCAGCGCCTGGGCGAAGCTGTACCGAAGCGGCAAAACGATGAAGAGCAGGAGTAGCGGTGTCAGCAGCGCCAGATACCGCAGCGCCGATCCCTCGGCAATCCAGAACATAGCGCCAAGCGGCGCAAGCGCGGCTGCGAGCACCAGTGTGGATAAAAACGCGTGCAGCAGCACGGACAGGTAAAATAGCACGGGATTTTGCCCGCCGGAATGCACGGGTCCGCGTTGTATGGGCTGCATCGTTGATCCTCCGTTCTGTTAACCGGTCAGTGCAGAAGGTTCGCGCTCATGGCAATCCAGCGCGGGGTATTGTTGTACAGGTTTTTGAGCGCCTGGCGCATTCCGTCTGTCGGACGAATACACAGCATCGACGCCATGACCTCTTCCAGGTCTCTGTAAGACACGTTTTGCTTGACCAGGAAGCGCAGGTCGTCGGCCGCTTCGCTGGCGCGCCATTCAGGGCGCAAGTTACCGTAGAGCTCGTTTTGCATGGCCTCGTTGAGGGCCACTTCCTCGGCAAGCACGCCGTTCATGCCGCCCAGGAGCGATTCCTCCGTCAGCGTGATAGCCGCGTTTACCCTGCCGCCTAGCGTCCACAGGAGCCTGTAGGGGTCGGCCAGCGCCGGATGCAGGAGCACGATCTGCCGGTTGTCGTCTGTGATGTACTCAAAGCTCGCCCGCATGTAACGGTCAGCGATCACATCCGCCCAGTCGGCCTTGGACTTGAGCACGTCGCGCCTGAACATTTCACGCGGCTGTTTGGCAGGCAAAAAGCCTGTGATGTATAAAAGACCGTGAATGGTTACGTCGTAGCGGAACGTGCGGGTTCTGGCGCTGGAATGCTTTTCCTTGGTGAACGCCTTGATCAGCGGGTCTCGCAGCTCCTGAGCCAGATCCAACGTCCAGGTTTCGCCGACAGACTGAAAGGAGCACCACAGCCTGCGCTGCAGCGCTTCGGCGGCAGGGATTTCCTCCCAGTTCTTGGAGGTCAGCCGCCCGCCCGCGAGTAAAAGCTGCTCCATGAGCGCGTTTTCAGCCGACGACAGGTAATGCACCTCGTGCGGCAGGAGCCTGCGCACGTCCGCGCGCAGGCTTTCCACCGTGACCAGCGTATCGTCAGCAGCCTCCGCGGCAAAAAAGGATTGCTCAAACAGCTGCTGGGCATGGGCGTTGGTAGCCAGCGGTGAAAACAGGCCAAACTGTAAGGTATTGGATAAACGGCGTTCGCACGCCTCGAATTGTTTTTCCCGCAGAATGCTGAGCGTTTTTTCCGCCCAGTCCTGCTCGTGCATCAGGTTGGTTTCTCTAAGCATTGTATTGCCTCGTGTGTTGCCCCGACCGGTTTACGGCACCGGTGTGATCCATTGGAACGGATCCTCCACTCTGCCGTATTGTATACCGGTGAGCGTATCGTAGAGTTTATTGGCGATCGGGCCAATGGAGTTATCCCCGATGAGGACCTCTTCGCCCTTGAAGAAAATCTTGTTGACGGGCGAGATCACCGCCGCCGTGCCCGTGCCGAAGGCCTCGGTGATCGTACCGCTTTTTGCGCCTTCGATCACTTCATCAATCGTGATGGGCCGCTCCTCAGTTTCATAGCCCAGGTACGCAGCAAGCTTCAGGGTAGAATCTCTTGTAATGCCGGACAGGATGCTGCCGTTGAGCGCCGGGGTGACGACCTTTTTGTTTTGGTACACGAACATCATGTTCATCGCACCGACCTCTTCCACGTAGCGCTGCTCCACACCGTCCAGCCAAAGCACCTGCGCATAGCCAAGTTTTTTGGCCTTGACGCTTGCCAAAATGCTTGCGGAATAGTTACCGCCGGTCTTGGCTACGCCAACGCCGCCGCGCACCGCGCGTACGTGCTCGTCCTCCACATAGATGCCCACAGGCGCAAGCCCGCTGGCATAATACGCGCCGCTTGGCGACAGCAGCACATAATACAGGTAGCTGTCCGACGCCGATACGCCAAGGTACTCCTTGGTGGCAATCATCGTTGGCCGGATATACAGCGACGCGCCTTCCTGGTGCGGTGTCCATTCCTTATCCACGGACAAAAGCGCCAGCAGGCTTTCGATGTACAGGTCGATGGGCATGGTCGCCATTCCCATGCGCGCCGCCGAGCGGTTCATGCGCTCGAAATTATCGCGGATGCGGAACAGGTTCATGCCGCCGTCGGCCCGGCGGTAGCACTTCGCGCCTTCAAAAATTTCCTGGCTGTAATGCAGCACAGCGCTGGCGGGGTGCAGGGACAGGTTTTCAAGCGGGGTTACCCTCGCGTCGTGCCAGCCAATCCCCTCGTTATAATCAATGCGCAGCATATGATCGGTAAAAATTTTACCGAAGCCAAGCTTTGATTCATCTTCCGGTTTCTGCTTGAGGATGTCTGCCCTGGTGATTTTGATGTCGTACATGATGTCCCCTCCTGCTCCTTTATGTTCCCGACCCCGGCATGGTTACGGTGACGATCCCGGCCGCGTCATCCACAGCAAAGCTGATGCCCGTAATACGCGTCATATCTTCCATCGGCAGATAAAATACGCCGTCCAGAAGGATCGCGCTGCGGTTAAAAAGCGGCTGGGGCTGCGCGTTTTTCTCAAACACGAGGTTAGCCAGACTGCCGTCATCGTTCACAGTATAGGAGACCTGGTAAAAATCAGCCAGTACATTGAAGGCGATCTCCTCAAGATTTTCGTTGGTATTTTCAATAATGACATTGCCGGAGTTTTGCAGGATCTCCGTCAGCGGTACGTAGAGCACTTCATCCAGCTCAACGGGATGCAGTACGGTTTCCGTATCCCCGACTGTCAGCGGCTGGGAGAATCCGGAGAACTCGAAGCTGTATTGCGTCAGCAGCGCGGGCGCGTTCACATCCGGGGTTTCCGTCGGCGCGGGCGTGTCGGTAGGCTGTGGTTCCTCGGTCGCCTCCATGGGCGTTTGCGAAGGCTGCGGGGCCGGTGTGGCGGTCACCGGCGGAGGCGTGATCGTCTCGTCGGGCTGGAAGGCCGGCGTTGGGGTCGGCGCGGCTTTCACATCGGCATATTCAAACAATATGGTCTGGGTATGCCTTCCAGCGATACCATCCACGGTCAGGCCGTTATAGTACTGGAACTGCTGCACGGCCAGGCGGGTTTGGTTGCCGTAGGCATTATCGATTTCACCTGTATAGTAGCCAAGCTCCTGGAGCTTCGTCTGCACACTTCCCACGGTTGCGTTGCGGTCGCCGAGCACCAGCGTTTTATACGCCGGATTGGCCGTGATGGAAGGGGTGGGCATAGGAGCCGGCGTGGGCGTTGCAACGACCGCCGTTGCGTATATCCCGGTTGTGGTAGGCAAAGGGCTTGGCGTAATGTTGACCGTGGCCGGATCGGGTGCAACCTGCACAGCAGAGACATAAAGCATGGACATATACAAAAGAATGGTTTTGAGAAGATCCATACGCGTCACTTTCCTTTCCGTGCTATGGTTTCACCTTTTGAAGTATACCATGTTTTGCCGTGATTCCGCAATGAAACACGGCGTGTAATCATGTTAAAATCCAGTGGATTGATCCAGCCTGCGGTGTGTGCGCGCCTGTTTGACGGACGCATCGGTAATCACAAGCCCCAGAGCGCTGCGCCCGAGCTTGTCCATAGGCGCCAGCCACTGCTTGATCTGCGCGGGCGTCCAGCGGCTGGCGCGTATCACGGGGAGCACGCCGTGCAATATGCCGCTGATGGCCAGCGCATCGGTGAACAGGCTCGCCTCCGGCATATCGAAGAGCACAAAATCAAACTTCCCGTATAGCTTGTCCAAAAACGCCGCAAACGAAGCCGAAGCCAGAAGCTGCGCCGCCATGCTCTGGGTGTGGTTCTGATCCAGAAAGTAGAGGTTGCGCGTCGGGGTCTGCACCATCGCCTGTTCAACGGGGATATTGGAGGCCAGGCAGTGAATCAAATCCCGGTCGCCCTTAACCCCCAGCAAGCGTGCCAGGCGCGGCGCGTACCAGTTCATATCCACCAAAAGGACGCGGCTGCCCTGCCTGCAGAGCTCCTGGGCCAGCATGACCAAAACCGCGCTTCGGTACTCCCCGTCCGTACCGGATACGGCGGCGACGCTTTTGAGTTTATCCTGCTTGGCGCGCAGGCGAATCGCCAGGGTAATCAGCCGTAGCTGTTCGTGCGTGTGGTAGCCTGCGAAATCATACAGCGGGGGGCAATCCTCCGGGTCGAAGCGCTCAAATGCCGCCATAACGTCTTTCAGGTCGGGAATCTCGGCCAGCACGGGCAGCGCGGCGGTCCGGGCGATATCGCCGGAGCGGATCAGCTTGGTTCGCCTTGCGCTGATCAGCAGGAAGAGCAGGGAAAGGAGGATAAACGCTCCCAAAAATACCGCCGCAATATAGCGTTCCCGGTAAAACCGTATGGGTGCTTCCGGTACGCCCGCGGTGACCACGGACTTGAGCACCGTTTCGTTCATGGAGTTGTTGATCACGCCGATCAGCGCTTCAGCCAGCGCGTTGGCACCCTTTGCGGCCGCCAGGTCGTTTTCCGCCGTGACCTTGACCAAAAGCAGGCTGGTATTGCCATAGCGTGTCACGCTGCTGTGCATGGTTTCATCCCACGGCGCGCCTGTTTTCAGCGCGTCGTACTGTGACCAGCGGATGCTCTCATCCGCCAGGGCGGAAAGCTCTGCCGTACCCGATGGCAGCATCAGGATCTCCGCAACGGCCTCATACCGCAAGGGCATGTAAAGATAGGCGTAAGCGCCCATGGTGCCAGCCAGTACGATAGACAACAAAACGACCCAGACCAGACGCCGTTTCCATAGATAAAATGCGGCTTTCATCCGGAATCCGCCCCCTATCCGCGCTTTTTTCAAAGAATATCACATCCCCGGTGGGTTGGCAAGGTATCGGCTCTATAAATATGAAATATATGTTGCGAAATGTTTAGAATTGTAGTATTATTGTAACCGATTAGGAACAAGTTTACTATGAATTCGGTGTATACCATAAAAATGTTCTCCAACTTGGGAGCAATTCCACGTATACAATCGTTGTATAACAAGTACACTTTGAGTAACGGAGGCATCCGACATGAAACGCATCGTAATACTCGGACTCGCTCTCATTATGATTCTGACCCTACTGCCCGGCATGCAAGCCTCGGCGGCAGAGTACGGAACGGTTACCGGTGGGTGGCTCAGGCTGCGCACCGCCCCGTCATTGGACGCGACCATCCTGAAATCTTACAATACGGGTACCGTTGTTGAGATCCTGGGCATCAGCGGCGATTGGTACAATGTAAAAACACCCGACAACAAGGCCGGGTATATGCACTCGGATTATATCTCTCTGGGCGGATCGCCCAGCGCGTTAACCAAATACGTAACCAGTGCAAACGGTTACGGCGTTCGCATGCGCACAGGCCCCGGCAAGGGCTACCGCGTAATCGCGGTGTACTCCGTCGGCACGAAGGTCAGCGTATTGCAAACCGGCGTGATCTGGAGCCGCATCCAGGTCGGCACGACCGTCGGGTTCATGATGAGCGAATTCCTGACCTCTACCGATCCCGGCACCACGACCCCGCCGCCGACTGGCGATGATTTGGCGACCGTATGGAGCGCAAACGGTTATGGCGTGCGCCTGCGCTCCGGTCCGGGCACAAGCTATTCCATCATCGGCCTGTACAGCGTAGGCACCCGTGTGGATGTGCTGGAGCGCGGCGCAGACTGGGACAGGATCAAGGTCGGCAGCCGCATCGGCTATATGATGAATGATTTCCTGATTTATGACGACCCGAATCAGACCGTCGCCACCGGCATCACCGTGACCTCCGATTACCCAACAGGCATGCAGGGCGAGACGGTAGACCTTGATGTGACTGTCACGGGAACCGATCTCTCCTCCCCCGCCTATACCTTGTCTGTAACAGGCAACGCCAGCATGGCGGAGATTGTCAGTGGGCAGCTGCACATCCTCAACTCCGCAACCGTTGGCGCTGTGATCGAAGTCACCGCGACGACGACGGACGACGACGCGAACGGAGACCCGATTACCGATACCTGCACCGTAACCGTAACTGCGGCAGAACCCCGCGTGACCGGCTTCGCCTTTGACGATACCGCCGCCACCGTATCCATTGCCGGAGGCGACGTGGAACGCCGCATCGGCTATTCCATCAGCGGCTATAATCTGACGAATCCCTATTTCTCCCTGGTGGTATCGGCCGAAGCGGGCGGCAACGTAAGCACCTCGATTGATACTGTCAATGAAGAGATTGTCCTTAATATCAGCTCAGCCATCGCCGACGGCACCGTGTTCACCGTAACCGGCACCACCACCGCCGACGACGCGGGCGGCAACCCAAAAACCGCCGTGCTGACGGTCACCATCACCACCGATGCCCTGACGATTACCTCCATCGAGCTTCTTCCGGCGGATACGACCCTGCGGTATGATGAGACTGCCAACATCAACGCCAAGCTTCACTACTCCAACGGCTCCTCCGCCACAGCGGCC
>Ga0116164_10003704_pt1 | contig 10362 bp, 7 predicted proteins | sample AD_UKC109_MetaG_FD_89888 | JGI IMG/M metagenome (GOLD analysis project Ga0116164, IMG submission 89888) | Active sludge microbial communities of municipal wastewater-treating anaerobic digesters from Hong Kong - AD_UKC109_MetaG | ecosystem: Engineered > Bioreactor > Anaerobic > Digestate... | reverse complement strand
TGATGTTGAGATTGACGACCTTGCCCTGGTCGATCTGGGTGAACAGGTTGTCAAGCGTCACCTTCGTCGCGCTCGCGGAACGGGCGGCCTTCAATTTATCCATGCGCTCCTGCACTACCTGGCGGCCCAGATGGTCGTCGGAGATCGCCATCATATCGTCGCCGGCGGTCGGGACTTCGGAAAAGCCCATGACTTCCACGGGCATGGAGGGCCCGGCTTCGTCCACTCGCTCGCCGCGGTCGTTGATCATAGCGCGCACGCGGCCGGTGGCCGTGCCGACCACCACGTTGTCGCCCACATGCAAAGTGCCGTTTCTTAAGAGCACCGTCGCCACGGGCCCGCGCGCCTTATCCAGCTTCGCCTCGATGATGACGCCCTTGGCCATGCGGTCCGGGTTGGCGCGCAGCTGCAGCATATCCGCCTGCAGAAGGATCATCTCCAGCAGCGTATCCACGCCTTCGCCTGTGAGTGCGCTGACGGGAACCATGATCGTATCACCGCCCCACTCCTCGGGCACAAGCTGGTAATTGGTCAGGTCCTGCTTGATGCGCTCGGGGTTGGCGTTTTCCTTGTCCATTTTGTTGATCGCGATAATGATGGGCACATCCGACGCCTTGGCGTGGTTGATACTCTCCACGGTTTGCGGCATCACGCCGTCGTCCGCCGCGACCACCAGCACCGCGATATCGGTAGACTGCGTGCCGCGGGCACGCATGGCGGTGAACGCCTCGTGACCGGGCGTGTCCAGGAAGGTGATTTGCCGGCCTTCCACATCCACGGTGTACGCGCCGATGTGCTGGGTAATGCCGCCCGCCTCGCCCTGGGTAACCTTGGTGTTTCGGATGTAATCCAAAAGCGAGGTTTTGCCGTGGTCGACGTGCCCCATAATGGTAATCACCGGCGGGCGCGGTATCAGATCCTCCTCCGCGTCCTGGATATCGGTCTCGGTAAGCGCGTCCTCGGCGGTACGGTCCAGCTTCATTTCCAGCTCCACGTTGAATTCCGAGCATACGAGGCTCGCGGTATCGTAATCCAGTTCGGAATTGATATTGGCCATAATGCCAAGCAGCAGGAGCTTTTTGAGGATCTCGCCCGCGGGCTTGCCGATCTTCTCGGTCAGTTCCTTAACGGTAATCGCTTCGGTGGTCATCAGCGCTTTGTCGATCTTGATAGGCGCCATCATCTGCTGCGCGCTGGGTTTGCGCGCGCGCGCGCGGCGGCCGCCGCGGATAACCTCGTCCTCCATCCCTCCATGGATGGATTGCCGCGTCATGTGTTTGCGGTTTCTATTCGTCCGCTCGGTATCCCGGCGGCGGTTTGTATAGCTTTTTTTATTCGGGTCGTAATTGCTCACGCGCTCTTTGCCCGCCGCAGGCGCGATATCCGCCGCAGCCGGAGCGCGTCCGGGCGCCGGGCGGCCTCCCTGCGGAGTGGCGGGACGGCCATACGGTCCCTGCGGGTTCGCCGGGCGGCCAAAGGGCCGCTGCGGATTTGCCGGACGGCCGTATGGGCCCTGCGGGTTCGCCGGGCGGCCGTATGGACCCTGTGGGTTTGCCGGACGGCCATACGGACCCTGCGGATTTGCCGGGCGGCCATATGGCCGCTGTGGGTTTGCCGGGCGGCCGTACGGACCCTGCGGGTTCGCCGGGCGGCCGTACGAACCCTGCGGATTCGCCGGGCGGCCATACGGCCCCTGCGGGTTCGCCGGTTTGCCGTAGGGCCGCTGCGGTGCGGGAGCGGCCTGACGTATGACCGGTTTCGCGGCGGGCTGCGGGGCGGCGGGCTGCGGGGTCGCTGCCTCTTCTTTGGCTTCGGGCTTTTCGACGGCCTTTTCCGGCGCGGGAGCGGGTGTCTCCTCCGCTTCCCCGGCTTCTTCGGGCTCGGCCTTTTCGGCAGGCGCTTCTTCCGCCACAGGCTCCGCTTTGGTTTCTACGGAAGGTTCTTCCTCCGTTTCCGCTTCGGCGATCTCCTCTTCGGAATCAGGCATGGTATATGCCTTGGTATGCGTCTGCGCCAAGCGTTCCTGCTCGGCCAGCATCTCCTCTTCCCGGCGGATCTCCTCCTCGCGGAGATACTGGTTTTCCAGCTTCCGCAGCATGTGTATCAGCACATCGGCGCCCTTTCTGACGTCCGCGACTGATTCCATCACGGATTCCGAACTCTGGAGTAGATCTTTGGTTGCGTCTTTCAGATTGGTTTTTGCCATGTTTACGCTTGCACCCCCGCAATATCTGCATGATCGTTATGATTGATTGACCGTTGATCGTCTGTTTCGGCATTGTTGGACAGCAGCTCCGAAAGCTTATTGGCCATCGTTCCCCGCTTTACGGCGGCGGCCATGACGCCGCTTTTCCCCAACGCGCCGGCGATGAGCCCTTCCGGCATACCGTACAGCGGCACGTTGTGGCTTTCACAGGCGCTGCGCAGCCGCTTTTTGGAGGGTTCCGAGCTGCTCAGGTCCAGCAGCGCCAGCGCGGCGGTTTCCCTTCGGATGGCGTCCACGCACGCGTCCTGCCCGAGGATCACCTGCCCCGCGCGGCGGCAGAGCCCCAGAAAACCCCTGATCTGCGCCGTCTGCTGCTCCGTCAAGGCTTGTCCTCCCCATGAAGAAGCGTTTCCATTGTCTCCGTCAGCGCTTGAACGGTTTCCTCGCTCAGGCGCGTTTCCAGCGCGCGGTCCAGCTGCCTTTGCTTCAGCGCCTTGCGCAGACACTGGGCGTCGCGGCAAACGTACGCGCCGCGCCCCGCCTTCTTGCCGGTCGGATCCAGCGTAACTTCGCCTTCGGGCGAGCGCACCGCGCGCAGAAGCTCCTTCTTGGGCTTCATCTCGCGGCAGCCCACACACATGCGCATGGGGATCTTCCGGGGTCTTTGCGGCATTGCTTCCTCCTGCTTTACACCCTACAGCGTATCGTCTTCGTCGTCGGTCTCAAGTTCGATATCCTTGAGCTCGGGCAGGCCCGCTTCGGGATCGTATGTTTCGCCGGGCTCTTCGACGTATTCCTGAAAGCCCATGGGTTCGCCGTAGTCCTCTACGGGCATTTCAAACATCTCCACGGCCTGCGACTGGCTCTTGATATCGATGCGCCAGCCGGTCAGCTTGGCCGCCAGGCGGGCGTTCTGCCCTTCCTTGCCGATGGCCAGGGAAAGCTGGTTGTCCGGCACCACGACGCGGCAGGCCTTTTCCTCCTCGGCCACGAACACGCTTAACACATGCGCGGGGTTGAGGGCGTTTGCGATAAATTCCGCCGGATCGGGCGACCACTTGATGATGTCGATCTTCTCGTTTCTAAGCTCGGCCACCACCTTGTCCACGCGGTTGCCGCGCGGGCCGACGCAGGCGCCGACGGGGTCGATCACGGCGTCGGTGGAGTACACGGCCATCTTGGTGCGGCTGCCCGCCTCGCGGGCGATGGATTTCACCTGCACCACGCCCGCGGCGATCTCCGGCACTTCCATTTCAAACAGGCGTTTCACCAGCCCCGGATGCACGCGGCTGACGCGCACCTGCGGCCCCCGGATCATTTCACGCCCGGAGCGGTTGACTTCCAATACATACACCTTGATGTGGTCGTCGGAATGATATTCCTCGCCTGGTATCCACTCGCTGCGCTCCAAAATCCCCTCGGTGCGCCCGAGCTCCACATAGACGGCGGAAGTTTCCACGCGCTGCACGATGGCGGTTAAAATCTCGTTTTCCTTTTCGGAATACTCGTCGTAAATCTTGCCCTGCTCGGCCTCGCGGATGCGCTGGATGATGACCTGCTTGGCGGTCTGCGCGGCGGTGCGCAGGAAGCCGGTGGGCGTAACGTCGATCTCGGCGATATCGCCGATCTGGTAATCCGGGCGGATCTTCTGGGCGTCCTCAAGGGTAATCTGCACGGAAGCGTCTTCCACCTCTTCGGTGATCAGCTTGCGGGCAAACACCTGCGCCACGCCCGTACGGCGGTCAAGCGTTACCGACAAGTTGGCCGGCGGGGCTTCAAAGCGCGCGACGTTGCGCTTGTATGCGGCTTTCAAAGCCTCCTCGATCGCGTTGAACAGCAGATCCTCGCTGATATCCTTTTCCGCAGCGAGCATATGCACCGCGTTGATAATTTCTTTTTCACGATTTTCAATTTGCGTCTTTTTTGCCGCCATACTTCATTACTCCTCTTCATCTTCCGAAAGTGTGATTACGGGTTTGATCAGGGCTACCGTACTGCGCGGAAACGACTGCTCCCGCCCGTTCGCCAGCGTGATGGTTACGGTTTCATCGTCCATCGCCGCGAGCGCTCCGGTGAATTGCTTCACGCCGTTAAGCTTCGCAAACAGCCGGATTTCCACCTGCTCATCCCGGTGCCTTTCAAAATCACTTTGCGTTTTCACCGGGCGGTCGGCGCCGGGACTGGACACCTCCAGATAGTCGTACTCAATGTCCTCAAGCTGCGGCTGCACAGCCTTGTGATAGCGTTCGCAGTCGTCCAGCGTGATACCGCCCGGTTTATCGATGTAAATGCAAAGCGCCAAACCGTCGTCTTCGGTCTGCAGCGTAACCTCAAGTAGTTCAAAGCCATGCGCCTGCGCCGCGTTTGCGGCAATTTCCCGCGCGGTTTTCAACGGGGATGATCCCTGTCCCTTTTTCACCGTTTACCCCTCAAAAAGCAATCAAAAAGAGCGGCCAATATCGCCTCTCTTTGTCGCTGGATACCGGAAAAACAGGAAGGCGCAAAATCTCGCGTGTCTCTCTGTTTTTCCGCACGGCGGCAATGGAGGCAATATCCACTCTTTCGATAAACCCTTCTTTCTTTTACCGCTTAATCTTCATCAGTATACAAGGATTGCGTAAAAGCAGGATGAGTATAGCATAACATCCCTTAAAACACAAGCGTTTTAGCCATTTTGATACCTTGGGGCCTGATCCGGCAGAAAGACGAAGGCGATTGCCGCAATTTTTCAAGGAGGCAAAATCGCACCCTTGGTTTTCGTCATAGCCATGCGGTTGCGGGTACGGCATGCAAATCCGCAGTTTTCGTAAAACGCACGTGTTTCCGGCCGGTCATCCGTCAACAGGACTTTCCGGTATACATCCTGGTATAGCGCATCCATCGCCTGTGTTAATTGTGTTCCAATTCCCCGTTCCAGTCTCCGTCAGGTATTCTTCCGCAGGATGAGGCGTACCACATCGTTTTCCCTTATGGCGACTGTCAGCTTCGCTTTGCCGTCCGCGCTAACGTGCAAAGCGCTTACGTTTTCGGGCTTGCCGTCCGTTTGTTCGCGCAGCGCCTCAATCTGTTCGCGGGCAGGCGTATCCCTGCCCATCAAATCCCTGAGTCCCGCGCGCAAATACAATGTGTATACGTCGTTTGCCCGATAGCCCACGCGGCAGGTTTCCACGCTGTAATCGCCGCTTGCCAGGCCTTCCAGCTCTACCGCCGCATCATCGAGCGCTTTGGCGGGCAGGTCGCGGATGAAATACTCCTGGTTGTCGGCATCCTGCCGCGGATGCGTGTAATCCCACAGCAGAACATGCACCGTTTCATCATCGGCCGCGGCGTAGCTGTCCGTATCGCCGGTCGCAAGCTCGTTTTCGGGCAGGTCGCAAAGCCAGCGGTACGCGTAAAAGGAGGGTTTGCAGAGCCCCTGGATGTTCATCAGCCCGAACCCGCCGTGGAACGGTTCCGGCCCCGGCCCCGCCTCCTCGAAGATATCGGTGAAGGTCCAGTAGCTCATGGACTGCGCCAGGCCCCGGCAGCGCTTAAGCGTGTAAAGGATAAACGGCGCGGTGATATAGCTGTCGTGCACGTTATCGCGGCTGGAATAGCTGTTGGACCACTCTGTGAAGATCACGGGCAAGTGCGGCATGGCGCTGTTTTGTACGTCGTTTCGCGCGCGGAGCACTTCCTCGATAATGCAATCCCGGTTCTCTTCCAGCCGGTGACGGTTGTTGCCGAATTCATCCAGATGGCCCTCCACGCCGTAGGCGTGCGTGGATACGAAGTCAATCGGGATATGGTTTTTCGCGCAGTGCGCGATCAACTCGGCAACCCAGGTGCCCTCGTCCACTCCGGCCGTGCCTGGCCCGCCGACGCGGTAGGCGGGATCGACCGCCTTGACGGCGTCGACGCTCGCGTCGTACAGCGCGAAATATTCCTCCTGCGTGCCGGTGAAAAAGCCCTTGAGGTTCGGCTCGTTCCAGACCTCGAAATACCACCGGCGCACTTCATCCGTACCGTAACGCCCGGTCACATGCCGCGTAAACGCCGATACCAGGGCATGCCACTGGTTCATATCCTTGGGCGGGGTCACATTGCCGCGCCACCAGAAGATCGTCTCCTCGCCGCTTTTCATACAGTCCGGCATGAAGCCAAGCTCCACCAGCGGGCGGATATTCCTTTGGAGCAACGCGTCAATCACGAGATCGACATACTGCCAGTTGAAAAGCAGCTTCCCCTCGCGGTCCAGCCTGCACACGGCCATATCGTCGGAAAACAGGCCGTGGAAGCGCAGATACTCAAACCCGCAGGCGTTTTGCAGGTGTGTAAGCTGTTTGAGCGCCTCGGCGCGCAGCATCTCCCCCGCCCGGCCCGCGCCCACGCAATGCGCGAAGAAACGATCCAGCGGTTTAGTACCGGCGTTCAAGTCAATGCGTAAGGTTCTCATATCGGATTGCCTCCTTATTCGGAAAAACCGGTATTCCTGTGATTCCGTCCATGGCTTTTGGTTGCCCGGATACTGTTGTATACTGTATAATACGGTCATACGGCAGAAAAACGGAAACGCAAGCCCAATAACAGGCGGTGATGATTTGTATCGCGCGGTGATAGCGGACGACGAGCCTTTCATGCTGGAAGGGATGCGCATGATGATTGATTGGCGGCGCTGCGGATTTACGCTCAGCGGCGAAGCCCGCAGCGCGCAGGACGCGCTGCATCTTGTGGATACATTGCAGCCCCACTTGCTGATCACCGACGTGCGGATGCCCGGGATGCTTGGCACCGATTTGGCCGCCATCGTCGCCCGCTACCATCCCGAGACACTGATCCTGTTTTTCAGCGGATACAGGGATTTCAGCTATGCGCAGTCCGCCATCCGTTCGCATGCGTTCGGGTATCTGGTGAAACCCATCGATGTGGAGGAAGTGGAAAGCACGCTTATGCGGGCGAAGGCCGAGTTGGACGCGCGCCGGGCCGCGACACAGATGGAAAACAAACAACCTCCCGTATTGCGCGATCAGGTGTTCAGCCGCCTTGCCTGCGGCGACGACAATCCGGAAAGCCTGCTCCGCGCGGGGGTGCTTTTGGAATTGCAGCCCGGGGATCCGTGCTATTGCGCGGTACTCGCGCGCCGCCACGGCACGGTATCCGATAGCGCCAAGCTTGCGCTGGCATCGGCCAACGCCGTGCTTTTTGAACTCTCCCCGAGGGAGTACGGGCTGGTATTCCGCCAGATCGAGCGCGACCTCGCCGTGCTTGAGCGGCTGACAAAGCTGCTTTCGGACCGGGAGGACTATACGCTGAGCGTCGGCGGCGTACACAGCGGGGCGCGGGGCTTTGTCAAAAGCCTGGCCGAAGCGCTGGACGCGCAGGGTGTGCTCTACGAAACCAGCGGAGCGCTGCGCCTGTATAAGCCTTTTAACGCGCAGGCCACCGCATGGCTGGACCACGCCTGCCTGTCCGCCATTCGGGATTCGCTGACCCACGATAAGGCTGAAGCGCTGGAAGCCGCCGTCTCGGATCTTCACAAGACTGTCCTGAAGGCGAAACCGAGCCTGTTCGCCCTGCGCTGCATGGCGGCAACGCTTGACGCTATGCTGCCCGCCAAGGTCGGCGACCTTGGCGCGCTGCCCGGCCACCCGTTATGGCAGCAGGACGCCGCGGACCGCGACGCCTGGCTAAACGCCTTTATTGATCAGCTTCGGGCTTTGCAGCGTTCCATGCTGCCCGAAACCCTGCGGGCTTTCCCCGCCGCGGTGCAGGCAACGGTCGAAACGATCCGCACGCGCTACGCCGAGTCGCTGAACCTGAAAAATATAGCGGGAGACCTGCACATGAACCCCGCTTACCTGGGGCAACTGGTGAAAAAGCACACGGGATCGACCTTCCACCGGCTGCTGCTGATGGCCCGCATCGAGCACGCCTGCCCGCTGCTGAGGCAAACCGCGAGCCCCGTCGGCGAGATTGCCATCCGCGTCGGGTTTCACGATGCGGATTACTTCTCCCAACGATTCAGAAACCGCATGGGCATGAGCCCGGTTGCCTACCGCAACGCGGTTGCCCCGAAGGAGGACGCACATGCGCCGAATCAATAATCTGCCGATCCGAAGCAAGTTTATACTCCTGTATGTCCTGGGCGTACTGCTTCCGATCTGTGTCTTGCTCATCTACGTGCTGACCAACGTGACCTCTGAGATCCGCTTGCGTGAAATGCGAAACGCGGAGCAATCCTTAAGCCGGGTATACGCGGCGCTGGAAGGGCAGTACGATGCCGTAGTATCCCTGTCCAACGCCATATCCTCCGACAGCCAGATCGAAGACCTGCTGGACCGCGAATACGACAGTCCGGTGAATTATTATAACACATATTATATGGAACTGCGCCCCGTCCTCAACCGGTATTCCCTGGCTTACAACCAACAGGTCACTACGCTTTATGTCTACTCGGACAACTTCACCATGTTCAACGGCGGCTACTGCCTCTACATCACACCGGAGGTGCGGCAGGAAGAGTGGTTCCCCTCCCAAACCCCTTCCGACGCGCGGCTGGCGGTTTATCTGCGCAAGCAGGTCGGGCAGTGCAACATCCTGCAGCTGTGCGTGACCCGTACGCTGCATGCCGATTCGCCGTTTACCCAAATCCTGAAGATTGATTTGAATATGGAACCGATCAATACGCTGATTGAGGAGGAGCTCTCCTTCCTGTCCGTCTATCTGGTCGCGCCCGACGGCACCGCGGTGTGCTATCCCGGAAGCCTGCAGGATAATTACATCACCGACCGCAGCATCCGCCCGCCGGAGAACACCGACCTGAGCGTTTCCTTTGAGGATCGCCCGGGGATGAGCGGCTGGACGCTCAAGGCCAATATCAACGCGGAAACCATGCAGCGCAGGATTCGCGACGCCATCGTGATCGGGCTCCTGCTGGGCATGGTGTGTTCGCTTTTCGCGGGCGCGATCGCGATTATCTTCGCGCGCTCCATCGCGCTTAGAAGCCAGCGGCTGCTGCGGCATATGGATTCGATGACCGCCGAGCATTTCTCGCCCATCTCGCGCGATCCGGGTCAGGACGAAATCGGCGAGCTGACGACGCACTTCAACGATATGGGCAAGCGGCTTCACCAGCTCATCGACGATCTGTACGTGCTGCAGCTTCGCCAGAAGAATATGGAGCTTGAGAACGTACGCGCGGAACTCAAATATTTGCAGGCGCAGATTGATCCGCATTTCCTGTTCAATACGCTCAACGCGCTTTTGGTACTCAGCGTGCGCAACGGCCATACGGAGGAGGCCGCCATCCTGCGGGCGCTGTCCAAGATCCTGCGCCGCATGGTGGATACCTCCCACGACGTTGTGCCGCTGAGCGAGGAGATGGAATTTGTGCGCATGGTGCTGACCATCGAACAGTTCCGTTTTCACGGGAAACTCAAATACAAATTCGACGTATCTCCCGAAGCGCAGGTGCGCACCGTACCGGTGATGAGCGTGCAGGGCTTGGTAGAGAACGCCTGCAAGCACGGCGTGCAAAACTCAAGCGACCAGGGCTTCATCGGCGTATCGGCCCGCGTGGAAACGGACGGTACGCTGGTGGTGGAGGTTGCGGACAACGGCGTCGGCCTCAAGCCCGCGCGGATCCGCGAACTGATGCGCAGGATCCGAAGCCCCGAGGATATGCGCGACAGCGTTGGACTGCAAAACATCTACCGGCGGCTGCACCTGTACTATGGGGAGACCGTCGCGCTGGAATTGAAAAGCGCGAAGGACCACGGGATGATCGCCGTCATACGGATTCCCGCACAGGAAGGAGCCTGAGCCGATGCTGCGCGCGATGCTGGTGGACGACGAGCCTCTGGCGCTTGAAGGCTTGAAGCTGCTGATTAATTGGCAAGCCGAAGGATTTGAAATCTGCGGCGAATGCGCAAGCGCCTGCGAAGCGCTCAGGAAGCTTCCTGATGCAAACCCCGACCTGATCGTGACGGATATCCGGATGCCGGGAATGAGCGGGCTGGAACTGCTGCATGCCGCAAGGCAGGCCGGGTTTGACGGGCAGTTTGTGATCGTCAGCGGCTACAGCGATTTTCAATACGCAAAAAAAGCTTTGCAGCTGGGCGTGGCGGGCTATTTATTAAAACCCGTGGAGCCCGCCGACGCGGCGGTCGTGCTTGCGC
>Ga0116164_10003703_pt1 | contig 10363 bp, 8 predicted proteins | sample AD_UKC109_MetaG_FD_89888 | JGI IMG/M metagenome (GOLD analysis project Ga0116164, IMG submission 89888) | Active sludge microbial communities of municipal wastewater-treating anaerobic digesters from Hong Kong - AD_UKC109_MetaG | ecosystem: Engineered > Bioreactor > Anaerobic > Digestate... | reverse complement strand
TGCGAGCTGAACGATCCGTCGCTTCAGTCCTATATCGTGCTGAGAAATCTGGCTTACGACACGGAAGTGCTCGATCAGTATCTGGTCACCACCAATACCGAAACCGGCGCCACGGTCTGGACGACGATGGTCGATCTCTCCCTCTTTGAGGACATCATCGACAAACTCGGAATTGATCAGGATATCGAGATTGTCGGCACGCCGGAATACGTCTGCGAGGACAGTTCCTGCGACTGCTGCGGATAAAAGCGGCAAAAAAACGGCCGGCATCCCGGTGCGAAGTGCGTACAAAAGACAACTGCGGCAAAATGCCGCCGTTCCCTCAAAACGGAACGGCGGCATTTTCCATAAAAAAGAACAGAGGTCCCCCGAAGTACGGTGAAAACATGTCCTGCATATGATAAAACAGCAGTGCATCCGCACTGCATTGTATCATGGAGGGAATTCAATGGCCAACACATTCCATGCATCCGGTGCCACAGGAGCTCTTGATGCCTCGGCCGGCACCGCTTTTCCGCCCTTTCCTCCCTGCCCACGCGGCCCTGCGGGACCGCCCGGACCTTTAGGCCCCCGCGGACTGCCGGGAAGCCTCAACAGCACGGCCGCATGTTTTGTCTATGCGCAGCTCGCACATCTGTTGGAGCAGCTGATCGAGCTGTATCCGGGAATGACGCTGTATGTCTTTCTGCCGGGAATCAGCCCATGGTGGGTTTCCGGGATTCCGGAGCGGGTCTATCAGTCGACGGAGGGCACTTATGCCGGGCTGTTTATCCTTGACGGCAGCGGGGAAGTGGCTTTTCCGCTCAGCGCCATAGCGGCCTTACAGTTTGAAACCGGTACGGCGGTCTATAATCCCGCCATCACCTATCTTCCGAAACCGACCTTTCCGCCGGGCTGCGATACCAATATCGTCACGGCAATTTATGAGTATGTTTCCACGCTGACCGGAGAGGTGCTGATCAATATCGGCTCCAACGTCCGCAGCACCGGCCCGATCTATCTCAACCGATACGGGATGATCGTACAGGCCGACGAGCTCGGAAACGATCCCGCCTTCGTTCCGCTGACGTATATCACCGGTATCGCCCCGCAGGAAATGGCAAGCGAGGCAGAGACGGCGGCTGCGGAAGCTGCGCCGTCGACCAGGATTCAGGCTTCGCTTTTGCCGTAATAGGCAAAAGAGCCGGGATTCCGAACCATTCCGGCAAAAAAACACGGCGGCCGAAACCGAAAACGGCCGGCGAGACGCGAAGAGCGTACGACGCCGCGTAAAGGCTCAATAAAGACAGAAAAACTCCTGAATGACGGGCGCCCCGGTGAAGGACGCCCGTTTTTTGCGCGTATGGCGGAAGGTCTCTTCAGAAGAGCCTCCGTATCGTCTCTGTTCTTCATAGCCGGGGCCGTCTCATGCCTGCCGATCCTGCTCACGGCCAAAGACGTTTTACGGCGATCGCTTGTGCTCATAACCGAAAGCCGTCTTTTCTTGAAGGCTTTTCTGATGCCTGCGAATCATATTCATGGCTTGGGGCCGTCTTATATCTGTAAAACATACTCGTATTTCACGGCTATAAATCGTGTCCGCGGCGGTGACCGGTGCTCACGCTTGGAGGCCGTGTTCCTGCCGTTCCATATTCTCGATCACGACGTCGAAGATGTCCCCCAGCGAGGCGCAGTACTCGAGCACCTTCCATGGCGTGTTGGTGTGAAAATGCACCTTGATCAGGTCCTCGTCGCCGACGGCGAGCAGGCAGTCGCCTTCGATATTCTTTGTGATGTAGTCGTGGATGTCGTCTTCGGAGAGGTCGTGGCCCTCGATCAGCAGCTGGGTATCGAATTTGTAAGTAAGCATGTTCATTCTCCTTTGTCTGATTATTATGGGGTTATGCGGATTCCGGAGCCCGGATTTTCCGCGCGGACGGCGGCTCTTTTTTCGATCATATCACACTTCTTTCCATAAAGGAAGGCCCGTTTTCCGCCGGAGGGAGGCGCTTTTTTATCTGGATTTTCCTCCGGGCGCTTTTATCGGAGAGCGCAAAAACCGGATGGCTTCGGCATACCATGAGCCCGCCGGCGGGATTTGCTTTTCGTTTGACGGGCCGCCGAAAAAATACGATTCCCCGACGCGGCCTGAGCGGGACATCTTCCGAAACGACAAGGGGGAATCCCTCAACGGCTCTCCGGCGCGCATGAAACCGGTTCGTTCAGAAAAAGGAAGATCGGCATGAAAACCGTTGTGATCGCCGTCGCCGTTTTCAGCCTCTTCTATTTTTCGGAATATCGGTTATAATAAAAGAAAAGGAGCCCTGTTTGTTGGAGAAAAGAAGGAGGTGCGGGCATGAATGCTTTTTCCCGGTCGGTCTCGCGGATTTTCAAAGGGGCGGCAAAGGCGTTTCAGACCTTTCCCGCCGTGATCGCCTGCGCGATTGCCTTTTCGGTCGTCGCTCTGATCCGGATTCAACTGGATTGGCCCGAGCAGGAAGCCTACAATTTCCTGTTCAACTGCCTCCAATGGGCCTTCGCACTGGGGGCCGCCTTCAGTCTGGCGGCCATCACGCTTGCCCAAAGCCGCTTTAACGGTGCCAAGGCGTTTTGGATTGCCAATCTGAGCGGTTTTGCAGCCACGGCCGCGACGTTCCTTGCGCTTTATTTTGCCGGAGGAACCGTGAACGGCGCCTCCGAATACCGGTCGGTCTCGGTCCTTGCCGGCACGCGGGTTTCAGTGGTCATCTTCGTCTGTATGCTCGCCTTTGTCGTACTGGCGGGCTACCCGAAGGACCGGTCCGATTTTTCACGTTCGCTCTTCATGGCCCAGAAGGCGTTTTTTATCGCCGCGATTTACGGCGTGGTGCTCATGGGCGGCTTTTCCGGCGTCGCGGGTGCCGTGCAGGCGCTGCTCTACCGGGATATGAGCGAAAAAGTCTATATGGATCTCGGCACGCTGGCGGGGTTTCTGGCCTTCACCGTCTTTGTCGGGTATTTTCCCGACTTCCGGAGGGGAGAGACGGATGAGCACCGGGAATCCGCGCAGAAGCAGCCGCGGTTTATCGAAATTCTGTTCGGCTACATCATGGTGCCGATCGTGCTCGCCCTGACGGTTGTTTTGCTGCTCTGGGCCGGAAAAACCGTCGTGACCGGCACATGGCCCTCGTTTGAGCAGCTCGCCGGGATCGCCGCCGCCTATGCGGCCGGAGGAATCTGGCTCCACATCATGGTCACCCGCTACGAAACCGGGATTGCCGGCTTCTACCGCCGGGTCTATCCGATCGCCGCGCTGGTGATCCTCGCGTTTGAGGCGTGGGCGCTGGCCGTCCAACTGGGCAAATGGGGCCTTAGAACGACCGAATACATCTTCCTTCTGCTTTGGGTGGTGACGGCGGCGGCCTCCGTGCTGCTGATCTTCATGAGGGAAAAGGCCCATACGATCATCGCGGCCGTTCTCTGTGCCGTTGCCGTGTTCTCCGTTTTGCCGGCGGTGGGATACCATGCGCTGCCGGTGGCCGAACAGACCGCCCGGCTGGAGAGGCTGCTGACCGAGAACGGCATGTTTGAGGATGGAAAGATCGTTCCCGCCGTCTCGGAGCCGGAGCGTTCCGTGCGGGAATCCGTCACCGAGACGGTCAGCTTTCTGGCTTATGCCGAGGATGCGAAGCTGCCGGCGTGGTTTGTTGAGGATCTGAACCTGAGCAGCGTGTTCCGGGAGACGTTCGGCTTTGAGCAGATATGGCCGCAGGACGAGGACGCCACAGGAGTGGACGAGGGAGACTACCTGTCGACCTATCTGACGCTGCCGTCCGGGGCCGTCGACATCGGCGGCTATCGCTGGGCGGTCAACCCGGTGGGCTACAAGACGGAGACCGGACAGGACTCGGTTACCATCGACGGCGACCGGGGCACCTACCGGATCTATTGGACGCAGGACTACGAGGACGGCATCCCGAATTTGAAGATCACGCTGAACGACGACGTGATTTTGGAGGAGGATCTGAGCGGATATATCGACCGGATCACCGAGGCATTTCCGCCGAGCGTGGGAGGCACTGCGGAGGCGACCCTTGCGGACATGAGCGTGCAGCTGGAAAGCCCGGAGATCACCGTGCTGCTCGTCTTCAGCGATGTCAGCATCAGCGTGGATACCCGCCTCAATGCGGTCAGTTACTGGTTCGATCTGAGCGCGCTGTATCTGAACGAGAAGCCGTAAGTTCGCGGGCGGTCGGGCGCTTTCGGGACGATCCCCCCGAAACGCTTCCACAGGAGAATCCGATTTCAAAAAGAACCCCGAGCCCTTTTCACCGGAGGGACTCGGGGCTTTTTTATCAGACAGAAAAAACGGTCCGCCGCAGACAAAAAGGTCGGGCATTTTTATCGGGAAATCACGTTTTTTTGTATAGGGGAACGGGGCCGCCTGCCGCGGATGGAGAACGACGGGCCCGTCGAAGGCTCGAAGATAAAATGAATCCAACGGTTTTTCATCGGGGATGGCGGCGATTTTTCGCGAAAGGGAAACGGTTCGCCGACGAATCTTCGGGGGCAAAGACCGGCCTCAAATTTGTCGGATTGCGTTGTTGGAAGGCTTATATGCCAAGACAAAGAGAGGGGTGGCAAAAAGCGCTTCCTCTCCGGGAGTTATCCGGCGGAGGCGGCGGTTTCATGGAAAAAGCCGTTTTCCGCCAAAGCGTCAGAGCACATACCGGAGGATGCAGACGGCGTGCAGGACGCACCCGATGTCGACGAACACATGGAACACCGCGTGCAGATATTTTTTCTTCTTCCCCAACCCGTACAGGACGGCGCCCAGCGTATAGGCGATTCCGCCCCAGAGCAGCAGGAGCATCCCGGGCCGGGAGAGCGCCTCGGCCGCGGGCCGGACGGCCATGACGATCAGCCAGCCCATCGCCAGATAGCAGGTCATGGAGAACAGGGCGAATTTTTTGAGATCGATCGCCGTCAGGGTCACCGCCAGCGCGGCAAGCCCCCACTCCGCCCCGAAGATGCTCCATGCGAGCACCGGATGCTCAGGCCGGATGGCGGAGAGCAAAATGGGCGTATAGGAGCCCGCGATCAGCAGATAGATGACGCAGTGGTCGATGGCCTGCACATAGTTCGCAATCAGTTCGTCGGGCAGATTTGCGGCGGTATCGGTGTAAATTTTAAACATGTCCGAAGGTCCTTTCCGGGCTCCGCAGGAGGGCGGCGTTCCGTTTCCGGCGTCCGCGGTTCCTTTGCGAAGTCTTCCTTTTTATAAGTATTTTTCGCGGAATCTGTCCGCGCGTCCACCGCCCGGCGGCAGACGAATGCCCGATATTTCCCGGAGGAGTTCCGTTTTTGAAATCCTTCCGGTCCGGGTGAAGGAAAGGCGGCTCCGGGCAGGTCGGTTTGCCGATGCCCTTCTCGCGGTGATGAAAAGGAAAGCCGCTATGTCTCATATTTTACCCACAGCGGGGCATCCGACGCAATCTATTGTTCTATTTTCGGATTCTCCCGAGAAAAAGGGAAGAGTAGAGCGAAACAAAGTTCACCCTACTCTCTCTTTTTTGGATTCTACGATTCGGAGAACGAGAGGATTTGCCGAAAAAACGCGGGATTTTGCTTTCAAAAGCAGAAATCGGCCCCGTCGGTTTTCCGTCGCGGGCTATTCTTCTTCATATCCCTGCAAAATCTCGCGGAACTTCGAGGCGTGAAGCCCTTCCTCCTCCGCACAGTCCGCGAAGATTCTGGCGGCCTTCTCGTCGTCCTCGGTTTCCCTCGAATAGGATTCAAAATCTCTCACGAGCTCCATGGAATTCTGCCACGCCCGGAGCAGCCTGTCCCGGGTGGTGATTTTGATTTCGTCTTTATGATCCGTTGCGGATACCCCCTTCATGATGGACTCGGCTTTAGCATGAACCTTTCGGCCGCGTTTATTCCATGCGGCTTAAATCATGGGGGAGCCGGCCGCTTTTTTGAGATTGTTCGAGCGGATTGCCTCAGTGACGTTCTTTTAAATCCCCGGTCGCGGGGTTGTCGATCAGCTTCCCGGTCTCGGTAAAGCGCGAGCCGTGGCAGGGGCAATCCCACGAGTGCTCCTGCGGATTCCACTTAAGCGCGCAGCCCAGATGCGGGCAGCGTTTTTTGGAAATCGTCAACAAGTTGGTCACGGCCTCGAAGGCGTTGACGGCGAGCTGCGGGCGCAGGACCGTTCTTGACGGGGAAAATACCGGCGCATACGGATTTTCCTTTCCCGTCACCAGATCCGTCAGGAGCATCGCCGAGACCATCGAGGAGGTCATGCCCCATTTATTGAAACCCGTCGCCACATAAAAATCCGGGGTGTTTTTCGAGTAATGTCCGATATAGGGGACGCCGTCCAGCGTCATGCAGTCCTGCGTCGCCCAGCGGTACGCTTCACGGGCGCCGGGATACTGCCGCCCGGAAAAATCCGTGAGCTCCCGCCAGCCGCCGCCCTTCTTTCCGGTGCGATGATCCCCGCCGCCGATCAGCAGCAGATTTTCATAGTTGCGGAAGGACATCCCTTTTTCGTCCTCATCCACATACATCCCGCCGACATCCGGCGCGCCTTCGAGCGCCAGCACATAGGAGCGGTGCTGGTACATCTTCAAAAAATAGCTGCCGTGCTTGTTGATAAAAGGAAAATGCGTCGCCACGATGATTGTATCCGCCGTGATCGTTCCGTAATCCGTGAGCGCCGTATGTCTGGTCAGCTCGCGGACGGCGGTATGCTCATAGATCTTCAGCCCCTGCGCTACGGCCGAAACGAATTTCAGGGGATGGAACTGCGCTTGATTTTTGAATTTGACCGCCCCGGCAACCGGGAACGGAAGCGGAAGCCGGCCCGCAAATTCCGCGGGGAAGCCGATCTTATCGAGCGCCTCCAGTTCCTTCTCGATTTTCAGTTCGTCGCTGAGGGAGTAGACAAACGCGTCTTTGGACTCAAAATCGCAGCCGTCCCGGCAAAGCCCGCGATATTTTTCCAGCGCGGCCTCGTTCGCCTCCAGATACATCCGGGCCCGTTCCACGCCGAATTCGCGGATCAGCTTATCGTAAATCAGCCCGTGCTCGGAAGTGATTTTTGCCGTCGTATTCTTCGTGATACCGCTGCAGATCGTGTCGGCCTCCGCAAGCACATAGTCCACGCCGGCCTGTTTCAGCATAGCGGCGCAGAGGATACCGGCCATTCCTCCGCCGATAATCAAAACGTCCGTACGGATGTCGCCGTTTAGACGCTCAAAGACGGGAAGTTGGGAAGTCTCGGACCATAAGGAGCCCATGCGATCACCACCACGAAGTAGTATGCCTGATTTTACGGAGGTTATTTGGCCTTGTCGGAGAAACAGGATATTTTGGTAAAATCCGGGACGCCGCGGAAAAATCAAAAAAGCGCGAACGAGATCATTTTTACGCCGGGCTTTGGCTGTCCGACAAAAAACGTCATATTCTTTTCCCCATTCGGAGATAGGTTTCAAGAGCGGAATATCATGCAAAACGCCCCCCATTATGGAGCGCATTTTATATGCGGGCTCGGTCTGCCGGAGGATCGGGCCAAAATAGGGCGGAGTTTCGGCGCGGGCGCAAAACAAAACGGCCCCCACTTTCGTGAGGGCGCGAGTTGGATGCAGCGTCACGCTGCTTGGCGGAGACGGTGGGATTCGAACCCACGGACGGTGTTACCCATCACTCGATTTCGAGTCGAGGCCGTTATGACCACTTCGATACGTCTCCGTATGATTCGGTACCGGAAAAACCGGCTCAATTATCATAGCACGAAACCATTCGCCGGTCAATCGTTTCTTATAGGACGAAAGAAAAAGACGCTTGTCCATGCGGTTTCCGACCGGATCCTGTTGACAGGGGCAGTAAAAAAATGTATATTATTTAATAATACCTATATTGGTATCAATTTAATATGGTTGAAAGAAGAGATCAATCCCAATGGATGACCCCGGTAGTACACGGTACCTGCTTCTTCTGGTCTGCCTCATCGGCGTCGGAGGATTTTTTGCGATGAGCAAGGCGGCGCTGATTTCCCTCAACGACGCAAAGCTTCATAAGGACGCGGACGATGGGAATAAAAGCGCCATAACCCTTTGCAGAATGGCGGACGAGCCGAACGATTTTCTGGCCATGATCCGGGCTGCGGTCACGCTGTTTGGTTTTCTTGCCGCCGCGTTTGCGGCAAACGAGTATACCGCGCCGGCCGCGGAATTTTTCGGGCGCTATGTGTCGCTTGCTCCGGAGACGTTACAGGTGCTCACGCTGATCCTGTTGACGCTCGTGCTCACGTTTTTTATGTTGGTGTTCGGCGGCGTGGTGCCGAAATGGATCGGCATGCACAAGCCGGAAAAGATCGCCTACGGCGTTTCCGGGATCCTGTATCTTTTTTATCTGTTTTTCCGCCCGCTGGTGAAGCTCGTTGACGGTTCCGCCGCGGCCATCATGAAACTTGCCGGCATCGATTCGGTCGGCGAGCCGGAGGGAGCCACCGAGGAGAACATCCGGATGATGCTCGACGCCGGCAACGAGAACGGCACCATCCAGGAAAGCGAACGCGATATGATCAACAACATCTTCGAGTTCGACGACCGCACGGTAGGCGAGGTGATGACGCACCGCATCGACATGACCGCTGTGGAACAGAGCGACGGGATCGGCGAAGTCGTGGAAACCGCCATTGCGGACGGTTACTCACGGCTCCCGGTCTATGAGGAGACGATCGACAACATCCGGGGCGTTATCTACGTCAAGGACCTGCTCTCCCTGATCGGAGACCCGGATTTCCGGAGCAGAAAGGTGGAGGATTTCATCCGGCCGGTCAGCTTCGTGCCGGAATCCAACAGCTGCCGCGAGGTATTTGCGGAATTCCAGCAGAAAAAAATCCAGCTCGCCGTCGTCGTGGATGAGTACGGCGGCACCGCGGGCATCATCTCCATGGAGGACCTGCTCGAGGCCATCGTCGGAAATATTCAGGACGAGTATGACGACGACGAGGAGGAGGAAATCTCGAAGATCGACGAGGAAAACTTCGATTTCGACGGGACCGTCTTTCTCAAGGATATCGACGACCTGATCGGCATCGAGGTGCCGATCGACGCGGAGTACGACACGCTCGGCGGGCTGCTGACCGATCTGCTCGGCCGCATTCCGGAGGAGGACGAACACCCCGTCATCGTCTACGGCGGCGTGGAGTTCACGGTCCTGAAGACGGAGGAACACCACATCGCGAGGGTTCACGCGCATATCCTCTCGGAGGAGGAAAAAGAGGCGCGCGAGGAGAAAAAAGAGTGATCCTTCCGGAACGGCACGTCTTTTGCTCCGCTTTTATCAAGGAAATCAAAAAGAGGCACCCGCTTTTGACGCGGACGCCTCTTTTTTTTGAGCACGGAACGGGACTTTTACCGCAGGGCGGAGGAAAAGATGCGGGCATGGTCGAACCGTTATTCCTCTTTGCGGTTGCGGATCGCGGCCTGCGCGGCGGCGAGGCGGGCGATCGGGACGCGGTACGGCGAGCAGGAAACATAGGAGAGGCCGATCCGGTGGCAGAAATCGACGCTGGAAGGGTCGCCGCCGTGCTCGCCGCAGATGCCGAGCTTGATATCCGGGCGGGTCTTTCTACCGAGATCGCAGGCCATCTGAATGAGTTTGCCGACGCCCTCCTGATCGAGGCGGGCGAACGGATCGGATTCGTAGATCTTTTTGCTGTAATAGGCGCCGAGGAACGCGCCGGCGTCGTCGCGGCTGAAGCCGAAAGTCATCTGGGTCAGGTCGTTGGTGCCGAAGCTGAAGAATTCGGCCTCTTCGGCGATCTCGTCGGCCAGAAGCGCCGCGCGCGGGATCTCGATCATCGTGCCGACTTTATATTTCATCGTGGAGCCGTTTTTGGCGATGATCGCGTCGGCGGTCGCGGCGACGATTTCCTTCACATAGCGCAGCTCTCTGCGCTCGCCGACAAGCGGAATCATGATCTCCGGCGTGATGTTCCATTCCGGATGCATGGCGCCCACGTTGATCGCCGCCTGAATGACGGCCTGCGTCTGCATCTCGTAGATCTCCGGGTAGGTGACGGCGAGACGGCAGCCGCGATGGCCCATCATCGGGTTGAACTCATGCAGCCCGGCGATTGTGGCCTTGAGGTCGGTGATGTCGAGCTTCATCTCCTTGGCGAGCGCGGCGATGTCGTCTTCGTTCGTCGGGACGAATTCGTGGAGCGGCGGGTCGAGGAAGCGGATCGTGACCGGGCGGCCCTCCATGGCCTCGTAGATGCCCTCAAAGTCGCCCTGCTGCATCGGCAGGAGCTTCGCGAGGGCGGTGCGGCGGTGATCCTCGTCCTTGGAGACGATCATCTCGCGCATGGCCTGAATGCGGTCCGGGT